>Ga0075176_1017008_pt1 | contig 11495 bp, 13 predicted proteins | sample JI81BgreenRNA_FD_77311 | JGI IMG/M metagenome (GOLD analysis project Ga0075176, IMG submission 77311) | Metatranscriptome of wastewater effluent complex algal communities from Wisconsin, to seasonally profile nutrient transformation and... | ecosystem: Engineered > WWTP > Effluent > Algae...
AAACTGGGTTTTCCCAAAGTAAAGTCTTAATTGCCGTCTTTTGTAAATCAGAGTGACCGAACCGAAAGAATTGCCCACAACGAACAGGGCTTTGTGCAGGTGGGGAATTAGCGTTCCGTCTGCCCATAACCGCTGCTCAATTTAGAAATAAAGTTCATTGTTTTATTCTATCGCTTGGCTTCGTTCGTAACGCTGGAACTACAGCCGATGCTTGCAAATAGCTGAAGTAACAACGTCTTGCCCCACTTGCACAAAACCCCATGTTGCCTGTAGTTTTTATCCCGTTACATCTACTTGCTGCAAAATCGTTGCAAAGCTATTTTTGCGTCTGCATAGCCTTCGTTGTCAAGTTTGCGTAAGTCGTCGCAGCCACTCGTGTCACCTGCTTGGATTTTCACACAAGCCTTGTTTAACTGGATGTCCTTGCGATTAGGTTGAATAGCTATTGCCTTGTCAAAATACTCCAAGGATTTCTTATAGTCTGGTGTTGCAAAATGTTTAACCGAATACCAAATGCCTAAATTATTCAGCGCACTTTCATTTTCGGGATTATATTGTAAGGCATAGGCAAAGTCAGACTGCGATAAAACGGCGACACCAACTGATAAGTAAACTTCACCTCGGATGCAATGCATATTTGAAAGAAGTCTTTTGTCTGAACTGGTTTTGTCCGTTTCTTTTTTTATTGCTTCTGATAGTTTATCAACTGCTTTTTCAGCATTCCCGCTTCTGTAAAGTTTCTCACCTTCTTCAAAGAGTTTTTGTGATGTCTGTCCGCCAAAGAGATTTGAAAACATAAGTACAATGATTAGAATTATAAGTCCTGTCGCAATGAGTAAGATATTTCTTCTGGAAGGTTGTGTCATTTAAAATTACAGGCAACGATCATGGCTTTGTGCAGGTGTGGACTCAGAATTCCGTCAGCCCATAACGTCAAGCCTAATTTTTATTATTTGTTGATTGTTAATTCTGTTGCTTAATAGTATTCCGTCAAGCTGGAACAAAAGCTAAATTATATTCTTCTGCCCATTGCTCTTCCGTCAAGCCACACTTGCACAAAACCTCTTGTTGGTGGCAGTATTTTATTTTTTATCTAGCTTTTTTAATTGCGTTCTTGCTTGTCTGTGTCCAAACTCTTGTGCTTTCAAAAAATAATGTTTTGCCCAACGCTTTGATTTTATTACACCGTCTCCATATTTATAACAAAGTCCTAAGTTGTACAATGCTTTGTTGTCATTTTTCTCTGCTGCTTTTTTATACCAATAAACACCTTGCTTTTCGTCTTTCTTTATTCCTTCTCCATAAAAATAGGAGTAGCCCAAATCTCTTTGTCCATCAATTAGTCCTGCCTTTGCTGATTTAGAATACCAAAATACTTTTTTCTTGTCGTCTTTAATACCAAGTTCTCCAGTTGAAAAGAAAAAGCCAATGTTATATTGAGAATCCCTGTGTCCTGCTTTTGCAGCTTTTAAATACCAATCAAAAGCTAGTTGCAAATTTTTGTCTGTCCCCAAACCATTGTCATAGCAAGTACCTAAATAAAATTGAGCTTTTATGTGTCCATTAGTTGCAGCACAATGCCAAAGTAAAAATATTTCTTCCCAATTTTTCTTTTTTCTACCATTCTCAAAAGCAAGACTATAACCAAGTTTAAACATCTTGTCTATTTTAGACTTACTAAATTTTGTTCTGTATTGCATCATTGCTGTCAAAAACTTAGTGTATTTTGATTGTCCGTTTAATATTGCCACCAACGTTCGAGGCTTTGTGCATGTTGTGGACTTAGATAACTGTCAGCCCGTTACAAAAGCCCAAAGTTGATTTGTTATTCAAATTTAAGAAAGTAGGTAAGTAGAATTCCGTCAAGCTGGAACAAAAGTTGAATTGTAAACCATTGCTGATTACTTCGACGTCAAGCCACAATTGCACAAAACCTTTTGTTAGCTGCCGTAATTTCATTAGATAACTACAGAATATAAATACCTTATACATTTTGAGGAAAGTCATCAGGATTAAAAGGTCGAGTATAAGGGAGGCCTTCTTTGATTGCCTGCTCCTCCATCCATTCCATAACTAACACACCTTGCCAATGATTAAGAAAGTCCCAAGTTGTATTAAAATAATCGATAAAAACCTCTTCGTTAATACCTGCACGGTCGTAAGTTTTTTTCCGCTTAAAGGCTTCGTGTTTTGAGTGTGCAAATCGGAATAAATCGCCTGTCGGATCAACTGCATGAAAGTTTTCAATTACCCATTCCACAGTTTCATGTCTCAAGTCTTGTTGAAATTTATATCCTTTAGCTTCAAGCCAAATTCGGCACTCTTTCCATATTCCCAATAGGTTATGTGAGAACATTATTTTACTATTTTCAGAGTTTCCTCTATCTACTGTAGCCTCAAGAAGTGCCTTTAATGCTAGTTCAAGTGTTTGTCGAACAATTAACATAGTTGGAGCAAACCAATTTCCAAGTCCACTTTTTTTGCTTGTCATAATGAGAAAATCTGCTGCCATCTTATAATCTAAAGCGAGTTGGTCGTAGCCTGCAATTGTATTGCCATTCTCGACGTAATACACCATTGGTGGACGTTTGTCATTATAATTTGATAACTCACTTAAAAGCGTTCGGTGAAACCTAGTGTCGCTAGCTTCTAGGTTGGACTTGGCGTACTTTACTTTTTCATTTTTCATGTTTATTGTAAAAATTCATCAAACGTAATTTGCTATACGTTAACTATATGGCAGCTAACGTTCTAGGCTTTGTGCAGGTTGTGGACTTAGTTAACTGTCAGCCCGTTACAAAAGCCCAAAGTAGATTTGTTGTTCAAATTTAGCTAAATAGGAGAGTAGTATTCCGTCAAGCTGGAACAAAAATTGAATTGTAAACTATTGCCGATTGCTTCAAGGTCAAGCCACAATTGCACAAAACCTTTTGTTAGCGGTTGGCTTTCTGATGTTCAGGATATATCCTATCAATAAGTCCCGGGAAACAACCATAACAAACAACCAATTCTGAGTTTCTTTTTTTTATATAATTAATCAGTTTTTGAGTGTCATTTTCAATTGAATAATTTAGTTTAGCAAGCATCTCAAAACCCGCAATGCCAAAAGCTTGTATCTCACAGCTTATACTTTTGAGCATGTCATTTAGCACTTCAACATTTTCATCTTCTACTAATTCTTCAATTTTAACTCCCATTTCTGTTTTAGACATCTTTGCTCCACAATAAAATGCATATTGTTCTTTTAAAGAAATTTCGCTGATTAGCTGCTTAATTGAGATTGACGAAGAATATAAATTATTACGTTGTTTAATAAATTCAGATATTTTATTTTGATCAAGATCAAAATAATTCATACTCTTAAATTTTAAGGAATTGATTGAGTAAAGAAATATTGTGTCATTGAAGCAGATGAGATTTAATTGGATATCATTAAAATTATCACCAAACTTTATTCTAACGTGCCTAAATCCGAAGTCAATATCTCGATCAAATTCTTCCCTTACACGATTCATTATTTTTTCGGTATCGTTCTTAAAAGGAAAAAGACTAGAACTTAAAGTGTCTAACCTGAAAACAATTTTTTTCCCATTGGTTTCAGATGTGACAATTGATTTTATAGATTTAAAGAACGCAGAAGTGTCGTTTTTGATTTGAGCAGGTGAAGGATATAAGAACAGCAGATAAAATATTATAGTTAAAAAGTACTTTCTCATAAGCTAAGAGTTATTGCCTAAGTGTAAGAGCGAATTGTCGAGGACGCTTACCGCTAACGTTCGTGCATTTGTGTAGTTGCAGCTTCGCTACCGTCAGTCACAACAAATGCTTGGCGTTAGATTAGAGATAAAAATTTGTTCATTTGATGATTAGAAAAAGTCCAGCCGGAACAAAAGTTCATAAAAGTTCAACAGTTGAGGATTAGTACAACACCTGCAATGACACAAATGCTTTTGTTGCACGTAGTAAAACTTCTTAGTAGACGAAATTTCGTCTACCAGCAACTAATGAAAAGCAAATACGCTGCAAATGCTGTCCACCCAAAACAATGTCAAGGCAACAAATTTCGATTTAGTCTTTTGTCCTTACGGTAAATGCTGAGCTGCATTTTGTCAACCCATTTTGAAGCCATGAATTGCGCTTCATTGTCAACCGAAATGTTGCTACAAATAGGAAAGCCTGATTAAAAATGCTATTCGTTACGTTCAAAGTCCGAACGAAGCGTTTTTGATATGAATTTTAAGTTTCAAAGTGCTTTTTCGTCAAGCTGAAATTACAATGACAAAACGAAAGAAGGAGAGTACTCAAACCAAGATTTCAAGCAAAGTGAAATGCTGTCAACCTGATATGCTCCAACTAATTGTAACAGTCTAAATGAAAGTTTGTCAACCGAAACAAAACCACGTAAAAACCTAAAAATCGAATTTGGAATTTATTACGTGCAACGTTTTGGGGCTTGGCGTTCGTGCGGGATTTCAGGGCAAAAAACTGTCAACCCAGCACTAAAGTTGATTTGAAAAACTGAACTTGAATTTAAGCACGTCACCCCGCATGACGCCAAACCCATGTTAGCGGGTCGGCCTTCTTGTCTGTCAAATAGGAAAGCCTGCATCTCTAAGCTCTTTAAGTTCGTTCTCATCAAATCTGTGTTTAATTTTTGCAAGTGTCTTCGGGCTTTTAAATTTTCGTTTAACCCACGAAAACAAATTTACATATCTACCACCTATTATTTTAATTGGATACCATTGTCCGGTCTCTTTTCTATGCTCTTTCCATTCGTCAGTGTTGTCTGAAAAGGCTTCGTGTTGCTTCTCCCACGAAAAGTCGTCTTGAAAATGAAACTTCCAAGCAAATTCAATGTCTTGAATTGTTTGTGGGTCAAGCTTGTCCTTTTTGTCTATGTGCTTAAACAGTCGAGTTCTCCATTCTTGTCTGTTAGGATTTTCAGCTGAATATAAGTCATCGATAAGCCGTGTTACAACTGATTTTAAATCTCTGCTTGTCTTTGAGTAATCAAATCCGAGTTTCTCAATTTTATCTCTTACGTCAAGGCGTCTGCCTTTCTTGTTAGCAGAAGCAATACCAACTAACCAAGTTCCAAGTCTATGTTCACCGAAAATGTATCTGTGGTTAGCTTTTATATTTTCTCCAGTTTTTATAGCTTCTTCAAGAATTTCAAGCCATCGTTCAATTGTGTTTTCTTGGAGCTTAATATGTCCGTCTTTGAAAAAATCAATATCAAGTTCCAACAATTTCTCGTAATGCTCTTGAGGCATTTCAATGTCAGGACTATTGTGAATTAGTTTTTGTTTTTGATACCAACCTTGCAGTGTTCTGTCTTCGTAATTTTTACTAACTACTGTCGAATTGAATTTCTCTTTGTAAGCTTTTAATTTTTCAAACATCATTGGCCACTTTGCCAAATAGTCTTCAGTTATTTTTAGCTTTTGCTTGTTTTTAATTCCGTGGTTTTCATTCTCTGAAATCTCAATTGTCCCAAGCTCGCCTGTATTTCTGTCCTTATTTTTCTTTTTAGGATTGTCGAAATTTTCTTTTGTGTTGTATGTTCCCGTTTCACTATCAAAATCTTCATTTGATAGTAAACCTTTGTCGGATAGTTCTTGAATATACTCTTGTGTTACTTCTGTAATATTTGGGTCGTCAAATTCTAAAAGTGGTGAAAAATAGTCTTTGACTTGATTTAAAAATTTCATTCCACTTTTGTCAAGACTTGTGAAGTCTAGTAAAACAGAAGCTTCTACATTATTAAAAAGTCCGTTGTTCGTGAAATTTGAAGAACCAATAATTACTCTGTTTTTGTCTTTGCCTTCAAAGAGATAAACTTTAGGATGGTAAATGTAGCTCGAAGAATTATAAACATAAGTCGGTATGTTAAGTTCTAAAAGCTTTTCAAGTGCTTGTCGAGATGTTACTTTTTGGTCAATACCAACATAGAAAGTTATGTTTTTTCCTTTGTCTTTAGCTTTCTTAAGAAACTTGATTATTTCAAAAAGTCCTGTCCTTCTGAGGAAAGCAACAAAGAAATTCATATCACTAAAGAAGTCGCTATTTAACGCAGAGCAAATGTGATTACCACAAGTGTAGCTCTCTTCGTCATATAGTCCTTGTCCGATATACTCAACTATCATTTATTGTTGTCTGTTATATGTTGGTGTCGTCTTTTAGGCTGCCCGCTAACGTTCGTGCATTTGTGTAGTTGCAGCTTCGCTACCGTCAGTCACAACAAATGCTTGGCGTTAGATAGAGATGAAAATTAGTTCATTTGATGATTAGAAAATGTCCAGCCGGAACAAAAGTTCATAAAAGTTCAAAAGTTGAAGTTTAGTACAACACCTGCAATGACACAAATGCTTTTGTTGCACGTAGTAAAAATTCTTGGTAGACGAGTTTCGTCTACCAGCAACGGATGAAAGGTAATTACGCTGCAAATGCTGTCTGCCAAAACCATTGTCAAAGCAACAACATTCAATTTTGTCTTTTTGTCCTTACGGTAAATGCTAAATTGTGTTGCGTCAACCCATTTTGAAGCCATGAATTGCGCTTCATTGTCAAACGAAATGCTGACACAATCAAGAAAGCCAGATTTAAAATACTATTCGCTAAGTTCAATGTCCGAACGAAGAATTTTTGAAATGAATTTTAAGTTTCAAATTGCTTTATTGTCAAGCTAAAAATGGTAGAAGCCAAATAAAAGTAGGAGAGCATTCAAACCAAGATTTCAGGCAAAGCGAAATGTTGTCAAACCGAAATGCTCAAACTAATTATAGCTGTCCAGATGAAAGTTTATCAACCCAAAAAGAACCAAGTAAAAACCTGAAAACCAACTTTGGAATTTATTACGTGCAACGTTCGAGTATTGCTGCAGTTGGGGAATTGACCAACTGTCTGCCCGGAACTGAAGCTAAATTAATATACAAAAGTTGAAGTTAACCTACAAAAGCCTAACAGAATTCCGTCCGCCGAAACTAAAGCTTGGATATGCACTGCTGATGATTGCTTTTCCGTCAGGCCCCAATTGCAGCAATACTTTTGTTGTGCGTTCGTTTTGTCAAAGCTTTACCGGTGAAAATCCCAAAGGTCTAAGCGAACAATATTGTCCAATGTTCCGCCGAACATGCCCATGTGTCCTTTGTCATTTGCTTTAAAAGTTCCTATAATAATCACATATTTGTCGTTGAATTTTTTTGGGTCTTGCTTTTTAGTCAACTTATCCGAAAAGTCTACCCAAAAGCTATTTTCACTAATTGCATGTTTAAAATCTTCTTCGTGTAAATAAATTGCATTCCCTTCAAATTCTAAGTGTAAGTAGCCAATCACTTGTATTCTTTTACCGTCATATTTTTCAGGATTAGCAATAAGTTTTACTAAGGAAACATTTTCTTGGATGTCAAGTAATTGATAAGGCTTCATTTCAGTTTCGTCAATGCTGTCTTTATTTGCCTGTCCACAAACAGTTGCCGAAATAACAAAAATCATCAAAAATGATAGGAGCAATTTTTTTGTCATAATTATTAAATGTGAGGTGTCTGCAAATGACGCACAACGTTTTCGGGCTTTGCGTTCGGGCGGGTTTCGGAGCACAAAACTGTCAACCAGCACTATATTTGAATAGAAGCACAAAGCTCCAATTTCGCACGTCACCCCGCCTGACGCAAAACCCGTGTTATATGCCGCTTTTCTTTCTGTCATTGTGCTTTCAATATATTGTCGGCAATGGTCAAACAATTTTCTATTGTTCCGCTTATTCCCATATTTTCAGTTTCAAGTTTGTGCAGTCTGTTTGCAATTTCTTGTCTGTCCGCTTTTGCTTTTACCAGTCCGAAGATTTCAGGAACGTAACCTTGATATTCGTCTCTTGGTGCAAGGTCGTTAATACCAATTGGGTCCCAGTCAAACCAAAGTATGTCGTCAATTTTTTTTGTAAAGCAAAAAGTCTTTAGCTGCTGTTAAATTGTCTTTGAACTTCTTGTTCCGACTGAACAACAGAATTGCTGACTTAACTTCTTCTTCAAGTCTATTGTCGTCAAAATCTTCTGTCGCTTTAAGAGCCAAACTTGCTATGTGGTGTCCGCTGTCGCTGTCAAATGGTGCTGGTTGTCCTGAAGCATTGTAAGTTACTTTAGCAACAAGTTCTGCAAGTCTTAAATAATTGTCAGGGTTATAATTTTTGTTTTCAAGTCCGAACACTCTGATTTTGGTAAACTGTTCGTGTGCTTCTTTCCAGCGGTCTTTGTTGTCTATGATTGGATAAAGTTCACTAATTGAGGTCGGAATGTCTTTTATGTAATGGTCGAAACGAGACAAAACAAGTCCTGCCCAGCCTGGTCTAATATCGTTGGGTAAGTTCTCAAAAATCTGGTGTCCGATTTTGATATTAGTTTTTATGTCGTGTTGTTCTGTCGTCATAAAGTGGCATATAACGTTCAGGGCTTTGTGCAGGTGTGGACTTGGCTAACTGTCAGCCCGTTACAAAAGCCTAAAGTTGATTTATAGTTCAAATTTATTGAAATAAGTGAGTAGTATTCCGTCTTGCTGGAACAAAAGTTGAATTGTAAACCACAGTTGATTGCTTCAACGTCAAGCCACAATTGCACAAAACCTCTTGTTGCCTGCTGGTGTTTTCTATCACCTTTAATTTGATTTTACCGTAGTCAAAAGTTCACTTTCAAAAATTGATGATGGTGAAATCACAACTTCATTCAATGGAATTTTGTCGCCATAACGCTCTCTCATTTTTTTCTTAACTATTTCGTTGGTCAAATCAAAGTCACTAAGCTTTTGAAGTTTGCCAACTTCAAGTCCTGTTGCTCTTTTATAAACTTTCCAGATTAACTCAGAACAATAAATTCTTTCGTCTGTCCATTCAAAAGTTAAGTCATAATTTCTGCCTATAAATTTTTCTCCGACTTGTTTCATTTTTTGAATTGTCGAAGTCGTCAAAACTTGTTCTGAGTTTTTTAGTCTTTTGATTACAAATTTTTCGTTCTCGCCACGTGCAATCCATTTGTCAAGTGGGGTTTTTTGTACTGGTTGGATAGCTTCAAAAACATAGAAGTTGTTATGTCCGTCTTTGAAAACAAGTCCACAATGTGAATATTTTGATTTTGTCGCAACTTGAATTGCTTTACTTTGTCCTGATAATGAAGTTTGAAAAATTAAATCACCCTCCTTTATTTCATCTTCATCGGCTAACTTTCTTATTTCATATTCTCTTTTCTGCAGTTTATGTCCAGCGTCATAGAATTTAGGTTTGGCATAAAGTCCAATTAAAATTGTCAAAGAAAGAAGTCCAAATAAAAGTGGTGATTTTTTCAAACTATTTTGAAATTTAGAGATGTCAATTACACTTGCAGGCAACGTTCGAGTATTTGCGAAGGCAGGGAATTCATTGATTGTCCAGCCCGGTACAAATGCCCATTTGAAAATATTTTGTTGAAGTTAAAAACAAAAGCTGAACATTTAACGTCGAGCCCGAACCGCTGCTGATGCTTGCACATTGCTGATGTAACAATGTCCAGCCCTGCTTTTGCAAATACTTTTGTTGTAGGCAGGGTTTCTGTCAAACTGATTTTCTAAGATTATAATTGTCTCTGTTACGCCAAATGTCAAGTGCGATGTTAATGTATTTGTCAATACTGCCTATGAAATCATCCCATTTAACACTGTAGATGTAAGAAAAGTATCCGCTGTAAATAGTATTTCCGTTGCAAGGCCTTGTGTCTGGATTTTTTTGATTAAACATATTTTCACGCAGAATTGTAAAGAGATTATTTGTCATATAAGTAGTGCTGTTACACTCTGGATTGTATTGCAAAAAATATTCGTAGCTATTAAAATGGTCTGGAAGAACAACGGCTAAAACAGCATTGGTTTTACTTACCTTTCCTTCTCTAGATTGCTCTCTTAGTGAATATGAAACCTCCCAAGGAATCCATTGGTCGTTTTCGGGAGTATTATCTTTCATTGCTCTTGAAATAAAAACAATCGTAACTGTACTGTCAAAGATTTTATCACCAAGCTTTGAGCCTATCGTGGAATCAGCAAGAGAGCTTAAATCTTCTCCATCATCTTCACCTTTGTATATGTGGTCGCCCAAGTCGATTTTGTTTTGTAAAATGTCTACATAATCTCTAACTGTTGTATTGTAAATCCCAGGGAGAGCCCTCACATAGTTGTCGGCGTACTTGTATGAAACAAAAATTTTCTTTCCCATTTTTATACTATAAGATTGTGAAGTGATAAGGCCGCTAAAATGACGATTATTAAACCGTAGAAGGGAAACAATGTTTTAGAGAACATTATTTTACCGACTGGTTTTACTTTATTGATAAATCTTCGATAATCCAAAGAGTATAAAAAATCACTTGTCTGACTTCTATTTGTAATAACCCAATCATATAATTCACGATAACATTTTTCTTTATGCAAGAAGAAGGCGTCTAAATACCAAAAAACGATAACGGGTAAAAAAAGTATCATATTGAAATATGAAAGTTGAGTAGCAACGATAGTGTCTTTTGTAAGTGCTAAAATCACTGCTATTAAAGAAACTATCCAGCCCTTTAAAAGAAAAGAGTTGTTTGCCATTCTGGAGATTATGCTCTGAATGAGGTCAATTTCTTTATGTAGTACATCTTTGTCCATAGTCTTTATTTTGTTTTAAGCCATTGCTCTAATTTAATCTTTTCATTTTGAAATTCTACATAATAGGTACCAGTTGTGTAATAATATTCTGAAGTTATGACAGGATAAATTTGAAGGTATTCAGAGCCTGAAAAACTACTGTCTTCTGAATTAGTAATGGGCATAATCGCTATATTCCTAAAATATTTATTTGCGTCACCATATCCAAGCTCCCAATTGCACCATTTTGAGTTAATAGCATTTTCTGTTGCTAATAAAATAAATTTATTGCACTCTCTTATTTTTTCTTTAATCCGTGTAGCCGTGTAGCCATTTGTATTCTTAGGAATGCCGCTATCTTGCCAGTCAACATAAACGTCAACCCCTAAGCTATTTAAGAGTGTAATAGCTTCTTCAATTATTTCAGTCTCGTCGTGCTTGTGTGATAGAAATACAGATGTTTCGTAAGATAACTTACTCCTTGTGTCTCTTGTTTTCTTTGCTTCTGTAAAAAGTCGTACAGACTCGTTAATGTTTTGAGTTTTTACTTTCGCTAAAAGCTGTCGTGATATTAATTTTTCCATAGTTAGGGAGTGTCAGTTAACCTTGCCTACAACGTTTGTGGCTTTGTGCAGGTGTGGACTTTGCTAACTGTCAGCCCGTTACAATAGCCCAAAGTTGATTGATTGCTCAAATTTATTGAAATAGGTGAGTACTATTCCGTCAAGCTGTAACAAAAGTTGAATTGAAAACCACTGCCGATTGCTTCAATGTCAAGCCACAATTGCACAAAACCTTTTGTTGGTAGCAGTGTTATTTCGTCCTCTTATTAAATTTCAATGTCCTTAATGCTT
>Ga0075176_1123837_pt1 | contig 11477 bp, 24 predicted proteins | sample JI81BgreenRNA_FD_77311 | JGI IMG/M metagenome (GOLD analysis project Ga0075176, IMG submission 77311) | Metatranscriptome of wastewater effluent complex algal communities from Wisconsin, to seasonally profile nutrient transformation and... | ecosystem: Engineered > WWTP > Effluent > Algae...
TTTTCTATGATTAAAGGAACGACTATGCGTTTTCTTCTGTAGTAGCTTCAGTAGCAGTTTCGGCAGCTGTTGCCTTTTTACCTCTTCTGGTTCTTTTTGCAGATGTTTTGGTAGTTTTATCTTTCAATAGATTTTCATTGAAATCTACTAATTCGATAATAGCCATTTCTGCGTTATCACCTTTACGGTTCATTAACTTTAGAATGCGGGTGTAACCACCTGGCCTGTCTGCCACTTTTTGAGCAACTGGTCCGAATAACTCGGCAGTAGACTCTTTACTTTTTAAGTAGCTAAATACAATCCTTCTAGAGTGTGTAGAATCGTCTTTTGACTTAGTGATAAGAGGTTCAACAAACTTACGTAATTCTTTAGCTTTAGCTACGGTTGTAGTAATACGCTTATGAAGAATTAATGAAGTAGCCATATTTGACAACAACGACTTTCTATGGGTTGCAGTTCTACCTAAATGATTAAATGTTTTTCCGTGTCTCATGATCTTTACCTATTGTCTATCGGGATGCTAGGCATCCTATTTATTATTCTTGGTCTAATTTGTATTTTGATACGTCAATTCCAAAAGTTAAACCTTTATCTCTCACTAACTCTTCTAACTCGCTTAAAGACTTCTTACCAAAATTGCGGAATTTTAATAAATCAGCAATATCATAAGAAACTAAATCAGCCAAAGACTTAATATCAGCTGCTTTTAAACAGTTATAAGCACGAACTGATAAATCTAAATCAGAAAGAGGTGTTTTAAGAATTTTGCGAACCTGCAAGTAATTTTCATCCACTTCTTGTGTTGGTTCTTTAACCTGAGTATCTAAAGTGATTAACTCGTCAGAGAACAACATAAAATGTTGGATTAAAATCTTAGCAGCTTCTTTCAAAGCATCCTCTGGGTGAATAGAACCATCCGTTTGGATTTCAATAACAAGTTTCTCGTAGTCGGTTTTTTGCTCTACACGGTAATCTTCAACGCTAAATTTAACGTTTTTAATAGGTGTGTAGATAGAATCGATAGCAATCACTCCAATGGCAGCATCTTTAATTTTATTTTCTTCTGCTGGCACATAACCTCTGCCTTTGTCCACTGTTAACTCGATTTCGAGGTGAACAAATGGTTCCATGTTGCAGATAACCAATTCTGGATTTAGAACTTTAAAACTATTGGTGTGCTTACCGATTTCGCCAGCCAAAAACTGATTTTGACCTTTGATATTGATATAGATTTTTTCGTTATCAACACCGTCAACGATGCGCTTAAAACGAACTTTCTTAAGGTTTAAAACGATAGCGGTAACGTCCTCAATAACACCCTTAATGGTAGAGAACTCATGATCTACACCGGTGATTTTAACTGAAGTGATAGCGAAGCCTTCCAAAGAAGACAATAAAATTCTTCTTAAAGAATTACCGATGGTAACTCCGTAACCTTTTTCAAGTGGACGGAAATCGAACTGACCAAAAAAGTCAGTTTCTTTATGCATGATAACTTTATCAGGTTTTTGAAATGCGAGGATACCCATTGATATATCGTATTAATGATTATTTTGAATATAATTCAACGATGAGTTGTTCTTTGATATTTTCTGGAATTTGGTCACGCTCAGGGTAAGCGATAAATGTTCCACTCAAAGTAGCAGCGTCAAAGTTAATCCAGTTAAATTTCTTAGGGTTGCTAGCTGCAACAGAATTGGTAATTGCTTCTAAAGATTTAGATTTTTCTCTAACAGCGATAACATCACCTGGCTTTAATTGATAAGAAGGAATGTTTACCAAATTACCATTTACAGTGATATGACGATGAGATACCATTTGACGAGCTTGTCCTCTAGTAGGCGCAATGCCTAATCTAAAAACGGTATTATCTAATCTAGATTCTAAAAACTTAAGCAAGTTTTCACCAGTGATACCTTTTTTTCTAGCAGCCAATTCAAAAGTTTTGAAGAATTGACGCTCTAATACACCGTAGGTATACTTTGCTTTTTGTTTTTCATATAACTGAACAGCATATTCAGTTAATTTAGCACGCTTGCGCGCTGCACCATGTTGTCCAGGAGGATTTTGTCTTTTCTCAAAAGACTTATCAGGTCCAAAGATTGGATCTTTGAATCTCCTTGCAATTTTGGTTTTTGGTCCAATATATCTAGCCATTTCTCTTCTTTGTTATTAATTAAACCCTACGTGCCTTTGGAGGACGACATCCGTTGTGTGGTAATGGTGTAATATCAGTAATTGATAACACTTCTAATCCACTTGTTTGCAATGTTCTGATAGCAGAATCACGTCCAGAACCAGGTCCTTTAATGAATACGTCTACTTTCTTCATTCCAGCATCCACTGCTACTTTAGCGCAATCAGCAGAAGCCATTTGTGCAGCGTACGGGGTGTTTTTCTTAGAACCTCTAAAGCCCATTTTACCGGCAGAAGCCCAAGATACCACTTGACCAGTTTGGTTAGTGATGGAGATGATCACATTGTTAAAAGAGGCCTTGATGTGAACCTGCCCATGCGGTTCAATACTAACAACCCTCTTTTTGGTTACTTTTTTATTATTAGCAGCCATTGTCCTTTAATTACTTATTATTTAGTTACCTTTTTCTTACCGGCAACTGTTTTACGTTTACCTTTACGAGTACGAGAGTTAGTACGGGTGCGTTGACCGCGAACTGGAAGTCCTTTACGATGACGTAAACCTCTGTAGCATCCGATATCCATCAAACGTTTGATGTTTAATTGACGCTCAGAACGAAGCTCACCTTCTACGGTTACACCTTCGGTGATGAACTTACGAATAGCATTTAACTCTTCGTCATTCCACTCACTTACTTTCTTGTCCCACGACACATTGCAACTAGTCAAAATCTTTTGAGCAGTTGAGCGACCAATACCGAAGATGTAGGTTAATCCTATCTCTCCTCTTTTGTTTTTGGGTAAATCTATACCTGATATACGAGCCATATTAAATTATTATCCTTGACGTTGTTTAAACTTAGGGTTCTTTTTGTTAATGATGTAAACTCTTCCTTTACGCTTAACAATGATGCAGTCTTCACTGCGCTTCTTTACAGATGCTCTGATCTTCATTTTTGCCAGTTTTTATTTATACCTGTATATAATTCTTCCTTTACTTAAGTCATATGGCGACATTTCTATCGACACTTTATCACCTGGTAGGATTTTGATGTAGTGCATTCTCATCTTTCCAGAGATATGGGCAATCACTTCGTGCCCATTTTCTAATTGAACCCTGAACATTGCGTTACTCAGTGATTCTGTGATTGTTCCGTCTTGTTTTATTAACGATTGCTTTGGCATATTGTAAGAAAAAGGGGAGCAAAAATACGTAATATTTTTATAATATCAACGAAATATTTACATTAAGCTGAAGTTCCTGCAGCTTGCCTCCCTTTAATCCTTCCACTTTTCATCAATCCGTCGTAGTGACGCATCATCAAATGACTCTCAATTTGCTGTAAAGTATCCAAAACAACCCCAACAAGGATTAGTAATGAAGTACCACCATAAAACTGAGCGAATTGACTATTGATATTCAAAACATTCGCTAATGATGGAAGTATAGCCACGAATGCTAAGAAAAATGCTCCAGGGAGTGTAATTCTTGACATCACGTTATCTATAAAATCCGCAGTAGCTTTTCCAGGTTTTACACCTGGTATAAAACCACCATTTCTTTTCATCTCGTCCGAAATTTGATTAGCATTTACCGTAATCGCTGTATAGAAATAGGTAAATAGAATAATCAAAATCGCAAAAGTTACATTGTATGCCCATCCCATAGGATTGATTAAGGCACCCATAATTCCTTGCATGGTTTCGTAATCAGGGAAAAACTGGGCAATAGTACTTGGTATAAACATTAAGGCTTGTGCAAAAATGATAGGCATAACTCCTGCAGCATTTACCTTTAAAGGAATATACTGCCTTACACCGCCGTATTGTCTGTTTCCAACAATTCTCTTAGCATATTGTACTGGAATTTTTCTAGTACCTTGAACCAACAAAATTGTTACCATAATTACTGCAAACAATACCGCCAATTCTACTAAGAATATCACAAGACCGCCACCAGATTCACCCAATTTAAAGTTAAATTCTTTCACTAAGGCTTCAGGTAGGCGTGCAATGATACCAATCATAATGATTAAAGAGATACCATTTCCAATACCTTTTTCAGTAATTCTTTCACCTAACCACATTACAAACATGGTACTAGAAGTTAGAACAACTACAGAACTAAGCATAAACATAAAGTTTGAAATAACTTCTGGGTTGGTTACCGAAATAATGGCCTGAGGATTTTCTGTTCTTAGATTAATTAAGAAACCTATAGATTGAACCGCAGTAATAACAATCGTTAAATACCTAGTAATTTGATTGATCTTTCTTCTTCCTTCTTCGCCCTCTTTTTGTAGTCTTTGAAAAGAAGGTACTGCCAAGCTAAGTAATTGTACGACAATTGAGGCAGAGATATAAGGCATGATACCTAATGCGAAGATTGATCCGCGGGCAAAAGCTCCACCAGCAAAGGTGTTTATTAATCCAAAGATACCACCTTCTGCTTGTTGGGCAGAACCTTCTAGCATATTTGGATCAACCCCAGGCAAGGTTACATATGTACCCAAGCGGTAGGCTAGTAACATCCAGAAAGTTGTCAAAAGCTTGTATCTAAGCTCTTCTATTCGGAAAATGTTTTGAAATGTATCAATTAGTTTCTTCACCGTTCGGGATTTTTAAGATTAATTACTAGCAACTGATCCACCTGCAGCTTCGATTGCTTTTTGAGCAGCGGCAGAGAATTTATCAGCTTTAATTTCGATGGCAGATTTTAATTCGCCACGACCTAAAACTTTTACTAAATCGTTTTTACCAATTAAGCCATTAGCTTTTAAAACATCTGCATCAATTTTATTGATTCCTTTATCAGCTAATTCTTGTAACTTATCAAGATTGATAGGTGCATACTCCACACGGTTTAAGTTCTTAAAACCAAACTTAGGAATACGACGATACAAAGGCATTTGACCACCCTCGAAACCTCTTTTAGTGCTGGTACCACTTCTAGAACCGGCACCCTTGTGACCGCGTGCAGCAGTTCCGCCTTTACCACTACCTTCACCACGACCTAACCTTTTACCTTCTCTGTGGGTAGAACCCGGAGCTGGTTTTAATGTATGTAATTTCATGTCTGGTCTAATTAGATTTTTTCAACTTTTAACAAATGAGAAACTTTGTTGATCATACCCATTACTTGTGGTGTAGCTTCTACTTCTCTTACTTGATGTAATTTTGTAAAGCCTAGGGCACGAACGGTGCGCTTTTGATCTTCTTTACGGTCGATGGCGCTTTTTATTTGTGTAATTCTTACCTTTTCCATCGTATTATTCTTGTCCGTTAAAAACTTTCTTTAAACTGATACCTCTTTGTTGCGAGATAGTATAAGCATCACGCATTTCTAATAATGCATTGATAGTTGCCTTAACCACATTATGAGGATTTGATGAACCTTTAGATTTTGCTAATACGTCTGTTACGCCAGCACTTTCTAATACGGCACGCATTGCACCACCGGCGATTACACCAGTACCATGCGCAGCAGGCTTAAGAAATACTCGGCCACCGCCATATTTACCTAATTGTTCGTGTGGCACAGTTCCTTTAAGAATTGGAACTTTTACCAAGTTTTTCTTTGCATCGTCTACACCTTTAGAAATGGCATCAGTAACTTCTAAAGACTTACCTAGACCGTATCCAACGATACCATGGCCATCACCTACCACCACCAATGCAGAGAAACTGAATGTTCTACCACCTTTTGTAACTTTAGCTACACGGTTAATAGCAACAACCTTTTCTTTTAATTCGATATCGGTTGTTCTAACTTTTTTTATGTTCGCTGTTGACATACTTTTTCTTTCGATTAAAATTTAAGACCCCCTTCACGAGCGCCTTCGGCAAGCGCCTTAACTCTTCCGTGATAAAGGTAACCACCTCTATCAAAAACTATTTCAGTGATGCCAGCAGCGATAGCTTTTTCTGCTAAACTCTTACCTACCAAAACCGAAGATTCTGCTTTTGCTACTTTCTCAGTTAAAGCCCTTGAAGAACTTGCAACTAAAGTAACTCCTGCTATGTCGTCAATCAATTGGGCATAAATAAACTTGTTACTCCTAAACACAGATAGACGTGGCTTCTGAGCTGTACCGGTTACGCGGCTGCGAATACGGGCACGAATTTTTCCTCTTCTTGAATCTTTATTAAACATAGCTCAATATTATTTAGAAGCAGTTTTACCTGCTTTTCTTCTCAATACTTCATTTACAAACTTGATACCCTTGCCTTTGTATGGTTCTGGTGCGCGTAATGATCTAATCTTAGCGGCAACCTGACCTAACAACTGCTTATCTATACCTTCTAAAGTGATAATTGGGTTTTTACCTTTTTCTTGTTCGGTTTTTACTTGAATTTCTTTTGGAACTTCAAAGTAAATATGGTGGGAATATCCAAGGGTTAAATCTAATACATTTCCCTCATTGGTGGCTTTATAACCCACACCCACTAATTCTTGGCGTTTCGAATAACCTTGGGTTACTCCTGTAACCATATTATTTACTAAAGACCTATACAAACCATGCATCGCTCTATGACGCTTATGATCTGTTGCTCTTGTAAATGTAATAACTCCTTCAGACATTTCTAATTTAATGTCCATATCCATTTGCTGAGTTAATTGACCTTTTGGTCCTTTTACTGTAACTACGTTCGAAGGAGATACCGATACTTCAACACCAGCAGGAACTTTTATAATTGCTTTACCTATACGTGACATGTTTTACTCCTTTCGATTAATAAACGTAACACAATACTTCGCCACCTACATTATTATTTCTAGCTTCTTTGTCGGTCATTACACCTTTAGAAGTAGTAACAATAGCGATACCCATACCGTTAATAACACGTGGCATTGAATCAACACCTGTATAACGACGTAAACCTGGGCGGCTAATGCGCTCAAGATTTTTGATGGCGGACGTTTTAGTTAAAGGATGATACTTTAGAGCAATTTTGATAATGCCCTGACGGTTTTCAACATCTTCAAACTTGTAGTTTAAGATGTAACCTTTCTCGAATAATACTCGAGTAATTTCTTTTTTGATTTTAGAGCTTGGGATTTCTACAATACGATGGTTAGCCTTGATCGCATTACGAAGCCTGGTTAAATAATCTGATATTGGATCTGTCATAATTTATATTTTAATACTTGCAAGCAGTAAGCCAAGGCTTTTACTCTTACTTGCTAAGTGATTGTTATAATTAAAGGGTGGCAAATATATACATATTTGCTTCCCCTTTCAAATTTTTTTTATATTACCAGCTAGACTTGGTAACTCCCGGTATTTTACCCATCAAGGCAAGTTCACGAAACTGATTACGGCAAATACCGAAATCTTTCATGTATCCTTTAGGACGACCGGTTAATTTACAACGATTTTTAAGACGTACAGGAGATGCGTTCTTTGGAAGCTTTTGCAATCCAGCATAATCTCCAGCTTGTTTTAGAGCTTCGCGCTTAGCAGCAAACTTTGCTACCATTGCTTCTCTTTTACGTTGACGTGCTTTTACTGACTCTTTTGCCATTATTTAAATATTACGCTTTTTTAAATGGAAGACCAAATTCTTTAAGCAATTCTAAGCATTGCTCATCAGAAGTGGCAGTGGTAACGAAAGTGATATCCATACCATTGATCCTATTTACCTTATCGATAACGATTTCAGGGAAAATGATTTGTTCTGTTACACCCATGTTGTAGTTTCCACGGCCATCAAAACCTTTAAGCTTTAAGCCTTGAAAATCTCTTACACGTGGCAATGAAACTGAAATCAAACGGTCTAAGAATTCGTACATACGATCACCACGAAGGGTTACGCGGGTACCAACTGGAACACCTTTTCTTAATTTGAAGTTAGAGATATCCTTTTTTGAACGGGTTGGCACAGCTTTTTGTCCAGTAATATTGGTTAGTTCTTCCATTGCTTGGTCAACTAACTTCTTATCTGCAACGGCAGCACCGATACCCTGATTGATACAAATCTTAAGTAATCTAGGAACCATCATTGGGTTCTTGTACTTAAATCTCTCCTGCATAGCAGGAACGATTTGTTTTGAATATTGTTCTTTTAATCTTGGCGTGTACATATACAATAATTATTAATCAATAAAATCACCAGATTTTTTTGAAACTCTAGCTAATTTACCTTTTTCATTGATTTTACGGGCAACTCTTGTAGCATTACCTGATTTATCTACTAACTTTAAATTAGAGATATGAACAGGCGCTTCTTTAGAGATGATGCCTCCATTTTGGTTTTGAGCATTAGGTTTAGTATGACGCTTAACAATGTTAACGCCTTCTACAATTGCTCTGTTGGTTTCGGTAATCACCTCGATTACTCTACCTTTTTTGCCCTTATCGTCACCAGCGATAACCAATACGTTATCACCTTTTTTAACATGACGTTTAGCCTGGCTGTTATACTTTCTTTCCATGGTTTATAGAACCTCCGGTGCTAAAGATACAATTTTCATGAACTGTTTTTCTCTGAGTTCGCGGGCAACTGGTCCGAAAATACGGGTTGCACGTGGCTCATCTTGCGCGTTCAATAAAACGCAAGAGTTATCGTCAAAGCGAATGTATGAACCATCTTGTCTGCGTACTTCTTTCTTGGTACGCACCACTACTGCTTTTGAAACAGCACCCTTCTTTACAGTTCCAGAAGGAATGGCAGATTTTACACTCACTACAATTTTATCTCCAACAGAAGCATACCTTCTACCTGTACCACCTAGTACACGGATACAAAGTACTTCCTTTGCGCCGCTGTTGTCTGCTACTTTTAGCCTTGATTCTTGTTGTATCATCGTTACTTAGCTTTTTCAATGATTTCTACTAATCTCCAACGCTTATCTTTACTAAGCGGGCGAGTTTCCATCACTCTTACAATGTCATTAATACCACACTCATTCTTTTCGTCATGAGCTTTAAACTTTGAGGTCATCTTGATGAACTTACCATATTTCGGGTGCATCACCTTACGCTCAACGGCAACTACGATAGTCTTTTGCATTTTATTGCTAACCACCTTACCGATGATAACCTTTCTTGAATTTCTTTCTAAAGTTATGTTTTCCATATTCCCGCTTATTGAGCATTAACAATCTGACGTTTACGTTGCTCAGTGATTAAACGTGCAATTAACCTCTTATTTTCTTTGATGATATTGGGATTCTCAACCGGTGAAATGGCATGATTTAATAAAAGTTTATTAAGTCCAGCTCTTTCTTCACGGATTCTGGCTGCCAATTCTTTGTTCGACAATTCCCTGATTTCTGTATTCTTCATAATTATTCGCTATATTCAGGTTTAACCACAAATTTAGTAATTACAGGCAGCTTTTGAGAAGCCAATCTCATAGCTTCTTCAGCTACAGCTTTAGGCACACCATCCGCTTCAAAAATGATGGTTCCTGGCCAGCAACGGGCTACCCAAAACTCAGGTGCTCCCTTACCTTTACCCATACGAACCTCGGCTGGTTTACGTGTCATTGGTTTATCAGGAAACACTCTGATCCAAACCTGACCTTCACGTTTCATGTAACGATTTAGCGCCACACGGGCTGCTTCTAATTGCTTAGAAGTTAAGAAACAGGTATCCAATGCTTTTAAACCAAAGCTACCGAAGGCTACGTTAAAACCACGTGTGGCGTTACCCTTCATTCTACCCTTCTGTTGTTTCCTATATTTAGTTTTTTTAGGCTGTAACATTTTTACAGTTAATTATACTTTCGAACAATTTATTACTTTCTTCTGCGATCTCCGCCACCAGAATTTCTTCTGTCTCCGTTTCCACCTCTTCTATCTCTTCTATCTCCACCTTCTTGTCTTCTGTCTGGTCTGCCACCGCTTGGTTTATCATTGCCAGCTGCGTTGATGCCTACATTTGGAGATAAATCTCTCTTTCCAAATACTTCACCTTTGCAAATCCAAACTTTGATACCAATTTTACCGTAAACAGTTAATGCTTCTGCAATGGTGTAATCGATATCTGCGCGTAAAGTATGTAGTGGTGTTCTTCCTTCTTTAAACACTTCAGATCTTGCCATCTCAGCTCCACCTAAACGTCCACTCACCATAACTTTAATACCTTCTGCGCCCATTCTCATGGTAGAAGCGATGGCCATTTTTACCGCTCTCTTATAAGATACACGAGCTTCGATTTGATTGGCAATTGACTCACCAACTAAAACTGCATCTAACTCTGGTCTCTTAATTTCGAAGATATTGATGGCTACATCTTTTTTAGTTAATTTCTTAACTTCTTCTTTGATTTTATCAACCTCAGAACCTGCTTTACCAATTACGATACCAGGTCTGCTGGTGTGAATTGTAATAATAACACGCTTGATGGTACGCTCGATGATAATCTTAGCAATTCCACCTTTTGTGATACGGGCGTTTAAGTACTTTCTGATTTTCTCATCTTCGATAAGTTTCTCAGAGAAATTCTTACCACCATACCAATTAGACTCCCAGCCTCTGATGATGCCTAAACGTATTCCTATAGGGTTAACCTTCTGTCCCATTCTGTTATTATTTTTCGTTTTCTATTGATTCACTATTCTCTACAGTAGCAGCAATTTTGCTGTCTACCACAAGCGTTACATGGTTAGAACGTTTGCGGATTCTATGTGCTCTACCTTGTGGAGCAGGCAAAATGCGCTTAATCATTGGGCCTCCGTCTACAAAAATAGTTTTAACATATAACTGACTGTCTTCTACTCTGCTGCCTTCGTTCTTTTGCTGCCAGTTTGAAATGGCTGAGCGCAATAGTTTCTCTAGACGTAGTGAGTTTTCTTTCTTAGCATTAAACACTAAGATATTGAAGGCTTCTTCTACTCGCTTTCCGCGAATAAGGTCGGCCAGCAACCTCATCTTACGCGGCGAGGTAGGGCAATTATTTAATTTAGCTACAGCTTCCATTCTTCTTAATCTTTCTTAACAGGATGCGACTTAAATGTACGTGTTGGGGCAAATTCGCCTAATTTGTGTCCAACCATGTTTTCTGTTACATACACAGGTATGAACTTACTACCATTGTGAACGGCAAAGGTATGACCCACGAAATCAGGAGTAATCATCGACCTGCGACTCCAAGTTTTAATTACTGATTTCTTTTTATTTTCATTCATAGCGAAAACTTTCTTTTCAAGCTTTACTTCTACAAATGGTCCTTTCTTTAATGAACGCGCCATATTTCTTATTTCTTCTTACGACTTTCGATAATCATTGAATTTGAATACTTCTTAGGCGAGCGGGTCTTATAACCTTTAGCCTTTAAGCCTTTACGTGATCTTGGGTGACCTCCAGATGCTCTACCTTCACCACCACCCATTGG
>Ga0075176_1045759_pt1 | contig 11129 bp, 4 predicted proteins | sample JI81BgreenRNA_FD_77311 | JGI IMG/M metagenome (GOLD analysis project Ga0075176, IMG submission 77311) | Metatranscriptome of wastewater effluent complex algal communities from Wisconsin, to seasonally profile nutrient transformation and... | ecosystem: Engineered > WWTP > Effluent > Algae...
CTTCTTTTAGATACTTTTGCGACAGTTACTAATAACTCCTCGGTGAGATTCGTTAGAACGAGCGGTTTTCAATCTGCATTGGGTCTTACCAAAGTTTACAATGCAAACAGTTTTGTATTCCCAATTGGAACAGCTAACGATTACACACCAGCCACCATCACATTCAATGCGAACCCAGTAACGAGAGGGGCAATCACTATCCGCCCAGTGGCTTTCGAGCACCCTAGTGTAACTGCCAATGGTAAATCACTCACGTATTATTGGCGAGTGACACAAAGTGGATTTGTTCTTGGTAGCGCCAAGGTAGCGCATCAGTACAGCTATGCACAAGCCGATGTTGTAACCGGCACCGGAGTAACGGAGGATGGGTACGTGGTTGCTAGATTCGATGTAAACTCCAGCGGTTGGGTACCCGGGGTGGTGGCAGATGTAGATGAAGCGACGAATACGGCGACGTTTAATTCCTCATTTTTTGAAAATACCATTACTGGCGACTACACTGCGGGCGATAATTCACCCGACAATCCTTTCGGTGCGGTAACTATTTATTATAGCCGACAAAATGGCAATTACAATGATGTAAATACGTGGAGTACAGTGAGCCATACGGTTACTTCACCTCCTGCTTCCATACCCAACGCGAATAGTATTGTCCGCATTGGTGATGGTTCTACGGTGTTTCATACCGTTACGGTTTCTCAAAATGGTGCATTTTCTGGGAGTCTAATAATTGGTAATGGATCTGTGCTCGACTTGCAAGGATTTACCGGCCATAATTTTGGCGCGATTGAAGGAGAAACGGTGTCAGGTAATGGTCGTTTAAGAATAGGATTTAGCTCGGCAACTTTCGCTTTCCCCGCAGGTGACTTCGGTACTTTTCTGGGAGAAAATGGAGGAGAGGTAGAATATTATTGCGCAACGGGTCAAACGGCGACCTTGCCTGCTTCAATTTCTACCTATCGAAATCTTACCTTTAGTCCCCAGGGAACTGGTCAGATTTTTCTTTCCAGTGCAAATCTAACTGTTTATGATACTTTAAAAGTAGCTGCTGCCTCTACGGCATCGGTGTTTACGTACAACACCAACGCGGTAGGCGGCAATCTTCTGATAGGGAAAGACCTGAAAGTAGAATCGGGTACTTTTCGGATACAGAATACGGGTACAGCGCGCACCATTGAAGTAAACGAACGATTAATTGTGAACAACGGAGCAATCTTTGCGATTCAGGCAGGAGGCTCGAATACGGTTCATAATATTTATGTTAATCGAGACATCACGAATAATGGAACCATTGACTTGTACCAAGCAGCCAGTATTCGTGCTGACCTGACTTTGCGTGGTTCAACGGCTGCAACTTTTGGGGGAAATACAGGAGGTGCCGCAACTGAGTTAGCCAACCTGATCATAGATAAAGGCACTAGCTGTGCCACAGGCGTTTCCTTGAATGTGGCAGGTACTTTAACCACCTTGAGTAATAATTGGCTTACCTTACAGAACGGGTACTTTGATTTTTCTAAATCATCATCGACCATCACCTTAACCAATACCGCTGCATCATTTGAAATCCCCGAAACGGCTTGTCTGAAATTATCTGGGGCTTCATCTACCATTTGGGTCGGCGATATTGCCAGCGACACCGCAGATTTGATTTTACGGGGCACGCTTGAGGTTAGTGCCGGCACGTTTAATATTGGCCGTACGACGAACAATTCCGCTAATGACATTGAAATAGCCCCAGCAGGATTACCTCGTCTCGAAGTGAGTGGAGGAATTTTGAACGTGAATGGGCAAATACGTAGATCTTTGTCGAGCACAGCAGGTGCGTTATTTTATAAACAAAGTGGAACTAGCGTTGTAAACATTTACGGAAGAAACCACAGAGGGAGCAGAGGAAAAATTGAAGTTGTAAATGCTAATGCATACTTCGAAATGACGGGCTCACCTCAGTTAAACGTGTTTAGAGGAGGTGCTGTAACTTTCGCCGATTTATATGTTCGACCTGATTCCAGTTTTGTAGATGGTGGAATTGTGAGGTTGAAGCCAACTGGTGTAGGGTCAACCCAAAATTATAGATTCGATGTAACTTACAGCTTCTGGAATTTAGAAATAGAAGGAGATGGAGCGAATCTAGCTATTGTAGATTTGACAGTAAATAACTTAAACGTCAATAACGAGCTTCGCATTCTAACCAATGGGACACTGAATACGAATAACCTAAATGTAACTGTAGGCACGAAGATTCAACGTTTAGGAACCTATAATGCAGGAACCAACACTACAAGAATTAATGGGAATCCCTCTCAAATAGAAGGGGCGATGAACGGATCCAATGCATTCCACAACTTGGTCATTTCATCAGGAGCTAATTTAACTTTGCAAACAAGCAGTCCCATTCGCGTGAATGGTACATTTACAATCGAGTCAGGAGCTACTATCAACGACAACAGTCAGGAGATTGATTGTAAGAGCAGTGTGACGAACAATGGGACACATACGAGTTTGTCAAATAGCTCAACCAATACCTTGGTCTTTTCAGGAACCGCAACGCAGCAAATAAGTGGCACAGGTACCTTTGGTAATGTTGTAATCAACAACGTTACGAATGTAAATTTCTTAGGTACTTTCACGATTAACAGGCGACTCACCTTAACGGTTGGGTTGGTTGATTTAGGTGATCGGAATTTGAAAATCGGTGTTGATGGTGAAATTACGGGCACTTTTGGTCTCTCTCGAATGATAAGAACCAACGGTGTGCTTTCTGACGGTGGCTTAACTAAAGACTATGGTTCTGGCGCTAGAAATTTTTTATTCCCCATCGGTGTTGGGGCCAAGTATACTCCAGCTCGCATTAACATAAGCGCCAATCCGAACACAGGCAGCTTAACGGTAAAGCCTATAAATATCAAGCACCCTTCAACCCGTGATGCGGCCGAAAGACAGCTAAATTACTATTGGCAAGTTGATAGCTCGGGATTTGGTGCCTCAATAACAGCGAACCTTTCCTTTTTGTACAACAATGCAGATGTTAGTGGTACAGAAGCCAATTATCGAACAGGACGATTCGTTTTTCCCAATTGGGTGCCAACCAATGGAATTACGGGAACAGTTACCCCAGCGGGTGACAGCATCTTTCTTAGCAATGTGAATTACCTTTCGGGAGGCTTCACCGCAGGTGAAAGCACTGAATTTACTGCCGTAAGTACATATTACAGCCGAAATGCAGCTTGTCCGGGGGGCTGTGAATGGACCACAGCAGCATCTTGGTCGACAGATGGTCATGATGGCGCTGCAGCGGCAAATGCTCCTGTTGGGGTACCGGTTATCATAGCAACTGGTCACACGGTAAACGTTTCTTCAAATTCACAATTGGCGGAATCGGTAAGATTAAATGGTACCGCCATTTTGAACATGAATCAAACATTTGCAAACAACTTGGGTGTAGTCAGTGGAACGGGGACATTACGCATTAGAGCAACAGGAAGTCAGCAATTCGTCTTTCCAGGAGGCAACTTTACCGCTTTTACCTCAGATACTGGAGGAACAGTGGAGTTTTACAACGCCGGTAATGGTATTTTGCCTACACAAACAACCTACAATAAAATTGTATTCAAAGATGCTTCTACACGAACACAAGCGAATGTAGATTGGGTGATTAATGGGGATATAACCATTGAGGCAGGAAGTATAGTAAACACCTCTTTCAATCGAAACTGGGAGGTAAGGGCGAACTGGATAAATCAAGTCGGCACAAATGGGTTTATTCCAGGAAACGGTACAGTAACTTTTGCAAAAGCAACAAACCAAACCATCACGGGCGCGACCGTTTTTTATAAACTCGCGATATCTGGAGGGGGCTCTAAAACGCTATTGAACGAAGTTACTGTCACCAATGAACTCATCTTGAATAGTGGATTGGTGTACCTTGGAACCAACAACCTAATCATGGATTCACTCGCTTCTTCTGGTGGGGCTCCGAGTACAAGTTCAATGGTAGTTCAAAATGGAACTGGCAGAATTCGTAAGAATTATCGTTCGAATAGTGGAGCATTTTTATTTCCTATCGGAGAAGAAACTGCGGTTACAGAGTACAGCCCTGCTATATTGGAATTCACTTCTGGCACCTACAGTGCGGGGGCTTTTGTAACAGTGCAAGTTACCGACGATCAAAATCCTAGTTGTAGTGGAAATACGAATTATTTGAGTAGGTATTGGGCATTTTCATCGTCAGGTATCACCTCATTCGCTGCTAACATCCAAGGATATTATGTGAATGCAGATGTGAATGGGAATGAAAGCCTGATTACGGCAAGAATGACAAGGCCTTCGTTGCCTTGTTTAAATGGTCAACCTGCAAACACCGCTGGTAACTTCATTTCCATCACCGGAAGCGCGGTTTTGAATAATTTTAGTGGTGGGGAAGCTCCATCGCCCGAACCAACTTTGTCTGCCACTGTGCTTGTCTTCGAAAATGTTGCTGCTACTTCAATGCGGTTACGGTGGACTAAAGGCAATGGGAGTAGACACTTAGTTTTGGTGAAGCAAGGTACAGCAGTAGACACTGATCCTGTAGATAATATTTCTTACACGGCAAATTCGGTTTTTGCAAGTGGCTCTGAATTAGGTACAGGTAATTATGTCGTGTATAATTCCAGCGATAGTACTTTTGAATTAACAGGACTGACTCCGGAAACAACGTATCACTTTGCCGTATTTACATTTAATAATTCAGGAATTGATGTTGACTACAAGCTGTCTTCTCCAGCATTGGGGAGTCAATCAAGCTGGGCAGTAGAACCCACTTTGCAGGCTTCGAACATTGTTTTTAGTGCAGTGGGTACGACTTCCATTACCGTAAAGTGGAGCAATGGAAATGGAAATAGGAGATTGGTTCTTGGCAGAGCCGATAGTGCAGTTGCGGTTTTGCCCACCGATGGTTCGAGTTACACGGCCAATGCGACTTTCGGAGCTGGTAGCTTGATTGGTACCAATACCTATGTGCTCTTCAGCTCAACACTTGACTCTGTAGTTGTTTCGGGACTCGACCAAAATCGAAAGTATCATTTTAAAGTATTCGAGTACAACGGTACCGGAGGATTTCAGAATTACTTGATTACTTCTGCTCCTGCCGACAGCCAGCATACTTATTTACTCGTTGATGTGCAATTATGGTTAGAAGGGGCATTCAACGGTTCTGATATGGATGCCGATTTGATCGATAGCCTACCTCTAAAACAGCCATACAATCAAGCTCCTTGGAATTTTGTCGGCAATGATTCGGTTGTTGCTATACCTAACTCGAATATTGTTGATTGGGTTTATCTCCAACTGCGAAAAGCTGATAATGCCGCTAGTGCCAATTCTTCAACCATTAAAGCAAGTAAAGTGGGCTTCGTGCTCAAAAGCGGAGCAATTGTAGGTTTAGACGGAAGTAGTTTGTTGCGATTTGAGCCAAGTGAACCAGGGAATTTCTACGTTGTAGTTTATCACAGGACCCATATTCCAGTCATCAGCAATCAAGCGATAGTATTTTCTTCAGGAGCTTTTCGCCATAACTTCAAAGATGGGTTGTCAAAAGCCTTTGGCACAGAACCCCTAGCCAATATGGGGGGTGGAAATTTTGGATTGTACGCCGGCAGGGTTGAAAACACTACTGCTTTTTTAATTGATGAAGCCGACCGCACCGCATCTTGGAACGATCGTAATAATTTAGGTTATCGAGCAACAGATGCTCGTTTGAAAGGAGAAATTGACGCGAGTGTTCGGTCAATCATTTGGAATAACCGGAGTAGGGTTTCATATGTGCCGTAGTCTTTTTTGGGAAATTTGTCCTATTACTGGACTTTTCTTTGGATGGGGAAGTCTAAAATTATCTAAATTTACCTGTAAATGACCTGCAATCAAAAGTGGCACGGTAATTCCGGTATAAAAACAAAATTATTTGAGATGAGAAAAATTTACGCTTTGACATTTGTTTTATTTGCTGTTCTCGGCATGGAAACAAATGCTCAAAACGTTGAAGTGAAAATCAAAAACCAGCGAATAGTTGGTAACGAATTTTTCTTCGACGTTTACCTTGAGAAAACAGGGGTTGGTGATTTGTATTTGGGTTATTCCGATTTTGTACTAACCAACATTTTACCTGCAGGAGCTTTCTCTTCGCCAGTAATCTCTTACACAACTGGAACTAATGCCTTCAAAAATCAGGGTGGCACATCCGTGACCACCCAGTATGATGCTTCCATTTCGGCGGCCATCGGAAGTGGGGCGAACGCTAACCGTATCATCATCAACTTGAATCAACCAAGTTCATTTGATGGTATTAACCTTACTTCGTTGAATAGCGAAATTGCTTATCTCTTAGGTAACGACGCTACCCAACGATTAGGTACCTTTAAAGTGACTGGTTTAACCAAAAACGGATTCTACCCCGACGGAGAATACCATACCACAGGAGCTGGTATTAAAACGAAGATTTATAAGATTACGCCATCTGGTAGTTTTACTCAAGTAAGAGTCAGCTCACCTTCTTTGGTTACTACCGACGATGCTTCGACTTCGATTACAGCGCCAACACTTGCGCAATTGCAAGCCATCACGCTTTCCAAAGACGGTGCGAATAGCTCGCCTACTTCGATTAAAATTGATTGGTCGGGAGTTGCAGCTGCCAACGGCGACAGCATGATAATAATGGTTCGTGAATACACGGCACCACTTGCTGCACTTTCTGGAGCCGATACCACCGTAGGAAACGCCCTCAAATATTCTATAGAAAATAGCGATTGGTCGGCCAAGGCCAATGCGAATAGAGTAGGTCTTACCAATTATTACATTGTGTATGCAGGCGACCAAACCAATGGAAGCGTAACCGTTACCAATCTCGATAATACTAAATCTTACTATTTTGTTGTTATTCCTTACGCCGGTGAAGGCGGTTACAACAATAAGTTTGCAGCAGCATCTGACATGCAAACAGCAGCTTCAAATGTAACCTTAACAACTACTCCAGTAGCCGACGAGCCTACTATTCATATTGCAAGCATCACCTTAACTACGAATCAAACCAACCCAAATACGAGCATGAATTTCAGCATGGATGTTGGGACAGCGGTAAGTACCGACTCGGTACTCATTGTAGCCAAGAATGCTGTTTACGTGGCCGGTGATCGCCCTGCTGATGGTAATTTTTATGAAGACGACCTAAACTTCACCGCATCTAACAATGCCATTGGTGGAAATGGAGCTAAAGTAGTTTTGAGAGCTAAAGTAGGAGACGTTACTGGTTCTTATACGGTAACCAACCTCACCGCAAATACACAATACTATTACGAAGTGTATATTTTCAGAGGAACCTCTGGTAGCTTGTCGCAGAACTATAAAATTAGTTCTCCTATTGCGGCTAATCGCTTTACAACTCCGAATGCACTTAACCCTGCTACTGCTCAAGCTAGTTTACCTTTAACAGGTATTTTCACCTCAGTTGGTACAACTGGTTTCACTTTAAATTGGAACGCAGGTACAGGAACCGGTCGAATCGTGGTTGTTAGAGCTGAAAATGCTGTAAACGCAACCCCTACACAAGGCACTAACTACTCCAGTGTAGCTAATGCAGCTTTTGGTACACCTGCGGCTGAAATAGGAACAGCCAATTATGTTGTTTATGCGGGTACAGGCACTTCGGTCACAATTTCTAATCTGGCACCAAACCAGCGTTATCATGTTGCGGTGATCGAGTATACTGGAAACACCAGCAATGTGGGTAATATCAATTATGTGGCAGATGCTTCATGGCCACGTGCTGATGACAATACATATATGAATGTTACAGCCAAGGCAAGTTTGGAAGGATCTATGTCAACGGATCTATTATCTAGCCCAGTTTTAATTCCTTTGAGTCAGCCATTCAATGCTACTCCGTGGAGTTATACAGGAACAGAATCTGTTGGCTCTATTCCTTCTGGAGTTGTGGATTGGGTGCTTATCGAACTTAGAAGAACTACAACGGGTAGTTTGGGTAATGCTGGACCTACTTCACGTCCGTCTTCTGGCGCTACAGTTAAAGCGCGCAGAGCCGCATTCCTCAAGTCGGATGGCTCAATAGTGGGCTTGGATGGAACAACTACTGACCTGTTGTTTGAAATTGACGATGAAGGTCAATACTTCATTGTGATTTACAACCGCAACCACTTGCCAATCATGACAGCGGCAGCCAACACAAAAGGCACGAATGTCGGCTTAACTACAGCTGATTTGACTGCCGTAGCGAATGTGGCTGGATCAGCAGGAACCGACTTCTTGGACGTTTCTGGAACAGCTAAAATGTGGGCTGGTAATGCTGTAACATCCAACTATGTGATCGATGCAGCAGATAGAACCAAAGCATGGGACGACCGTAATACTTCTGAGAGCTATATACTTTCCGATGTAAACCTCGACCGTGATGTGGATGCAGCTGACCGTGGAGTTATCTGGAACAACAGAGACAAATCGGCCTATACAAGGATTGTAAACGATTAATTTATAGCCCCGGGGATGACCCGGGGCTTCTTTTCTGAACCAGTGTTTTTTAAATCATCCATAGTACTATTTGGTTTGGTTTTGGGTACGCTAATAGCGCATGCTCAAAACAGAATCAGAGTCGACATTGCGAATCAATATGCAGTTTCGGATAAGTTCTATTTTGATTTATATATCTCGTCGGTTTCGGGCGACCCAGTTTTTTTAAGCCAAACAAGTATTGTCTTAGATTTCGACACAACAGCCTTTCAAAATCCGGAGATCTATCAAGACAAAACTGCAATCCGATTGGTAAATGCCCAAGGGCAAACTTTAAGTAGTAACATAAGTGTGAACTTGCCTAAGCGAGGAGCCAATCGGAATCGCATTTTAATTAATTACTTGGCGCCGTATTTAAGTAGTAGTGCACAGGTAACTCAACTTGCCGCAAAGGTCGACGCACGTCAAAACTATTACTGTTTGGGTAGGTATTATTTGTCGGGCTACAATTACAGCGCAACCGATGTTAAGTTGAGAGTAGCAACTATACCTATAAGTATGGTACATGCCGCTACGAACGTTTTTCTTTACCGAACTGACGGTACAAATGGGGGTGACACTCCAGTGGATACAACCATGGCACCACCACCTTTTTTGTTCGTTCGTCTCAATTCATTTGTAGCTCAACCCATCGGCAGGTCGGCTGAGTTAGATTGGACTACGAGCAATGAAATGAATATGGTGCGTTATGAAATAGAACGTAGCATTGATAATGTCTTTTTTAGCAAAATCGGCGAAGTAGTAGCAAAAGGGTTTAACAATCAGTTGGCAGTTTATAAGTCTATCGACAGAGACATTTATAATCCAAATGATCAAGTAAACAAGTTCTATTACCGGCTCAAATTCATCGCGAATAACGATAGCATTGGCTATTCACCAGTGAGGGCGGTTACTTTCGATGAGCGTAGTCAAATTGATATGGATACTTGGCCTAATCCTACTAGTGACCAAGTGAACATACAATTGCGCAATGTTTCCGATGCCACTGTTTTAGTTCGGTTACTGGATAGGCAAGGTGCAGAAATTTCATCGAGAATTTATTCGCCTAACGAAGTGTTCAAATTCGATTTAGCGGGTGTAGCTCCCGGTGTTTATTTAATTGAGGTTACTACTTCAAAAGCGAAAAGAACTGAGAAAGTAGTAGTTTGGCGTTAAGTTTTTGAGACTGCGCAATTGATGAAGATGATTTTCGTGTTAGTCCTGCTTGGAGTGGTTTCCTTGAACTCGGCAGGCCAGAATAAAGCTCCTAAAGCAGAGTATGTACTCGATTTTGTGAAGCTAGAAGGCAATCAGCTAATTTTCGATTTGTCAGTTCATGCTAAAGATTCTTCCTTTTTTCTTGCCTTTCATGATTTTGTAATTCCAATACCAAGTTCTTACTTGGAAGAAGAACCTGAATTTGATGTTCTGGCTCCAAGTAGTGCTCACCTAGATTTCCAAAATTTCCCTTTATCTGTCGGAATTACTTACAAAAGTAAAATTCGAGTCAAAGGCGACACGACCTACTTTATTTTGAATGGCTTACCGCCATATTTTGAAGGTGTACCAGATTTTTATGAAAAGTCGGTTTTTGTTCGTCCTGGGTTCCCTTATTACATGGGCAGATATTATATAAGTGGTATCAAAACGGTTCCTGCTAACATTCATGTCCTTCCTTCAAAAACATCCCCTAAATCATCAGTTTTAGTATTTGATCCAGCTGCTTCATTCAATGCAAGGACGATAGAGCTACTCCCGCATACTTGGATTGCTACTTATCTGAATCAATTCGGTTTTGAAACAGCAGAAGAAGACTCATCAATAAGTTTGAAATTTCAAACTATACCTAAGGGTTGGAAAGTTACGGTTGAGTACAGTTATAATGCGAATAAATGGAATTCACTAAAAAAGCCAGCCGGTTCCATCTGGAAAATTCCACTCGTAGATGCTAAGGGTAGGGCAGGTAGATGTTTTATACGTATTCAATATAGCGGCGCAAAAGGACTAAAGCGCACTGTAATGCGTCGAATTGATTTAAGGCTGTAATTTACCTTATTGAAAATCAGAACGATGTACGGTATTTTTCATATAGCCATAAAAAAACTGCAAAAAACTGAGATCACAGCTTGCAGAAAAAGATAAATTATCTACCTTTGCTATCCCGTTTGAAACGGGAAGTTCATTGAAGATTGCGGGAATAGCTCAGTTGGTAGAGCACAACCTTGCCAAGGTTGGGGTCGCGAGTTCGAGTCTCGTTTCCCGCTCCAGGCCCAGATGGTGAAACCGGTAGACACGCGGGACTTAAAATCCCGTGACCGATGAGGTCGTGCGGGTTCAAGTCCCGCTCTGGGTACGAAGAAAAATTCTTTTCAAATTTTTCTTTGCCGAATGGAATAGAAAGTTGTACCTTTGCAGCCGCTTCGGCGCTGAGGGGGTTAAGCTGAGTGGGGTTAGGGATAGTGAAGAAGGCGAGGGAAGAGGGGGGAGAGAGAAGAGAGTTCATTGACATACTGGATGCTAATTTAAGTAAGGAATCGACGAGCCTGGCTTAGATGCCGACGGAGGAATACAGGCGAGAGCTTAAATTTCGGAGGGTC
>Ga0075176_1037170_pt1 | contig 11061 bp, 6 predicted proteins | sample JI81BgreenRNA_FD_77311 | JGI IMG/M metagenome (GOLD analysis project Ga0075176, IMG submission 77311) | Metatranscriptome of wastewater effluent complex algal communities from Wisconsin, to seasonally profile nutrient transformation and... | ecosystem: Engineered > WWTP > Effluent > Algae...
CGACCTTTCCAGCATCTTCCAATATTAGAGTGGTAACCAATACCATCCTTAGCCCTACAGCTAAAAAAGCCATAGGTGAATTCACTGCTAAATTTACCAACGCTAAGGTAGTTACTTACGATCCGGTTTCTGCTTCTGCATTGTTGGATGCAAATCAAAAGAATTTTGGCGTCAGAGCTGTTCCAAACTATAAATTCGATGCAGCAAGCGTAATTGTAAGTTTCAATGCTGATTTTTTGGGTACATGGATATCTCCTATAGAATATGCAGCGGCTTACATCAAAGGAAGAAAAATAGACGATATTACTAAAGTGAAAATGTCTAGACATATTCAGGTAGAAAACCATATGTCTTTGACGGGTTCCAATGCAGACAATAGAATATTAGTAAAACCTTCTGAGCAAGGCGTAGCTATAGCATTTTTATATAATGAAATTACTGGTGGCAGTGTTGCGACTACAGGTCTAAATGCTAAAGCAAAAGCAGCACTTACTAAAGTTGCAGCAGAGTTGAAAGCAGCCGCAGGTACTTCATTAGTAGTTAGTGCTTCTAATAATGTTAATGAGCAATTGATGATTAACGCCATCAATAATGCACTTGGTAATTATGGTACCACTATAGATATGGCTAATGTCTCGTACCAAAGACAAGGAAATGATGCCGAATTAAAGATGTTGGTTGATGAGATCAAATCTGGAGCTGTTAATTGTGTTATTTTTTATGGCGCAAATCCGGTTTATGATTCAGCATATGGCGTAGAATTGGCTAAGGCACTTCCCAAAGTTAAAAATAAAGTTTCTTTAGCTATTGTTAGTGACGAGACCACAGATCTTTGTGATTTAGTGGCACCTACAACACACTTCTTAGAGTCTTGGGGAGATGTTGAAGCTAAAAAAGGTCATTATACATTGATGCAGCCAACGATATCGCCTTTATTCAATAGCAGACAAGCTGAATTGAGCTTCTTAACTTGGGCTGGTAGTACCAATGTAGATATGGCTCAAGAACAACCATATTATGAATATCTTAAAAATGCATGGAAATCAACAGCATTCACTGCTCAAAGTGAATTCAGTTCATTCCAAGGCTTTTGGGATAATGTAGTTCATGATGGTGTTTTTGCTTTTTCAGCTGGAGCAGCACCTTCATATGCAGCATCAGAAATTGGTGAAATCACTAAGCCTTCAAGCGCTGAATTAGAGATATCATTCTTCGAGACAGTCCAAATGGGTAATGGTCAATATGCAGGTAATCCATGGCTCATGGAAATGGCAGACCCTATCACAAGGACAACTTGGGGTAACTACCTTGCTGTTCCTGTAAATTTTGACGGTGTCAGAACAATGGTAGGTTTTAACGACTTGGTAGATGGAGATTTGGTAGAGTTGACTATTGGTAGTAAAAAAGTAACACTTCCTGTGGTACAACAGTTTGGGCAAATGCCTGGTACTGTAGCCCTAGCATTGGGATATGGACGCACATCTGCTGGAAATACAGGTTCTAATGTAGGGGTAAATGTTAATGACTGCCTTACAATGGGTGTTTCTGGTCCTGAATATTACAATACGAAAGCATCTGTCTCCACCAAAACAGGAAAAGAGAAAGATTTTTCATGTGTACAATATCACCACACTATAGGTGTAAAAGGCATCGATAAAGAAACCAATACCGAAATTAATGCTGATGAAGCTGCTTTAGTATTCTTCGATTATTTCACAGGTGTTAAAGGTTTCCAAGGAGCTTTGACAGACAGATCTGTAATTTATACGTCTGATGTTAAAGAACTTAAAAATAGTGTAGAGCACCTTCAGGAAAGAAGAAAGCATGCACAACACCTTAATGCACAGCAGATATATAGAGGTTTCGATGACTTATATGCATTAGGCCATCATTGGGGAATGCACGTTGATCTCAATGCTTGTATAGGTTGTGGTGCTTGTACGGTGGCGTGTATGTCAGAAAATAATGTGCCTGTAGTAGGTAAACATGAGGTATCGATACATCATGAAATGACTTGGTTGCGTATAGATAGATATTATTATGGCGATGTAGAAAATCCAAATACCATCTACCAACCTATGATGTGTCAGCATTGTGATAATGCACCTTGTGAAAATGTGTGCCCTGTAAATGCTACTAACCATAGTTCTGAAGGCCTTAACCAAATGGCTTATAATAGATGTATTGGTACTAGATATTGTGCCAACAACTGTCCTTATAAAGTCAGAAGATTCAACTGGTTAGATTATACAAAAGCAGACTTATGGCCAGCCAACCAGCCAAGATTACAAGAAGAAAGTACACCATTTATGGCAGATAACCTTACCAGAATGGTATTGAATCCTGATGTAACGGTAAGATCTAGAGGTGTAATCGAAAAATGTAGCTTCTGTGTACAAAGAATACAGGAAGGTAAGCTTACTGCAAAAACAGAAGGAAGGTTGTTGAGAGATAGCGATGTAAGAACTGCTTGCCAGACATCATGTCCTACAGGAGCCATCACTTTTGGAGATATGAATAATAAGGAAGGAGATCTTTATGCAAAATTAGAGTCACCTTTAAATTATATCGCATTAGAGGAAATCAACGTTAGGTCTTCAGTCACATATACGATGAAGGTCAATAACAGAGATAAATCGTTTGACGCTTAATTTTTTAGAAACATAACATTCAAAATATAAACAATGAGTGCTGTTGTAAGTCCATTAAGAAAGCCCCTGATAACGGGAAATAAAACTTATCATCAGATCACAGAAGATTTGATTTCTCCTACAGAGAAAACGCCAACTAAAGAATGGGTTATAGGCTTCGTTCTTTCAGTTGCAGTGTTGACTTACGGAGTTTTTTGTATCCTTTGGACCATTTGGGTAGGTATCGGATCATGGAATCTAAATAGAACGATCAACTGGTCATGGGATATCACCAATTTTGTTTGGTGGATTGGTATCGGTCACGCAGGAACCTTGATATCTGCTATCCTACTCCTTTTCAGACAAAAATGGCGTACAGGAGTAAACAGAGCAGCAGAAGCGATGACAATTTTTGCGGTAATGTGTGCCGGATTATTCCCACTTATTCACATGGGCCGTATTTGGTTGGCTATGTTTATCTTACCTTATCCAAATACAAGAGGTCCATTGTGGCCAAACTTTAACTCTCCACTTTTGTGGGACGTATTTGCGATATCCACTTACCTTACCGTATCATTATTGTTTTGGTACACAGGTTTAGTACCAGATTTTGCAACAGTAAGAGATAGAGCCAAAGGATTAAGAAGAAAAATTTATAATACATTATCATTCGGCTGGACCGGCTCTGCAAAACACTGGCAAAGATGGGAATCATTATCATTGGTTCTTGCTGGTCTTTCCACACCATTGGTACTTTCAGTGCACACTATTGTATCTTTTGACTTCGCGACTTCAGTAATACCTGGTTGGCATACCACAATTTTCCCTCCATACTTTGTTGCTGGGGCGATTTTCTCTGGATTTGCTATGGTATTAACATTGATGATTATTACCAGAAAGCTTCTTCACCTAGAAGATTATATCACAGTAGAGCATGTAGAGTCCATGAATAAGGTAATCCTGCTCACAGGTACCATCGTAGGAGTAGCATACCTTACAGAGTTATTTATTTCTTGGTATTCTGGATATGTATACGAGCAATTTGCATTCTTTAACAGAGCATTAGGTCCATATTGGTGGTCATATTTTGGTATGATGTTCTGTAACGTAATCTCTCCACAGTTTTTCTGGAAAAAATCATGGAGAAGAAATATAACTTTGACTTTCTTTTTATCTATTTTAGTAAATATAGGTATGTGGTTTGAGCGTTTTGTAATTATCGCAACTACATTAGCAAGAGATTATTTACCATCTAGCTGGAGTTTGTATACACCAAGTTGGGTAGAGATAGGTATTTATATTGGTACTTTCGGTTTATTCTTTACACTTTTCTTAATCTTCGTGAGAGTTGCACCAGTAGTGGCAGTAGCTGAGGTAAAGAGTATATTGAAAACAGGTGGAAATCAGTATGTGGGTGAAAATGCCACACACAAACACCACCATCACGATGATGAAGCCGGTCACGGACATTCTCATGGAAATCATTCAGAACATCATTAATCATTAATAAACCATTATTCGATGGCAGAAAATAATCATACAGACGTAATTTATGGTCTCTACAATGACGAAGAGGATTTGTTGAGAGCAGTGAAGGTTGCTAAAAGAGATCATTTGGATATATATGATGTATATTCTCCTTTTCCAGTTCACGGATTAGATCCTTTGCTAGGTTTGGAAGAGTCTAGATTGCACCAAGCAGGTTTTATTTACGGAGCTTTAGGTACATGTACTGCTTTTCTAGGTATGACATGGATATTTACCAAAGATTGGCCGAATATTTTTGGTGGTAAGCCATATTGGTCGGTACCTGCATTTATTCCTATCACTTTTGAGATGACGGTATTGTTTGCAGCGATAGGTATGACAGTTACTTTCTACATCATTAATGGTTTGGGACCAGGTGTAGTAAACAAGCATTTGGATGACAGGATCACTGATGATAAGTTTTGTATAGCATTTGACAAATCATTAGTAAATGCTGAGGCAGCAGAGTCATTTTTTAAAGCGACGGGAGCTTCGGAGATTAATTCTAAAACGATATAAGCTTTATATATCATGAATAGTACATTTAAATTATTTGGATTCTTCGCTATATTGAGTGTGATTTTTACATCATGCCAATCAGCGGGTGGGAATCAAACAGGTAGTGAATACATGCCCGATATGGCACACTCAGTGGCATATGAAGCCAATACTTTTGGTTATTATTATAATAATAGATGGGGCACCAAAGATGAGCTTCATAAAATGGTACAGCCGCGTGAGGTGATCAATGGTACAATAGCTAGAGGTATGAGCGGTAAAACTACTGAAGGTCGTGGTATTTCTCACAAACCGAATGGTTCCGTTCCTTACTACTATGCTAATACCGAGGAGGAAAGAACAAGAGCAATTGCGGAGATTATCAATAATCCTTATCCAATTACCACTTCAGGCCTAGAAAAAGGTAAGAACCTATACAACATCCAATGCGGTATCTGTCATGGTGAAAAAGCGGACGGAAATGGTTATTTGGTAAGAGAAGATGGTGGAAAATATCCTGTACAACCTGCTAATTTTATGTTAGATGAGTTTGTTGCCGCGAGCAATGGTAGATATTATCATGCCATTATGCATGGTAAAAACCTAATGGGTGGATATTCTGATAAGCTTTCTTATGAAGAAAGATGGTATGTTATTCAATATATCAGGTCTCTTCAAGCTGCAAACAAAAAATTGGAATATAGTGAGAAAGCAAACACTTTCAACACTACTGATACACCATACAGTGTTGTTGCTGCTAAAAAAGCAGCTGCAGAAGCAGTAAGTGCAATTCCAGCTAACAATGCGGCAGCTGAAGTCGTAAAAACTGAAACCCACAACAATAGTGGACATTAATTTAATTAGATTTAAAGAAATAAATAAGATATGAACCAATATACAATGAAATCTGGTCACCGCAATTTATTGTTTGGTGCTATGGGTATCGGTTTAGTGTGCTTGATTTTGACTTGGTTGGGCGATGATGCACACCATACAAGATTTTGGACCAACTTTTTGCATAATTCCGTATTTTTTACGATGATTTCTGCAATGGCTTTATTTTTTATCACTGCAAGTATCACAGCCTATGCAGGTTGGTATACTACCTTCAAAAGAGTGTGGGAAGCATATTCGATGTTTTTGTTGATTGGATTAGTACTTCTGGCTATTGTAGGTTTGGGCAATTATATGCACTGGCACCATCTATACCATTGGGCTGACGAAGCCGAAGTAGCTAAAGATACTATCTTGAAAGGAAAGTCTTCATTTCTTAACAAGAATTGGTTTATGTTTGGTACTGTTATCTTTTTAGGTACATGGGCATTTTTTGCTGTCAAACTTAGAAGCTTGTCACTAGAGGAAGATAGATCAGGAAACAGCAATTATACCCAACATAAATCAATGAAGGTTTATTCAGCAGCGTTTTTGCCTATCATTGGTTTTACAAGTGCGGCTTTACTTTGGCAATGGGTGATGAGTATTGATGCACATTGGTATAGTACATTATTTGCTTGGTATGCCACAGCAAGTGCATTTGTTACTATGATAGCACTTACCATACTGATGATCATTTTCTTAAAAAACAATGGTTACTTTGATATCGTAAATGACAACCATGTCCACGACTTAGGTAAGTTTTTATTTGCTATCAGCGTTTTCTGGACTTATTTATGGTTTTCACAATTTATGTTGATTTGGTATGCCAATATTGGTGAAGAGACCATTTACTTTAGAGAAAGGTATGATAATTACCCTGCTTTATTTTTTGGCAACCTTGCTGTAAACTTTTTAGTACCTTTCTTTGTCTTGATGCGTAATGATACTAAAAGAAAATTTGGATCAGTGACTTTCGTTGCCATTATCGTATTAGTAGGACACTGGATAGATTATTTTCTTATGATTAAACCAGGTGCATTGATCAATAGAAATCACGCTTTAGGGCATGGTCATGATCACGGTGCTGAAGCAGGACATGATGCAGCACACGGGGCAGAACACGCTGTGGAACATGCAAGCAACTTCGTTTCAGGATTCACAATGCCGGGTTTACTAGAGATAGGTACTTTCCTTGGATTTTTAGGACTTTTTGCTTACGTGGCTTTGGTGGTTTTATCCAAGTCTTCGTTGGTACCGAAAAATGATCCTTATCTAGAAGAGAGTATTCATCATCATGTGATTTAAAAGTATATTCAATTAATATAAAAATTAAAAAAAATGACTTATTTTGTAGCATTCGCAATTATTTTCCTTCTTGCTGTAGTAGTGATACAGATAGGGAAATTATCGGAGTTAGCTGGAAGAATCAGAGGCGAAGAAGCAGTAGAGAGATCAAACAATAATACGCAAGGTAAAGCTTTAGTTGCTTTTATGATCGTCTTTTTAGTAGGCACTATTGTATCAGCCTATTATTACAAAAATGATATGTTGGGTTATGGTCCATTGACATCAGCTTCGGCGCACGGATTTGAATTAGACCATATCTTTAACGTCACTTTATTTTTCACGGGTATAGTTTTTGTAATTACGCATATCTTATTATTCTGGTATTCTTACAAGTACAGAAAAACGAGTAGTGAACGCAAAGCTTTGTTTTTTGCGCATGATACCAAATTAGAAATGATTTGGACCGTAGTTCCTGCTGTTGTTATGACTTATTTAGTGGCAAATGGTTTGATAGCTTGGAATAGCATTTTTCCTACGCTTACAGAAGAAGATAAATATATTGAAATCGAGGCCACAGGTTACCAATTTGCTTGGGATATCAGATATCCTGGTGCAGACGGAAAACTGGGCAATAAAGATTTCAGACTTATAGATCCTGCAACCAATAGTTTAGGTATTGACTGGAGAGACGAAGCATCAGTTGACGATATCGTACTAGGTGGTACAGACAAAATTTTGCTTCCAAAAGACTCATTAGTTAAAGTAAGAATCACAGCTAAGGACGTCCTTCATAACTTTTACTTACCACATTTCCGTGTTAAAATGGATGCAGTACCGGGCTTACCAACATCTTTCATATTTACACCTGTAAAAACGACGAAAGAATTTAGAGAGCAATTGAGTCAGTATCCTGAGTGGCAAGTACCTGCTGATCCTAATGAACCTAATGGTAAGAAAAAATGGGAAACTTTCGAATACGAACTTGCGTGCGCTGAATTGTGTGGCAAAGGTCACTACTCTATGCGTCGTATAGTTGAGGTAGTAGAAAGAGAAGAGTTTGATACTTGGTTGGCTGGTCAGAAAGCGTTTTATACCACCAACATCAGAGGTACAAAAGCGGACCCGTGGGATGGTAAAAAATTATTCCCAGGTGAAATCAAAGCTAGAGCAAGTGAATTAAAATCTGATATTGCCAATTTCTTAGCAGATACCACAGGTGCTGCAAACAGAAATATACAATTGAAACATGTATTTTATAACACAGGTTCGGCTGATCTTAACAGCAACTTGTCAAAGTATGAGTTGGATCACTTGGTAGAGTTAATGGCAAAATATCCTACTATGAGAGTTGAGTTAGCTGGGCATACTGATAATGATGGAGATGCAGCAAGTAACTTGACATTGTCCAATAGTAGAGCAAATAATGTATTACAATACTTGATAGGTAAAGGTGTAGCTCCTGGTAGAATGAGTGCCAAGGGTTACGGTCAAGACCAACCTATAGAGTCTAATGATACTCCGGAAGGAAAACAAAAGAATAGAAGAACTGAACTTAGAATAATTTCTAAATAATCATTTAAATTAAAAAGTGCAATGGCAAACATTACAGTTCAAGAGCAAGATGTTCTAATCAAAGAACAAGGTTACAATGATCATTTCCATGAGCATCACCATGGGGACAAGTATCAGACTAATTTTATTTTCCATTATATCTTTTCAATGGATCATAAGATGATAGCTCGTCAGTTTCTGATTACAGGTATGATATGGGCTATTATAGGTGCAGCTATGTCCGTTGTTTTTAGATTACAGTTAGGTTTTCCTGAAGAGAGTTTGACTTGGATCAAGCCATTCTTAGGAAAATGGATCGTAGTAGATGCAGCTACTGGTATAGGTAAGTTGGCTCCTGAGTTTTATTATGCGTTGGTAACGATGCACGGTACTATTTTGGTATTTTTTGTACTAACGGCTGGATTGTCAGGTACCTTTTCAAATCTATTAATTCCATTACAGTTGGGGGCCAGAGACATGGCATCTCCATTCATGAATATGTTGTCATACTGGTTTTTCTTTTTAGCTGGTATCGTAATGTTTTACTCATTATTCCTTAGTACTGGTCCATTTTCAGGGGGTTGGGTGGCTTATCCACCTTTGAGCGCCTTGCCACAAGCATCATCTGGTTCTGGCACTGGTATGACGCTTTGGATAGTAAGTTTGGTTTTATTTGTAGTTTCTGTACTATTAGGAGGTATCAATTATATTACCACGGTACTAAACTTAAGAACTAAAGGAATGAGTCTTTGGAGAATGCCACTTACCATTTGGGCATTTTTTGTAACGGCTATTTTGGGTTTATTGTCCTTTCCGGTTTTAGCATCTGGATTTTTTATGTTAGTATTTGATAGAAGTTTGGGAACAAGTTTCTTCTTAAGTGACATTTTTATTGCTGGTCAAGCTCTAGACAGAGTTGGAGGTAGCCCTATCTTATATCAGCATTTATTTTGGTTTTTAGGACACCCTGAAGTGTATATCATCATATTGCCTGCCATGGGATTGGTTTCAGAAGTATTATCTGTTCACGCTAGAAAGCCAATCTTTGGGTATAGGGCCATGGTCTACTCAATAATGGCTATTGGATTTTTATCGTTCATAGTTTGGGCACACCATATGTTTATGTCTGGAGTAAATCCATTCATATCCAACTTCTTTGTGGTATTTACTTTGATTATAGCGGTGCCTTCAGCGGTAAAAGTATTCAACTGGATTACCACTTTGTATGGCGGTAATTTGAGATTAAATACACCGATGTTGTTTGCTATTGGTTTTGTATCTATGTTTATTTCAGGTGGTCTTACCGGTATTTTCTTAGGTAACTCTGCTATTGACATTCAGATGCACGATACTTACTTTGTGGTGGCGCACTTCCATATAGTAATGGGAGTTGCTGCATTCTTCGGGATGTTTGCGGGAGTATATCATTGGTATCCAAAAATGTACGGTAGATTTATGAATGAGACCTTAGGTAAGATACATTTCTGGGGAACCATCATTACAGCTTATGCAATTTTCTGGCCTATGCATTACATAGGTATGGCTGGTGTACCAAGAAGATATTACTCTTTCGATAATTTTGACGCTTTCAGACACTTTACGGATATGAATAAGTTCATAACAGTATTTGCCATCATAGCTTTCTTTATACAGTTGGTGTTTGTTATCAATTTCTTCTACAGTATTTGGTATGGTAAGAAGATGAAAACTAAGAACCCTTGGGAAGCGAATACACTAGAGTGGACCACGCCAATCGAGCCAATACATGGTAACTGGCCTGGTAATCTTCCTGTGGTACATAGATGGGCTTATGATTACAATAAGGATGAGAGAGAGTATGTTATGCAACATGTTCCATTAAAAGAAGGAGAAGTAGGTGATCATTAATTCTATTTAGAAGCACAATCCTTGGAAAATAATAAAACATATATCAAAGCAGAAGTCATACCAACTTTGAAATACTCAAAGTTGGCTGACTATGTTTTGTTAGTAAAACTCAGGCTAACGATTGTTGTTGTAATATCGTCAGTTTTGGGGTATTTAATTGCAGCTAAGGGTGCGGGAAACATTCTAGATATCATCAAGATATGCATGGGAGGTTTTCTAGTCACTTCAGCAGCCAATGCATTAAATCAAGTATTGGAAAAAGATTTTGATATCTTAATGACTCGAACAGCTGATCGGCCGGTAGCTACTGGAAGGATGAAAACATCTGAAGCAGTTATGTTTGCTGGATTAAGTTGCTTGGTTGGGATAAGTATTTTAGCTACATTCAATCCTGTGACAGCTTTGATCGGTATGTTGTCTCTTATTATATATTCGTTTGTCTATACCCCACTGAAAAGGTACAGTACACTTGCTGTAGCCGTTGGTGCCATACCTGGTGCTTTACCTGTTATGATAGGGGTGACTGCTTTTGAAGGAACGATTACTTTGTTTGCATTTGCATTGTTTGTGATTCAGTTTTTATGGCAATTTCCACACTTTTGGTCTATTGGTTTTTTAGGTTATGAGGATTACAGTAAGGCTGGATATAAGTTATTGCCTGAGCAGGACGGAATGATCAACAGAAATTTAGGTATGTCATCCATGTTTTATGCATCATTGATTTTACCTGTAGCGATGTGGGTGTTTATTCGAATGGATGTGAGTTGGGTAAGTACTGTATCTGTCATAGCTTGTACTTTTTTGT
>Ga0075176_1038055_pt1 | contig 10997 bp, 7 predicted proteins | sample JI81BgreenRNA_FD_77311 | JGI IMG/M metagenome (GOLD analysis project Ga0075176, IMG submission 77311) | Metatranscriptome of wastewater effluent complex algal communities from Wisconsin, to seasonally profile nutrient transformation and... | ecosystem: Engineered > WWTP > Effluent > Algae...
AATAGTTTCACTGGAACGATTGAAGAGATCAACGAAGAGAAAAAGAAACTGATTGTAATGGTTAAGATCTTCGGTCGTAAAACGCCGTTGGAGCTTAATTATATGCAAGTTGAAAAGGAATAAAAACAGTGGGTTAATTGTTAGAACAAGGTTGTCTTCTCCAGATATAATGCTTCCCCTCCTTGTTTGAATCAAACGCCGCGAATCAATAAACAACAAAAATGGCAAAAGAAGTAAGTGCGCTCATAAAGCTACAGGTGAAAGGCGGAGCGGCAAATCCATCGCCACCAATCGGACCGGCACTCGGTGCGAAAGGTGTCAACATCATGGATTTCTGCAAGCAGTTCAATGCCCGTACGCAGGATCAAGCTGGAAAAGTATTGCCGGTGATCATTACAGTTTATGTTGATAAATCTTTCGAGTTTATCATCAAAACTCCTCCGGTTGCTGTTCAGCTTAAGGAAGTTGCGAAATTACAAAGCGGTTCTGCGGAACCCAATCGTAAGAAAGTAGCTACCGTGAACTGGGACACTGTACGTAGTATTGCAGAAGCGAAAATGCCCGATTTAAATTGTTTCACAATTGAATCGGCAATGAGCATGGTTGCAGGAACTGCGCGCAGTATGGGTATTAACGTTGAAGGTCAGCGCCCTTTTTAATTCAATAAAACGGAGAAGAAATGGCACAACTGACGAAAAAACGCAAAGCAGTAATGAATAAAGTGGAAGAAGATAAGACTTATCCACTCCTCGATGCTGCTCGCCTTGTAAAGGAAATCACCACGACTAAATTCGACGCTTCAGTAGATGTTGCCGTTCGTTTGGGAGTAGATCCACGTAAAGCAAACCAAATGGTTCGCGGTACTGTGTCTTTACCTCATGGAACAGGTAAAACTGTACGTGTGCTTGTACTTTGTACTCCTGATAAGGAAGACGAAGCAAAAGCTGCAGGAGCTGACTTTGTAGGTCTGGATGAATACATTGACAAAATTAAGGGTGGCTGGACAGATGTAGATGTTATCATCACAATGCCTAGCATTATGGCTAAAGTGGGTGCTTTGGGACGTGTTCTCGGGCCTCGCGGTTTAATGCCAAACCCTAAAACAGGTACTGTTACCTTAGAAGTAGGTAAAGCTGTAACGGAAGTTAAAGCTGGTAAAATCGACTTCAAAGTGGATAAAACAGGTATCGTGCATGCTGCAATCGGCAAAGCGTCTTTCTCACAAGACAAACTTTATGACAACGCGAAGGAACTTCTTCAGACGATTCTGAAGTTAAAGCCATCGTCTGCTAAAGGTGCTTATGTGAGAAGTATCTATCTGTCGAGTACTATGAGTCCTTCAGTAGCGGTTGATCCTAAATCAATCGGTGCCTGATTTCACTAAACTTTTATTCTTGAACGAATATGAACAAAGAAGAAAAAGACCAGGTGATTGAAGCACTGGTTGCAAAATTAAGCGAGACTAAGAACTTCTACCTAACTGATACGTCTTCATTGACTGTTGAGAAAACTAACAATCTCCGCCGTCTTTGCTTCAAAAGAAATATCGAACTTAAGGTAGTAAAGAACACTTTGTTAAAGAAGGCTTTCGATCGCCTAGATTTAGATTATTCACCACTTTACGGTATCCTCAAAGGATCAACTGCAGTGATGTTTACTGAATCAGTGAACGAGCCAGCAAAATTGATCAAAGAGTTCCGTAAAAACGATGAAAAGCCTTCATTGAAAGGTGCTTATGTTGAAGAATCATTCTACATCGGCGACAATCAATTGGATGCGCTTATCTCCATCAAAACCAAAAACGAGGTTATTGGCGAAATTATTGGATTGCTTCAATCTCCTGCTCAAAATGTTATTTCTGCCCTTCAATCAGGTGGTGGAAAGATCGCAGGAATTGTTAAAACACTTTCTGAACGTAACGCCTAATCCTCACAAACATTTTTTTTTCAATCCTTTTTTTGTACAATCTCTAAAACATAAATAAAATGGCAGACCTGAAAGCTTTCGCTGAACAGTTGGTTAATCTGACCGTGAAAGAAGTCAACGAACTTGCTCAGATCCTTAAGGATGAATACGGTATCGAACCTGCTGCAGCAGCAGTAGCTGTAGCAGCACCTGCTGCTGGCGGCGCAGCTGCGGCAGAAGAGAAGACATCGTTTGATGTAATCCTTAAAGCAGCTGGTGCTAACAAACTTGCAGTTGTAAAATTGGTGAAAGAACTCACCGGTCTTGGACTGAAAGAAGCTAAGGATCTAGTTGACGGCGCTCCTAAGCCGCTCAAAGAAGGCGTAGCTAAGGATGAAGCAGAAGCGCTTAAATCGCAACTGACTGAAGCCGGAGCAGAAGTTGAAGTTAAATAATACTTCATACTCAAATTACAGTTTAAGACTTCAATTTTATTGAGGTCTTAAACTGTTTATACACCACCATTCCTTCGCATTCTTCATTCTTTTAAATCCGAGTCCCTTGACATACAACAAAAAAACGCCTGCAGAGGTTAAGCTTTGCTTCAAGCAAGCTGCCGGTTGAATATCCGGATTTCCTGGATGTTCAGGTTCAATCGTTCAAGGATTTCTTTCAGTTGGAAACAACTCCAGAAAACCGTCAGAACGAAGGGCTTTTCAAGGTTTTCGCTGAAAACTTCCCGATTTCGGATGCACGAAACAACTTCGTGCTCGAATTCTTGGATTATTTCATCGATCCCCCACGATACTCTATCGAAGAGTGTCTTGATCGTGGATTAACCCACAGCGTGCCCCTTAAGGCCAAACTGAAACTTTATTGCACCGATCCGGAGCACGAAGATTTCGAAACCATCGTTCAGGATGTGTACCTCGGTACAATCCCTTACATGACTCCAAAAGGTACCTTTGTTATCAATGGTGCTGAAAGGGTCGTGGTTTCTCAGCTTCATCGCTCGCCAGGTGTATTCTTCGGTCAAAGCCGACACGCAAACGGAACGAAACTTTATTCGGCCCGTGTGATCCCATTTAAAGGATCATGGATCGAATTCGCAACAGACATTAATAATGTCATGTATGCGTATATCGACCGTAAAAAGAAATTACCTGTAACTACATTGCTTCGTGCAATTGGTTATGAAAGTGATAAGGATATTCTCGAAATCTTCGGCCTTGCCGATGAATTCAAGGTAAGTAAAACATCTATCAAAAATGCTGTAGGTCGCAAACTTGCTGCAAGGGTGTTGAAAACTTGGATCGAGGATTTCGTAGATGAAGATACCGGAGAAGTGGTGTCTATTGAGCGTAACGAGGTTATTATCGATCGCGAAATCGTAATCGAAAAAGAACATCTTGAGCTCATCGTTGAATCTGGCGTTAAGTCTATTATCCTTCACAAGGAAGACATCAATGCCGCAGATTACAGCATCATCTACAACACCCTTCAGAAAGATACTTCAAATTCTGAAAAAGAAGCTGTTGAGCATATCTACCGCCAGCTTCGTAACGCAGAACCACCTGATGAAGAAACCGCTCGCGGTATCATTGATAAGTTGTTCTTCTCTGATAAGCGTTACGATTTAGGTGATGTTGGTCGTTACAGAATCAACAAAAAACTTAATCTTAATACTGCAGAAGATACACGTGTCCTCACTAAGGAAGACATCATCTGCATTATCCGTTATCTGATCGAGTTGATCAACTCTAAAGCTGATGTGGATGATATCGATCACTTGTCGAATCGTCGCGTTAGAACTGTAGGTGAACAACTTTATGGTCAGTTCGGTGTAGGTCTTTCTCGTATGGCTCGTACCATCCGTGAAAGAATGAACGTTCGTGACAATGAGGTCTTTACTCCAACCGACCTTATCAATGCGAAGACACTTTCAAGTGTAATCAACTCGTTCTTTGGAACAAACCAGCTGAGCCAATTCATGGATCAGACAAACCCACTTTCAGAGCTTACGCACAAGCGTCGTCTTTCTGCTCTTGGGCCTGGTGGTCTTTCCCGCGAACGCGCTGGTTTCGAAGTTCGTGACGTTCACTACACACACTACGGTCGTCTTTGTACAATCGAAACACCTGAAGGTCCAAATATCGGTTTGATTTCTTCGTTGTGTGTATTCGCGAAAATCAACAAACTTGGTTTCATCGAAACTCCATATCACACTGTTACAGATGGTAAGGTAGACCTCGATAAACCAATGATTTACCTTTCTGCTGAAGAAGAGGAAACTTCAATCATTGCACAGTCGAAAACTAACATCGACGACAATGGTAACTTCGTTGAAAGCAAAGTGAAAGCTCGTTTTGCGGGTGACTTCCCAGTGGTTGATCCAAAAGAGATCAAACTAATGGACGTTGCTCCAAACCAAATTGCTTCCATTGCTGCTTCTTTGATTCCTTTCCTTGAGCATGATGATGCTAACCGTGCCTTGATGGGATCTAACATGATGCGTCAAGCAGTTCCACTTCTTCGTCCAGAAGCGCCAATTGTTGGTACTGGTCTAGAAGCAACTGTAGCACGCGATTCTCGTGTTCTTATTAATGCAGAAGGTGAAGGTATCGTAGAATGGGTTGATGCAAATGAAATCGTGATTCGTTACAACCGTACGGATGATGATCGTTTGGTTAGCTTTGAAGACGATGTTAAATCATACAAACTCACCAAATTCCGTAAGACTAACCAAAATACAACCATTAACTTGAAGCCGATTGTGGCTAAGGGTGAAAGGGTTACAGCTGGTCAAGTTCTTTGCGAAGGTTACGCTACACAAGGTGGCGAGTTAGCACTTGGAAGAAACCTTAAAGTGGCATTCATGCCCTGGAAAGGTTACAACTTCGAGGATGCTATCGTGCTTTCTGAGCGTATTGTGCGTGAAGATGTATTCACAAGTTTACATATTGAAGAGTTCATTCTTGAAGTGCGTGACACTAAACGTGGTTTAGAAGAACTTACTTCAGATATTCCAAACGTAAGTGAGGAAGCAACCAAAGATCTCGATGAGAACGGGTTGATTCGTATTGGTGCTGATGTTAAACCAGGAGATATCCTCATTGGTAAGATCACTCCGAAAGGCGAAACCGATCCATCTCCAGAAGAGAAACTTCTTCGTGCCATCTTCGGTGATAAAGCAGGAGATGTGAAGGATGCTTCTTTGAAGGCGCCGCCATCATTGAATGGTGTTGTGATCGACAAAAAACTCTTCTCACGTGTGATCAAAGATCGTAAAGCGAAAACCGAAGAAAAGCCTACATTGGCTAAAATCGACGCTGAACGTGACAAGGATCTCGCTGAGTTGAAAGTTAGATTGGTTGAAAAACTTTTCACTTTGGTTAACGGTAAAACCTCACAAGGGATTTACAATAACTTCAAAGAGGAAGTAGTTCCTAAGTCTGCAAAGTTCACTATCAAAATGCTTCAAGGCATCGATTACACATCGGTAAATCCAAGCAAGTGGACTACAGATAAAGACAAGAACAATCAGATTAAGGTTCTTTTGAACAATTACTTAATCCGTTACAACGACATCAACGGTATTGCAAAACGTAAGAAGTTTGCAGCAACTGTAGGTGATGAGCTACCAGCTGGTATCGTTCAATTAGCCAAAGTTTATATCGCGAAAAAGCGTAAGCTTAAAGTAGGGGATAAGATGGCTGGTCGTCACGGTAACAAAGGTATCGTTGCTCGTATTGTTCGCGACGAAGAGATGCCATTCCTTGAGGATGGAACTCCAGTTGACATTGTATTGAATCCACTTGGTGTACCTTCCCGAATGAACCTTGGTCAGATTTATGAGACCGTTCTTGGATGGGCAGGTAAAGAACTGGGAATGACTTTCGCGACGCCGATTTTCGATGGAGCGAGCATTGACCAAATCAATAGTTACTCTGAAGAAGCAGGTATTCCACGTTATGGACGTACTTTCCTTCGTGATGGTGGAACTGGAGATAAGTTCGATCAGCCAGCAACAGTAGGTATCATCTACATGCTGAAACTTGGCCACATGGTGGATGACAAGATGCACGCTCGTTCAATCGGACCATATTCACTCATTACCCAACAACCATTGGGTGGTAAGGCACAGTTTGGTGGTCAGCGTTTTGGAGAGATGGAGGTTTGGGCACTCGAAGCATTCGGTGCAGCTAACATCCTTCAAGAAATCCTCACCGTTAAATCGGATGATGTGATCGGACGCGCTAAGGCTTATGAAGCCATTGTAAAAGGTGATAACATGCCAGTACCGGGAATTCCGGAATCATTCAACGTATTGTTGCATGAACTACGCGGTCTTGGCTTGAAGATTACTCTCGACTGATTTCTTTTGGTCCCTCGGAAACTAAATCCTTCCGAGGGATCTTTCACTTAACGATTTCGACAACATATGGCTTTGCGCAAAGACGTAAAACTCAAAAGTAACTTCAAGAGAATCATTGTATCTCTTGCCTCTCCCGAGGATATCCTCGATCAGAGTCATGGTGAAGTACTTAAACCCGAAACGATCAACTACAGAACTTACAAGCCAGAAATGGGCGGTTTGTTCTGCGAGCGGATCTTCGGTCCTGTGAAAGATTACGAATGCCACTGTGGCAAGTACAAGAGAATCCGCTACAAAGGGATTATCTGCGACCGCTGCGGTGTTGAAGTAACTGAGAAAAAAGTACGTCGTGAGCGTATGGGACACATCCAATTGGTTGTTCCTGTGGCTCACATCTGGTTTTTCCGTTCACTTCCAAACAAAATCGGTTACCTTCTCGGCTTACCAACCAAGAAACTAGATGCTATCATTTATTATGAGCGTTATGTAGTTATCCAGGCTGGTCTTGCTGGAGAAAGTGGATTGAGTGATATGGATTTCCTAACAGAAGAAGAATACCTCCAAACATTGGAAAATCTTCCGAAGGAAAACCAATACCTCGATGATTCAGATCCTGCAAAATTCATTGCAAAGATGGGTGCAGATGCATTGTACATGCTTCTTTCTCGTCTAAATCTGGAAGAACTTTCTTACGACCTTCGCCACAAAGCGAACAATGAAACTTCACAGCAACGTAAAAACGAAGCTTTGAAGCGTCTTCAGGTTGTAGAAGCATTCCGTAATGCAAACGACAACAACTTCATTAACCGTCCAGAATGGATGATTATGAAGGTAATTCCGGTTATTCCACCGGAACTTCGTCCACTCGTTCCTTTGGATGGTGGGCGTTTCGCAACTTCCGATTTGAACGATCTTTACCGTCGTGTAATTATCCGTAACAACCGTTTGAAGCGTCTTATCGAGATCAAGGCACCAGAGGTGATCTTGCGTAACGAAAAGCGTATGCTTCAAGAAGCGGTGGATTCATTACTCGACAACTCGAGAAAATCTAACGCGGTGAAAACCGAGTCTAACCGTGCATTGAAGTCACTTTCTGACTCATTGAAAGGTAAGCAAGGTCGTTTCCGTCAGAACCTTCTTGGTAAACGTGTCGATTATTCAGCACGTTCGGTTATTGTCGTTGGTCCAGAAATGAAACTTCACGAGTGCGGTCTTCCAAAAGATATGGCTGCTGAGCTCTTCAAACCGTTCATTATCCGCAAGATGATTGAACGTGGAGTTGTGAAGACAGTTAAATCTGCGAAGAAAATCGTTGACAAGAAAGAACCAATTGTTTGGGATATTCTTGAAAACATCCTTAAAGGACATCCTGTTCTTCTAAACCGTGCCCCAACGCTTCACCGTTTAGGTATTCAATCGTTCCAGCCAAAGTTGATCGAAGGAAAAGCGATCCAACTTCACCCATTGGTTTGTACGGCTTTCAACGCCGACTTCGATGGTGACCAAATGGCGGTTCACGTTCCTCTTGGAAACGCTGCAATCCTTGAAGCTCAGCTTCTTATGCTTGCATCACACAACATCTTGAACCCTGCGAATGGTGCTCCAATCACCGTACCTTCTCAGGACATGGTTCTTGGTCTATATTATATGACCAAAGGCCGTAAGACTGATGCTACTCGTGTGGTGAAAGGTGAAGGAATGACTTTCTATTCTCCAGAAGAAGTGATCATTGCATACAATGAGAAACGTATTGACCTTCACGCATGGATTAAAGTAAAATCCAATGCTAAAGAAGGTGATCTTTTGGTGAACAAACTCATCGAAACCACAGTAGGTCGCGTAATCTTCAATCAAGTTGTTCCTCATAAAGTTGGTTACATCAACGAATTGTTGACTAAAAAGTCACTCCGTGATATCATTGGTAACATCGTGAAGGAAACTGGTATGGCTACAACTGCTAAGTTCCTTGATGATATCAAAGAATTAGGATTCATGATGGCATTCCGTGGTGGTCTTTCTTTCAACCTTGGTGACGTAATTGTTCCTGAGGACAAAGAGAAAATGATCGACGATGCTAACAATGAAGTTGAAGAAGTAATGTCGAACTATAACATGGGCTTCATTACTAACAACGAGCGTTACAACCAAATTATCGATATCTGGACGCATACCAACTCTCGTCTAACGCAACGTTTGATGAACCAGTTGGTAAACGATAACCAAGGTTTCAATCCTATTTATATGATGCTCGATTCCGGAGCACGTGGTTCGAAAGAACAGATTCGTCAGCTTTCCGGTATGCGTGGTTTGATGGCTAAGCCTCAAAAATCAGGAGCTTCAGGTGGGGAAATTATCGAGAACCCGATCCTTTCTAACTTTAAGGAAGGTCTTTCGATCCTTGAGTACTTCATTTCTACCCACGGTGCCCGTAAGGGTCTTGCGGATACGGCACTTAAAACGGCGGATGCGGGTTACCTAACTCGTCGTTTGGTGGATGTTTCTCAAGATGTGATCATTGGAGAAGAGGATTGCGGAACATTGCGCGGTCTAACTGCTATCCCATTGAAGAACAACGAGGAAATTGTAGAAAGCCTCTACGACAGAGTACTTGGTCGTACGTCGCTTCATGATGTTTACAGTCCACTCACGGGCGAACTTTTGGTTGAAAGCGGTTTCGCGATCAACGAAGATGTTGCTAAGAAAATCGAAGCTTCAGGAATTGAGGCAGTTGAAATTCGTTCGGTGTTGACTTGTGAGTCAGAGCAAGGCGTGTGTGCGAAGTGCTACGGTAGAAACCTAGCAACTGGTCGCATGGTTCAAAAAGGTGAAGCTGTAGGTGTAATTGCTGCACAGTCGATCGGTGAACCAGGAACTCAGCTTACTCTTCGTACTTTCCACGTGGGTGGTACAGCTTCTAACACAGCTGCATCTTCTAAAGTAGAAGCAAAATTCGATGGTCTTCTTGAGATTGATGAATTACGTACAGTTACTAAAGAGGACGAAAGCGGAAATAAAACAGAGATTGTCATTGGACGTTCAGCAGAGATGCGTATCATCGATAGAAATACGATGATGATTCTTGCAACTGCAAACATTCCTTACGGTGCAACAATCTATGTTCAGAATGGTATCGATGTGAAGAAGGGCGACCTGATTTGCGACTGGGATCCATACAACGCTGTAATTATTGCTGAAACAGGTGGTAAAATCTCTTTCGAAGACCTCGAAGATGGTGTAACTTACCGTGAAGAAAGCGATGAGCAGACAGGTTTCCGTGAAAAAGTAATCATTGAGCGTCGTGATAAAACCAAGAATCCGGTGATTAAAATCATGAGTTCAACAAAAGAAGTGATTCGTTCTTATTCACTTCCAGTTGGTGCTCACATCATTGTGAACGATGGACAAAAAGTAAATCAAGGTGAAATCCTTGTGAAGATCCCTCGTCAAACTGGAAAATTGGGTGACATCACGGGTGGTCTTCCACGTGTAACTGAATTGTTTGAAGCACGTAACCCATCAAATCCGGCAGTAGTGTCTGAAATCGATGGTATCGTTAGCTTCGGTAAAGTAAAACGTGGTAACCGCGAGATCATCATCGAATCTAAGACTGGAGAGCAGAAGAAGTATCTAGTTTCTTTGAGCAAGCACATTCTTGTTCAAGAGAACGACTACGTTAAAGCTGGTCAGCCTTTGTCGGATGGTGCTACAACTCCAGGTGATATCCTTGCAATCAAAGGGCCTACAAAGGTTCAAGAGTATCTTGTAAATGAAATCCAAGAGGTTTACCGTTTACAGGGTGTGAAAATCAACGATAAGCACTTCGAAGTAATCGTGCGTCAAATGATGCGTAAGATTGAAATTGAAGATCCAGGTGATACTAAATTCCTCGAAGGTCAAACAACTAACAAGTTGGAATTCAAGGAAGAAAATGACTTTATCTTCGACAAGAAGGTAGTTGTTGAGCCAGGAGATTCTACTACTTTGAAAGCTGGACAAATTATCACTGCGAGAAAACTTCGTGATGAGAATTCAATGTTGAAGCGTAAGGACATGAAGCTTGTTGAAGCCCGCGATGCGGTTCCTGCAACTGGTACTCAAGTACTTCAGGGTATTACCCGTGCTTCATTGCAAACGAAATCATTCATTTCTGCTGCATCCTTCCAGGAAACTACAAAAGTGTTGAACGAAGCTGCGATTTCTGCAAAAGCCGACGAATTGTTGGGTCTAAAAGAAAACGTAATCGTTGGTCACTTGATCCCAGCTGGAACTGGTTTGAGAGAATACGAAAATATCATCGTAGGTTCTCAAGACGAATTCCAAGCGTTGATGGCTTCGAAGAAAAAAATGAAAGAAGAATCACTTTCTTAATCTCATCGAACCATGAACGAGGAACAAACTCCACAGGAAGGCCAGTTAAACATTGAATTAACTGAAGAGATTGCAGAAGGAATTTATTCTAACCTTGCAATTATCACGCACTCGAATTCTGAATTCGTGTTAGATTTCATCAAAATGATGCCTGGAGTACCTAAGGCAAAAGTGAAATCTAGAATTCTGCTTACACCTCAGCATGCTAAAAGATTGTTAGCAGCGTTGAAGGACAATGTGGCTAAGTTCGAGTCGATCAATGGAACTATCAAAGTGGAAGGTGGAGCAACAGCACCATTTCCAATGAACTTTGGCGGTCCAACAGCACAGGCCTAATTCAATACTGAAT
>Ga0075176_1073469_pt1 | contig 10963 bp, 7 predicted proteins | sample JI81BgreenRNA_FD_77311 | JGI IMG/M metagenome (GOLD analysis project Ga0075176, IMG submission 77311) | Metatranscriptome of wastewater effluent complex algal communities from Wisconsin, to seasonally profile nutrient transformation and... | ecosystem: Engineered > WWTP > Effluent > Algae...
ATCCAATACACCATTGGTTTTGTAACGCCATTGGTTGTTTAAAGCAGCCGGATAATAATCTCCTGTAGATCCATTTCCTCCACCGCCTCCATTTCCTCCGCCTCCAGGATTATTGGCTGCATTGGCCAAAGCCGCAGGATCCACAGGTTCCACATTACACGAATAAAAAGAGAGGGCAAATACAGCTAAGGCAAGGAAACTTAATTTTTTCATTGTTGTTAAAATTTTTTCAAATATATAAAATTAGTTTTTCAGATTTACATTTTTAGGAACCCGAAGCAATAGAAACAATCCAAACACAAAAAATAACCCCAGAAAAACAATAGCATTGCGCATGGAACCCGTAATTTGGTCAATTACGCCATAGAGGGTCATTCCGATAACAATACCCACTTTTTCGGTAACATCATAAAAACTAAAAAACGAGGCCGTATCGTCGGTTTCGGGCAATAATTTTGAATACGTTGATCGTGCCAGCGATTGGATACCGCCCATAACCAAACCTACGAATCCAGCCGTAGTATAAAAATGAATGGGCAAGGTGATAAAAAAGGCAAAGCAACACAGTACTGCCCAAAAAGCACAGAGAAAAATCAAGGTTCTTATATTGCCGTATTTTTCGGAAGCCCGTGAGGTAAGAAAAGCCCCCAAGACAGCTACCAATTGAATCAATAAAATACTGATGATTAATCCGGTTGTTTTTTGACTTGGATTTTCCCACTGCACTTCGGTAGCTCCAAAATAAGTAGCCACTAACATCACGGTTTGAACCGCCATGATAAACACAAAATAACTGTGCAAATAGCGTTTTAAAGGGAGGTTTTGTTGCATTTGCTTCCAGACTTGCTTCAACTCGTGAAACCCTTTGAAAATAAAATCTTTCGTTAGCGGAACATTGGTACGGTTGCCTTTGGGCAAATAATAGTAAGTGATATGACTAAATCCAATCCACCAAACGCCAACCATAATAAACGAATACTTCATCATGGCAATTTTCTCCTTCTCGTCTACCGACATCACCATGGCCAAATTGACGATGAGCAATAGCGTACTTCCAATGTAGCCCATCGAAAATCCGCGGGCACTTACCCGATCTTGTTGTTCTGGAAATGCGATATCGGGCAGATACGAATTGTAAAACACCAAACTAGCCCAGAATCCAATGAGTCCAAAGAAATAAAAGACATAACCAAGGGTTAGATTATTGATGTCAAACCAATACAATCCAATACAAGACAAACCGCCCATGTAACAGAAAAAGCGTAAAAAAGACTTCTTATTTCCCAAGTAATCTGCAATTCCTGACAAAAAAGGCGAACAAATAGCGACCCAAATGAAAGCAAATGCAGTGACGAAAGAAATCATTGCAGTAGCTTTAATTTCATACCCTAGAAATAGGGCATTCTTTCGGTTTTCTAACTCGAAGATTTGCTCATAATAAATCGGAAAAATAGCAGAAGCAATTACTAAACTATACACCGAGTTGGCCCAATCATAGAATGCCCATGCATTCAACAACTTAGGATGGCCTTTAGGAAGATTTGACATATCGAATGAATACAATTAAAAAAAGTCATCACAACTCCTGTGATGACTTCAAATATAGAAGAATAAAATGATTTATTTAAAGCTCACTCCGAATTTTGCAGCTTCGGTTTTTACGGCCGGTAACAATTCGCGAATTTGCGCCATACGGGTAGCATCAGATGGGTGTGTGCTTAAAAACTCCGGAGGGGCTTGTCCTCCCGACTTAGCGCCCATACGCTCCCAAAAAGGAATGGCTTCCTCGGGATTATACCCCGCTATGGCCATCAGTAAAAGTCCGATTTTATCTGCTTCACTCTCATGCTTACGACTAAAAGGCATCATCCCTCCTACTTGTGTGGTAACTCCATAAGCGGTCATGGCGAGTTGTTGGGTTTCTGCGGATTTATTTCCTACGGCAGCGCCAACGCCAATGGCTCCCAATTGTTGCAATAATCCAGCACTCATTCGTTGTTGGCCATGGTTGCATAAGGCATGGGCTACCTCATGTCCCATGACAGTCGCCAAACCTGCATCGGTTTGCGTAATGGGAAGAATACCGGTATAAAATACAATTTTTCCTCCCGGCATACACCACGCATTCACCTCTTTACTTTCTACCAAACGGTATTCCCATTGGTAATCTTTAAGGTATTCGGGATGCCCATTGGCTTGCAACCAACGTTCGGCGGCCACTTTGATTTTGGTGCCGATCTGATCCACTTTGCGCGCTTCGGGTGTATTGGTCACCACTTTATTTTCGGACAAAAATTGACTGTACTGTTGAAAAGAAGAGGGCAAAATTTCGCTATTGGGCACAAAAGCCATGGTACTCTTTCCTGTAAAAGGATTGGTAGCACATGCGGCAACGAGTAAAATGGCAACGAATCCGGAGGTCAACTTTTTGTAATTCATAGGGTTAAATTTTACACAAAAATACAAAACTTACACTCCGATGATATGCAATTCGGTGAAATCCTTGTCGATAACAATCCCTTCAGCCACATTAATTGCCTCTTTGTCAAAAAGAATTTTTTCATTGTCAATTTCAATTCCTTTCACTTCAAAAGGCAGTCCAATCACTTGAATCGTAATCGTTTGGTATGGCGTTTCAAAAGAACCTTCTTGATGTTGCGTGATAAAAAGTTCGTTTTCTTTTCCGTTTAAGCTAAAGGTTTTATAGCTGTAACGGCCTTTGGTATAATCATATCCATCTTGAGCATCTTCATAGACATACGATTTTTCTTTCCCTAATTTGAAATACACTTCCAAACGCAATTCGGGACTTTCGATTTGTCCCACATATTGTTGAACAGGATATTTGGGAATAATAGCCCCTTCTTTGATAAAAATAGGGATTTGGTCAAAATCGGTACTCACCCAAAGCTCTCGTTTTCCGCGAACCAATTCTTGGGTCCAATAGTTATACCAATTGCCTTGGGGTAAATACAAGCGTCGTCCTTGCGCGTTGGGTTCTAAGATTGGACAAACAAAAATTTGATTTCCAAATAAAAACTCATCCGTGCGATAGTGCGTTTGAGGATCCTCTTGGTCAAAATACACCAATGGTTTCAGCATCGGAATTCCATCGTTGATATAGTGCCAAAACATGGTGTAGAGATACGGCAATAGTTGGTAGCGTAATTCGACAAATTTTCGTGTGATTTCGATGACTTCTTCTCCAAAACTCCAGGGTTCTTGATCGCCATGGTGTCCCGAAGAGTGGGTACGACAAAAAGGGTGAAACACGCCCAATTGGATCCAACGTGCAAATAATTCTGCACTGGGTTGTTCGGCAAACCCTCCGATATCGCTCCCTGTAAAGCCCATGCCTGAAATGGACATTCGTTGCATTTGCACATTGGCAATCCATAAATGTTCCCAGGTCGCCACATTATCACCTGTCCAAGACGAGGTATAGCGTTGTGCGCCAGAATAGGCTGAGCGGGTAATGATAAACGGACGCTTAGGGAAGGCAAATCGCTTCACCCCTTCATACGTTGCCCGAGCCATTTGGGTACCGTAGATATTGTGGGCTTTGCGGTGACTGCAATTGTTGCCATCATAGTTGTGACGAACGTCAAGCGGGAACGTTTTGGTAGGCACTTCCATGACGGCGGGTTCGTTCATATCGTTCCATACGCCTTTCACACCGATTTCGGCAATTAACTCCTTAAACAAGCCAGCCCACCATTCACGTACTTCCGGATTGGTATAATCGGGAAAATTACATTCGCCAGGCCACACTTTTCCTTTCATATAGGGGCCGTCAGCACGTTTACAGAAATAATCTTTTTCAAGTGCTTCTTTATAGACCCAATAGTCGTTATCAATTTTAATCCCTGGGTCAATGATAACTACTGTTTTGAACCCATCTTTGGCCAATTCTTGCACCATGCGCTTGGGCTCTGGAAAATACTCTTTGCTCCAGGTAAAGCAACGGAACCCTTCCATGTAATCGATATCCAAATAAATAGCATCACACGGAATTTGAAGCTCGCGAAACTTCGACGTAATTTCTTTTACCTTCGCTTCAGGATAATAACTCCATTTGCATTGATGGTAGCCCAATGTCCAAAGGGGAGGCAATTCGGGTTTTCCGGTCAAATGGGTATAGGTGGTGACCACATCACTCATTTTGGGTCCATAGATGAAATAGTAGTTCATTTCACCCCCATCGGCCCAAAAGCTAGTAACTCCTTTACGTTCATGACTAAAGTCAAAAAAAGAACGGAACGTATTGTCAAAGAAAATACCGTATGCCTTCGTATTTCGGAGTCCAATGTAAAAGGGAACCACTTTGTATAAAGGTTCCTGATCTTTATGAAAGGCATATTGGTCGGTAGCCCAGTTTTCGAGGCGTTTGCCTTTTAAATTCAAATGGGTGGCCTTGTCCCCTAATCCATAAAAGCTCTCGCCTTCGGGAGACATTTTACTCATTTTGACAATATTGCCCCCAAATTCATAGGATTCTTCCCAATGAAATCCTAGTTCGTCTTCGACAATTGGCGTTCCATCGAGTTCATAAATACCCACACGAGCGCTCTGTTTTTGAACGATAACATATACTTTGCTCGTTTGTATTTTATAATGATCTTCAAACTCGTTCAATTCCAATACATTGTAACCATGGGATTGACTTTTGTCTATCGCATAGGAGAAATCATTGCTAAAATACCCTTTGGCCGTAAATCGGAAACGAATCATGCTATCGCGTAAAACGGTAACCCGCATGATTACATTGTTATCGGTAAAGAAATCGATGGAGTCAACTTCTTTGGTATAGGAGGTTATCGTGGACGGAAATAAATCGCCTTTATACTCAAGTTCGGTATTAATAATCATAAGAATGCAAATGTAAAAGTGCCAAATTTACAAAGTTGAAAGCGATAAATTAACACCCTAATATTCTTATTTTTAACTACAACGTTTGCGGTGTGAATAGCTTTTCTTTGTAACTATATTTCATCAAAAAAGTCCGAGGGGAATCGGACTTTAAGCAACTATTTTCAGAATGGGCATTACGATAGTGTAAAAACGACCATTCCCAATGGAGGCAACTGAATCTCGGCAGAACATTCACGTCCGTTCCAAGGAAGTTTTTCTACTTTAATGACGGATGAATTGGTTACGCCACTGCCCCCATATTCAGGCTTGTCCGAAGTAAAAACTTCTGTTAATTTTCCTGATTTGGGTAGGCCAATGCGGTAGTGCTCATGAACCAGAGGCGTCATGTTACACACCACGATTAATTGTTCTTTTTCTTTGTTTCCTTTACGAATGTAGGCCAATACTGAATTTTCACTATCCGAATAATTGATCCATTCAAATCCTTCAGCCGAGAATTGTTTCTCATATAGTGCAGGATAATTGCGGTACAAGGCATTCAAATCGGTGATGCATTGCTTGATGCCTTTGTGGTAATCGTATTGCAACAAATGCCATTCCAGACTACTTTCAAAATTCCATTCTTCACTTTGGCCAAACTCAGCTCCCATAAACAATAATTTAGTTCCAGGATGGGTAAACATATAACCGTAAAGTAAACGAAGGTTGGCAAAACGTTGCCATTCATCGCCCGTCATGCGCCCTAGAATAGAATGCTTCCCGTACACAACTTCATCATGTGACAAAGGCAACATAAAGTTTTCGGTAAACGCATAGGTCATGGAGAACGTAATATCGTTTTGATGGTATTTTCGGTAAATGGGTTCTTTTTTAAAATAGTGTAAGGTATCATGCATCCAGCCCATCATCCATTTCATGCCAAAACCTAAGCCTCCAAGGAAAGTGGGGCGTGATACCATAGGAAAACTTGTGCTTTCCTCGGCAATGGTTTGTACATCGGGAAACATTTGGTAGACGGCTTCATTGAAATCCTTGAGGAAACTAATGGTTTCGAGATTCTCTCTTCCCCCGTAAATGTTGGGCTCCCACTCCCCATCTTTTCTTGAATAATCCAAATACAACATGGAGGCGACCGCATCGACACGTAAACCGTCTGCGTGGTAATGTTGCAGCCAAAAGATGGCGTTGCTAATCAAGAAGGACCGGACCTCATTGCGGCCATAATTGAAAATCAAACTTTTCCAATCGGGATGATAGCCTTTTCGAATATCGGGATGTTCATACAAATGAGAGCCATCGAAAAAGCCTAAACCATGGGCATCGCTCGGGAAATGTGACGGTACCCAATCGAGAATGACGCCTATCCCCGCTTGATGCAATTTATCGACCAAGAACATAAAATCTTGGGGTTTGCCAAAGCGCGAAGTTGGGGCAAAATACCCCACCAGCTGATAGCCCCATGAAGGATCAAAGGGATATTCCATGATGGGCATAAACTCTAGATGAGTGAATCCGGTTTCTTTGACGTAGTTCACAAGATCCTCTGCGAGCTCAATATAACTCAACGACCGATTTTGTTCAAGGTTGCGTTTCCAGGACCCTAAATGCACTTCGTACACCGACATGGGTTTGTCTAAACCGTTGTGGTTGGCTCGGTTTTTCATCCAACTGGCATCTTTCCATTTATAGTCCAAATCCCAAACTACCGACGCGGTATGCGGTGGCGTTTCACAATACAGTGCAAAGGGATCGGCTTTTTCGGTAATGACATCGCCGTGATTGGATTGGATTTTGAATTTGTATTTGGTGCCTTTATCGATTCCGGGAATGAATCCTTCCCATATACCCGAGCTATCCCAACGTACTTGGAGGGGGTGTTGGCCTTCCACCCAATAGTTGAAATCGCCTACTACGGACACGTTTTTGGCGGAGGGTGCCCAAACGGCAAAATAGCATCCATAAACGCCGTCGACTTCGAGAAGGTGGGCGCCTAATTTTTCGTAGAGTTTAAAATGTTTACCGGCTTTGAACAAATCGATGTCGAAATCGGTAAAGAGGGAGTGGTGTTGTACTGGATTCATGTGGTGTGAGACCTAACAGGTTTTTGAAACCTGTTAGGTTTTATAATTAGTAATTAATTTATCTTTTTAGCCCGGATAGCAGCGGCATCCTCACGGAGTTTACGGAGTGAGATACAGCGGATAGCCGGAGCGGGCTTGGTTTGAAAACTGGGGTTGTGCTCCTAATAATTCATAATACTCTGTATGCCACGCAACGGAATCACAGCCCATCGGGGTCGAGAATTTAATTCATAACCCAACTCATAAACCGCTTTCTCGAGCAGACAGTATTTCAATAGAAATTCGATTTCTTGACTGTAGCCAATATTTAGATTTCCAGCTTGTACTTTTTCAATATAAGTATCCAAAAAGGCACCTACTAAGTAGCGGAATAACAATTCGGCAGCGTCAAACAACTCCTCTTGTTCTTGCGGGTACTTGTCGCGATTGTTGAAAATAGTGGCATAAATGGCATAATGAAATGATCGAAACATCCCTGCCACATCTTTGAGCGGAGGTTGTTTAACTTTACGGTCACGAATCGTACTTTCGGGTTCGCCTTCAAAGTCCAAGATGTAGAAATCATCGCCATTGACCAGGACCTGTCCCAAGTGATAGTCGCCGTGAATACGGATGCGTTCGGACTTCATTTTGGTCCAATCGAAATCCACAAAGTGCTTACGAATCAGTTTTTTATGCTCAAGAAATTGATGTGCTAGTTCAAGAGCCAATCCGTCGAGTTTGTGCAAGCTATTTTCAATAATATTCAATCGATTTTGAAATTGGTATAGCAATCGATTCTTCAACCAAACCGAGTAGTCGCCATTGTAACGTGTGGGGGTAAAAGCGGTGTCATGACTGTCGCCTCCAAGCGCGACATGCATTTCGGCTGTACGGAGCGCTAACGTTTGTATGCGTAGAAAAAGACTCAATCCTACCCAATCAATGATTTCAGGTGGAATTTCTTGAATTTTCAAACGTTTAAACATCGGAATTTGTGGGAGCTTGCTGACTTTGATTTTTTTACGAGTTAACGTATCAAATACGGTATCCAAATGATCAAGCATAAACTTCCAAGCGTCGCCTTGGTTGGGCACCAATTCTTGCATTAATCCCAAAGTTATGTTTCCCTCTGGGAGCGCGAGATTAATACTACCCGTATAGGCGGGGGTATTTTTATATTCCATGCGCTCGGTCAAGAAGCGACTGATTTCATAATCGGGATTGGTACTCACATAAATACGACGGAAAATTTTCAATACAAAACTATCGTTGTACACTATAGAAGTATTACTTTGCTCTACCCCCATGAATTTGGAGGATTTATAAGCCACATCACCCAAATGCATTCCTTTGTGAAATACGAGTTTAAACTCCTTATTATGGGTCGATTGTGCAATATTCTCATAAAGCAATTTTCGAAAATCCTCTTGATGCAAAGCGTCGACCAAATAGCCGTCAATGTGCGCAAACCGTGCCGGTGAAATAATGGTACTCGTATCCAATTCATCCGAGGTCATAAAAGCAATGGGCATGAAATAATGCTGGAAAAAGGCTTCTTTAAAATTGACTTCCAATAAAACGCCATAATAAGTGTTTTTCTTGGAGGTAATTTTAAAATGATCGACTACTTCAATATACTTGAGTGTACTTGATTTTCCACCATACCAGCGCTTATTGATAATGTAATTCTCTAAAATATCGGAAGAGAAAACTTTGATAAACTCATCATCGTTGAACGCGTTTTTCCACTCACTTTTAAAAGCAAATGGGGTGGCAAAAGTTTCCTGATTGTCCAATTTCATGGCCTAGGCGTTTTTGTTCGGGTTATTTGATAATTTTAAATAAATGGAACGATAAAGCGGGATGGAGCTCCACAAAATTCCACTCCTTGTCCCAATGGTAACTGTTTCCAGTGATCAAATCGACCACCGTAATCGGATGTCCCTCACCGACCCCCAAAGAGGCAAGCGGTAAACGAACCCATGCTTGTTTGGTGTAATAGGCGTCCAAACTTGCAATCATCAGTAATTCATTGGTCTTTGCATCGTCGTATTTATAGTAGGCAATGATTTGGTCGTTATCCGTATCGCAAAATTCGATATTATTAGTTTGTTGTAAGGCTGCATTTTCGTGACGAAGGGAGTTAATTTTGGTAATTAACAAGGTGATTTTATTTTCCTGCTGCCAATTCCAGTGTCTAATTTGATACTTTTCACTATCGTAATATTCTTCCTTTCCAGGCACTGCATCCGTAACCATGAACTCAAATACTGGTCCGTAGATGCCCACTGAGGAGCTGAGAGTGGCTGCCAAAAAATACTTTTGCAAATGCATGCTTTCATTGGCACCTTGTAACGCAAAGGGGTTGATATCGGGTGTATTTGGCCAAAAATTAGGACGAAAAAATTCTTTCTGATTGGTTTGCGTGAGTTCTGTTACATACGCTTGTAATTCTGATTTCGAATTGCGCCATGTAAAATAGGTATACGACTGCGTGAATCCTTGTTTCGCTAATTCATGCATGATCTTGGGACGTGTAAAAGCTTCCGATAAAAACAACACATCAGGATGTTTCTTCTTTACTTCAGCAATTAACCAACCCCAGAAATAGAAAGGCTTTGTATGAGGATTATCAACCCGATACACACGAATTCCACAATCTTCAATCCAATATAAAGCACAACGTAAAAGTTCGTCCCAAAGATTTTTCCAATCGGGGGTTTCAAAATAGATGGGAAGAATATCTTGGTACTTTTTAGGCGGATTTTCTGCGTATTGCACCGTTCCATCGGGGCGCCATTTAAACCATTGCGGATGTTCTTTGACCCAAGGATGGTCAGGCGCCGCTTGCAGTGCAAAATCCATCGCGATCTCAATTCCTAACTCCTTAGCGGTATTCACCAATGATTTAAAATCATCCAGCGTTCCCAATTCAGGGTGTAGTGCTTTATGTCCCCCATGATGGGAACCAATACCCCATGGAGAACCCACATCGCCAGGAGCAGCATCGGTAGCATTGTTCTTCCCTTTGCGGTTAACTTCCCCGATAGGGTGCACAGGCGGAAAATACAAAGTATCAAATCCCATTTTGGCCACGCGAGGCAGTAAGGCTTCACAATCTTTAAACGTCCCGTGTTTACCAGGAACAGATGATGCTGAGCGCGGGAAAAATTCATACCACGTACTAAACAACGCTTTCTTTCGATCGACATAAATCGAATATTCCTGCGACTGATTCGCTAAGAGTTTTGTGGGATATTTTTTTAAAACAGCTTTGAGCTCCTCTGATACGGCTGCTTTTATAGCTTCGTCATAATATTTTTCATCTGAAAACCAAGTCGTTAATTCCGATAAATACTTTTTCTCGGAAGCCGACACGAGTGTTAGCAACGGTTGGAGGTATTCAACGCCCTCGAGTAATTCAGATTTTACATGCTGATGGTCATTGATTTTTTTGGTAATGCCATATTGCCAGTTTAAGGCGTAATCGACCCAAGCTTCTACAAAATAAACGTATTTTCCTTGCTTTTCGACAGTAAATTGTCCCGAAAAAGCATCATTAGGAAGCGCATGCATACGAACTTCCGTCCACTTTTTGTCTTTTTCAAATTTGTATTGAATGGCGGCTTCTAAAACATCATGCCCATCGGCCAAAACATCGGCAGTCACTTGAACCGATTGCCCTACAATTCGTTTGATTGGAAAGATTCCGTTATCTACTTGAGGCGCTATATTTTCTAAGATAACACGTCTTTGGTTTTGCATTATTATGTGTATTTATGAACTTATTAAATTTAGGAAAAAAACATATAATGCAAACACGACGATTCAAATTTATGGATATTTTAAAAAACAGTAAACTTATGAAACCGATATTGTCAATTGTGAACCAAATGAAGTAAAATTAATCAGTTTTTGAATTAGATGCCGAATTATCTAGACGAGTACTAAGCAAACTACATCCCACAACAATCGTTAGGCGGCTAGTTTAGATAAAGGTTGCTTAACCTGCCATTCAACTCACCCTT
>Ga0075176_1038989_pt1 | contig 10885 bp, 22 predicted proteins | sample JI81BgreenRNA_FD_77311 | JGI IMG/M metagenome (GOLD analysis project Ga0075176, IMG submission 77311) | Metatranscriptome of wastewater effluent complex algal communities from Wisconsin, to seasonally profile nutrient transformation and... | ecosystem: Engineered > WWTP > Effluent > Algae...
ATTACCTTTGCGGCACTTTTCAAAAAAGGTAACTCTTAAATGATCGTAAGTTATGTTACAACCAAAAAGAACGAAGTACAGGAAGCAGCACAAAATGAAGACCAAGGGTATCGCAGTAAAAGGAGGTACCATTTCATTTGGGTCTTTTGCACTCAAGTCTTTAGAAATAGGAAGGATCACTAGTAGACAATTAGAGTCAGCTAGGATTGCGATGACAAGGTATATGAAAAGGGAAGGTAAAGTCTGGATAAGAATATTCCCAGATAAACCAATCACTAGAAAGCCTCAGGAAGTGCGTATGGGTAAGGGTAAGGGTGCTTTAGATCATTGGGTAGCTGTAATTAAGCCTGGTAAAATTATGTTCGAGATTGATGGCGTTCCTTCTGCTATTGCAGTTGAAGCATTAAGATTGGCGGCTCAGAAGTTACCAGTGCAAACCAAAACAGTTGTAAGAACTGACTATTCAGAATAATATTAAATTCTAGTTGACATGGCAACAAAAAGATATTTAGAACTCCAAAACCTAGCCACAGAGGCTTTAGGTACGGAGTTAGCACAAGCTCAGGGTGATTTAGTCCGTATGAAATTTGATCACGGGTCTAAAGGTTTACAAGATCCTAGCCAAATTAAAGTGCAGAAAAAGGAAATAGCAAGATTGAAGACTGAGGTACGTTCTAGAGAACTCAAGGCAATGAGTACTGAAGAATTGGCAAAGAGGTCCAAGATAAGATTTAGAAGAAATTAATAATATATAAATAGAAGTCCAATGACTGATAGTTTATTAAATAAGGTAAGAATAGGTGTAGTTTCCAGCAATAAGATGGAAAAGACCATAACTGTTTTAATTGAAAGAAAATTAAAGCACCCTATCTATGGTAAGTTTGTAAAGAAGTCGAAGAAATTTTTTGTTCATGATGAAAAGAATGAGTGTAATATCGGTGATACGGTAAAGATCACTGAAACTAGACCAATCAGCAAGAACAAAAGTTGGAGACTTGTAGAAATATTAGAAAAAGCGAAGTAATAAAATTAAAATAAATTAGTCATGATCCAGCAAGAGTCAAGATTAAAGGTAGCTGATAATAGTGGAGCAAAGGAAGTACTTTGTATTCGGGTGCTTGGTGGTACCAGAAGAAGATATGCTTCTGTAGGCGACAAGATTGTAGTGGCAGTAAAGTCAGCTTCTCCTACGGGTATTAAAAAAGGTACAGTTACCAAAGCAGTAATTGTAAGAACGGCAAAGGAGATTAGAAGAAAGGATGGTTCTTACATCAGATTTGATGATAATGCCGTAGTTCTACTTAACAACTCGGATGAGCCTAGAGGTTCTCGTATTTTTGGCCCTGTAGCGAGAGAATTGAGAGATCGTGATTATATGCGTATTGTTTCATTAGCACCAGAAGTGCTTTAATTATTATTCAGTCATGGCAACAAAACGTTTTGCACCCAAACTCCATATTAAGAAAGGAGATAAAGTAATGGTTATCGCAGGTTCAAACAAAGGACAGAGTGGTGAGGTTAAAATAGTATTTCCTACTGAGAACCGAGCTATTGTTGATGGGTTGAATCTTGTGAAAAAGCATATAAAAGGTACTCAGGAGAACCCTGGTGGTATTAACGAGATTGAAGCACCACTTCACATATCAAATCTTATGGTGGTAGATCCAAAGACTGGAAAACCAAGTAGAATTGGTAGAAAAGAAGTTGATGGCAAGATAGTAAGATATTCTAAAAAATCAGGAGAAATAATTAAGTAATGAGTTATATTCCAAGACTTAAGACAAAGTATAAAGAAGAGGTTGTAGCTAAATTGCACGAGCAATTCGGTTATAAAACTGTGATGCAGGTACCAAGGTTGGTTAAGATCAGTGTTAACCAAGGTGTGGGTAATGCTACTCAGGATAAGAAGTTGGTTGATAACGCAGTAAATGAGATGACCACTATTACTGGACAGAAATGTGTGGCGACTATTGCATCAAAATCTATCTCAAATTTTAAGCTTAGAGAGTTTATGCCTATCGGCGCAAGAGTAACTCTTAGAGATAGAAAAATGTATGAATTTCTTGACAGATTAATTTCGGTAGCTTTACCAAGAGTTAGAGACTTCAAAGGTATCAATGATAAAGGATTTGATGGCAGAGGTAACTATTCTTTAGGTATCAAAGAGCAGATCATATTTCCAGAGATTGATATCGATAAGGTAAACAAGATCACGGGTATGGATATCACCTTTGTTACTACCGCTAAAACTGACGCAGAAGGTTTAGCACTTTTAAAAGAATTGGGATTACCATTTAAAAATCAAAAGAATTAATCGATTATGGCAAGAAAGTCCGTCATAGCAAGAGAAATAAAAAGAGAAAGATTAGTAGCCAAGTATGCTGATCTTCGTAAGAAGTTAAAAGAAGAAGGGGATTATGAAGCTTTAGATAAGCTTCCAAAAAATTCTTCAAAAGTAAGATTACATAATAGATGTAAGCTTACAGGAAGGCCAAAGGGATACATGAGAAGATTTTGCATCAATCGTGTAACTTTTAGAAAGATGGCAAATGAAGGTTTAATTCCAGGAGTAACTAAAGCTAGCTGGTAATTTTTAGATAAAGATAGAATTATTAAAAATGGTAGTAACAGATCCAATAGCAGATTATTTAACCAGAATTAGGAATGCCCAAATGGCAGGACATAAAGTGGTGGAGATCCCGGCTTCAAATATGAAGAAGGCTATTACTCAGATTCTTTATGATAATGGTTATATTTTAAAGTATAAGTTTGATGACGTTGCAGGAAAGCAAGGTGTGATAAGTATTGCTTTGAAATACGATGCAGTTACAAAGAAGCCTGTTATCAGAGAGTTAGGTAGAATTTCTAGATCTGGTCTAAGACATTATGCAGGTGCTTTGGAAATACCAAAGATTATTAACGGTTTGGGTATTGCTATCGTTTCTACATCAAAGGGTCTTTTGACTGACAAGATGGCTAGAAAGATGAATATCGGAGGTGAGTTGATCTGTTACGTATATTAAAAAAAAATAAAATTAATTGTTATGTCACGTATAGGCAGAGCTGTTATAAGTATCCCAGGTGGAGTTTCTATAGATATTTCTAAAGGAAATTTGGTTACTGTTAAAGGAACAAAAGGTTCTTTAACAGAGCAAATTCACCCAGACTTAAAGGTTGGTATCGAAGACGGTCAGTTGACAGTCGAAAGACCTACTGATCAGAAGAGACATAGAGAAGTTCATGGCCTTTCCAGGTCGCTAATAAATAACATGGTTGTTGGTGTTTCTGATGGATTTACCAAAACTATGGAGCTTATCGGGGTAGGTTATAGGGTTAGTAATACAGGGAATTTATTAGAGTTGTTGTTAGGTTATTCCCACCCAATTTATTTCATGTTACCTTCAGAAGTATCTGTGGTTACTAAGATGGAAAAGGGAGAGAATCCAACCATTATTCTTCAAAGTTCTGACAAGCAATTATTAGGTCAGGTTGCCGCCAAAATTAGAACTTACAGAAAACCTGAGCCGTACAAAGGAAAAGGTATTAAATTTTCTGGAGAAATCATCAGAAGAAAGGCAGGTAAAACATCTGGTAAGAAATAATCATTTAATCCAAAGCTTTAAGAGATGGATAGTAAGTTATATAATAGGACGAGAGTCAAATATAGAATCAGAAAAAAAGGTAAGTGGTACAAGCCAAAAACCAAGATTGTCTGTATTTAGAAGTAATAAAGAAATTTATTGCCAACTAATTGATGATGTTAATGGTGTGACTTTAGTCAGTGCAACATCTAAAGGTAAAAATACTGCGGGTAATAAGGTAGCCGTAGCTGCGGAAGTCGGAAAAGATGTAGCATCAAAGGCAATTGCGGCAGGTATTACAAAAGTAGTTTTTGATAGAGGTGGTTATCTTTATCATGGTAGAGTTAAGTCTTTGGCTGATGGTGCCAGAGAAGGTGGTTTAATTTTCTAAAATAATATATAATGTCAGCACCAGTAAGAGTCAATCAGGGCGAGCCAGAATTAAAAGAGAAGCTTGTAAACCTTGCCAGAGTTGCCAAGGTGACCAAAGGGGGTAGAACTTTTAGTTTCTCAGCTTTAGTAGTTGTAGGTGATGGAAGTGGAAATGTTGGTCATGGTCTTGGTAAAGCATTGGATGTTTCTGAGTCTATTCAGAAAGCTGTTCAAGATGCCAAAAAGAACATGGTAAAGGTTGTTTTACATAAAGGAACAGTTCCACATGAGCAAAAAGGGAAATATGGTGCTGGTAAAGTACTTGTAAAACCTGCTGCTGATGGTACGGGTGTAATTGCAGGTGGTGCGATGAGAGCTGTATTAGAGATGGCTGGTGTTCACAATGTTTTGGCAAAGTCTCAAGGTTCTTCTAATCCGCACAACGTGGTAAAGGCGACTATTGATGCATTATCAAAAATGAGAAGCGCTCACCAAGTTGCCAAAGATAGAGGTGTGGATTTGAATAAAGTTTTTGAAGGATAATAAATCGTCAAATCATGGGTAGTATTAAAATAACTCAGGTAAAAAGTGTAATAGACAGAAGTAAGCGTCAAAAAGCTACTATGGAAGCTCTTGGTATTAAAAAGCTTAATGGTTCTGTCGTAAAGGAAGTAACACCTCAAATAATGGGAATGGTTGCTAAAGTTAGACATTTGATAAATGTAGAAGAAGTTTAATTCTTAATAAAGAAAATTTTAATCTTATGAAGTTGCATAATTTGACTCCTGCACTTGGTTCTGTAAAGAAAGAAAAGGGTAGATTGGGTCGTGGTGAAGGTAGCGGATCAGGCGGGACAGCATCAAAAGGACATAAAGGAGCGAAAGCTAGGTCAGGATATAGTAGTAAGCGTGCTTTTGAAGGTGGTCAGATGCCAATTCAAATGAGGTTGCCTAAAAGAGGATTTAAAAACATTAACAACGTAACTTATGTAGCGTTAAATGTTTCTCGTCTTCAAGAGATTCATGATAATTATGGATTAACTGAAATTACCAAAGTAGCGCTTTATAATGAAGGTATCATCAATAGAGGGGACAAAGTTAAAGTGCTTGGTAATGGTGATTTGTCAGTTAAGTTGACCGTTAGTCTTGATGCATTTTCTGCGGTTGCAAAGCAAAAGATTGAGGCAGCTGGCGGTTCTATAAACGCTTAATAATCAAAGATCATGAATAAGTTTTTTGAAACTTTAAAAAATATTTGGAGCATACAAGAGTTAAAAGATAAAATCACTTTTACGCTAATAATTCTTGCTGTATTCAGATTGGGTTCATATATTGTTTTGCCTGGTGTAAATGCTATGGCATTGGATAGTGCTGCTGATACCAACAAGGCTAACGATTTACTTCAGTTGATCAATACGTTCACAGGTGGAGCTTTTAATCAAGGATCTATTTTTGCTTTAGGTATCATGCCATACATTACTGCATCTATCATAGTTCAATTACTAGGTTTTGCAGTGCCTTATTTTCAAAGGTTACAACAAAAAGAAGGTGAGTCTGGTAGAAAGAGAATAAATCAAATAACAAGATTTTTAACTCTGTTAATTACTTTGGTTCAAGGTAGTGGGTATTTGTTGTATTTGAATAGTACTCCTGGTGTTGTTACGACTTCAATTAGTCCAGGGTTGTTCTGGTTTAGTGGGATGATCATCTTAGCAACAGGAACTATTTTTGCGATGTGGCTAGGGGAAAAGATAACGGACAAAGGAATAGGTAATGGTATTTCTCTTTTGATCATGGTGGGTATTATAGCAAACTTGCCTAAAGCTTTTGTAGCTGAGTTTGCTACGCAAATAGCTAACAACAATTTAATTCTTCTTATATTAGAGATGTTTGTATTATTTTTCATTGTTATCTTGACTATCTTAGTAGTTCAAGGTGTGAGAAAAATTCCAATTCAAGCTGCTAAAAGAATGGTTGGAAGATCTGAAGTTGGTGGAGGTGCTCATGATTTTATAAATCTAAAATTGAGTGCAGCGGGTGTAATGCCTATTATTTTTGCTCAAGCAATTATGTTCTTACCTTTGACTGCTGCTCAATATGCAGCGGGTAACAGCGGTGTAGAAAGCAACTTGTTGTTGAGGTTAAATGATCCAATGTCGTTTGCTTATAATGTGGTGTTTTTTATTCTTATAGTTGTGTTCACGTATGTTTATACAGCATTGATCGTAAATCCGCAACAGTATGCAGAATATTTGAAGAGAAGTAATTCATTTATACCTGGTGTTAAACCTGGTCAAGATACGCAAGATTACATAGATACATTAACCACAAGAATAACTTTACCGGGAGCCTTGTTTATAGGTTTAATAGCAATATTGCCTGCAATTGCAGCTTTCGCTGGTGTTAACATTGCTTTTGCTTATTTCTTTGGTGGTACATCTTTGTTGATTTTAGTAGGTGTAGTGCTAGACACACTTCAGCAGATAGAAAGTTATTTGTTGATGAGAAAGTATGATGGTTTAGTTAAATCAGGACGTATTCAGGGAAGATCAAGCCAAGGTATTACCATTGGCGCTGGGATGTAAATATAAGTATGATCTATTACAAGACGTACGAAGAAATAGAGTTAATGCGCGAAAGCAATTTACTAGTCAGTAAAACTTTAGCACATGTAGCCGGTATTCTAAAAGTAGGGATAGACGGTAAAAAAGTTGACAAGGAAGCAGAAACTTTTATAAGAGATCACGGCGGTATACCTGGGTTTAAGGGTTATCGCGGTTTTCCGGCTACGCTGTGTATGTCAGTAAATGACGCAGTGGTGCATGGAATTCCTACAGAGCGCGAGTTTAAGCCTACAGATATGGTCTCTATAGATTGTGGTGTTATTTTGAATGGTTTTTATGGTGACTGTGCATTTAGTTTTGCATTTCAAGAAGTTAATGAAAACTTGAAAAAATTAATGCGAGTAACAAGGGAGTCACTTTATAAGGGTATTGAAGCAGCGATAGTAGGTAATAGGATAGGTGATATAAGTTATGCCATACAGCATTACTGTGAAAAAGTTAATGGGTATGGAATAGTTAGAGAATTAGTAGGACATGGTGTAGGTAGAAATCTACATGAAGATCCGGAAGTGCCAAATTTTGGTCAGAAGGGCAAAGGCCCTTTATTAAAAGAAGGCATAGTTATTGCAATAGAGCCTATGGTTAATATGGGTAATAAAGCAGTAAAGCAGCTAAACGATGGGTGGACGATTTTAACCAGAGATGGAAAGCCGTCAGCGCATTTTGAACATAGTGTTGCGATCAAAAAAGATGGTCCGGATATTTTGTCTGATCATAGTTATATAGACGCAGTTATTAAAAATAATGCAGAAATAATAGATATTTCAATTAATTGTTAGATATTTGCGCTCCAATTTAAAAAATGGCAAAACAAGACCTTATAAAACTAGACGGAATCATAGAAGAAGCATTGTCAAACGCTATGTTCCGGGTTAGATTAGAAAGTGGGCATCTCATTACAGCCACAATTTCAGGTAAAATGAGAATGCATTATATTAGGATATTACCGGGTGATAAGGTGGCTGTAGAAATGTCTCCTTATGATCTATCAAGGGGTAGAATAAATTACCGATATAAATAATAAATAAAGGCTTTTACAATGAAAGTTCAGGCATCAATCAAAAAAAGATCTGCTGATTGCAAGATCGTAAGGAGAAAAGGGAAACTTTATATTATAAATAAAAAGAATCCTAAATTTAAACAAAGACAAGGTTAATATTATTATTATGGCACGTATTGCTGGTGTAGATTTACCAAGAAATAAAAGGGGAGTTATAGGTTTGACTTATATCTATGGTATAGGACCAACTTTGGCTAAAAATATTCTTAAAGAAGCTGGTGTTTCTGAGCACACTAAAATTCAGGACTGGACCGACGCTAATATTAAGTTTATTTCTAAATATATACAGGATGAGTATAGAGTAGAAGGAGAACTTAGAAGTGAAGTACAGTTGAGTATTAAGCGACTAATGGATATTGCTTGTTATAGAGGTCTAAGACATAGAAAAGGTTTACCTGTAAGGGGGCAGAGCACTAAGACTAATGCCAGAACCAGAAAAGGTAAAAAGAAGACAGTAGCAAATAAAAAGAAAGTGACTAAATAATAGTTAATTAATAGTATTATGGCTAAAGGTAAAAAAGTAAGTAAAAAACGTATTGTTAAAGTTGAGTCTGATGGACTAGCTTTCATACATGCGTCTTTCAATAATATCATTGTCTCATTGACAAATAGATCAGGACAAGTAATTTCTTGGGGATCTGCTGGTAAGGCTGGTTTCAGAGGTAGTAAGAAGAATACTCCCTATGCAGCTCAGATGGCAGCAGAGTCAGCTTCAGCTACGGCACATGAAGCAGGTTTGAGAACTGTAGAAGTTTTTGTAAAAGGCCCTGGGGCTGGTAGAGAGTCTGCAATTAGAGCTATTGATTCTTCAGGAATCAAAGTGACTAGAATTAAAGACATGACTCCTGTTCCGCACAATGGTTGTCGTCCTCCAAAGAAAAGAAGAGTTTAATATTATTTAAAATCCGTATAAAATGGCAAGATATACAGGCCCTAAGACCAAAAAAGCAAGAGCATTTGGCGAAGCAATTTTTGGTTATGATAAAGCATACGAAAAGAGAAAGTATCCTCCAGGTCAGCACGGTTCAGCTAAGAAGCGTAAGCAGAAAACTGACTATGCTTTAGAATTGTTAGAAAAGCAAAAAGCAAAATATACTTACGGTGTGTTGGAAAAGCAGTTCCGTAATTTATTTGAAAAAGCAGCAGCTAAGTCTGGTGTTACAGGTGAGATTTTATTGCAGTTGCTTGAGTCTAGGTTGGATAACGTGGTATTCAGAATGGGTATTGCTAAAACTAGAAGATCTGCAAGACAGTTAGTTTCGCATGGTCACATTTTAGTTGATGGTATTCTTACTAATATTCCTTCTATGCTTTTGAAGCCAGGTGCAGTAGTGTCTGTTAGAGGTAAGTCTAGGAATGTTGATTTGATCGTTTCAAATGTTTCAGCTAAAAGAGATGGTTCAAGGAGCTATGGCTGGATTGAGTGGAATGGTGATAAAATGGAAGGTAGGTATTTGGCCCATCCAGAGAGAGAAAAGATCCCTGAGAATATCAATGAACAATTGATTGTTGAATTGTATTCTAAGTAATAAATTGGCTATCCATTTTGGGTAGCCTATCCTTTTTTAAATATCATATAACGAAAATATATCATAATGAGTATCCTTAATTTTCAAAAACCAGATAAAATACTTCTTCAGAAAGCAGATGATTTTGATGGTGTTTTTGAATTTAAACCATTAGAGCCGGGCTTCGGTCAGACTATTGGAAATTCATTAAGAAGAGTATTGCTTTCATCCTTAGAAGGTTATGCTATATCAGCGATCAGAATTGCAGGTGTTGACCATGAGTTTGCGACAATAAAAGGTGTGGTAGAAGATGTAGTGGATATCATTCTGAACATAAAGCAGATCAGATTGAAACCAATGGTTGTTGCAGAAGGGTCAGAAGAAGAAAAAATATATGTGACTATCTCTGGTAAGGATAAATTTGTAGCTGGGGACATAGAAACAAATACCAATACTTTCAAGGTAATGAACCCTGAATTGTATATTTGTACTTTGGAGCCAAGCGTAACATTGGAGATAGAATTCACTATCACAAAAGGTAGGGGTTACGTACCTGCAGATGATAATCTTCCCAAAGATGCACCTATAGGTGTTATCCCTGTGGATGCCATTTATACGCCTATCAAAAAGGTTTCTTACAAAGTGGAGAATACTAGGGTTGGTCAGCGAACAGATTATGAAAAATTAACTGTAGAACTGAAAACGGATGGCACTATTCACCCTGAAGAAGCTATCAAAGAAGCTTCAAGAATCATTATTCAGCACTTGATGTTGATTACAGATGAGAACATAACATTTAATGACTCATCTTCGAGAGAAGATAATATTGTTGATGAGCACATTTTACATATGCGTAAGTTGTTAAAAACTTCATTGGAAGATTTAGATCTATCAGTAAGAGCTTACAACTGTCTTAAGTCAGCAAAAATCAACTCATTAGGTGAGATGGTTAAGTTTGATATGCATGAATTATTGAAATTTAGAAACTTTGGTAAAAAGTCTCTTGTGGAGATAGAAGAGTTGTTACAAACTAAAGGTCTTACTTTTGGTATGGACTTGTCTAAATATAAACTTGACGAAGAGTAATCGTTTCGACCCTTTTGGATGAATATTAATAATCTGTATTAAACGTCATTTTTTGGAGCACAAGGTCGAATAGTTGCTCAAATGATAGTGGTACAAAACATTTAAGTCAATGAGACACGGTAAAAAATTTAATCATTTAGGAAGAAAGAAGGGGCACAGAGATGCACTTTTATTAAACATGTCTAGTTCTTTAATTTTGCACAAGAGAATAAATACAACTTTAGCAAAAGCAAAAGCGCTTAGAATACATGTAGAACCCATCTTAACCAGATCAAAGGACAATACTACTCACTCAAGAAGGATGGTATTTGCTGAACTTCAGAACAAAGATGTTGTAAACGAATTGTTTGATGTGGTGGCACCAAAAATATTTGATAGACCAGGTGGATATTGTAGAATTATAAAAACTGGCTTTAGAAAAGGTGACGGTGCAGAGACTGCAATGATAGAGTTAGTTGATTTCAACGAAGTAATGAAAGCGAAAGCTGGTTCTGCTAAAGCTAGTACTAGAAGAAGTAGAAGAAAGTCAGGTGGAAATACAGGTGAAACTGTTGCTGTTGCAGCCACGGCTGCTGCTGTTGCGGCTCCATTAGTTGCCAATGACGCCAAATCAGAAGAAGAATAATAGTTATTTATAATAATAATTGAGTAAAAG
>Ga0075176_1948771_pt1 | contig 10726 bp, 6 predicted proteins | sample JI81BgreenRNA_FD_77311 | JGI IMG/M metagenome (GOLD analysis project Ga0075176, IMG submission 77311) | Metatranscriptome of wastewater effluent complex algal communities from Wisconsin, to seasonally profile nutrient transformation and... | ecosystem: Engineered > WWTP > Effluent > Algae...
CAGCTTTTTTACGACTTTTCCTGGGTACTTTTATGCCCAAAACCCACCGGGGTTAGGGAAAGCGGGGTAAGGGGTAGGGAAAATACAGGGGGAAAGGGCCAGAAGAGGGGAAGAGGGGGTTGGGGAAAGGTCAGGACCCTAAAGGGGTAAAAACAGCCGGTTGGGTTTTCCAAGGCGGTCGCGTCCGAAAGCAGCAGGCTGCTTTCCTCCAGCAGCTCCAGCAGTGGCTGGGGCCAAAAACCTAGCAGCAGACTTAGAGTGGCCAGCAGCAGTAGCACCAGCCCATCCCGGCCGGGGGTTACGTCCCATTGGCGCAGCAGCAGCAGCGCCTCCGGAGTTTCCGTTTCCGGAGCCCCAGCCTGCGGTAGCCGCAGGGGGTTTAGGAAGGCCGGCGCCACCCCTCAGCAAAGCTGGGTGTAGAGCAGTAGGTTGCGGAGCCCCATGATTCCAACCGTTGGTAGGGCCAGGAAACCCACAAGCATAAAATGCTGAAAGCAACCCCACAGCAGACCCGCCTCCCCCACGAAACCCACCGTTCCGGGCATGCCCGCATTGGCCAGCAGCAGTAGCAGCAGTGCTCCGCTCCAGAGGGGCATCACCCGGTCCAGGCCGGATAGCTCCAGCAGGTTACGGGTGCGGGTACGATCCTGCAGCACTCCTACGGCGGCGAAGAGTCCCGCCGAAACCACCGCGTGGCCAAAGTTCAGGAAAAGGGTGGCGCTGAGAGCCGTGGAGGATAGGCAGAAGCAGCCCACCAGGCTAAGGTTCATGTGCACCACCGAGGAATAGGCAATGATCTTTTTCAGGTCCAGCTGCCGGTAGGCGCTAAGGCTGGTCAGCAGAGCCCCCACCAGCGCAACCGTCAGCAGGTAGGGAGCCAGCCCCAGAGTGGCCCCCCCGCAGAGCTCCAGACAGCAGCGCAGTAGGCCATAGAGCCCCACCTTCAGCAGTACCCCGGATAGCAGCATGCTACCTTCGGTGGAAGCCTCCACGTGGGCTTCCGGCAGCCAGCCGTGCAGCGGAAAGGCGGCCATTTTCACCCCGAAGGGTAGGAAAAAAGCCATAAAAGCCCAGGGTAGCTCCGTTTCGGTCAGCAGTAGGCCGGAGCGCTGTAGAAAGAGTAGTTGGCCGTAGTCCACCGTTCCACTACGCCGGTAAAGCTCCAGCAGCAGCAGCAGCAGAGGTACGGCGCTCAGCAGGGTGAAAAAAAGTAGGTAGGCCATGGCCCGAAACTTCTGGCTGCGCTTACCGAAGTAGCCCATAAGTAGGAAAATGGGCAGCACCGAGGACTCGAAGGCCCCGAAAAATACCAGCAGGTTATCGGTGTAGAAAAACAGCAGCAGCAGCAGCTGCAGCAGCCCCAGGCAAAGGCCGAAAAGCAGGTTGCGCCGGGCCCGGTGGCGGCGGCGGTCGTCGCCGAAAGCTGGGCCCTGCTCCCGGCTACGCTCCTCCAGGGGGCTGCAGCGGAAGTTTAGGTCCGTAAGCACCAGTACCAGCTGGGCCATTAGGGCAAAGAAAAAGCCCAGATCGCTGAAGTTCAGGCTTAGACCAAAGGCTTCACCGCTAGCCCCCAGCCGCAGTCCCCCTAGGGGCCAGGCTTCCCCGAAGCCCCGCAGGGTTAGTAGGGCCAGGCTAAGCAGTAGCGGCAGCAGCTGCAGCAGCCCCAGCCAGCGGCCAAAGGCCTCCACCAGCCAGAGGGGCGGCTGCCAGCCGGCCGCCCGCCGAAGGGGATAAGCCTCTCCGCCCAGGGACAGCAGCAGCAGCCCCAGAGGCAGGCTAAAACCCATCAGCTGCAGCGGCAGCAGAAGGTGCTGGGTCAGCAGTAGGGATAGCAGGCTGGAAATCATGGCTAGTTGGCGCTAGGGTCGGCGTCGGAACCTGTGGCGGCGTCGGAACCTGTGGCGGCGTCGGAACCTGTGGCGGCGTCGGAACCTGTGGCGGCGTCGCTAATGTCCGGTGTGGCGGTGGGACCGCTAATCACTGGGGACTCCTCCAGCAGCTTGCTGAGGCAAGCGTAGGGTGGCTTGCTGCAGCTCTGGGGGGTTAGGGGGTCCTCCGCAAGCATTTTGCTAAGCTCCGTAGCGATCAGCTCAGCCGTTTCAACTCCGTCTACGTAGCGCAGGTAGGGTACCGGCCAGTAGGGTGCCCCGAAGGGACTGTTTTCATCCCAAGGAGCCAGTTCATAGCCCTTGTCTCCCTTGGGAATAAACCCATCCTCCAGTCGCCAGTACTCCAGGTAGAAGCCTCCTTTGGCGCTACTGCGCAGGAAAGTGTTTTTGGGTACGCAGGGGTCCTCAGCCGTCGGCTGGTAGGGTCGGGCGTCGCCCATGTCCGGAGTGCGCACTAGGTCCAGGGTGCTAAGTAGCTCCAGCAGAGCCTGCTTGCTTAGGCAGGTGCGGCAAAGGGCGGGGTTGAAGTAGTCCCCCAGTTGCATGGCTAGAAACAGGAAGTTAATGTTGTCACTAGTGGCCTCACCGGGGTGGTAGGCCCGCTGGGTTGCCGGCCAGGTGGCCCCGGGAAGCTCCAGCATGGGCACCATGCGCTGGTACTCCAGGTAGAAGCCCTTACCGCTAAGGCTTTCCCGCAGGTATAGGTCGAAGGGCAGGCGCAGGGCTTCGGCTAGCTGGTTAGGGTCGCAAAGGACCGCTGCTCCCATGTCTTCCGGAAGATGGCCTTCCCGCATGTAGTACAGAATGGGTTCGGCCCAGATGAAGGGCAGCATGTCCGGTTTATCGCTCGGACCAACGTCTGCTCCGCTAAGCTGGGTCAGTCCCAGCCAGCCCTCTAGGTAGCTGCGCAGCAGCTCCGCCTTCTCCAGCAGGTTCAGCTGGAATAGTGGCTCCACCATCGCCTGGGCGGTAATGGGCATAAACCCGTGGCCGGAACCGCAGAGCTCCGAGCACTGGCCGTAGAAAATACCCGGCCGCAGGAAGGTGCTGAAAACTTGGTTTAGACGACCCGGCACCGCATCCATTTTAATGCCCGCCGAAGGCAGGGCAAAACCATGGATTACGTCCTCGCTGGCGGTCAGAAACTCCAGCTCCAGGGCCAGCGGCAGCAGCAGCGGAGTGCTGTCCAGCAGCCGAAGGCCTAGGCGAGGGTACTCCCGGTTTAGGGGGTCCCGCAGCTCCGCCTCCGTTTCCAGCGAGTCTACCTCCAGCAGGTTAGCTGCGAAGCTAGGGTATTCGTAAACCCAGTACCACTGGCGACCCACCACCTGGATAACCATGGCCGAGCCGGCGCTAAGCTCGTCCAGAGCGTAGATAAGGCTTAGGCTGGGCACCGCGATGAACAGCAGAATGCCCATGGGCAGTAGGGTCCAGCCGAACTCCAGCCCGTGGTCCACCGTAATGGCCAGCCGCTCCTGGGCGGTCAGAAGACCAAAGCGCAGCCGGTAAGCCCAGAAGCAGTAGCCAATCAGGGCCAGCAGCAGCCCCACCAGCAGCAGCACGAAGTTTAGCCAGCTCCAGATGGAGTGGTGCAGGTGACCAATGCTAAAGAAGGCCTCCGTAGCCACGTCCTGGAAGCCCATCTGGGAGGGCAGCGGTGCGTCCGCTAGGGACAGCAGCGGCAGCAGCCCCAGGGGAGCGCCTTTGGCACTAGAACCGGCGGCCTGGTGGGGGTTTTCGTAGCGGGGCCAGTTAACTCCCGCCGGCGCTTCGCCCATCACTAGGCGCACCAGGCTGGCCAGTGGTCCGTCCGGACCACTCTGAGCCCGGGCCACCACCCGGCTGCGCTTCAGTAGCAGCAGCAGCAGAAACTCCTCCCAGGGCAGCCGCTCCCCCTGCAGGAAGCGGTAGCTCTGCATAACCCGCCCGTGGGGGTAGAATACCTGGAAGTTTTCCCACTGCAGGCGCCCCGGTGCGCTGCCGAAAATACGCACCAGTACGTAGATAAAGTAAAGGGCGCTCAGGAAGGAAATCCAGGCCCCGTAGGAGGCCACACTGTTCCAGAGGGCATAGGCATCCGGATAGTCCGGAATACGGCGGGGCATCCCGGCCAGACCCAGAAAGTGCATTGGAAAGAAAGTTAGGTTCACCCCAATGAAAAAGCACCAGAAGTGCACGAAGGCCTCGAATACCGGATAGCTCCGGTGGGCCAGCACTCCCAGCCACATGTAGAAGCCTACGAAAATGCCGAACACCGCCCCCATGGAAAGCACGTAGTGAAAGTGGGCCACCACATAGTAGGTGTCATGGAAGGCTAGGTCCACCGGCGCATTGGCCAGCATTACCCCCGTAACCCCCCCTACGGTGAAGAGGGCCAGGAAGGCCAGCGCAAAGGCCAGCGGCGGCCGCATTTCCAGCCAGCCGCCCCAAAGGGTGGCCAGCCAACTGAAAACCTTCACCCCTGTGGGTACGGCGATGATGATGGTGGTGGTGGTGAAAAAGACCCGAGCATCCGATTCAAGCCCTACGGAGTACATGTGGTGGCTCCAAACGATAAATCCCAGCACTCCGATGCTTAGCATGGCCACCACCATACCCCGCCGGCCGAAAACGGGGCGGCGGGCGTAGGTGGAAATAGCCTGGCTAACCGCCCCGAAGGCTGGTAGAATAAGAATGTAAACCTCCGGGTGACCGAAAAACCAGAAGAGGTGCTGGTATAGAATCGGGTCACCACCTCCGCCGGGTAGGAAGAAGGAGGTGTTAAAATGCCGGTCCGTCAGCAGCATGGTTAGGGCCGCCGCCAGCACCGGCACGGACAGAAGCAGCAGGAAGCTAGTAATCAGAATACTCCAGGTAAAGAGGGTTAGCTCCCGCCAGAGCACCCGCTTCATGGCCCCAATGGTGGTGATGAAGTTGATGGCTCCGAAAAGGCTGCTGAACCCGGCCACGTGGAGGCTAAAAATTAGGTAGTCCAGTGCCCGGTCGTAGTGGAAGGTAGTGGTACTTAGGGGCGGGTAAAGGGTCCAGCCGGCTCCGGGGCCCAGCTGCTCCAGCAGACTTAGGTACATAAGCACCAGGCTGGTGGGCAGTAGCCAGAAGCTGAGGGCGTTTACTCGGGGAAAGGCCACGTCCGGCAGCCCCACCTGCAGCGGCACGATGAAGTTACCGAAGCCACCGATGAGCACCGGCATCACGAACATGAAAATCATCATCAGAGCGTGCATGGTGACTACTACGTTGTAGAGCTGGTAGTTATCACCCAGCAGCGGCGAACCGGGGTAGGTTAGCTGCAGCCGGATTACCAGGGAAAGAATACTTCCCACCAGTGCGGAAAAAAACCCAAAAACCAGGTACATGCGACCAATCAGTTTGTGGTCGCTGGTGGCTAGCACCCGAAAAATACTTCGCCAAAGGGCTACTCCGTTTGCGGGAGCCGGAGTGGCCACCGGCTGGGCCGCCACCGCGTCGTAGGGGCGCAGCAGCAGGGCCAGAGCGCGGCGATAGTTGCGCAGAGGGCGCCACCACTCCAGGGGGTTGTAGTCGCTGCGGGCTGCCTCGGCGTAGGCCAGAGGGGCCGCAGCAACCGCGGTGCCGGTTGCGGCGGTCAGTTTACGACGGCTACGGTAGCCCAGCACTGCCAGCAGCAGTAGTTCCGAAACCATGGGTAGCATTAGGGCAGTGATTAGGACCAGAGAGTTCAGCAGAGGCGCAAAGATCAGTAGATCCAGCTGAGGCATAAATAAGGGGAATAGGTGTAAAATAAGGGAAATAAAGGAAATAACCGAGTAAAGAAATAAAGAAATGGGCGAAATAACTGGTTATTTCTGTTTCATTTTGGTTTGGAAATCAGCTCTCGGAGTGCTTACCGGGACGACCCCTTGGCTACCTGGGTTGCCAGCTACCTGCTGCCCTGAGCTCCACAGCCCAGAAGGCCGGGCTGCCCGGCGGTATCCGCAGCTGCTCCGGGTAACCCCCGAAGGGCTGCTAGCCCTCGGCGGAGAAGGTGGCCTAGGGTTAGCGGCGCCCGAATGACCCTGAATCGTGGCCGCCGTTAACCCCCCCTTATTACCCCCACCACCGACGTTAACGCTGATGGAGAAGCAGCGCAGCAGCCCTAGCGCCGTTACCAGTGTTACCGCGAAGCCCGGGAAGTCCAACGGGCCCGTAAGGGTTATAAATTCGGCAGCAGTGCTAGGGTGGTGGACTGGGTTAGGGCCACCAGGGCCAGCACCAGGGCAAGCACCAGCGGAAAGAGGTATTTCCAGCACAGTAGCACCAGCTGGTCAAAGCGCTTCCGGGGCAGACTAGCCCGCACCCCGATGAAGGCGGCACAGATCAGCTGCACCTTCAGGGCCAGCAGCAGAGCTTCGCCGCTGCGAGGCAGCAGCTCTGCCAGCAGCGGCTGGATTTCGACCCAACCCTCCGGAGCCAGGCGGGGTCGGAGCGGTTCAGTGCGCAGCAGCGGTGCGGTGGGTGCCGCAGCGCTCCAGGGAGTGGCGTAGCCACCGAAGAAGAGAGTCGCCAGCAGGGCGGCAAAGAAACCCATGGAGGAATACTCCGCCAGGAAGAAAAAGGCAAACAGCAGGCTGCTGTACTCCACGTTGAAACCGGCCACCAGCTCCGCCTCCGCCTCCGGTAGGTCGAAGGGGGTACGGTTGGTTTCCGCCAGCACCACCAGAAAGGCCAGCAGCCAAAGGGGCACCAGATAGCTAAACCAACCCAGCTGCAGCTGCTGCTGCACCAGGGTTAGCAGGTTGGCGCTGCCGCTGGCGGCCAGTAGGGGCAGGAAAAGCACCGAAAAGAGAATTTCATAACTTACGAACTGGGCCACTGCCCGGAAGGCCCCCAGCAGCGCGTATTTGCTATTGCTGGCCCAGCCGGCGTAGATAACCCCGTAGCTCCCCAGGCTGGCCAGTCCCAGCAGCAGCAGCAGTCCCATTTCGCCTCCGTAGAGGGCTCCGGCGGAACTGAAGGGGATGAACCCCCAAAGCATTAGGCCCACCCAAAGGGACAGCAGCGGCGCCAGCCGAAAAACCCGTTCCTCCGGACTGTCCTTGGGGCGGGTGGTTTCCTTGCGCACCAGTTTTAGGCCGTCCGCAAAGGGTTGGCCCAGTCCCTCGAAACCCACCCGGTCGGGCCCCTCCCGCCGCTGCTGCAGGCCCATAAGCTTACGCTCCACCAGGGTAAAGGCCGCAATAAATACCAGCAGTCCTACCACGAAGAGAAGCAGTAGCAGCAGCAGCCCCAGGTTGGAAAGCAGCTGCCGCATAACTAGTGGTTAGGGTTGTGGGCGTCTACCAGGTAAAGACTGCAGAGGGTGGCGAAAACGAACACCTGCAGCAGTGCCACCATCAGTTCCAGACCCAGAATGGCCCCGATGGCCACCAGCGCCAGAAGGCTCAGCAGCTTAGCCAGCGCTGGCCCCTCCAGCCCCTTCTGGGCGAAGGAAAGAAGAATCTTTAGCAGTGCGTGACCGGCCATCATGTTGGCAAAAAGCCGAATGGCCAGACTCAGAGGCCGGGACAGGTAGCTAACCAGCTCCAGCAGCACCATCAGGGGCTGCAGTCCCAGGGGCGTGCCGCTGGGCAGAAACAGGTTAAAGTAAGCCAGTCGGTGTCGCTGCAGAGCCACGTAATTCAGGCCGAAAAACAGGGTAACGCTGTAGAATAGGGTTACCACCAGGTGGGCCGAAAAGGTGAAACCGTAGGGCAGCAGTCCACTTAGGTTGTAAAGGCCTAGACTTAGCACCAGCAGCAGAAATAGGGGCAGGTGGGGCAGTTGGGCCCGGGTGGCGTTGGCCTCCAGGAAGCTACCCAGGCTGCGCACCAGTAGCTCCGCACCTAGCTGATGCGGAGAACCCCCCAGCAGTCGGGGAGTGCTGAAAACCAGGGCTCCTCCCAGTAGTAGAGTAAAAAGCAGCGGCAGCAGCGCGTAGCCCTGGCTGGGCAGCAGCGCCTCACCACCGTTAAGGGTACCGCGCAGCAGCTCGAACTGCTCCAGAGGGGTAGCCGCGTTCACCGGCTGGGTGGTAGCGGCCAGCTCCGCTACGGACGAAAACGAAGTGGCATTGGCTCCGAATTCTTGGGTTAGCCCTTCTTCCGCAGCTACTCGGCAAGTTTGGGCCGGCAGGGTAGTAGGGAAGGTTGTGGGGGCGTTGGCGAGGGTTTGGTGGTTTTGGTAGAAGGTCAGTAGCTTGGCTAGGATCATGGTAGAATTTTTGGTTTGGGTTACTTTTTGGTTTGGGTAGGGGAAGTAACTGGAATGCTGGGCTGTGGGTCGACGGTGGGGGGGTTGGTTGGGGAAACTCCCGGAGCCGGGGTAGCCGTAGGGGCTTCCGGGGCTAGGGGGGCTGGAAAAAACACCGACCCCTCCGTAACTTCCTTAGTTTCTCTAACTTCCCTAGTTTCTACAGTTTCCGCAGTTTCGGCAACTTCTGTAACTTCTGTAACTTCTGTAACTTCTGTAACTTCTGTAACTTCTGTAACTTCTGTAACTTCCGCAGTTTCGGTAGTTTCGGCAACTTCTGTAACTTCTGTAACTTCTGTAACTTCTGTAACTTCTGTAACTTCTGTAACTTCCGCAGTTTCGGTAGTTTCGGTAGTTTCGGTAGTTTCGGTAGTTTCGGTAGTTTCTACGGCGGTGCTCCCCGAAACCGCCGCCGCAACCCCGGCTGGGGTAGGGATCACCGGAGTGGGCATCACCACAGAAGCTGGAAGGTCCGGCAGAGTCGTAGGTTTGGCCTCCTCTGTTTTGGTCCTGCGCTTTGGCCTGAGCCAGTTGGGCAGCAGGTAGTTGAACAGCATATAGCCCGCAGCCGCCGCCGAAAGCATCCCAAAGTCACTCAGCAGTCTCAGGATTTCCGGATCCAGGGAATCCAGCCAAAGGGCCACGGGTCCCTTCGGTGCCGGCGGAAAGAGTGATTCCACCATCCGCTGAAGGCGCTGGCTTTCTTGTTGGAAGGTCTGGAGGTGATGAAACCTAATATCCGGGTGGGCGTGGAAAATAAGCTGCTGCAGCTGATAGTGGCGAGCTTCCTCCAGGGCAGCGTTTTCCAGAAAGGCCCGCCCCTGCTCTTCATTCGCCAGCAGCTGCTGCAGCTTGGGTAGGTCGTAGCCCCGGTTCAGGAAAGCCACCGTGGCCCCCAGCAGCAGCATTCCGGCGCCCACCGCGGTGGGTGCGGAAGGGGCGTAGTCCAGCAGGTTAGGGACGGTGTCCACCGATTGGGGGGACCAACCACCGGCCGGAACCCGCCGATTTGGCTCCCGTAGGGCCATGCCCTTGGTTAGCCAAACCTCCAGCTGGTCGGCCAGCTGAACCCGCCGGATGCCCAGCTGTTCGGCATAGTAGCCCCGCAGCTGGGGGTGGGCCTGCAGCACCGACTTCACCTGCCAATAGTGTTGGGACAGCTCTTCCGCCTGCCGGTTCATAAACTTTTGGGCGTAGCTCCACTCCCGGCACATTCGGTTAAAGCGGGGAACGCTGAAGTGTTTCAGGGCCATCAGCTCCATCTGCTTCTCCGCTCCCTCAAAGTCCCACTGCCAGTGGGTACGCTGGGGGGGGTTAAGGATTCAGAAGATGGCGAAGCAACCAATCGCGGAAACGGCAATAAGGCTAGCGACCATGAACGGATGTTTGGGGTGGTTGGGGAGATTGGGGGCAGGGAATGCAACCCCGAGGGCACCTGCGAACCCGCGGAGCATCTAGGTCGGGCCAGTGGGGCGGTCGCTGGCGCATTTTAAGTCGGTGTTCGAGGGGTTCATCCCCGATGTCAATCATTAGCTGGCTCCAAAGGAACCGCTTAATAGCTCACCAATGTTCCTCCGGCGGGTAGCAGCGGTACTGGGCTAGGTATCAAACTGAAAAAAAGGATCCCAGCATGAAAAACATTAGCCACAGTAGCCGATACTCGGAAGTTCAGTACATGAAATAGAATGTACCGAAGATTCCGCTTTGTCGAGGCATCAGCCATCGGGGCCCACCGTAGGCAACTCAGGGGTAGATGGCCGTGGCAGCCCCTACCCCTTCGGCATCCGTAAAATCCAGCAGGCTGGGCTCAAAGAGCCACAGCAGTAGCAGCAGGTAGCCCAGGGGCACCAGCGCCAGCTGACCAAAACCGCTGCGGGGTAGCTGCAGCAGATCCAGCCGCCGACCGGCGGCGGCGCAGAGGCGCAGTACCCCCCAGGGACCCAGTCACTCCAGCAGACCCTTTTCCAGAGTTAGGCTGGTGGTCAGCAGCGGTGCAGCCGCCCCGAAAAACAGCCTATTTAGAGCCACATCAAAGTTCCAACCCCGGGCCATAAAGCGGCCGAAGGCTAGGGGCCAGCCGGAGGGGCTGGTAACCGCCCAACGCAGTAGGTTTAGGGCGTAGAACTCCGAAAGTAGAAAGCCGTAGACTCCCAGGGCCATGGCCCCAAAGGGTAGCCAGCGGTTGGGGCTGGCCAGGGTTTCCCCCAGCAGCAGCGCCCCATCCGGGCTACCGGCCACTCCACTAGCAGCCAGGTAGTGGCCTCCCAGAGCCACCGTTAGGGGGTAGTAGAGGGTTTCGGTGGCCAGCACCAGCAGCACCAGCAGCCCCAGCAGTAGCCCCACATAGCGGGGTACCTCCGGATGGGCCCCATCCGCCGCCGGACCGAAAGCTCGGCCCCCCCGGTAGTTACCCCCCAGCAGCACGAAGTAGATGGTTCGGCAACTGTAGAAACTAGTGCAGGCCAGAGCCAGCCAAAGCAGCAGGTAGGCCGCCGAAGCCACCCCCCCCGGAGCACCGGCCAGGGCCTCCAGCAGCCGCTCCTTGGAATAGAAACCGCTGGTACCGGGTAGCCCCAGCAGCGCCGCGAAAC
>Ga0075176_1138513_pt1 | contig 10675 bp, 10 predicted proteins | sample JI81BgreenRNA_FD_77311 | JGI IMG/M metagenome (GOLD analysis project Ga0075176, IMG submission 77311) | Metatranscriptome of wastewater effluent complex algal communities from Wisconsin, to seasonally profile nutrient transformation and... | ecosystem: Engineered > WWTP > Effluent > Algae...
AAAAAACATTTATAACTATGGCAGTATCTTATTTCACCGTAGAGGGATTAAACAAACTAAAAGAAGAATTACACGACCTTCGCACTAAAGGCAGAGCTGACATAGCTCGCCAAATAGCAGAGGCAAGAGAAAAAGGCGACCTTAGCGAAAATGCAGAATATGATGCAGCCAAAGACGCACAAGGGCATTTGGAACATAAAATTGCTAAATTAGAAGAGTTGATAGCCAATGCTCGTATCGTAGATGAGAATATGATAGACACTTCAAAAGTTTCTATTTTATCTAAAATCAAAATCAAAAATTTGATGAATAATGCCACTGTGAATTATACATTGGTATCTGAAGAAGAAGCAAATATTAAAGAAGGTAAAATTTCTGTGAAATCTCCAATAGGGCAGGGCTTATTGGGCAAGAAAGTAGGCGAAACAGCCGAAATTATTGTACCTGCTGGTAAAATCAAACTTGAGGTATTAGAAATTAGTCGTTAAGGCACAAACCACTTTCCAAGTTTGTTTTGGGAAGTGGTTTTTATTTTTCAACTAAACATAAAACAAAAACTCTCTTAGTTATTCACGAAGAGAGTTTTTAAGCAAGTTATGTGTGAGTATTTTAAATCAATCACTTAGTTATTACCAATTACTTTTGAGCTTTTTGTAATACCTCACCTTTGATAGTTAATACTTCAGGCGTAGTAGAACCTACAATATTCACTGTGATACTTTTGTTGAAAGGACCTACCGCAGCAGCATTGAACGTAGCTTTTACAACACCAGATTTGCCCGGAGCTATTGGCTCTTTTGTGTATTCTGGCACTGTGCAACCACAAGAAGCTGTAACACCAGCTATAGACAAAGCTGTTTTACCTGTGTTAGTAATCTTGAACTCGTGAGTAGCAGGCTTGTTTTGTTCTATTTTGCCAAAATCATGAGCCGTTTCACTCCATTTAAAGGTGCTTGCAGTTTGAGCATACGCCATGATACCAAACAGCATGAAGAATGTGAATAATACGTACTTTTTCATGGGATTAGAATGGTTTTATTTTAATATTTTTCTTGATTGATTGTTAGACAAAGATACGAAACGGATTTATTCAGGGCTGTTAATGGTAAAAAATTTATTGTTATCGAGGTGTTAAAGTTGTAATCACAACAAAAGTGGTTTTTAAAAAGTAATATTATATCTATTAAAATATTGTTTATCAAATACTTACAATAAAAAATAAGCCCTACTCATTATGGGTGATGACTATGTATAAAAGTTACAAGCTATAAAAATTTAGGTTTTTATTCTTGTTTAAACTATCAAAAAAATACGCATCTTGCTACCCTAAAAATTGAGTAGTTCATGTTACGTATAGGTATATTTTTCGGCGGAGTTTCCAGAGAAAGGGAAATTTCATTTGCAGGAGGCAAAACGGCTTTTCAGCATTTAGATAGGTCTTTGTTTAGTCCTGTACTTATTTTTGTAGATAGTTTGGGCAATTTTATTGCCGTAGAACCCACTATTTTGGAGCAAGAAAACATTAGAAGTTTTTATCCCCCCATTACACAATATAAATTCTCAACGTATATAGAGTCTTTTCATGTAGAGGCTTCGCAGGTTGATGAATGGATAGCAGCCATTGGCAAAAAAGTACAGCCTGATGAGTTTAAAAATTACTTTGATTTTGCCCTCATAGCACTTCATGGACAACAAGGTGAAGATGGTACTTTACAAGGTTTATTGGAGTGGTATAATATACCTTATTCAAGTTGTGGAGTTTTATCGTCTGCCATAGGCATAGACAAAGGACTACATACGGCTTGGCTCAATAACGTAGGCAAAGAGTATAAAAGACATACAAGTATTACATGGGAAAAGTGGAAAAATACAGAAAAAGCTGTTCTTTATCAACAAGTTATAGCAGCCGTAGGTTTTCCGTTTGTTTGTAAAGCCCCCCATCAAGGTTCTTCTATTGGAGTGGCAGTAATTAAACAAGCTAATGATTTAACAGCTTTTGTAGAAGGTGTAGAAAAATGTTTTTTTGTCCATAAAATAGCACAAAAACAATGGTTGTCTTTATCACAAGACGAGCAAATTACGGCTTTACAACAAATTGTAGATTTGGACAAAGGCATTGGTTTTCCTGTTTACTTAGGAGAAAATTTGTTTTACCACCCCGAAACTTTATTGGCGTATTTGCCTACCTACTTTGAAAAACACGAAGTAGCCGAATTGTACGCCCTACATACAGAAAACAGCGTATTATTCGAGGAGTTTATAGAAGGACAAGAGTTTTCTTGTGGCGTAATTCAGGACGAAAACGGCAAAGCCGTAGCCCTGCCACCTACCGAAATTATCAGTGCTGCCTCCTTTGATTTTGACGCAAAATACAAAGCAGGAGGTTCTCAAAAAGTGATTCCGATAAGGACAAGTAACGAAGCTATTTTGGCTATTCAGGCAGAAGTAGTCAAGGTTTTTGAGGCTTTTGACTGCAATGCGTGTGCAAGAATAGACGGTTTTCTAACTCCAGACCAACGAGTAATATTGCACGACCCCAACACCATACCCGGTATGTCGCCTACTTCGCTCATCTTCAAACAAACTGCCGAAATAGGACTAAACATTACGCAAACTATTACGTATTTGATTCGTGCCTCTTTGTTTGAAAGAATAAAAACAGGCAGAAATACTGTAAAATGGCGTACTTATTTGCATAATTTAGATGATGCTATAGCGTTGCAAGTAGTTGATACAGAGGATAAAAAGCCTACAGATTTGCATCTTAACGCCACACAAGGAGATGCAGCTATTTTGGAAGTACGCAAGGCATATTCGCAGCTTACCGCCCAAGGCAAACACGCAATTCGGGTGCTGTTTACCGCCCAAATAGCAGACAAGGAAAAAACTTTTGTTTTGCCCTTTGCCTTGTTATTAAAAGATACCATAGCAGAAATTTTGGACAAAGTGCAAACACCCAAACACCCAATGCTGTTGCACAACATACAAACAGCCCAAACTATTACGGCAAAGTACGCAGGCAAACCACTGTTGGCAGTAGAAACAGTGAGTTAAATTATATAATATCAAATTAAATCATTGTTTATCAATCAATTATTTGTTTTATGCAAGCATTACAAAACTACGAAAATCACAAAAAATTTACTCCTCTACACCATTTTGTTCAAATGCCTTTGGCTTTTTTTCTCAACAGTGTGGTTTGCGTATGAGGCGGTAAGTGTAAAAGATGGGCAGCTACAAAAAATATGGATTGCCCTTACCTTAGTGGGCTTGTCTGTCATGATTATCAGTATTCTTCTGCGTATGCAATATGGTTTGGTGCTACAAAACCGCATCATACGCCTTGAAATGCGGTATCGTTATTATAGACTGACACAAAAAAACTTTGAAGAATTGGAAAAATCATTGAGCATAGGGCAAATTTCAGCTCTACGTTTTGCCTCTGATGAGGAGTTACTCAAATTGGTTGAAACAGCTATTGCAGAAAGATTATCACCAGATACGATTAAACGCCGAATACAATATTGGCATGGAGACTACCACAGAGTATAAACAGGCTTTTTTTATATTTATCGGCTATTTTTGCAAATTGACCGAATAAAAATAGCCTTTCACCGAAAGTTAAACAGAGTTCTTATTTTATTCTATAATTTTGTTTCAAAGTAAAAGGGAGGTTCACTACACTTGTTTTCAAGTGTAATGATTTTTATTTGGTTTAATTAGCTTGTGGAGAAACTACTATCTGTGATAGTAGTTTCTTTTGCTTTAGTACAATATGCAAAGGAGTAATCTTTTTTAGTATCGTGCTATGAATTGTTATATATCTTGCTTATTTGTCCGACACCTCAAAGGTGTCGGACAATTTTACTATAAGTTTACTATAACATTTTAAAGCACGACACTATAAAAGATTACTCCTTTGCACATATAGCATTACTTATTTAACACAATCTTTGAGATGGAAAGAGTTTAGCGTTGTAGATTTTCTGTCAAAGTACCGTTGTGTTCCTTAATAGCCCATTTGCCATTTGCTTTATTGCCCGAAAAAACATATTGCACAACTCCAAAACTACCGCCACCCCACGCCACAATCAATTCATTACCTTCTATAAAACCCACACCCGTATAAACAGGATTGTTTACTAAATTCCACTTTACCAGATAGTTACCTGCTCCGCTGCCAACTTCTATAGTCAATGTGCCTCTGTACCCACCACCCGTAGCTGTAGTTCCTTGTACTTGGTACGTACCCATAATATCTGTTTTGCTGCCTGTTTTTTGTGTTGCAGTTTCTGTTCCTACAGCATTTGGGCTGTTTTTCATTGTCCAAGTACCGTCCAAATTGCCATTGCTACGGTTAATCGTATAAACTACAATGCCACAGTCGGCTTGTTGCAGCACCCAACTTGCATATAAAATATTGTTGCGGTAGATTCCCACACCGCCATATTTGCCTACATTCGTAATGTCCCAGTCCAATAAATAGACTTGTGCATGAGATTGGTTCGTAATGTTGATAGTACCTTTATAGGTCTGTTTCAAAGGATTTGTACCTGTTACTTGCCACTTACCATTGATAGTTTGGGCAAAAATGGGCGAAATAAAAAAACTAAGGCAGATAATTAAGAAAAATTGCATGGTTGTGTCTTGTAGAGTATAAAATAAAAAAGTGATAACAAGTTTGTTGTTTATTTTATACAAGCTAAAAATTTTGTGGTAGAATTACAAAGGAAATGCGTAGGACTTTCTAATAAAAAGAAATAGTAAAGTCCTACGCATTTTCTTACAAAAAGCTATTAAGTTTTGCGACTGTTTCCTGCCAAAGTGTTTCTTTCAAACCTTTTTTGAAAAAACCAAAATGTTCTATTTTTTTCTGTTGGTATTCTTTGGGTTGTATTTTTTTTAGGGTAATTTCTTTTGTACTTTTAATATGTTGCCAATAAGTAGCTACTGAATGTTCGTTAGAAATGGGGTCGTCTGTTGCCCAAAAAACATGAACAGGAAAATGATAGGACTGAAAATGTCCTTTGGGTACGGTTTTACCATAAAAATCAGGGTGGAAAAAGTAGCTGGGTTTTTCGCACCAATCACGCCACTCCGTAACTACCCTACGAGGCAAATCTTCCATGTAACCAAATTTTTTTGCTTTTAAATAGCCTGTTAATGAGATACTTAGCGGAGTAAATAAGTAAAAGAAATACGTAGCCTGTAACCTATACGCCAAAGGCATATAGCCAAAATAGCCCGTAGAAACGGCAAATCCTACAAATCCTTTAATCCCTTCTAAACTGTCCATAAAACCTAATTGTTGCCCGCCTACACTGTGTCCTACAACGAGCAAAGGCAAGTCTGGAAACTTTTGCTGCAAATATTTTTTAATAGTCGGCATATCCTTTGTGCCATAATCTAAAAAACTAAAATTGCACTCTTTTAGGTTGTATGGTGCAGATTCTCCACTGCCCCTGTAGTCCCACAAAGCTACAGCAAAACCGTTTTGAGCCAAGAACTCTAAAAACGGCAAGTAAAATTCTTTTTTGGCTGCTGTGCCACCATTAAACTGTACTATAGCTTTGGGTGTTGGGGGCAATAAGAGTACACCTTTTAAGGTAACGCCGTCTGCACATTGTACGGCAAAATTTTCTTTGTTAAGCATAGTAAAAGTAAGGTTTAATTTATACTAAACGGTTAGTATGCTAAAATAAAAAATAAAATAACTAATACAATGATTTGAAAATCAATTAATTATATCCTATCTAACAACTTTCTTGTTCGGTGCAACGCCTTTTGTAAATATTCAGGATTTTTGTGTAGTTGCATCAAAACTATAGAACCTTCTATGTCTGCTATGATTTGTTGGGCTATTTCAGGTAAAACTTGTGGTGCATATTTTTCTTCAAAAACTTTGGCAATGGCTTTTTCCCACAACTGAAAAAACAGCTTGAGTTCTTCCAAAAAAGTTTCTTCTACGTGAGCCGTTTCCAAAACGGTATTAGCTATCAAACAGCCCCCTAACTCGTTGGTAAATGCTTTGTAGGCTTTTTCGGTCATTTTGTCTATTCTTTCTTGTGGACTCAATGTCGTTTGATAAGCCACACTAAATACTTTTTCATCAAACCACTGTATCATAGCTTGTAAAACCGTTTTCATCAATTCCTCTTTACTACTAAAATGGTGGTAAAATACGCCTTTGGTAAGTCCTGTAGCCGTAGCTAAATCTGCCATAGAGGTACGGTAGTAACCTTGTTTTCTGAATAGTTGCAAGGATTTCCAAATAATTTCTTCTTTTGTAGTCTTAATAATAGGCATATACTAAACGATTGGTATGTAAAAATAACTACACTCCCTTGTTTTTACAAGTTTTTTTACGAAATTTTTAATTGTATCTACAAAAAATTCTATCAAGGCTTTACTATTGGTGTTTTAGACAAATAACACTATTTTTGCTACCGTTTAGTAAAAATCAACCCTTATGTCTATTGACGTACAATTACAACTAAAAGAACTTGAGCTACAATCTTTGTTAGAAGTTACGCAGGCTATCAATGAAAATGCCGATGAAGCTGACCTTTACAAGATGTATAAATTTACGTTACGCCCCAACAAACACATTAGCAAATTGGCTTTATATGTCTTTGACGAGGCGTGGAACTATAAAATTTCTTTTGGTACAGACAAAGGGAATGACTATGCACGCATTACATTGCCCAATGGCATTTTAGAATGTACTACCGAAACTAATATAGAACAATTAGAAGATATTGGTGTATTCAAAGAGTTTCAAAAGGTATTACCTGTTAAACATAAATCTGTGATTTTGGCGTATATTTTAGTAAGTTTTGCCAAAATAGAAACTTTTGATGAAGATTTTTTAATGAACTTAGAAAACTTCATTGAGGCTCTTACCAATGTGATTATTGTAGCTGTTGAAAATAAAAAATTAGCAAGAAAACAACAACAACAAGAACAGTTTAAAGCCCAACTGATGCTGGCGAAGAATGTGCAACAGTTATTGTTTCCTAAAAAACTGCCTTACACAAGTACCCTAAAAATTGTGGCAGACTACCTTCCACACCAAACTGTAGGCGGAGATTATTACGACTATATTCTTATCAATGACCATAAATTTTTATTGTGCATTGCAGACGTATCGGGCAAAGGGATTCCTGCTGCCTTGCTAATGTCCAATTTTCAGGCTGCTTTGCGTATTTTGGTACGCCAGCATCTTTCATTGAAAAAAATTATTCATGAACTCAATCATTTGGTTTGGTTAAACACGCAAGGCGAAAGTTTTGCTACGGCGTTTTTCATGGAATACGACTTTAAAACCAAGCAAATGACTTATGTAAATGCAGGGCATAATCCACCTTTGTTGTTTCAAAATTACTTGTTACAAGAACTTAAAGAAGGTACTACCATTTTAGGAAGTTTCAAAGAATTGCCTTTTGTACAAATTACAGAAATAAATCATATAGAATCTTTCTTTTTGTTTTGTTTTACAGATGGTTTTACAGAAACAGTCAATGAACAAGGAGAAGAATTTGGCTCTGACCAATTAGCTGCATTTATAGAGGCACACAAACATTTAGACCAACAAGAACTACACAAAGAATTGATTAAAGTGTTGTACCAATACAAGGGCAAAAATGAATACATAGATGATATTACTTTGTTGTCTTGTGGGGTGAAAAATAATTGATAACTTTCCTACTACTCAAACCTAATAAGGTTTTAACGACCTTATAGGTTTAAATCTATTCACCATGTTTATCCAAGAAAATTTTTCATTACAAGCCCACAATACTTTTGGTATTGCTGCACAAGCCCGTTTTTTTGTTACAGTTAGCCATGACGAAATGTTATTGGAAGCCCTTGCGTATGCCCAACAACACCATCTGCCCCTTACACTATTAGGTGGTGGTAGCAACGTACTTTTTACTAAAAATATAGAGGGTTTGGTGGTGCAAATAGCCAATAAAGGTATGGTTGTAGAAAAAGAAGACGAGGATTTTGTATGGGTGCGGGTGGCAGCAGGCGAAGTGTGGCATGACTTTGTGCAGTTTGCAGTAAAAAATAATTGGGGTGGTGTAGAAAATTTGTCGTTGATTTATGGTACAGTAGGGGCAGCACCTATGCAAAATATTGGTGCATATGGCGTAGAAATCAAAGCTGTGTTTGAGTATTTGGAAGCAATAGAGCTTAGTACACAAACTAAGAAAGTCTTTGACAAAACGGCTTGCCAGTTTGGGTACAGACAAAGCATTTTTAAGCAAAGTCTTAAAAAACAGGTAGTTATTACGCAAGTTGTTTTTAAATTAACTAAACGCAACCATGTTTTTAATACGTCTTATGGGGCTATTCAACAGGTATTGAACGAAAAAAATTTAAGCCCTTCGATTCAAAATATTAGTGAGGCAGTCATTCATATTCGCCAAAGCAAATTGCCTAATCCTGCGGTTTTGGGCAATGCGGGTAGCTTTTTCAAAAACCCCGAAATTCCTACAGCACAGTTCCAGCAACTACAAGCCCAATATCCACAAATACCTAATTATGCAGCCGAAATAGCAGGCTACACCAAAGTTCCCGCAGGTTGGTTGATAGAACAGTGTGGTTGGAAGGGAAAAAAAGTAGGCAACTGTGGCGTACACAAAGACCAAGCCTTAGTCATAGTAAATTATGGTGGGGCAACGGGGGCAGAAATTTGGGCTGTGGCAGAGGCAGTACAACAGAGTGTAGCCGAAAAATTTGGTGTTGTATTGCACCCAGAGGTAAATTGTTTTTGATATAAAGATAAACACCGCAAGGGCTTTAAGCCCTTGCGGTGTTGTTGTCTTAAACTACTTTTATTATCTTACTATCAAACCCAACCGCCATCTTTCCACCATTTCATACCACACTTCTTTGAGTTTGGCATCTCGTACCAATTCGTAGTGTTGGCGGGTAAATTGGTTGTTGCGTTTCACAAAAGTTAGGCGAATGTCTTGCCCATAATAACGGTACAACCATTGTTCTTGTCCTTGAAAACGGACAATAGATTCGGGTCGCCCAAAGACAATATACACCATGCCCATGTCTGTTCGCCAACCTTCTTTGTAAGTTGTGAAATAACGGTTAGCTTCGTTTACTCTTTGGTAGTAGAGTTTTATCATGCGTTTGGCTTTGGTTTCGTCCTTTGCCAAGTTGAGCCAATATTGGTCAAGAGCCAACTTTTTGCCGTAGGCATCTTCTTGTTTGAGGCGTTGCATAGGCGAAATTTCACTGTAATCAGAAATATAAACTAACGGTTCTATGAGATTGTAAACCGTTTTGTACTTCGGAAAGTCATCTGCCGTTACCCTAAACCCAAAACCATAGACAGAATTAGTATCTAATTGGGCAAAATACAAACCCTTGCCTTGTACCTGAAATACCTCACCTGCTTTTACCTGAAAAGACGAGTCGACTTTCAGTTCTGGCGTAGTATTGAGTCCGTCTGTTTGCATAGGTGGTTGTGCAGGCAAAAAATCTTGTTTGATACGATACACAAATACCGTTTGTTGGTCATTGGACAAAAATTTGAGGTTTTCTTTGGGCAAAGCATAGTCTATCAGCGTATTGTTGTCGGCTAATAACAAGGCTGGAAAATTATTGCCTGCACCCAAAAAAAATTCTTCTTGTGCCTCTTGTAAAACCTCTTGGTCTGTTACTTTTACCGTAATCATGGCAGTTTTTGTGCCTGTGGCGGGGATTTCTAAGGAAACATTGAGGGCTGCTCCATCTTTTTGGGCATTTGCCAAAGAAATAGTATCCCTTTTCAAGATTTCGTTGCTATTAGGTGCAGCTTTTATCCAATATGTAACTAAAATATTGTCGAAACTGCTGGCTTTTTCGAGGCGTGGTACGGTAATATTCAAGAAAATTTGTTGTGTAGTCATTTTGTCCACTACCTGCGCCCTAATATAAATAGGTGTAGGCGGTAGTGCGTAGGTACTTTGACACACGCCCAAACAGAGGGTAAGGAAAAGAATGTGCAATAGTTTTTTCATGGAAGTATTTTTTGAAAGTAGGTTATGATGCTTCATAAACACATATGGAAAACTTTTAATCAAATTTACAGCCTTCTAAGCATCTTACAACAATTCTATTATTTATGTTTATTTATTTTCAACGCAAAAATGTTAAAAAAAACAGAAAACCAACTTTGTTTTGTTCTCTACGATATTTCTATGTAATTTGTAGTAGGTTTCTTGACAAACTTTATATTACACACGAAAAGTTCAAAATGATAGAGAACTTCTATCCAACTACTTTATTAACCAATTACCAACCATTTATCGAGCAAATATGAAATTGAAAATGTATGTTAAACGTCTTTGGGGGTTAATTTTAACCGTTTTGGGATTTACCACAGGCTTATATGCCCAAATCATCACGACACAGCCCACTGTACCTACAGAAAATGACGAGATTACCATTACTTATGATGCCACACAAGGCACTACGGGCTTGGTAGGAGCTACCAAAGTGTATATGCACGCAGGGGCTGTTTTTGAAAGCCAAACTTCTGCCAAATGGGAAAACGTAGTAGGCAACTGGGGCAGAGATGACGGTCTTGGAGCTATGACTTCTTTGGGTAATAACCGTTGGCAAATCAAAATTTCGCCACGTACTTACTTCAAAGCCACAACTGCCCAAAAAA
>Ga0075176_1047710_pt1 | contig 10672 bp, 8 predicted proteins | sample JI81BgreenRNA_FD_77311 | JGI IMG/M metagenome (GOLD analysis project Ga0075176, IMG submission 77311) | Metatranscriptome of wastewater effluent complex algal communities from Wisconsin, to seasonally profile nutrient transformation and... | ecosystem: Engineered > WWTP > Effluent > Algae...
CCAGCAAACGCTTCAAGCGGTTGTTGCGGATAATTACGCGGCGGTACAGGTCGTTCAGGTCAGAAGACGCGAAACGACCGCCATCCAACGGAACCAGCGGACGAAGTTCCGGCGGCACGACGGGCAGATACTGAATAATGCACCATTCCGGGCGTTGGCCGGCGCCTTCCAAACCATCGCGGAACGCTTCCACCACACGCAAACGCTTGTTGGCTTCAGATTTCTTTTGCTGGCTGGTTTCGCTGTGCGCTTCGTGGCGCAGGTGCGCCGACAAATCATCGAGATTCAGTGTGCTAAGCAGAGAAAACACCGCTTCGGCGCCCATTTTCGCGACAAACTTGTCGGGATGCAGGTCGTCGAGTTGCTGGTTTTCTTTGGGCAGTGCATCGAGAATTTCAAGGTATTCTTCTTCCGTGAGCAGGTCCATGCGGCTCACGCCGTCTTCGGCTTTGATACCGGCATTGACCACTACATAGCGCTCGTAGTATACGATCGCTTCGAGTTTTTTGGAAGACAAACCGAGCAGGTAACCGATTTTATTCGGCAGGCTCTTGAAGAACCAGATGTGTACAACAGGCACGACCAGACGAATGTGGCCCATGCGCTCGCGACGCACCTTTTTCTCCGTAACTTCTACACCGCAACGGTCGCAAACAATCCCTTTGTAGCGGATACGTTTGTACTTGCCGCAGTAGCATTCATAGTCCTTAACCGGACCAAAAATGCGTTCGCAGAAGAGACCGTCGCGCTCCGGTTTGTAGGAGCGGTAGTTGATCGTTTCGGGTTTGAGCACCTCACCGTAGCTGCGCTCCAGAATTTCATCCGGGCTGGCAAGGGCGATGGTTATGCTGTCAAACCCCTGATCGGTTTTGTTGCTTTTCTTTTTGAAAGGCATATTGAGAAAAACGATTGACGATGGACGGTTAACAAAGGTTTTGAATGGCGGATGCACGGTTTAAAACAGCGCATCCGCCCTCATTTATTCCTTTGTAAGTTTATTCAAATTTCACGTCGAGCGCTAAGCCGCGCAGCTCGTGTACCAATACGTTGAACGATTCCGGAATATTGGCATCCGGCAGGTTATCGCCTTTAACGATGGCTTCATAAGCTTTTGCACGACCCTGAATATCATCAGACTTGTAGGTGAGCAGCTCCTGCAGGATGTTGGAAGCGCCATAGGCTTCAAGCGCCCATACTTCCATCTCACCGAAGCGCTGACCACCGAACTGCGCCTTACCACCAAGCGGCTGCTGGGTGATGAGCGAGTAAGGACCGATGGAGCGAGCGTGCATCTTATCATCAACCATGTGGCTGAGTTTAAGCATGTAAATCAGACCCACAGTCGCTTTCTGGTGGAAACGGTCGCCCGTTTCGCCATCATGCAGGTAAGTACCACCGAGGTGAGGCAGATTTGCTTTTTCGATCCACTCGCCGATTTCTTCGGTTTTGGCGCCGTCGAAAATCGGAGTTGCGAATTTAAGACCAAGGCGTTCGCCGGCCCAACCCAGAACGGTTTCAAAGAGCTGACCGAGGTTCATACGGGAAGGTACGCCAAGCGGGTTCAGTACAATATCAACGGCAGTGCCATCTTCAAGGAAGGGCATGTCTTCGATACGTACAATACGGCTTACGATCCCTTTGTTACCGTGACGACCTGCAAGTTTATCGCCCACACGCAGTTTGCGTTTTTTGGCAAGATAAACTTTGGCCAATTTCAATACGCCTGCGGGGAGTTCATCACCAATGCTGATGTTGAATTTCTCGCGTTTGTAGCGACCAACTTCTTCATTGACCTTGATGCTGTAGTTGTGCAGCAAACGGGCAATCAGACCGTTGGTGTGCTTGTCGGATGTCCAGTTGGTGTAATCCACCTGGCTGTAGTCAATCTGGTCGCGCAGAATCTGAACGCTGAGTTTGGAACCCTTGGGCACCATTTCCTCGCCGTAAATACTGCGGATACCGTTGGTCGTTTTATCCTTGATGAGGATTTGCAGCTTGTCGATCAGCACTGTTTTCAGTTTGTTGAGCAACACTGCATGTTCGTCGTCAAGTTTATCGAGCTGGAGTTTTTCCGACTCTTTCTGGATCTTGTCTTTTTTCGCGCGGGCAAAAAGCTGTTTGTCAATTACCACACCATTGATACTGGGCGGTACTTTGAGCGAAGCGTCTTTTACGTCGCCAGCTTTGTCGCCAAAGATAGCGCGCAGCAGTTTTTCCTCCGGCGTCGGGTCGGTTTCCCCTTTCGGCGTAATTTTACCGATCAGGATATCGCCTTCCTTGGCCCATGCGCCGATACGGATGATACCGTTTTCGTCGAGGTCTTTGGTGGCTTCTTCGCTGACGTTCGGGATGTCCTGCGTGAGTTCTTCTTCACCAAGTTTGGTATCGCGCACGTCGAGTTCGAAGTGTTCGATGTGGATAGAGGTGAAAATATCTTCCTGTACGACACGCTCCGACAACACAATCGCATCCTCAAAGTTGTAACCTTTCCATGGCATGAAGGCCACTTTCAGGTTCTGACCGAGGGCGAGCTCGCCATTTTCCGTAGCATAACCTTCGCAGAGAATATCGCCGGCGTCTACACGCTGGCCGCGGCGCACGATAGGCTTCAGGTTGATACAAGTGCCCTGGTTGGTACGCATAAACTTGGTCAGTTTATACGTTTTGCGCGCATCTTCGAAAGAAACGAGCTGATCTTCTTCCGTGCGGTCGTAGTTGATGATGATTTCATTGGCATCAACATATTCCACTACCCCACTGCCTTCGGCGTTGATCAACATCCGGCTATCGCGGGCAACCTTGGCTTCCAGGCCGGTACCTACCACCGGCGAGTGCGGGCGGATCAGCGGAACGGCCTGACGTTGCATGTTCGATCCCATAAGGGCGCGGTTAGCATCGTCATTTTCAAGGAAGGGAATCAGCGAAGCAGACACGCCCACAATCTGGTTGGGCGCTACGTCGATATATTCAACCTCTTCAGGGGTCAGAATCGGGAAGTCGCCATGCTCACGGGCGCGGATACGATCATTCTGGAAAGCGCCTGTTTCATCTACAGCCGTGTTGGCCTGTGCGATTTTCATAAAGTCTTCTGCCTCTGCGGAGAGGTATTCCGACTTGGCGCCCATGTCCACCTTACCATCTACCACACGGCGGTAGGGCGTTTCAAGGAAGCCCATTTTGTTCACCTTCGCGTGTGTACAAAGTGTAGAGATCAGACCGATGTTCGGACCTTCAGGTGTTTCGATGGTACACAGACGACCGTAGTGGGAGTAGTGTACGTCGCGCACCTCAAAGCCGGCGCGTTCACGCGACAGACCACCGGGACCCAGTGCAGAAATACGACGCTTGTGCGTGATTTCAGACAGCGGGTTGGTTTGGTCGAGGAACTGAGAGAGCTGGCTGGTACCGAAGAAAGAGTTGATGACAGACGACAGGGTACGCGCATTGATCAGGTCAATCGGCGTAAATACCTCATTGTCGCGAACATTCATACGCTCGCGGATGGTACGGGCCATACGGGCCAGACCCACGCCGAATTGTGCGTACAATTGTTCGCCCACCGTACGAACGCGGCGGTTGGAGAGATGGTCAATATCGTCGATCTCGGCTTTGTTATTGATCAGGCTGACGATGTAGCGCACAATGGCGATAATGTCTTCCTTAGTCAGTACCAATACCGTATCTTCAGTGTTGAGTTCCAGCTTGCGGTTGATCTTGAATCGGCCTACTTCACCGAGGTTGTAACGCTTGTCGGAGAAGAATAGCTTTTCAATGATACCGCGTGCGGTCTCGTCATCCGGGGGGTCGGAGCCACGCAGCTGGCGGTAGATGTAGGTTACAGCTTCGATTTCGCTCGAAGTCGGGTCTTTTTGCAGGGTATTATAAATGATCGAGAAGTCTTCATCGATGTCGGTGCGCTGCAGGATAATTGTTGTAGCGTTGGCATCGAGGATGAGTTCGATATTATCTTCGTCGATAATGGTATCACGTTCGAGCAGAATCTCGTTACGTTCGATGGTTACCACCTCGCCGGTATCTTCATCAACGAAGTCTTCCGTCCAGGCTTTGAGTACGCGGGCGGCGAGTTTACGGCCGACGGAGGCTTCGAGGCTTTCACGGGTACAAGGGATTTCATCGGCCAGGTTAAAGAGGTCGAGGATTGCCTTGTCCGTATCGAAACCGATTGCGCGGAGCAGCGTGGTTACAGGAAACTTCTTCTTGCGGTCGATGTAGGCATACATGACCAGGTTGATGTCGGTAGCGAACTCCATCCATGCGCCTTTGAAAGGAATGACACGGGCGGAGTAGATTTTGGTACCATTCGGGTGGTAGGACTGTCCGAAGAACACACCGGGAGAGCGGTGGAGCTGGGAAACGATTACGCGTTCGGCGCCGTTGATAACAAAGGTACCTTTAGGCGTCATGTAGGGGATATTTCCGAGGAAAACATCCTGCACGATCGTTTGGAAGTCGATGTGTTCCGGGTCATTACAGGAGAGCCGCAGTTTAGCCTTCAGGGGTACGGAGTACGTGAGGCCGCGCTGCATACACTCATCGATGGTATAACGCGGAGGATCGATGAAATAATCAAGGAACTCCAGGTTGAAGATATTGCGGGCGTCGGAGATCGGAAAGTTCTCCTGGAACACGCGATACAAGCCTTCGTTAATACGATTTTCGGGAGTAGTTTCGAGTTGAAAATACTCCTGAAACGATTTGAGCTGAATTTCCAGGAGGTCAGGATAATGGTCGGCGAGGCGAATTTTCCCGAAGTTTACGCGCTCCTGAACGCCGGACTTTGGGCTTGCCCCGTTAGTAGTAATGCCGTTATTGGTCATTGTGCAGTGGTATGCTTAATGCTGTGGCAGTAGTTGGATTCAAGACCTTTAGCGGTGTTGCATGAAGATAATGAACCCTAAGAACAGCTAATTGGGGTAAAAAGTTTCAACACCTGTTTCATAGAGACAGCGATAGGCTTAATGCGCACCGCTGTCGCGGTGAACATTAAGCCTTTTCGCTAGCTTACTTATAAAGTGTCGAGATGGATTGGTTCATTGTCGTTGTAAAGTAAGTCAATTTGTCAGTGAAAACCGCAGGTATTGCGGTCTTGCGGGCCGACAGGGCTTACTTCAACTCGACAACAGCACCAACGCCTTCAAGGGCTGCCTTGATAGACTCGGCTTCAGCTTTGCTGATACCTGTTTTGATGGGGCTTGGAGCGCCGTCAACGAGGTCTTTAGCTTCTTTCAGACCCAGGCTGGTGATATTTTTAACTTCTTTCACCACGTTGAGTTTGTTTGCGCCGGCATCTTTCAGGATTACGTCGAACTCAGTTTGCTCAGCAGCAGCGGCTTCGCCACCACCACCAGCAGGAGCGGCAGCAACCGCTACAGCAGCAGCTGCAGGTTCGATACCGTATTCGTCTTTGAGAATAGTAGCAAGTTCGTTTGCTTCTTTGATCGTCAGGCCCACGAGCGTTTCAGCAAGTGCTTTCAAATCTGCCATTGTAGTAGAAATTTAAAGAAATGTTTGCGAAATGAGTGATTGTTGTGGTTTTCCGGTGGTTTTGGACGTTGGCATGTATAGTGCGAACTTGGAAGCCAAGATTACGCGCCACGCTCTTCCAGCGTCTTGACGATACCGGCAATTTTGGAACCGGTAGCGGTGAGCTGGCTGGCGATGCGTTTGGCCGGCGATTGCAGCAGGCCGATGATCTCTCCGACCATTTCCTCTTTGCTTTTCAGCTTCACCAGCGCGGCGAGTTGATCGTCGCCGAGGTAAACGGAAGAGTCAATGTAAGCAGCTTTCAGCAGCGGGCGTTCTTCCGTTTTGCGGAATTCTTCCAGCAGCAAAGCCGGTGCTTTCGGGTTGGAGGAGATCAGGATGGTAGTAGGGCCGTGCAGGCTGTCGAACAGACCAGCATAGCCTTTCTCCTGGGGTTGGCTTTCGAGCGCCTTGCGGATGAGGGTGTTTTTAGCCACCTTCATAGTGATACCGCGCTCGAAGCACATACGGCGGAGCTTATTGATTTTGCTCACCGGCAGGGTCGACGAATCTGCGAGGTAGAAGAAACTGGTAGCAACCAGTTCTTCGCGCAGCACATCGATCGCTGAGGATTTTTCTTCTCTTGTCATAGCGCTTTTAGATATGCGTCGGTTTACACTTTGATGGATTTCGGATCAACCGCAATGCCAGGGCTCATGGTACCGGCCACCGAGATGGACTTCATGTACACCCCTTTGGCGGAAGATGGCTTCATGCGCACCAGCGTAGCGATCAGTTCGTAGGCATTTTCAGTGAGCTGCTCCGGCGTGAAAGATACACGGCCGATAGAAGCGTGAACAATACCGAACTTGTCGACACGGAAAGCGATTTTACCCTTTTTAACTTCAGAAACAGCCGATGCCAGATCCAGCGTTACCGTACCGGTTTTGGGGTTAGGCATCAAACCGCGCGGACCGAGGATACGCGCAACTTTACCCAACTGCGCCATTACGTTCGGCGTAGCGATGATCACATCAACGTCCATCCAGCCTTCAGTAACCTTCTGGATGTAGTCTTCAAGGCCGACGTGGTCGGCGCCTGCGGCTTTTGCTTCTTCAACTTTGTCGGGCGTACAAAACACCAATACGCGTTTTGTTTTACCCGTGCCATGCGGAAGGGATACGGTGCCGCGCAGTGCCTGATCGGCTTTACGCGGGTCGACACCCAGGCGCACGTGTACGTCAACGGAAGCGTTGAATTTCGTCGTGTTGACTTCTTTCACCAAACCCATAGCCTCGGTAAGGCCGTAGAGTTTGTCTTTGTCAACCTTCGACTCAACCGCTTTGCGTTTTTTCGTCAAATGTTTCATGAAAAAATGTGTGTTAAGGTTAAACGTTCCGTTGGGCGGAACTCCCTTTTTAATTTTGAATTATTGATTTTTGATGTTGAATTAAGCATCAAAAATTAAAAATCAATAATCAAATCAGTTTTCCCAGGGGGGTGTGCCAGAGATTGTGAGACCCATGCTGCGCGCAGTACCGGCCACCATTTTCATAGCGGCTTCTACTGTAAAGCAGTTGAGGTCGGGCATTTTGCTTTCTGCAATTGCTTTTACCTGATCCCAGGTTACCGTACCAACCTTTTTGCGGTTGGGCTCCGGAGAACCTTTGCCGGGAGCGAGCTTAGCCGCTTCAAACAATTGAATAGCCGCCGGGGGCGTCTTGATGATAAAGTCAAAGGTTTTGTCTTTATACACCGAGATAATCACCGGCAGTACCTTACCCATTTGCTCAGTAGTCTGGGCGTTAAAACGCTTACAGAACTCCATGATGTTCACGCCTTTGGAACCGAGCGCCGGACCAATCGGGGGCGCGGGATTGGCTTGACCACCCTTCACCTGGAGTTTGATGTACACATCAACTTCTTTTGCCATGTCGTTTCAATACTTTCGGATCCTGAAATGGATCCTGATTGGATGGTTAAATGCGTTTTAGAAACGCTGTTGAATATAAAAAAAGTTAATCGCACCGGGTTTGGAAGCGAGGTCCGGGAGAAGTTCGGACCAAATGGCGCGTTTAACTGATTTTCTCGACCTGCATAAAGTTCAGATCTACTTCCGTACCGCGGCCGAAGATCTTCACAATGATTTTGAGTTTTTTCTTTTCCTCGTTTACTTCCTGAATATCGCCGACAAACTCCGAGAACGGGCCGTCGATGATTTTCACGGTTTCGCCAACGAGGAAGGGTTCCAGCATGGCTTCACCGGATTCGGCGCTTTCATCCACTTTTCCGAGCAGGCGATTGGCTTCGGCCTGCGTCATCGGAATCGGGGTTTCTTTACCGAGGAAGTGAATTACGTTAGGAATATCGCTGATTTCCTTGGCGACGTCGCCGTTCAGGCGGGCATGATACGCTTCGATCAAAATATAGCCAGGCAGGAGGTTGCGCTCCTGCATTACTTTTTTGCCGTTGCGGATTTTATAAACTTTTTCTGTGGGAACGATAACCGAAAAAACAAAGGATTTCCACCCGGAGCGTTCAATTTCTGAGAGGATGCGTTCCTGAATTTTTTTCTCTTTACCGCTGATTACCCGAAGCGAATACCACTTCTTCTCTTCCGCGGGTGCGGAAGCAGCCTGTTCTTTCTTTTCGGAACGAACGGTTGCGATGGGCGCCGCGCTGATTTCGGGGTCTTGCGCCTCGTTTTGATCTTTTACATCTTCCTGCATACCCTTTCCTTCGGTTTAATTAGCGGAGCGAACTTTACAGAATGTTGTAAAGCGTTTTGAACAGCAGGCTACAGGCAAGGTCGAACAGAAACACGATGAGGGTCAGAATACCGGAGGTAATCAACACCACAATAGCGCTTTCAATGAGCTGCTGGCTGGTAGGCCAGGATACATTGTGCATCAGTTCGTTGTAGCTCTCTTTCAGGTATAAAGTCAATTTTTCCATTGGGACGAGACGTATAACAATGTGAAAACTCGCTTGCGGGGAAATGCGTTCGGGCAGATTCGCCGCGAGTTTTGTACCTGTTGTTTTTTGCTAAAAAGTTCGTTGCCCGATTCAAGGTGGACAACGAACGTCGGATTTTTTGTGTACTTACCGAATACTCAATTTTAAAATTGAAATATTCAGTGCGTTCTGATTGAGCAGGGGCAGCAGGGCTCGAACCCGCAGCCTGAGGTTTTGGAGACCTCCACTCTACCAATTGAGCTATGCCCCTAAATTGTATGGACGCTGAAAACAAAGAGGGAAGAGAGGAGGATTGACCTCCTCTCTTCCACTTATTACCCGGAGGTATTAAGCGATGATTTCAGTTACCTGACCAGCGCCTACCGTACGGCCACCTTCGCGGATAGCGAAACGGAGACCTTTTTCCATAGCGATGGTGCTGAGGAGCTTAACTTCGAGTTCGATGTTATCGCCCGGCATTACCATTTCTACGTTCTCGGGGAGCTTAACGTCGCCCGTTACGTCGGTAGTACGGAAGTAGAACTGCGGACGGTAGCCGTTGAAGAACGGGGTGTGACGACCACCTTCTTCTTTGGACAGTACGTATACAGAGCACTTGAAGTGTTTGTGCGGCTTAACGCTACCTGGTTTGCAGATAACCATACCGCGACGGATTTGCTCTTTGTCGATACCGCGGAGGAGGAGACCGGCGTTGTCGCCAGCTTCACCGCGATCGAGGAGTTTGCGGAACATTTCCACACCGGTGATGGTGGAAGTCAGGGGCTTTTCGCCCTCTTGCATCATACCGATGATTTCAACCGGATCGCCGACGTTGATTACACCGCGCTCGATACGGCCCGTAGCAACGGTACCGCGACCAGTGATGGTGAATACGTCTTCCACCGGCATCAGGAAGGGCTTGTCCACTTCGCGGACAGGCTCCGGAATTTGGCTGTCGCAAGCGCTCATCAGCTCATCGATTTTAGCTACCCAAACCGGGTCGCCTTCGAGGGCTTTGAGGGCAGAGCCTTGAATAATAGCAGCATTGTCGCCGTCGAATTTATAGGTGCTGAGCAGTTCGCGCAGTTCCATTTCAACGAGTTCAAGCATCTCGGGGTCATCAACAAGGTCAACCTTGTTCATGAAAACCACGATTTGGGGTACACCTACCTGACGAGCGAGCAGGATGTGCTCACGAGTCTGAGGCATCGGGCCGTCGGTTGCAGCGCAAACGAGGATCGCACCGTCCATCTGGGCGGCGCCCGTGATCATGTTCTTAACGTAGTCAGCGTGACCCGGACAGTCCACGTGCGCGTAGTGACGTATTTCAGTTTCGTACTCTACGTGCGCCGTGTTGATGGTAATACCGCGCTCTTTTTCCTCCGGTGCGGAGTCAATGGAAGCGTAATCGGTTTTTTTAGCCAGACCCTTGTTGGACAGCACGAAAGTGATGGCTGCGGTCAGCGTCGTTTTACCGTGGTCAACGTGGCCGATGGTACCAATGTTTACGTGCGGTTTGGTACGCTGGAATGTATCTTTTGCCATTGGTTGAAACTTTAAAAAAAGTAGAAAGTATCAGACGTGGATGAAAAAATTGCCCGGATCGAAGGATAAAGCTTTAGCAAAAGCCTTGCGACATCAAGCATGAAGCGTTTATCTGAAAAACAACGTTCCGTAGAGCTGTTGATGAGATTTGAACTCACGACCTCTTCCTTACCAAGGAAGTGCTCTACCCCTGAGCTACAACAGCATTTTCAGTGTGCGCGTGTGTGTGGGTGTGTGCGTGACAGGGGGAGTGTGTGAGTTGAGTACAAACGTTCCACTCACCTCTATTGTGAGCGGCGGACGAGATTCGAACTCGCGACATTCAGCTTGGAAGGCTGACACTCTACCAACTGAGTTACCACCGCATTCAGTGTGAATGCTGATACGTATGAAAACAACATACGCACTCACATACGCACTCAGAATTGTGGGGGTGGTGAGATTCGAACTTACTCAGCAGTTAAGCACCAGATTTACAGTCTGGCCCGGCTCTCCGGCTCCGGCGCACCCCCAACTTGGTGTGAATGTGTACAGGTATGAAGTATCAATTCAGTAAACCAAATTTTTGCAACATACGTTCCATACACATTCACCTTGGATTTTTTTTTAGAGCCACTAGAGGGACTCGAACCCCCGACCAGCTGATTACAAATCAGCTGCTCTACCAACTGAGCTACAGTGGCTTATT
>Ga0075176_1096984_pt1 | contig 10641 bp, 4 predicted proteins | sample JI81BgreenRNA_FD_77311 | JGI IMG/M metagenome (GOLD analysis project Ga0075176, IMG submission 77311) | Metatranscriptome of wastewater effluent complex algal communities from Wisconsin, to seasonally profile nutrient transformation and... | ecosystem: Engineered > WWTP > Effluent > Algae...
TTTTTTGCCGATAGTAAGCTCCGGCGGCTATGGTATCGATCTCCCCACCATTGTTTCGGACTCTCAGTCTGTATTCATAGTAGGACTCTCCTTGATCTAGGGATCTGTTGTTGTTAAGATCTTCCTGGTCAGGTAGTCTATTTCCTCTGATCAATCCTCCTGTATTTCCATCATTTTCTAAGGGCGCATTCCCTTGTGGATGGTTGAACTTTTTCAATCTCGTGACCAAGTTATCCTCAGCTTCTAAGAGTGGCGGATCATTGAAAAATCTGAAATTATCTCCTGATGGATCACCAAAAATCTCAGGATCGATCCAGTTTCTGTTGCTCAATTCTTGTAGGTATTCCGCATGAAGATCACGCTCTGCATCATCATCAAGACCGTCCAAACCTAAATCCTGCTGACGTCCATTCACGAGGTCGAATCCATTGTTGATCGGGATATTGAGTGAGGTACGTCCCCAACGTGTGCTAAGGGTAGGAGGATTGTCATTACCAGCAGGAAGGCCATTTTCATAAAACTGGAGATTGTCATGTAGGATATCTTCCGAAACACTACCAAGGTTGAATACGATCTCCCCTTCTTCATTGAAGCCGTGCACCTCGCCATCTCTCCTATCCATAAAGGGATTCAACATCCAAAACTCGATAAACTCGAAGTTGGCAGCCTCGAAGTCGTTGTTTTGCATATAGCGCATGATACCGCCCCATCTGGTCCGTGGATTATTGAGCAACACCTTACTCCGCTCTGCGTCAAAGCTAAGTCCACTGGATATTCCTGGAAATCCATCCGGCATGTCAAAATTGTAAGGCCCTCTCTCTTCTGGGTAGTAGGAAAGATCAAAAGTAAACTGTTCTGTCTGTCCGATTTGGAGCTGTCTTTGGAACAATTCTGTCTGGTCGACCAATCGTGTATATGGGTCTGTAATGTCCGTTAGTCCACCACCAACGGATGTAGAGTTTTTCCGAGCTGATCGATCTATTTGGTACCAATTCAGTAGGGCTCTATTCGCTCCATACCGGACATCATTGGACAATTCAGCCTCCCTAAATTCTGGTGGTGTACTGGCTAGACTCCATGCATTGACATTGAAGCCTCCGAGCGTCACGCCTGTGATGGCTCCTTCGAAGTCATCGAGACTTACCACCCCGCCTTCACCATTGGGCAGATTGATCTGGCTATTGTTGCCTGGTATGAGGGCTGCTGCCTCTGCGGAAATATTGATGGTAGACTTTTCTTTCGTACTGTAGAAAGGCAATTTATCCACCATTTTTGTGATGAAAGGCACTTCATTGGCGTAGTTTAAATCCAGTCCGATCACACGGTTATTGATGGGGTCGTCGCCCACATTGACTTTTTGGCTAAAGGGTCGCTCTTGCAGGCGGAGGTAGGTAAGTCCCAAGGCCATCTTTTTATTTAGCTGATAGTCCAAGCGGAGGCCCATCATATTCTTTTGCTGGAGGGAGAAGGCTGCATTATCCTCAAAGGAGATATTGAGCGGTGTCCCTTGTGAAAGATAAGACGGATTGATAACCCGAAGGCGACCTAATGAATAGTCGATTTCGTAATCCTGACCTTCTACAAGCTCGATTCCTCCCGCACGGACCCGCACCGAACCACGCGGTACGAATGCTCCGAGGTTGTATTCTCCAGAGCTATTGGACTTCACCCGTCCGATCATGAGAAATTTATTCTTCTCTAAGGACAGTCGAGCAATGGAAATGGTGGTATCATAGAGCTCCTGGTAGGTGAACCTACTAGCTTCGTCGGGACCGATGATGGGATCCAACACCGCTGCAAGCGAGCTACCGAATGGCTCTAACACGGGGAATACAATACTCCCTGACCGCTCGATCACCGTGACTCCCGGCACATAATCAAAAATACCATCTGCCTGTGGATCCCCAAATCTATTGAGGGTATCGAGTTTAAATATATTCAAGAGTGGCCTACGCCTCAGCCCTTCTATCGGGATAAACTTCTTTAGGGAACCATCATCAAAGTCATCCTCGTAAAAAATGTCAAACTCGAATCCTTCTCTGTTTAACTGGTTGGTACGGAGGTTATAGACGTTTTTCATCATGAGGTCCCACGATGGAAGACTTACCTGCTGATTGGATGATTTTAGAAGCTTGGTAAAGATCACCTTCGGTGCTACTGGCTGAGCGAGGGACTGTTCGTCGGAGGATTGAAGTCCTTCCCCTGCGAGCTGACCTACGGTGTAGACCGTATCACAGCGTAGCGTGTAGTAATACTTATAAGATACACCCAATACCTGATTGGGTCGAAGTCTGATATTAAGTGAAAGCGTACCCAACTGTGGATGGAAGGTATATTCAGATGGGTTCAACAATCGCCCTCTAAATACTTCGAAATCTCGGGTTTGGGACATCCCAAATTGCGTACGGAGTGCCGATGCTGTCTTATCTATTTCATTGACCGTTGGGTCATTGATCAAGTTTTCGAATATGGGATTGGCTCGGTTGTCCGCAAGTGGTCTACCATTGATATCAGTCAGAAATGTGGGCTGAATGGCAGGCGGCGGATATGGAGAATTCCGATCGTGAAACTTATTGATATCTCCCTCGGCTAGATCTGAAATGGCTGCAATCATCGTACTTCCCTCCTGATAATCGGGTCTGTCGTCAGAAATCCACACCTCTATTTGTGCTATGGCAAAGGAGGTATTAATCTGTGGAAGATTACTCAGCGTACGCTCATAAGTCTCTCTATTGAAATGACTCAAGAAGAAGTGCCTATTCTCATCGTACTCATCAGGGGTGATTTCGAACTCCGTGATGGCGGCCCCGTTTTGAATCTGAATGTTATTTTGTCTCGATCTCTGCTGGGAGGCGAGTAAACCGATACGTAGACGGCCGAACTGGAGCTCTGTCTTGAAACCTAGTAAGCTCTGTGGGCCGTTGATTAGTTTGGATTTCAGCGGAAAACTTACATTTCCTGCTTCGATGTTTTTGATGATATCGTCCTCAGAAAATGCAGCGGCGTCGTATCTAAGCTTGATCTGCCGATCGAAGTCAAAAGTAGCCTGTGCGTCGTAATTGAAATTGAGCTTGAGTTTTTCACCGATTCCACCATCCACACTAAGTCTCGGGTTCATATTGAAATCTGGGAAAAACAACTGTCTTTGCTGCTGGAGGAGTAAGTTTGGGTCATCCCGCCGCTGATAGTCGAATCCAAGCGTCAGATCCACCCTTCCTTGAGGTTTGATGGTGACTTCAGACCCTCCGAAAAGGCGATCCACCAAATTTTTCGATACGTCCACCCCAAGCATAGGATCCTTGAGTCCTGAACCCGACTTTTTGTCTGACTCTAAGCCACTGAGCCGCTCGAAATATTTTTTTTCTTGTTCTTTGGATTTGTAGTCGAGGTACTCTTCGAAAGTCAGGTAAGTAGGATTTCGATAGTATTCATTCCCGATTTTTTCGATGATGTAATACTTATCAGTCACCGGATCATACTCTACGGATTGGGTGATGTTCTTAGGTTTGAGATCGAAAGGATTTCGCTGTTTATCCGTTATGAAATCACCTTGCCGATCCTTGATAGGAATGGTATCCGCAGCAATAAATATTTCTTTCGAATATGGCTCGGGTATCGATGCACCGATGGCTACTGTGCTTTGGATCAGCACGAAACAAAGAATGCATTGAATTGTTAACACTAGATATTTCATCATACGACTATACTACTCCTGGGGCTTTCGCTTTAACTTATTTAACAATGTCTTAAAACGCTTTAAACTCAATATCATTATATCTCCACTAAAAAAAATTTCTCTTCCTAGCTATTTATCTGCTTCAGTACGTGCTTGAGAAGCTCCTCTACTTGTGATATTTCAGGTTTTACTTTCAGTACTTGCAGGATCTGCTTCTCAGCTATCGCTTTGGTATAACCCAATGTTTGCAGGGCGCTCAGCGCTTCGTCTTTGATGGCTGCATGACCGCCTACTGGCTTGAATTCTGTGCCTGGTTCTACTACGAGTCCTTCGGTAAGGCCTTGCTTCATGAGTTTGTCCTTCAGATCGAGGATGATCCTCTTGGCTGTCTTTGGTCCGATACCTTTGATTTTGCTGAGTAGGGCTTCGTTTTCTTGTATGATGGCGTATCGGATCTCTTCTACTGACATGGAGGATAGGATCACCCTTGCCGTATTGGTCCCGACGCCCGACACACTGATCAGATGCACAAACATGGATCGCTCCATCTCATCAAAAAATCCGTACAGGCTGATGTCATCTTCGCGTACCTGCATATGCGTGAAAATCCGAGCTTTCGAGAGGCCTTCTATTTTGCTATAGGTGTACAGACTGATGTGGACATGGTAGCCTACGCCCTGGCACTCGACATAGATGTAGGTGGGTGTCTTTAGCGTAATATCGCCCGAAAGGTATCCGATCACAATTTACAAATCTTTAATTATCAAAATTTTACCCTCATATGCCTTCTCATATTTGCAGAGACAAACGTGGTAGCTCAAGTACCCGCAGTACATGACCAAGCCGCAAAGCTACAACAATCACTACACTTTAAAAGAATACTTAATGTAAAATTTCTTCGATAACAGAGATTTAGTCTAATGAATAATGAACCAAGTGTCTGAATTTGGCAACTCGCTCAGCTATTTCGGCCGTCGTGAGATTTCTCAATTTTTCGATACCGAATGCTTCCACACAGAATGAAGCCATGGCCGAACCGTGGATGATGGCTCTCTTAAGATTTTCAAAACTAGTGTCGTCCGTTTTGGCGAGGTAACCCATAAATCCGCCTGCAAAGGTATCACCCGCTCCCGTCGGATCGAATACCTCCGCCAAAGGTAGTGCAGGTGCAAAGAATACATCTTTCTCATGGAATAGCAACGCTCCGTGTTCTCCCTTTTTGATTACCAGGTATTTCAATCCTAGGTCAAGGATGGCTTCCGCAGCTTTTACCAGGGAGTGCTTACCGCTGAGCTGTCTGGCTTCTTCATCATTGATGATCAGGATATCCACCCGGCGGATGACTTCCAATAATTCATCCATGGCGATGTCCATCCAGAAATTCATGGTGTCCATGGCAATGAGCTTCTGCGAACCATCTAGCTGATCCAGCACAGACTTTTGGATGGCAGGAGTCAGATTGCCGAGCATGACATACGCACTGCTCTTGTAGCTTTCCGGTAGGACTGGGTTGAAATCGGCCAATACATTAAGGTCTGTCACCAAGGTATCTCGTCCATTCATATCCTGGTGATAAGTACCCTCCCAGAAGAAGGATTTCTCACCAGATCGAACCTCCAATCCCTCTAGATTGACCCCGCGGGCTTGCAGGGCTGCGATCTCCTCCGCTGGAAAATCATCTCCCACCACTGCACTGACATGTATCTGATTGGTGAAGTAGGACGCAGCATAACTGATGTAGGTGCAGGCGCCTCCTACGATCATTTCTGCCTTACCGTAGGGCGTATGGATGGTGTCAAATGCGACGGTGCCTATGGATAATAAACTCATAAATCTCTTTTTAGTGATGCCTTCCTTCCATGACTGCCAAGCCATGTCTTTAGGATCGCGGGGCAAATGTACTGATGATTTCTGAAAATATCAGTCTTTTCTTATTTCAAAAGTGGAATCTACCTGAATCTATGCTCCTGATTTATTGACCACTTCGGGCATAGAACCCAGATTTTGGGTGGTGATGACGTCCATTAGTCTGGCTTTGGCAGCGGATCCTTCATTGATCATGGAACTGGCTTCTGCCAATGCGAAATGCTGACTTAGGCGGCACTCGGTCATCTTCAATAGACCTGTATTCAGAATACCAGCAGCCCGATTCTGCCCAAGACTGCTATTGCCATCTGCATATCCTGACTGTATGTAAAGGCCGATGAGGTCGACTGTGTCCAATGCGGAAGAGGTCTCCACGATCCGATAAGCTCGCTGTGTGGGATCACTGCCATCATCATATTGTCCAGAAAGGATGGTCGGATGGCTATCCGTATCGCGGTCTGTAAGATCTGGCGAGCCTGTGGCTGGAAAACCACCCACGATCTTCAATCCCCTTCTGATATGAAACTTCTAGTCTCTTCTCTCCCAATGGTCAGGACGATACGTGCCAGCTGCCACCCAAATCTCTTCGATATCGGTGCACTGATTTGCTAGTGCGATGGCGGCTTGTAAATTTTGGTAGGCATCCTTCCAGCTACTGCCATTGTTCAGGCCAGTAGCGGCTGCATTGACGTATAGGCGACTGGACCGATTACAGTCGAAACTCGAATCTTTCTGAAAGATAGCGTAGCTACGGGCTGGGATCACGGCTCTTACCCTACCACCTTCTACGGTGACTTCCGGCGTAAGCGATTTTCCCGTCTTATCGAAGAGCACAGTTCCATTCGGTATGTTTTGGACAGGAAAGGAGACATCCAAGCTTTCTCCTGCATAATTGATCGCCACTACGACTTCTGTAGCAGGTGTACCACCACCACTCAGCTGATAAAGCAGGGTGGTATTCGGAAATCCCGTATGATAGGTGATGGCATCCGGCGTACCAAAACGATTGATGTACCGATGTGAACTCGCTCCCACAATAAAACTTCGATGGATGGCCATCAGCTGATCCAAATCTGGCTTCAAGATATCATCTGGACCATGTGGCAGCGTAACTCCATAGTAATCTGGATAGAAAATACAAGGTAGCCCCACTCGATTGTTCGTAAGGATGTAGGCATATCCCAGCAGCGGATCATTGTAGATGGGCTGCCCTTCGTCCCGAAAATCGTGGTTATTGACAAAGGTGACACTCGAAAATGGAGAGGCCCCCGCCCCATCCACCAGTCCAGCATTGAATACATTCCGCACATCATAGCCGAAGAGGTCGCTCGCATCCTTCAGGGCTCGGCGCAATCCGAAGTCGAAAACACGTACATCAATAGCTGCAAGGGCAGAAGGCGACATATTGGCTCGAACCTGATCATTCCAGTTTTTGAGCAGTGGTGTACTGTCATCATAAAATTCGCCCACCACCATCGGTGGATTGATCCCTGCAGTATGGAGGCTATCCAGCAGTCTACCTACGAATGCCGGATTGAAATGTTTGACGGCGTCCATTCTAAGGCCTCGAATGCCCACATTCTGCCAAAGCCACTTAGACCATTGGATTAGCTTCTCGGCCGTATCATTATTACCTTGGTCATAGTCGTAGAAGAATAACATCGTATCCCAGTCACCGCCAAGATTGGTAGGATTCCCATTGGGCTTGAAGTTCGAAAAATTCATAGCACCCTGACCCGACGGAAGATTGGAGAAGTCGGTATAAGTCTGATATCTGACCTGCCCTTGAATGTCCGCATTGACACTGGTGCTGTACAATCCCCACACATAATGATCAGAATAATTTCCATTCGGATTGGTCAGATATATCCATAGGGTATCACCGCTGGCATTAAAATCACCAGGCTGAAGGACCAGCTCAAACTCATCGATGCCGCAGCTCCCTCCACATCCGAAGGTATTATCGATCGTGGCGACCATATCCCGACCAAGTTGGACCGCATTCAGCCCCTGACCACAGTCACCACCACCATTGGGCTCAACTTCCGTCAATGGGCTTAGGCCTTGGAAGCCCACAGTATTGGTATGAAGGTAGAATTTATATTCCTTTCCATAAAAATTGGGGTGTTTTGAAGCGCTTCGGATCTTGAAATAGTAATTACCCGCTCCATTTCCCGAGCTACCGCCTAGGGGTAGAAAGCATCGATATCGATCCGAAGGGTAGCAATTATCACCAGCGCTCGCTTTCGCACAGGTGTAATTTTCTATCCACCCCTCCACAGCTCCATTGACTTCCGGGCGACCACCATCACGGTGATTGTACACGACATCGGCTACGGGAATCATCCCCACAGCTTCCATACTGGATATGATCTGATCCAGCTGCGCCCTGGTACCAAAGCCTGTGGCACCGCCGCCATACTCGCCGAGATCATATAGATCCTTGGGGTCATACCCATTGGAACCATTGCCAAAACTAGCCCGGGATAGTGGAGGCAGCCAAAGCTGTGTAATCCCCGCAGCATGAAGCTCCGCCAGTTTTTGCTGTAGCGTATCTGCCCAATTGTGCCCCTGAGCAGTTTTCGGATAATCCCAATACCACCCTTGCATCATGAAATCCTGACCTACTGACACATGGGCCGACATCAAGCAGAAGATATAAATAACAGTGCTGCAAAACTTAATTCTATACATTTAAAAAAGCTTTGCACAAATATCAAAAATGTATCCGAAAACTACGAACGAAAACTACGAAAATACGCAAAATTCAGGATGAACATGGAAAGTATCCACCCTCACTAACTCTTCACCAACTTCTCATGCTGTACCCGTCCGCGGTCATCGCTCCTGCGGATGATGTACACCCCGGATGGTAGCTCTGACAAGGGCAGCAGCATCCGATCTCCACTGCCTAGCTCGTACACCGATAGCTCACGGCCTGATATGTCATATACCCTGATCTCCGTACGGTCTGCATCTGCTGCACTGTGGATGTAGGCCTCTGACTCCGTGGGATTCGGGTAGAGCCACACCCCTTCTGCAGCAGGCTCGTGGCTGCTCACTCGCAGACAGGCCTCCCGGATCTCCTCTCGCGTACGGCAGCCCTCCACACTATTTGAGGGCATACTCAGGGGTAGATCCGTATTCATTACATAGCCACAGATGAAGGGATTCACACAGCCTGAGAGTGGCTCGGTGTTGCCCGATATGATTTCTATATCGCTCTTCACTGCACGCCAATCCATGTCTGCCAGCTCATCCAGCGTAGTCCAGTTTTTTATGAGCTCTAACCTCCGAGCATTTTGTAGATTCGGTAGCTTTATTAACCCATTTCTTAGCGTAATTTCAATCTCACCAGTTATTGGGCCTTTAAAATTATCTAGTGCATTGATGCTATCACATCGATGAGCACGGATTGCCAAAGTAGTTTCAGCAAATTCTAACTCATTAAAAATTTTTAACTTAGTTATTGAATTTGAAGAAAAATGAATATAGTCTGCTGATTTTAAATTATTAATTCCCTCATAGTATTCAATCTGATGAGATGGTAAATAAAAATACAAATCACTTTCCAAAAATTTTAATTTTCCAAGTTGAGGTATTTTTTCTACCGTACCTGGAACACTAATAATTTCAATTGACTTTCCTGTAATTAACTCATCCAATGCCTCAAAAATTTTAAGGCTAGAGTTGCACCGTATATGTATCAGGGATCCAGCATGACGCATATTACTAAATACCCTTAGCGTATCTAGTACATAAGAATTGCTCAAGTCGAGAAGTGTTCCTTCGCCCATCAGACTATCCACCTGATGGAATCCATCAATTTTTAGCAAACCGCGATTTCTTAGTATTCGCAATGTACCCAGTTTTTTTAATGTGGCAAATCCCGTGACCTCCCTTAGACTGTGATTATTCTGTATCACGATGCTCCGCGTAGAGTCCACCCAGCTCGGCTGGTAGTGAGCCAGGTCCACCACTCCTGTGCCATCCAGCACGAAATCCCCCGTCTGTACCCGTACATTCTCTAGGCCCCTTAGGCTCCTGAGATTTGGTGCATTGATGATCCGCAGCGTATGGATCTGCTCCAGTCCGATCAGGCTGTCTAAATTCGTGACGCTATTGCCCTGAATATTTAGTGGCTCTACCAGCGACTTACAGTTCGGAAAGTTTCGTCTAAAATTATCTACATTGCTCTGATTCAGGAAGGTGTATTCAAATATGGGGCAACCTTGGGCACTCACTTTAGTCCAAACGCATACAACCAGAATTAGGCTGATCATTATTTCTTTCATAGCAGAGTATTTTTATTGACAGCCATTTCTAAAAGGTTGGGGATGGGGTTCTAGATCATTGCTACTAGGAAAATTTGATAAATTACAATCTCCCACCAAAAATCTAAACTCCTTCCATTGGGTATTACGAATCACGTAGGCGGGTACGACCTCGTTATTCTTCGTGCAGCCCGTGGCCTCATCCCGCACGATCTCAAAATATGCACCAGGGTCCACCTGTGCTAAAAATGCATCCATTAAGGCCGTGAAATTTGCCTCCCAGGCCGATATGGTCGTGAAGCCTACGGGAAGAAATATAAAATCTGGATACCAGATATAGCTTTGTGGCGTATTTGTAGAATCTTTGTATTCTATCCCATAAGCACAGTCACCCAGGGCATTTTCTAGATCTTCATAACAAATCCAAAAGTCTGAGCACTGTGGCTCGAAGGGAAAACAATCCGTAATCGGCACCAATAGACTGGCTCCTCCAAGGGGTTCGTTCATCCCAGTTTTATAATACCAAATGACAATCTCGAATGTGTCATTCGTCTCGTAGCAGTGCAGGATCGTATCTCCGGTGTAATCATTGAACCGAAGGAAGGGACTTGAAATGGTCTCGTCGCCAAATGTGACTACGATATCCGTACCCTCATTCGCGATCGCCGTAAAACTGATGCAACAACCATCTACCGTAGGCACCGCCGTAAAGCCAAACTGCCCAGTAAGTGAAGCAGAAAATGTGAGAAAGCACAGCATCAGAATTGCAGACTTAGCTGTTGTGTAACTGTTGTGTAACTGTTGTGTAACTGTTGTGTAACTGTT
>Ga0075176_1048734_pt1 | contig 10484 bp, 8 predicted proteins | sample JI81BgreenRNA_FD_77311 | JGI IMG/M metagenome (GOLD analysis project Ga0075176, IMG submission 77311) | Metatranscriptome of wastewater effluent complex algal communities from Wisconsin, to seasonally profile nutrient transformation and... | ecosystem: Engineered > WWTP > Effluent > Algae...
ATTTTTCACCTTAATTATACCTTGATATGTCAAGAGCCTATTACGTATTATGGGGTTTATTGTGCCTATTTTTTGCCAGCCCCGTACAAGCCCAAACTTCCTTTTACACCAAAACGCCTACTCGTTTTACACAACCTTTGAAAGAAGGTAGTTATGAAAAAGGTAAATTATTAGTCAAATTCAAAGCCATTTACAAAGACCAACTCAACCAACCTACGGCAGCAGCAGCACGTTTTCAGGAGGCTGTACGACAAATAGGCGGTAAAACGTGGGGAAATTTGTACCACGAAAAAGAAATAGAAAAAGCTGGACGTACAGAAAATTTCTTTCGCCCAACCATAGACTTAGCTTTGTACTATGAGGCTCGTTATGATGCCAACAAAGTAAGTATAGAAGAAGCCATGCAAAAATTGTATGCTACAGGTTTATTGGACTATGTAGAACCGTCTTTTATTCGCAAAAGTTTTTATACGCCTAATGACCAAAATATAACTACACAATATTATTTAGCCCGCATCAAGGCAATGGAGGCATGGGACATTAGCAAAGGTGACTCGAATATCGTAATTGCTATTGTGGATTCTGGTGTGCAGTTGAGCCACCCCGATTTGGCAAATAAAATTAAGTACAATGCTAATGACCCTATAAACGGTATAGATGATGACCGAGATGGATTTGTGGATAATAACAAAGGTTGGGACTTTTTGGGGGCAGATGTAGATAATTTTAAAGCAGATAATGACCCTTCTTGTTTTGCCGAAAATACTTCGCATGGTAGTTATGTGGCAGGTTGTGCAGCAGCAGATACCGACAATAGCATTGGTATAGCAGGTGTAGGTTTTAGATGTAAACTATTGCCGATTAAGCACGCAGCCGATAACGACACCAAAGGCGAAGGCGGTGCAGCAAGTCTGTATGGTACTTTTTTGGGTATTGTTTATGCAGCTAATCATGGGGCTACTATTATCAACTGTTCTTATGGTAGTTCGGACTACAGCCAAACAGAACAAGATGCAGTTACTTATGCCACAGAAAAAGGCTGTTTGGTGGTGGCGGCAGCAGGGAATAGTGGTCTGAGAGAAGGCAGTTATCCAGCTTCTTACGATTATGTGTTGTCGGTGGGAGCTACTAACCAAACAGATGCTAAAGCAAGTTTTTCTACTTACCATTATACTGTGGATATTGCTGCACCGGGTACAAGTATTTTTTCTACTACTTGTGCCACAAGCTACGGCAATATACAAGGCACTTCGTTTTCTTCGCCTATTACAGCAGGGGCTGCGGGCTTGTTAAAAGCTGCTTTTCCTCAATTTTCAGGCTTACAAATTGGTGAATTATTGCGTGCTACTGCCGATAACTCTGGCGTAGCTACCAACATGGAAAATCCCGAAGAATTGGGCAAAGGTCGTTTGAATATACAACGTGCCTTGACCGAAAAACCTTTTGCCGTTAAATTATTGAACTACAAAATTTTAAACAAAGTTAATAACAACGCACAAGCAGGCGATACGGCTACGGTTACAGGCGAATTTATCAACTATTTGTACCCAACTACACCTACTTGTAAGGTAAAACTAACAACTTCTTCGCCTTTTGTACAAATTCAGCAAGGTGAATTGACATTAGGAACTTTGGCTACTTTGCAACGCCGTACCAATACCAATTCACCGTTTAGTATTATTATCAAAAAAGATGTACCCAAAGATACGGAAATTATCTTGCGTTTAAGTTACGAAGACGCAGGGCGTACAGATTTTCAATACATTGCGGTAGTGATTAACCCAAGTTTTTATATCATCAATAAAAATGCTATGACTACCTCCATTGGTAGCATTGGAAGAATTGGTTATGAAGATACTGAAAAACAAGGTGGTGGTGTTGGTTTTACCTACAACGGTACGCCAATGTTATACGAATTGGGTTTGATAATTGGCACGTCTGCAAGCAAAGTGCCGAACAGTGTACGTGCTACAGGCAGAGCCTACCACAATGACTTTAAACCATTGGATTACATCAAAGAAAATACAACAAGTTTAGTGTCTGATTATGATTTATCGGGTAGTTTCAATGATGACAATGCAGGCAGCCGAAAAATAGGTGTGTTAGTTACTTACAGGTCGTATGTTTGGAAAAACAAACCTAATGATAAGTATTTTATTGTAGATTATTTGGTAAAAAATACAACTACAAGCAATCTAAGTAATTTGTATGTAGGTTTATTTGCGGACTGGGACATTGCAGAAGCACAACGCAACCGAGCAAAGTGGGACGAAGCCAACCGATTAGGTTACATCTATGACATTGTACCTTCGGGCTTATACGGTGGTATTCAGTTACTTACACGCAATGTAGGAGCAAATCACTACCCTATAGACAATGACGACACCAAAGATGTAAATGTATATGATGGTTTTTCGGAGGAGGAAAAATATAAAACCTTATCTAACGGTACTAAAAAAGCACAAGCAGGTTTTGAAAAGCCCGAAGGCAATGACGTAAGCCACGTTGTTTCGGCAGGTGCATTTACCCTAAAGCCTAACGAGTTTGTGCAAGTAGCTTTTGCGTTTCATGCTGGCGATAATTTAGCAGATTTGCAGCAGTCTGCCCAAGCTGCCCAAGCCATGTATGACCGTATTTCGGCACGTATCACAAGCACACAAGACGAAGTTTTTGCCCAAAACATTACGGTTTATCCTAACCCGAATAATGGACAATTTGAAATAGCCCTGCAAAACGAATACAAAGGTGATTTGCAAATTAGTGTGCAAAGTTTAGCAGGGCAGGTGCTGTACCAACAACAAGTAAGCAAAGATGTGGAAAATTTTGTAACTACGGTGCGTACTCCACAACTGCCAGCAGGTATTTATTTGCTACAAATTAAAGACAAAGAAAGAGTAGCTATGAAGAAAATTGTAGTGCAATAGTTTTGATAAAACCTTAATAATAATGTACATTTTTGCATAGAATAGGGTTTACAAACCCTATTCTATGCAAAAATTGCATGCTATAAGTTAAAGGCTTTATTATCAATTATTTAGCATTGCTTATTTTTACCCGCATGACTGTAGCTATACTCATAGCTCTTTGTTTAGCAATTTCGGCATGGTTTCCCTCAAAAAGTTCATCTACTGTAGCTGTAAACAGTGCCAACCACCGTTCAAAATGCACTGTTTGTAAAGGACTTAATTGGTGTAATTCTTGGTGTTTTCTTATCGGATTACCCTCAAAATTCTTAGTTTGAAACACAATGTTTTCCCAAAAATCGTACATACGTGGCAAGTGTGTTGCCCAATCTACAGGCACTACCACACTAAAAAAATGACTAATTACCTCATCTTTTTGTACTTTTTCATAAAAACTATTGACCAATACTACAATGTCTTGGCGGTTTACTAAGTCTTTTTTCATAAAAAAATGGTAAAAATTAAAAATCTACTACCGTTTTACACTGTTCCAAATACGCCAATAGCTTTGCATACATAGGTTCTTGTGCCAATAACAAAGGATTACCCACCAAAATCATCTGTTCTCTTGCCCTTGTCAAAGCCACATTTAGTTTTCTATCTACCACACCGTCATCTGTCATTGCCACTAAATTTTTGAGTTGGTAGGCACTGTTCACACAAAAAGAAATCAAAATAATGTCCCGTTGGCTGCCCTGATACCTCTCTACAGTGTCAATCGTAATTTTGTCATAGTGTTCTATGTTGTTCATTTGCAAATAGTTACGCAAATGAGCTATTTGGTTGCGGTAGGGTGTAATAATGCCCAAAGTTTTATCGGGAATAAACTCTTTGTCAGCAGCCTTATAAATAGCCTGAAACTGTTTGACCAACCACGTAATAATATGTGCCTCTACGGTTTGTATTTTGTCTGATTTATCTTCTGTATATTTCCAAGAAGGAATAAATACTAATCTTTGACTTAAAATATTTTTTTCTAAATGCTGAAATATTTTTTCGTCAAAATTTGGCAAGGGGGCAATTCCTTGAAATTCCTGAAAATTATGCACTTCAAAGTCGGCTATTTGGGCAGGACGAGCAGGTTTTAGCACACCATCATAATAGTATTTATTGGTAAAATCGGCTAAGGTTACGTGCATACGTCCTTGATACGTGAGAGTGTCATACGCCCAAGTCCATTGGTGCTTGATGCACAAACCGTACAATCTTTCAAAATACGAATTACTGCGGTTAGTTAAGTTAATTAACTGTAAATCAGTTTCTTCTAACTGCGATTTGTAGCTATTTTGTAGGACAACGGCAGGCAGTTGTTTGTGGTCGCCTATCAAAATAAACTTCTGTACCAAAGGTAAAATTCCTATCATTTGCGGTTCTAAAATCTGCGAAGCCTCGTCTATAATTGCCACATCAAACTGTTTGAGTTTGAACAGTTCGGGTTTGGCACTTACCGCAGCAATAGTAGCTACTAAAATACGGCTTTGCTGCATCACTTCCTTAATCTCTGCACGACTTTTACAAGCAGCTATCTTTTTGTCTAACAGCCTGTTACGCAACTTTTCGGTAGTAGCATATTCCGAACCAATCCGAATAAAATCTAATTCGGCAATAGCCTCACAAATTTCATCTACAGCCCTGTTTGTATAAGCTAATAACAAGATATTTGTTTGTGGATTTTTGTATAATTCTATGGTTAAGTTCCTCAAAATCATAGAAGTTTTGCCTGTCCCCGGAGGTCCTACCAATAAAAAATAATCTTTGGTAGCCAAAGCCTTTTGAATAATAGTGTTTTGTTCTGTATTCAAATTTGTGTTATGGTACAAGTCCGTTTTTTGTGCTGGGCTAAGGTCAGGGTAAGTAGAAGCAGGTTTTTTGATGCCCAAAATCAAATTTTTCTTCTCTTGGTTTTTAAAGCCCAAAAATCTAAACAAGTTCGCAAATTGCACCTGAAAACCTGTATCCATAAGGTCATGTTCCAATGCCCATTTTTGGTACTTTTCAAAGAAAGCAGTATTTTTTTGCTTGAAACGTACTTTTACCGTTACCGTTTGTTTGTTGATATGCACAACGGTACACTTGAAAATTTGATTTTGCAGCACATTACTTTCATCATTCACAAAAGGATACAGCACCGCAATATCTCCTTCCCTAAAATTCACAAAATCATTTTCAGGATTAGTACGAGCAAAAGTAATGGTAGGTTTATCTGTATTTAGTTGATTATCAGTAATTTCTAAGTCATACAAAATAGAAAAACTTTCTTGCTTGTCCTTAAACTGCCAATTCCACAAACCTGCGTGAGAGTTGGCTGCGTCATATTCTATGTCGCCTATTTTTGCCAATAATTGTTCCCTTGCCGTAAAATTGACAAAACTTAAAAAATAGTTTTTTTCTAAGGGATTCGCCAATTTGTAAGTTGTCAAAAACAACTGAATATCGGCTTGGGTGAATGAAGGAAAATCTACATTCAAGAGTTTTTCTACAGACAACAATATTTTTTCTGCAACTCCTAATAATTTGGTATTGGCTAAATTATATTCTATCTGAATAATCCGATTGCGTAAATTGATAAGGTATTTTTCTTTAGTTTTGGTGGCAGGTGCAAAACGCAAATGGTCTTCTGTAGCCCCTGAATACAAGATAGCAGGGCGAATGTCCTTAGCTGCCAAATCAAAAACAGATTCCATTAAGATTTGGTACAAAGTTGTTTGTGAAAGATGATTTTCCCATAAACCTTTGTCTTTAGGCGTACTTTTAGAACTTTTTAATTCAAAAATGTCAATTTTCTCATCATTTTCTCCTGCAAAATGCAAAAAGTCTAAACGACCTTGCACACCATATTTTTCTGAATAAAAGGCAGGTTCTAAATAGCATTTATTCAAGTTTAGCTCGTCTTCTCCAAAAAGATTTCGTGTATTTAAAGTCCGTTTGATATTCGTGAAATGGTTGCGTGCAGTAGCCTTAAACGCATCAAACTGTTCTTTTTCTGTCAAATCTTTTTGGGTCGTATAGTCCAAAGGGTATAATTGAAATGTTTTTTGAAAAACGGCATCAAAAGACAAAGGATTTTCGTCTTTTTCGTTCAGTAATTCATCTAAAAAATAGTTGGCTAAATTACCTGTAAGGATAGATAAAGTTTTTTCACTTTGTATAAATTTCTTTAAAATATACAATTCGGGAAAATAATTATTTTTTTGATTACATTCAGCTATGGCGGTTACGTCTATCAAATAGTCGGGTTCTATCACAAAAAACTGCGGTACAAAATACCCTGCTTTGTCGTGGCGTACTTGTAACAAATTGAGTTGGCAGCCTATCCATATTTTATCCAGAGATTCTGTAAATATTTCATTGATTCCCAAAATATTATACTTTACTTCCAATACATTTTCTTCGTTATTATCTGCCTTACAGTACAAAATTTTTTGTTCTTTGTCTGCCCTAATCACTTCTACTTTTATCTTATCTATTTCCTCGCCTTGTAGTTTTACCTTAGTAATTTGTGTAGCTAAAGGCGTATCTCTGTGCGGAAGTATTTTTTGTAAATCTTCGTTAATGTCAATTTTGCTAATAAAGCTAATAAATTCTGCCACAATTTTAAGGCTTGACAAGTATTCGTCTTCAGACGGCAAATATTTATCAGCAATTACAGTTTGAGCCTGAATCCGAAAGTTTTGCAACTGCCACTGTTTCTTTGCATCAAAACCGTATTTGTTGGACAAAAACACAATACGTGCAAATAAATTAGAAAATTGCAGGGCTTCTTGTTGCGTCTGTTCCATACAGAAACGATTGAGTAAGTGCCTGATTTTCTTGTATTTATCTTTAAGAGCTAATTTGTGTTGTTGGTGTATTTCTAAGAGTTCGGAAAAATAAAGCATAGATGATTGATGAGTGTTTAGGATAGTTCTACGATTGAATGTGCATTTACAAGGCTGCAATTTCCGTTTCAGTTAAACCTATAATTTTAGTAATTTGAGAGAGTGCAAAGCCCAATGTTTTCATATTCTTGGCTATTTCTCTATTTACTTCCATTTTTCCCTCCATAATACCCTCTAATTTCCCCTCCTCAAAGCTTGTATCCATCACATTTTTCAAATCTCTATAATGTTTCAAACTGCTTTGACTGAGTTCCTGCTCAAAGATTTTCTTAAAATCCAAATCTGCAAAAGTATTAATATCTTTGTTTTTCATAGTTTAGTGCTTATAATGTTGCAATTTCCGTTTCGGTCAAACCTGTGATTTTAGCAATTTGAGCAAGGGTAAAACCTTCTGCTTTCATATTCTTGGCAATTTCTATATTTCTTTCCATTTTCCCCTCCTCAAACTTTGTATCCATCACATTTTTCAAATCTCTGTAATGTTTCAAACTGTCTTGGTAAGCCAACAGTTCATTTTTAGAGTAATTGGCAATGGCTGCCACATCAAAGAGTTTTTTAAATATTTTTTCTTTAAACTTATCAGGAATTTTGTCTAAACTCGACAAGTTTTTGAGTAGGTACAACCATTTTTCATAGTGCGTATCCAACTCGTCTATGGTTTTGCTAAATTTAGGCATTTCCAGATAGACAAAGCGTAGTTTATCATAAAACACTTCTTTGCGGTGAATGTCCATGAGTTGTATGTCATGCCGAAAAACTTGGTGGTGTTCGGGTTTGTCATCAAAAATAAAGTCCATAATCGCAATAGTATAAACACTTTGCAATTTAAAGTCCCATTCTCCTTTTTCGGCTTGTTCCTGAATGGCAAACGTAGAATAGTACAAACTTCTGTCCTTAAAATACTTCTGTTTTGCCTTTTGTAGCTCAATAATAAATTTTTCCCCTTTGTCGTTTTGGCAATATAAATCGAAAATGGCTTTTCTGTCCTCTACATTCGCCCCCAAATATTCCGTTTTGAGGTAAGTAAGGCTGATAATAGTGCCTTTTTCTTTCAAGAGTTGATTCAAAAAATCTATCAATAGGTCTTTGTTAGCTTCTTCCCCAAAGATTTTTTTGAAACCAAAATCTGTAAAGGGGTTAATGTATTTGTCTTTCATAGGAAATGATTTTATTCAAAGATACGAAAATTTGAGGGTATCATCTAAAGTATTTCACAAAGCATTTGCCTTTATTCTTCTTGTGGAATTTTAGACAAAAGTTGCGGGTGGTACGCATTTTCACTTTTAGCAATCACTAAAGTAGCCACACCATTGCCGATAAGATTCGTAATAGCCCTTGCTTCTGACATAAAACGGTCTGTACCTAACAACAAAGCCACGCCTTCTATGGGTATAATATTGAGGGCGGACAAGGTAGAAGCCAACACCAACAAAGCACTGCCCGTTACGGCTGCTGCTCCTTTAGACGTAATCATGAGTACACCCAAAATCGTGAGTTCTTGCTGCCAAGTCAAAGGAATTTGATAAACTTGTGCCAAAAAAACGACAGCCATAGACAAATAAATCGTAGAACCGTCCAGATTAAAGGCGTAACCCGTTGGAATAACCAAACTCACAACGGATTTTTCACAACCGTATTTTTCCAATTTGTCCATCATGCGGGGTAGCACAGTTTCTGAACTTGCCGTACCCAAGACAATCAAAATTTCGTCTTTGATATAACCCAAAAAACGCCACAAACTAAAACCCGAATACCACGCAATCAGATTTAGTACCACAAAAACAAACAGAAATAGCGTAATATACACCGTAGCCAAGAGTTTGAGCATTGGTATAAGAGCTGCCAAACCAAACTTGCCAATGGTGTACGCCATGCCCCCGAAAGCCCCCAACGGTGCTAAACGCATAAAAAGAGCTAAAATTTTGAAGAAAACTTTGGCGAGTTTGTCAAAAAAAGTAACAATACTTTGTGTCGTTTCGCCCAACTGCGTAAGAGCTACGCCAAACAGTACCGCCACAAACAAAACTTGTAATACATCTCCGTCTGCAAAGGCTTTGACAATATTTGAGGGGATAATATGCAGAAAAAACGCCAACCAATCCATTTCTTTTGCCCCTTTGGTGTATTGCGAAATGTCTGTTTGTGCCAAATTGGGCAAAGCCATACCTGCTCCCGGTTTCACGAGATTGCCCACTGCCAAACCAATGAACAAGGCAAAAGTAGTTACCACTTCAAAGTACAACAAGGCTTTTCCGCCTACTTTACCCAGTTTTTTCATGTCACCCATGCTACAAATGCCTGCCACTACAGTCAAAAACACAATAGGCGGAATGACCATTTTAATCAAATTAATGAAAATATCGCCAACAAATTTGAGAGAGGCAGCTTGTTGAGGAAACAACGCACCTACGGTAATGCCCGAAGCTATAGCCACAAGGACTTGGAAAGTAAGAGATTTGAACAGTTTAGTTGTCATTTGTGCCAAAAAACGAAACGTAGTAAGACAATAGTAAGTGCCGATGCACAATTGTTAATTAGTAAATTTTTAATTAGAAATTATTGTAAATTGTTGATTATCAATTTACTAATAAAGCTGTTATTCTAAAAAAGAATCTAAACTAATTTATGACAACTATTTAATATAATTTTGGCAATGTGTTAGGCAAATAGCCCTAAAAATATTTGTAGTATTTTTCGTTGGCTAAATCCAACATAGCTTTGTCGCCTTTGCTGTCGCCATAGGCATAAATGTAGCTGTATTCTTGTAAAGGCAAGGTAGATTTGATACGGCGTACTTTTTCTTTACCTGTGCAGCTTTTGGTGGCTAACCTGCCTGTATAAAAACCATTTTTTACCTCTAACTCTGTGGCTATGAGGCGAATGTGGCGTTGCTCACACCATTCTTTGAGCCATAAAGACATAGAAGCCGAAACTACCACAACTTCATGTCCTTGCGAAAGATGCCATTCTAATCTTTCTAAAGCATTGGTTTTGAGCAACTCAGGTAGTTTTTCATAAGTAAAATGAATACTGACATCTTCTAACCAATCGGCTGGCTTATTAGCTAAATACAACTTGACCAACTGTCTTTTGGCTTGTTGATGCGAAATAAACCCCAACCTATGTAAAAACCAAAAAGGCAAGAATAATAAGGCTTTGATGTACTTTTTAGAACCCTGATAAACGTAGGCTATAAATTCGGGTAGGGTTTCTTTAGCCGTAAGAGTGCCGTCGAAATCAAACAATACCAAAGTCTTTGTAGTGCGTGTTGCCGTTTGTATTGTATCTGAATGTCTTTCTCCGAGTGCCACCATATAAAAAATGTTTCAGAACAAAAATAGGTTTTATTTGGCAGATAGTCAATACGAAATCTTGTTTTTAATAAGGTTTAAGAAATGAGTTAAAAAATGTTGATTATAGGCTTAGTTTAAAAGCCCAAGGGCAATGTAAACAGGCTTTTTTGCAACAATAGCCTCGTTTAAGGTGATAAGTACCTGTAAAAACAAATCTACCTTTATCATCTATGTAGTAGTCTTCGGGCAAAAGTCCGTTTTTTTCTGCCTTTATTATTTGTTGTTGTTTAGTTATCTTTTTTTTCATAGCTAATCAAACATGATGTATTCGATATTATAATAAATTGTCA
>Ga0075176_1003394_pt1 | contig 10447 bp, 9 predicted proteins | sample JI81BgreenRNA_FD_77311 | JGI IMG/M metagenome (GOLD analysis project Ga0075176, IMG submission 77311) | Metatranscriptome of wastewater effluent complex algal communities from Wisconsin, to seasonally profile nutrient transformation and... | ecosystem: Engineered > WWTP > Effluent > Algae...
CAGGAGCACGGCCGTACCCTAGGCGAGGAAAGACATTGTTGACGGCGAGTCGCTCGCGACGACGCCGATTGGCAAGAAGGGGGCGACAACCGTGACGCACCTGCCGACTGCATGCTGTGATTTAGTTTCCCACCCATTCCGTACTGATTTGTGCACACTGGCCGCTTCTCTCCCATCGCGCTAGTTGAGCGCCAGCTACAGGCATACAACGCGCGAGATCTGGCAGCGTTTCTCGAGTGCTTCGCCGATGACATCCGGGTAGAAGATGCATTCGGCCACCTCACGGTCACCGGTAAGGCGCACATGTCGAGGATCTATGAAGCGCTATTCGCCTCGTCGCCGACGCTGCATGCCGAAATCGCGCACCGTACATCTGTCGACTCGTTCGTGTTCGACGATGAGCAAATCTCGGGGGCGGTAGTTCAAGGCCGTGTCACTTCGATGCGCGCGATGGTGGTGTATCGCGCTGAGCACGATGCCATTGCGTGGATGCGCGTCTTCTCCGACTGCGCGTCTGATCAGAAGTAGTTCGATGTAGTTCTACGGGACCGCACCTCCCACAACCATCCGAGACCATCGTGATGAAGAAAATTAAGCTTGACCTTGACAGTCTGACTGTTGACACGTTCGAGACAACCCGGAGCGACCAAGCGCGTAGCTTCGGTACGGTTTTCGGACAGAGCATTGTTCCCAACACGGGCGATTGCGGCGATACGATGCTCGCCACCTGCAATCCGTACGACGCCATCACTTGCGGGGGCGGCTCGGATTGCGAGCCGACCGACCTCACGGATGGCAGCTGCGGCGAGCACACTTGCGTCATAGGATGTACGCAGACGGGCCCTACGCGTGACGAGAATTGCGAGCAGGGCTGGAGCTTTCGAAACTGTACCAGCGACTGCTAAGCGACACTCGTCGCGAGGACACGTAGCTTCGCGATCTGCTTCACCGTTCGCGGCGGTGGCAAGAGAAGCGCCGCCGACGTCGTAGGTCCTCGTAGTATTTCTCAGCGATAGCTGCCTTGGGTGCGGTCCCATCGAAGTGCTATCGTTCTCGCTTTCCTCTGTCAGATTCGTCGATTACGACGTGCTCAATGACTGCGACTGATCAGTACCAGCTTTATAGCGACAGCGTCGTGCGTCTTGCCGGCGCGCCGACAACCGACCTTGCTAGATTGGGCGCACCGGCGTTGCTCGACGGCATGGTCGGCATCCTTGAGATTGAACGAGCGTTGCTGCGCGGGCGTGAGCAGGCCTCCGACGCGCTCCACGCCCTCGTGGGGCGGGCCGACGGTAAGGCTCGCGCTAAGCTGTTGACGTTACGCCGTAATCTCTATGCGGGGCGCACCGAGGCCGCTCGCAGTGCTGCGCAGGTGACGCTCGATCCGGACGTGGCCGCGCTCGTCGACCGCCAGCTCGCGTTGCTCACCATTCTCGCGCAGCGCGATGCATGCCTCGCTCAGGATTTCGTCGCGGCCACCCACGCCGCACGCACCCACCTGCAGTCGGCGGCCGGAGAGCAATTCCAACGCGGGCTTTCGCTCTCAAGTGAGTCGCTGCTCGTCCAGCTTCCCAAGTATCTACGAGCGGATCCCCGCAAGCTGTCAGCCAAGCAGCAACAGATCGAGCGCGGCGTGCTGCGCTACCTGACGCGGACCGCCGCCAAGCCTACCCCCTTCGGTGCTCTTTGCGTCGTCGTTCCCGGGCGCTTGGCGGCGTGTGATCGTCCCGTCATAGCGGGTTCGCTCAGGCCGCGGTCCCGCGTGCGCCTAAACAAGGGAATCTTCCCTCTCTTGTGGGGACATCTTTCGCGTCGTACCGGTGTCCGGCCACATCTGCAGGTGGTTGTCAATTCGACGGTCCGGCGGGACGGTGAGCATCTAATCTTCCTTGCCCAATTGCAGCGGGTCGAGGCATTTCAACGGATAGCTGTCAGTGAACCGCTCCAGGCGGTGCTAGGCCTTGTCGGTCGCGATGCGGCGCAGTGGACGCTCTCCGAGTTGATCGACGCTATCGCACGGCATGAGAGCATCGAGACCACGGTGGAGGGCGCCACGGCATTCGTGGAGCGGATGCTCGAAATCGGCCTTCTGCACCTGCGCACAGGCGTGCCGGATCAGGATCCCGATTGGGACACTCGATTGGTAGCCCAGTTGGCGCCTTTGGCGGACCCGAATGCTGCGCGAGTCGCGCATCTGCTGCGGGACCTCCGAGCCCGCAGTGAGGCTTTTGCTGTGCAGAACGCCCGCGAGAGGCCGGCGGTACTCGCGCAGATGCGGCAGTCACTCGTCGACGCGATGACGGAACTGGGGGTGCCTGTGAGCCGCGCCGCCGGCTTCGTGTGCTACGAGGACACTGGGGCGGACGCCACGGTCGAGTTGCCAAGCAGCGCTGAGGCCCGAGCGCCGCTCGATGCGCTTGGCCGGCTAATTGGTATGCTGCAACGCACGGCGTGGCCAATGAATGAGCAGGTCACCATGCGGCACTTCTTCGATACTCGGTACGGCGCCGCGTGCCAGGACGTATCGCTGCTTACGTTCTACGAGGACTACTACCGCGAGCATTTCAAGGAGCATCTGGCGCGTCAGCACGCGGCGGGTCACTCTGCGATGCAGGAGGCGTCGACAGGGTTTGATCGAGCGAATCCGTTTATGCTCGAGGTGCTCGCGCGGTGGTCGCGCGCGAATCGCCAGCTGACGCGGATCATTGGCGAGCGCATGTTAGCAGCGGTTGATGCCGACGAGGTCGCGCTAAGTTCAGAAGACGTGCAAGCCATTCTTGGCCCTTTGACGCAGGCGGCCGACTTGCCGAGTTCGGTCTCGACCTTTTGCCATCTGATTCCGCCTGGACCGGAGCAAGCATATTGGCGTGTCGTAGCCCCAGAGATAAAGGCGACGGGCGGATACGGACGATACTTCTCTCGCTTCCTGTATCTGTTCTCGCCCGACGTGTCGGAGCGGCTACGGGCGGCGAACACGGCGTTGACGGACGATCTGCTTGTAGAAATCGCCGGCGATGCCAACTTCAACGCCAATCTGCACCCGCAGTTGGTGGACGGTCTTCTGGAATATCCCACGCAGCCAGCGGAGCATAGTGATGCCACGCGGGTATCCTGCGCCGATCTCGTAGTCCAGCGCGCCGAGGAGGATGCGCACCGTTTGGTTCTAGCGCACCGAGAGACAGGACGCCGCGTCTGGCCTATTGATCTTGGTTTTCTGAATTCGCGCCTCCGCCCGGCACTGTACCAACTGCTGTTGCGCTTTCAACCGCCGAGTGCCGTCACGTTGACGATCCCTGGGCAGCACCTTGCTACGGCGCTCGCCTGGCGCGGCGTACGCACGGCGCTGGCGACCGGGTGGTCCAAGCGTGAAGCTCAGTGCTGCACCCGCGCTAACGACGGCGCGCTCTCGCCCTTAGCCTCGTCGGCAGATAGAGGCGAAGACGTTGCGGGTCTGCCCGACGAATCGCGACGCGGCGGCGCGCAGCCGGCGCGCGCTGATGAGGGCTCAGTGCGCTATTTCCCTCGCGTGGTGTTCGATGGGAGCGTCGTACTCTCGCGACGGCGGTGGGTCGTTCGCAGCGCGGACCTGCCACGGCGGGGCGACCGGACAGATTACGCCTATTTTCTCGATATACAGCGCTGGCGTCTGGCGTACGGGATTCCGGATCGCGTGTTTGTCCGCGCGCAGACGCAGCACGCAGGAAGCAGTATCTTCGGTGCTCGGCATGGATCAGCGACGCCGGACGGCGAAGACATGTCAACTACGGCCGCGGCGCGTCGGCCGGACGACGAGTGCACTCCGCCAAAGGCCACAATCCTCGCGAACGGGCCCTCTCGCAATGGGCATCGGGCGGCAAAGGCTGAGCATGGCGTGCATGTGGCCGCGCTCCCCGAGACTCGCAGCGCGCCGACCGCTAGCGCTGAGCGGATCCGGCGGGACGACGGGAAACCCCAGTACATCGACTTTTCTTCCCCACTCCTAGTGGGCCGTAGTTGATGTACGTGTAGCAGGCATGCGACGGGTGACGTCGCGGTACCGCCACACAAAGGGCTGGCAGGTTTTGTTGTGGAGCGTGATGTAGCGCAGCAGCTTGCGCGTGAGATCGGTGGTCGAGGTGAAGATGCCGCGCGCGATGCAATCGCGTTCGATCCGCGCGAACCAGCTTTCCACTTGATTCAGCCAGCTGCTGTAGGTCGGGGTGTAGTGCATGGTCACGCGCGGGTGCGCGGCGAGCCAGTCTTTTACCGCCTGGGTCTTATGCGCCGAGAGGTTGTCGACGACGAAGTGGACCGCCTTCCCGCGCGGCGCCGAGCGGGTCACGGTGTCGAGGAAGTCCACGAACTCGGCGCTCGTGTGGCGCGCGGCGACCTTGCCTTGCACGTGCCCGGTGCCGACGTCGAGCGCGGCGTACAACGAGCGCGTCCCATGGCGTACATACTCGAAGCCGTGGGTTTCCGCCCGGCCGGGCCGCAGCGGCAACACGGGATCGGTGCGGTCGAGCGCCTGAATCGCCGTCTTCTCATCGACGCAGAACACGACCGCATTGACCGGCGGGTCGATGTAGAGGCCGATGATATCCGCGGCCTTCGTCTCGAAGTCGGGATCGGGGCTGCCCTTGTAGCGCTCCAGGCGATGCGGCTTGAGGCCGTGCCGCTTCCACACCGTGGTGACGGTCGTGTGCGCGACGTCGAGCTTGGCCGCCAGACGCCGACTCGACCAGTGCGTGAGGGGCGCCGGCGGCTTCGTCTGCAGGGTGAGGCGGACGATCTTCGCCTCCAGCGCGGCCGAAATCCCATGCCCCCGGCCTGCGCGCGGTGCATCCGCGAGGGCCAGCACCCCGCCGTCCACGAACCGGCGCTTCCAAATGGCAATGAACCGATCCGTGCACGCGAACCGGGCGCCAATGGTGGCGTAGCTGTCGCCATCGGCCAGCGCGAGCACAACGCGCACCCGCTTCGCTATCGCCTGGCTCAGCGTCGTCTGCCGCAGCATCTGCTCGAGCGTGCGGCGATCCTCGGAGGTGAGCACGAGATCCATCGTCGGGGTAAACATACTTCCCGACACTGCAACTCTCGTGCTATCCACATTTCACATACGGCCCACTAGTCTTTCAAGAAACGGGTCAACGACGCTTGAACGATCCTCATTAACGTCCTGATGGAGCAGCTCGCGAATTCGCGCGTACACCATAGGTTGGTCGGATAAAAGTTGGACAAGTCGTCGCAGCACCGGACCCTGCTTTGCAGACGAGAGCCTTTCTTGCCCCCCCTCATTTGAAATGAAAAGGAGGCTTCCATCGATCTCCACCGCTGAGGTATTGATTCGATAGGGCAGACGCTCGCGAATAGACGGAACAGCCTCGACAATTCTCCAGAACACCTCAAAGAGTCCACGATTTAGGTAGACGCGATTCACCGGTTGGTCAGGACCAACAAGCCTAACGAACCGTTCTTGATCGCTCTCACCTTCAAGCTCTGAGGCGAAATCAACCGTAGTTACACGAGCGAACCGGGAAAAGGGAGTTGGTTTGGAGGAGAAGCGAGTTGCGTAACGGAGAACCGCTTGAAGCATTGAGGACGTCAGCGTTCCGTGCGCCAGCTGTTCGCGCAATTGTTGTAGAAATCCAGAACTCGACCAGCAAACCCCCACCTGAAAGTCCCGGTCGGCGGCGAGTGCTGCGAGTGCTTCGGATTCAGCATGTTGCTGTATACTGAGCGTGGCGGAAAGTAGGTCGCTACTGTGATGATATATGTCGCACGCTTCACCGTATGCCTTCGCCATCTGCTGTGCTAAATCCGTCTGTAGCACCATTGTGAGCTTTGCAATGTCGACGGTGCGCCCGCCGTGAGCACTTCGACGAGCCGCCAGCAAGAGTCTTCGGCTCGCACTTCCAGCGAGGGGCACTTCGGCGTGCAGTGCGTCCGCAAACTTCCTCCCGACCTCACACAGTCGCTGCTGATACTCGTCAACTTGGCGAAGCATTTCGCAGATGGCATCCGTTGAGCGCGCACGCTGCAAATCCGCATGGCGCCCAGAGATCCGGGCAAGTGCAAAGAGGGTTGCTTCTTTTGCCGTCATGCTGCGTTACCTCTGACAAAACCCTCTCGAATGTGCGTCAGAATGCCAGCATCGCGAAGGGACATAGCCTGTCTAACGATGAGATCCTCCAACCTATCGCGATCTAAAGAGGGGCAGTCCTCCTTTATGAGTCGAGTCCGTAGCTGGACTAGCGTGATAGGCTGGCTTAGGGTGTCGAGGATTGTTTGTGCGAGCAGCCCCAGCGGATGCTCCTCGACAGTGAGGGCGTTTCGGACAAGAAGGGTGGACAAATTGATAGTTGGCTGATTCACTGCCCGCACTCGACCAGACAATATCAGCAGATCATCATCCTTGATAGGATCGCCATCGCTTGAGGTTACTGTGGCCTCTAGCCGATCACGAAAGCGATCTACCGAGGCAAGTAGTGCCCGCTCGTGAAAATCCAGCGAGAGCGCCTGCCTGAGTTTCGCTTGCGAAACTGGTGATGCGGACGGCGAGTCGCCAACATCCCTCAGCGCTGTCTCACCTATTGACCTCGAATACTGGTCGAGAAACCCTGTGCCAATCTCTAAGCTGCCGGTCGGTATATCGCTGTAAAACTTACCAAGACGCGGCATACACCGCCTGGTCTCTTCGGCTAAGAATGACTCGACATCTGAGGAGAACTCTGTGGACTGTAGAGGATTACGAACCGAGGGCGGTTCTATGGACAGCCATGAAGGAATCTCTGGACTGACCTGACGCAGCAAGAAGTGCAAGATTCCCGCGAGTCCTGTCATCAGCCCGAACGACTGTTCTTCGACATGCGATCTGAGGAGCAATGGTAGCTGCGAAAGCACCCTCTGCGTTGTATCCTCTACCGACGCCGCGGCGCGCAATGAGATCGGCGGAGATGTCAGATCAGGAAGAATAGATCGAAGGATCTCTATATTGCCCGGCGCAGAGTGGCAAAGGGATGCTCGCGGAGCTACCAATTGAGGAGTGGCGCACAAGGTACTGATCGCGTCGTCTAGTTCAACGCGAGTAGATCTGTCTTCCAGATGACGCAACAGTATCGCACGAGGTATGCAGGCGCCGGGGGTGCCATGACACCAAGCAATCATGTAGCGATTCTCCGACTTAGTCGAGCCTAAGAGCGCCAGCAGTGCGTCACGTGCCTTTTCGGGGTCGCTCAAGATATCAGGATCGACTCGCAGATCCGCCCAATTGTGCTTGGAATCTGAGTAGTGTGAACGTTCGTATTCAAGTGCTAGAAGTGCGGCGGCAAAATACCTCCCTGGTCGAGCGACATGTGGGGTACGTGGGTGCACTGCCAAGGAAATCAGTGCGTGTGCAACGCCACTGGCGCCATGTGCGTAGCCAGTCAACCCGTCGCTAGCGTAAATCTCGTCGTCCCACTGCCAACCTCTGGCGGTACGGTGCGCGCTCCGCAGCAGTCGATCGCCGAGCCAGCAGGCGGCTTCTGCGGCAGGACTTGCCACCACACTCGATTCATGAACCGAAAGCAAGGCGAGTATGACCCCAGCATCCCCAGAGATGATATCACTGCAGCGTGGCCGGTCCTGTTCCAACTCACGGATTAGCGCCTTGAACTCCTCAGTTGCTAAAGCCTGTATGTCAGCGTTCCCGAGTGCCCGCCCTACCCGCAGGGTGCTCAGAGCAATCCCAGCCCGGCCGGTGTGCAGTCCGACTCCGAAAGAGTGGGACGTTCCGATCCAGTGTCTGGCTTCAGCTATCGCCTCCAAGGCGATTTCGCCGTAGCCTCGCCTTGGGACATTTACCTCGAGGTCCGCAAGGACCGAAGCTATCCCTGCACATCCATCATATAACGCGCCATGAGCAAACGAGCTGATCTCAACCTTGCCCGGCAGGCTTCGATCGAAGGGCGCTGGCCAACGAATGCCCGACCTTGTACGACTCACGTGATCAAGCAGCACGTCGCCGATCATAGTTATTGCTTCTTGTATGTTATGCGCCATCGTATCATCTCCTTTCTATTCACGGCCGCCCAGCCGCTAACTCATACAATCACTTGCCTTCTGGCGCCGCTTGGCGTGTCAGCACTGGTTGTTCGGATTCTCACCGTAACGGGTGCAACCTGCTCCAATCATCGTTTCGTCTGTTCCACAACCCTGACCACAAGTGGCCCCAGCAAACGTGCTATAGCAGCCCGAAGAAGTGCAGTTCTCTTGCCCCTCCGGTCGCTGGCAAGATGAGGTCTGCGTGTAGTTCGGGTTGCAGTTCGGGTCGTTGTAGCCCGTGTTGTCGATCGGCAGTTCGTTCTGGCCGAAAACCTTACCGGTCGGGCGAACTTGGAGCCCTGCGTTGAGGCTAAATTGCTGAACGTTTAGTTCGTCAAGCAGCTTTGCGAGATCCTGATTCATGGACATGTCCTGAAATGAAGGGTGGGATACGGCGGGCGGCCGACGAGTCGAATAGCAAGAGTTCTAGACCCGGTTAGTTCCGTGCAATCGTGACGTCTTCTTTGAGGAACCGCTACGTGTTGCGTGAACCACGAGCGGTTCAGAATGGCTGTCAAAGCTTCACCGCACATTCTGCAAGTGAAACAGGAGCAACCAAGAAAGAAGCTGGTATTGGATATGAAATGGATTCAGTCGACCGAATCAGTGTCTCGGCATCAGAATAGCTGTTAGGGGAAACATCCAGTCAATCAATGTTGGACATCGTCACCATGGCGCCTGGTACACTATTGCGCAAGAGTGAGCTTCGTAGCATCGTAGGCATTGAGCTGAAATATCTAAACTTGGCAATTGACGCAGAGAGGGTTCGAGGCTTGTGCTAGAGGGAGACAAATCCGGCGTTCGTCGAGTAGAGCGTTTGTTCGTTTGGTTCAGCGCCATCGGTCTATTCGTAGCGTGTGGGAGCGTCGTTGTCTTGAGTGAGTTGACCGCAGACACCTTGGTAATCTCGGGCACGATCGAGCCACGTCAGGAGTACTGGATTGTCGCAGGTGTTTCAGCGAGAGTGGAGGAACTATATGCGGTTGATGGAGCGGCAATACATGCCGATGACCGGATAGTACGACTACGGGTCCCCACGGCGGAACAGGAGATGCTGGACGCATCTGCGCTACTCGCCGCCGTCGAGCGTGAAATGGAGATGAACGAGCGCCGACGCTTTCAGGACTCCGCTGACTCTGAACGACGAGTAGCCGTTGCGGCAGCTCAGGTGGAGGAAGCCGAAGCTCGGTTGGCAGAAACCGTGGTAGACTTTAAGGCCATCACTTCTCATGGAACGAATGCCGACTCACTGAGTGGGACTCGCATAAAACAGGCGAGAGCAATGGTCGCTCGGAGCGAGGCGGAACTTCGTCACGCCCTCGGTACAGTTCCAAAAGTATCATCACTGGACTCGCTGTTTCGGTTGTCTCGACGAACCGCTAGCGATCGCCTTGAGCTAGCAATGGCCAAGAACGTGGATGTGGTAATTCGCTCGCCATTCTCGGGAACATTGATTCTTTCCCCATCGGTGCGTTCGGAAGGTGCGTTTGTCTCCGCCGGAGAGCGAATCGGCAGCGTTCTCGACACCTCCTGTTGGCAAGTGCTTGCAAATATCCCCGGCGAACGGCTCGGTAGCATTCGTACCGGTGACTCCGTTGGGGTGCGGATTCTCGCGCATCCTGATTCAACGCCAATCTCTGGCGTTGTCGCTGATATTCGGCTGCGAGAGATACAAGACAACAATGGCGTGCGACTGATTTTTCGGGCAACGGTGCAGTTGACCTGCGCCGCTGCGTCTCAGCCTCATATTGGCCCTGGGTTGCCCATCGAGCTCCGCCTTTTGAATCCGCCCCGCGAAAGGCTTCGGATGTTTCCCTGACAGCAAAAGCACCTCGCTCACTTTCCGACTCGTCTCTTCGTAAGTGGCCGAGGAATGGTCTTAGCGTTGGGCACGAAACGCGTTCGCAGGGTCGATCATGCGAAAAGGCTTGTTCCGTATTTAGCCAAGCTTCGCCCAGCATTCCCTAAATCTGCTGGCTTCTCACCTCGGGCTGTGCCATCTACGGCGGCGCATTCTCCCAGCAGGCTTCAGATGACGATTGAGTCGCGGCTCGGCTTGAAGTACTCTTGGCGTCACCCTCGAAGGCTGGTTTACGTGTCATCGCAGTCCTCACCAGAAGGACGGATTCTGAAAGGCCGGTTCACAGACGATCAGATCATCCCGGTACTGCACGAGTGGTACGCGGGTGCGAAGGTAGTCGACCTCGTCGGTAAACACGGGGTGAACGAACAGACGCTCTATCGCTGGAAGAAGGAACACCGGCATGCTGGCGAGCGAGGCCGAGTGAGTGAAAGCACTCGCGGAGGAGAATTGGCAGCTTGAGCCGTTGGTCGCAATACAGGACCACAATCTGCAGTTCGTGAAGGACTCGGCGGGAGACAGGTG
>Ga0075176_1080297_pt1 | contig 10433 bp, 4 predicted proteins | sample JI81BgreenRNA_FD_77311 | JGI IMG/M metagenome (GOLD analysis project Ga0075176, IMG submission 77311) | Metatranscriptome of wastewater effluent complex algal communities from Wisconsin, to seasonally profile nutrient transformation and... | ecosystem: Engineered > WWTP > Effluent > Algae...
GCTGAACCTAACCGTAAGAAAGTCGGTGATGTTAATTGGGAGCAAGTAAAACAGATTGCAGAGATCAAGATGCCTGATTTGAACTGTTTCACAATTGAGTCGGCAATGAAAATGATTGCAGGTACAGCCCGCAGTTTAGGTATCACCGTAAGTGGAAAAGCCCCTTGGGACAACAACTAAAATCGCATAAAGCAAATGGGAAAACTCACTAAAAATCAGAAAGCGGCTATAGCCAAATTCGATAATACAAAAAGCTACTCTTTGTTGGATGCGGCAAAAATCTTGAAAGAGATTACTTTTACCAAATTTGATGCTTCTGTGGATATTGACGTTCGTTTAGGCGTTGATCCCCGTAAGTCGGATCAAATGGTGAGAGGTGTAGTTGCATTGCCTCATGGAGTAGGTAAAGATGTTCGTGTGCTTGTGCTTTGTCCTCCAGACAAGGAAGAAGAAGCAAAAGCAGCAGGTGCTGATTATGTAGGAATGGATGAATATATTACAAAAATAGAAGGTGGTTGGACAGATATCGATGTAATTATTACTACCCCTACAGCAATGGCAAAAGTAGGACGTTTAGGTAAAGTATTAGGTCCTCGTGGCTTGATGCCAAACCCAAAGTCAGGAACAGTAACAATGGAAGTTGGAAAAGCTGTAACAGAAGTAAAAGCTGGTAAAATTGACTTTAAAGTTGATAAAACTGGTATTATTCATACTTCTATTGGTAAAATTTCTTTCTCTCCAGAGAAAATAATGGAAAATGCAGTAGAACTTATCAACGTAATCAATAAGTTGAAGCCTTCTTCAGCGAAAGGTACTTATGTAAAGTCTATTTCACTTTCTACTACAATGAGTCCAGGTGTGTCAATCGATAAAAATACTGTAGCGTAATGACAAGAGAAGAAAAAACAGTCATCATTGAGGAATTAAAGCAAAAATTTGCTGAAACCCCTTATTTTTATATCGTTGATGCAAGTGGATTTTCAGTAGCTCAAGATAACGATTTGCGTAGAACTTGTTTCAATGCAGACATCGAATACAGAGTTGTAAAAAACACATTAATCAAAAAGGCTTTAGAAGGTTTGGATGCAGATTATTCTCCATTCGTTTCTGAAAAAGTATTAAAAGGATATTCTGGTATCATGTTTTCTAAAGAGGTAGGTAACAAACCTGCTCGTTTGATTAAAGATTTCAGAAAGAAAAATAATACTGATAGACCTCTTTTGAAAGGTGCATCAATTGATACAGGTTTATTTATTGGTAATACCCAATTAGATACACTTGCTAATCTTAAATCCAAATTGGAATTACTTGGCGACATTATTGGTGCGTTACAAGCTCCTGCTCAGAATGTTATTTCTGCTTTGCAGGGTCAAGGAAGCACAATTGCTGGTATCCTTCAAACTTTGGAAGAGAAAAAATCATAATTTTAGATACAAAACGATTTTGTATCACCAAACAAACCCTTTTTATTTTAAATTTAGTTTTTAATTTTCAAAACTTATACAACAATGGCAGATTTAAAAGCATTCGCTGAACAATTAGTGAACTTGACTGTAAAAGAAGTGAGTGAGCTTGCTAAAATTTTGAAAGATGAGTATGGTATCGAACCTGCTGCTGCTGCTCCTGTAGTAATGGCTGGTCCTGCTGCTGATGGTAATGCAGTTGCTGAAAAAACATCTTTTGATGTGATTTTGAAATCAGCAGGTGCTAACAAATTAAACGTAGTGAAATTAGTTAAAGATTTAACAGGTCTTCCTCTTACTGAAGCTAAAGCTGTAGTTGATGGTGCTCCTAAGTCTATCAAAGAAGGAGTTAGCAAAGACGAAGCAGAAGCTTTGAGAAAGCAACTTACTGAAGCTGGTGCAGAAGTAGAAGTGAAGTAATCTACACTCATTTGCTAGGCAATGAGACCTGAAATTCGGAGCTAATTGAGGCTTTTTGAATTTCAGGTCTATTGCCGTTTGTGGCAATAAATGCCCAATAATTAAAATTAGACTAAACATTATACATTATATGAAACCTGATAAAAGTCCAAAATTGCTAAAATAACATTTATTTTAATCAATGACTTTATCAGGTTTTAGTATCATAACATTTCTGAACATTTTCAGAAAAAAATAAACCAAAACCTTCCAAAAATGGCTGAGAGAATTAGTTTCGCTTCCGTTAAGAACATTGTGGATTATCCAGATTTTCTTGATATTCAGTTACAATCTTTCCAAGATTTCTTCCAGTTAGAAACCCCTGCCGAAAATCGTGCGAAAGAGGGGCTTTATAAGGTGTTTATGGAGAATTTCCCTATCAGCGATTCCCGTGAAAACTTTGTACTGGATTTCATAGATTACACCATAGATCCTCCTAAATATTCCATTGAAGAGTGTATTGATAGGGGGCTTACTTATTCTGTTCCATTGAAGGCAAAATTAAGGCTCTCTTGCAACGATGAAGACAATGAAGAATTCCAAACAATTGAGCAAGAGGTTTTCTTAGGAAATATTCCTTATATGACTGAAAAAGGCTCTTTCATTATCAATGGTGCTGAAAGAGTAATTGTTTCTCAGTTACATCGTTCACCAGGGGTGTTTTTTGCTATGAGTAAACATACCAATGGTACAAAACTTTATTCAGCGAGAATTATTCCTTTTAAAGGTTCTTGGATAGAGTTTGCAACAGACGTAAACAATGTTATGTATGCATATATTGACCGTAAAAAGAAGTTTCCTGTAACGACTTTGCTTAGAGCAATTGGTTTTGGAACAGATAAAGAAATTTTAGATATTTTCGGTCTTTCTGAAGAAATAGCAGTAAACCCTAAAAACTTGAAAAAAGCTGTTGGTAGACGTTTAGCTGCTCGTGTATTGCGTACTTGGACAGAAGATTTCGTAGATGAAGATACAGGTGAAGTAGTATCCATTGATCGTAACGAAGTTCTTTTAGAACGTGATTCATTTATTAGAGAAGAAGATATTGATGTAATCGTTGATGCGAATGTTACTTCTATTATTGTTCACAGAGAAGATATTAACATTACAGATTACCAAATTATATATAATACCTTACAAAAAGACAACTCAAACTCTGAAAAAGAGGCTGTTGAGCAAATCTATCGTCAGTTGCGTAATACAGAGGCTCCTGATGAGCAAACCGCTCGTGATATTATCCAAAACTTATTCTTTTCTGACAAACGTTACGATTTAGGTGATGTTGGAAGATATAGAATGAATAAGAAGTTGAGCTTAGATATCAGCATGGATACTCGTGTGCTTACACGTGAGGATATTATCAGTATTGTTAAATACTTGATTGGACTAATCAACTCCAAAGCTGTAGTAGATGATATTGACCACTTGTCAAACCGTCGTGTTCGTACAGTAGGAGAGCAATTATATGCTCAATTTGGTGTAGGTCTTGCTCGTATGGCTCGTACCATCAAAGAAAGAATGAACGTAAGAGATAATGAAGATTTTAAACCAGTAGATTTGATTAATGCAAGAACACTTTCTTCCGTAATCAATTCCTTCTTTGGTACAAATCAGTTATCTCAATTTATGGATCAAACCAATCCGCTTGCAGAGATTACACACAAAAGAAGAATGTCTGCGTTAGGTCCTGGTGGTCTTTCTCGTGAAAGAGCTGGTTTTGAGGTTCGTGACGTTCACTATACACACTATGGTCGTTTGTGTACTATCGAAACTCCAGAAGGTCCAAACATTGGTTTGATTTCATCTCTTTGCGTACACGCAAAAATCAATTCTATGGGCTTCATCGAAACACCTTATTTCAAGGTAAATGAAGGTAAAATAGATATTCATGACATGGTGTTTTTATCTGCTGAAGAAGAAGATGGACAACACATTGCACAAGCAAATGCAAAAATAGATGATAAAGGAAAATTCTTGGTAGATGCAGTAAAAGTACGTTTTGAAGGAGATTTCCCTCTTGTTTCTCCAGAGGAAGTGGCTTACATGGATATTGCTCCTAACCAAATTGTATCTGTTGCAGCTTCTTTGATTCCATTCTTAGAACACGATGATGCAAACCGTGCTTTGATGGGTTCAAACATGCAACGTCAGGCTGTACCTTTATTGAAACCAGAATCGCCTATTGTTGGTACTGGTTTAGAGAAAAGAGTAGCATTAGACTCAAGAACATTAATCTTAGCAGAAAAAGATGGTATTGTAGATTACGTAGATGCTAATAAAATTGTGATTCGTTATGAATATAATGAAGATGAATTATTGGTTTCTTTTGAAGGTAATACAAGAACATATCAACTCACCAAATTTAGAAGAACAAACCAAGATACTTGTATCAACCTAGTTCCTCTTGTGAAAAAAGGTGAAGTTGTGAAAAAAGGACAACCTCTTTGTGAAGGATATGCAACAAATGATGGAGAGTTAGCTCTTGGAAGAAACTTGATGGTTGCGTTCATGCCTTGGCAAGGATATAACTTTGAAGATGCGATTGTAATTTCGGAAAAAGTGGTTCGTGAAGACTGGTTTACTTCTATCCATATTGAAGAGTATGAATTAGAGGTTCGTGATACCAAACGTGGTGAAGAAGAATTAACTTCTGAAATTCCTAACGTAAGTGAAGAAGCTGTAAGAAACCTTGATGAAAATGGTATTGTTCGTACAGGTACAGAAGTAAAAGAAGGTGATATATTAATTGGTAAAATTACTCCAAAAGGAGAAACAGATCCGACTCCCGAAGAAAAACTTTTAAGAGCTATTTTCGGAGATAAAGCAGGTGATGTAAAAGATGCTTCTTTAAGAGTTCCTCCTTCTATCAAAGGTGTGGTAATTGATACCAAATTATTCTCAAGACCTAAGAAAGATAAAGATTTACGTAAGAAATCGAAAGATGATGTAAAAACTTTGATGAAAAACTATGGCAAAGAGCTTACAGATTTGCGTAATGATGTGATTTCTAAAATGACAGAATTGCTAGATGGTAAACCTTCTCAAGGAGTTCGTCATAAATTTGGCGATGAGTTAATTTCGAAAGGAACAAAATTCAATAAATCAAACATTGATAAAAACTTGTTTGCTGATAAAAACCCTTACAGAGATGAAAGTGCTTATAACATCCCTGAAGAAGTAAACTTGATTGCTGATGTAGTATTAGAAAACTGGACTACTGATGATAAAACCAATGGCTTGATTATCGAACTTGTGAAAAACTATCTTAAAAAACGTAATGAAATTTCAGGTCGTTTCAAAAGAGAGCGTTTTGCAATGGAAGTAGGGGATGAATTACCTACAGGTATCGTAAAACTTGCGAAGGTTTATATTGCTAAAAAACGTAAACTGAAAGTAGGGGATAAAATGGCTGGTCGTCACGGTAACAAAGGGGTGGTAGCTCGTATTGTACGTGAAGAAGATATGCCATTCTTAGAAAATGGATTACCTGTGGATATCGTTTTGAACCCTCTTGGTGTACCTTCTCGTATGAACATTGGTCAGATTTATGAAACCATTTTAGGATGGGCAGGTTTGAAACTAGGCAGAAAATATGCTACACCTATTTTTGATGGTGCAAGTGAAGAAGAAGTAATCAATGAAATTAAAGAGGCTAATATCCCTGCATTTGGTAGAACTGAATTATACGATGGTTTGACTGGTGAGAAATTTGACCAACCTGTAACAGTAGGAGTTATCTACATGTTGAAACTAGGACACTTGGTAGATGATAAGATGCACGCTCGTTCTATTGGTCCATACTCACTTATTACTCAACAGCCTTTGGGTGGTAAAGCTCAGTTTGGTGGTCAGCGTTTTGGTGAAATGGAGGTTTGGGCTTTAGAAGCATTTGGAGCTGCTCATATCTTGCAAGAAATCTTAACTGTGAAGTCTGATGATGTAATTGGTAGAGCGAAAACGTATGAGGCGATTGTAAAAGGTGAATTGTTGCCTAAACCTAATATCCCTGAATCATTTAATGTACTTGTACATGAATTGAGAGGTTTGGCTCTAGAAATCACCCTTACTTAAAAATATATAACAAGTTCAGCACAAGGCTGAACTTGTTGAATACGCTTAGCTAGCTAAGCCATTTGAATAAAGCATTTTAGGTTAAAAGCTAAAAAATAAATCTATGTCTTTCAAAAAAAGCAAAAAACTTTCCAGTGATTTTAATTCAATCACTATCAGTTTGGCATCGCCAGAGTCTATTTTGGAAAGTTCTTATGGTGAGGTAACACAACCTGAAACCATAAACTACCGTACCTATAAGCCTGAGATGGGTGGTTTGTTCTGTGAAAGAATTTTCGGACCTGTAAAGGATTATGAGTGTCATTGTGGAAAATATAAACGTATTCGTTATAAAGGAATTATCTGTGACCGTTGTGGTGTTGAAGTAACAGAGAAAAAAGTTCGTAGAGAGCGTATGGGACACATCGAACTGGTGGTGCCTGTTGCTCATATTTGGTATTTCCGTTCTTTACCCAATAAAATTGGTTACTTGTTAGGTTTACCTACCAAAAAATTAGATCAAGTTATTTACTATGAGCGTTATGTGGTAGTTCAACCTGGTGTAGTAGCCGAAGAAAACCGTAACGGTAGTGGAAATTTGGATTTCTTAACAGAAGATGAGTACTTAGATATTTTAGATAAACTTCCTAGAGAAAATCAGTTATTACCTGATGAAGACCCTAATAAGTTTATTGCTAAAATGGGTGCTGAAGCTTTAGAAATGCTTCTAAAAAGACTTTCTGAAAGAGAAAAAGATGCTCAAGGCAATGAAATTCCAAATAGTCCTACTGGTTTGGATAAATTGGCTTACGATCTTCGTCACCAAGCAGCAACTGATAACTCTCAACAACGTAAAGCGGAAGCTTTAAAGCGTTTGAAAGTAGTTCGTGCATTCCAAGAATCTAAGATTGAAAACAAACCAGCATGGATGGTTATTCGTATGGTGCCTGTAATTCCACCAGAATTACGCCCTCTTGTACCTTTGGATGGTGGTCGTTTTGCAACATCAGATTTGAACGATTTATACAGAAGAGTAATCATTCGTAACAATCGTTTGAAGCGTTTGATTGAAATTAAAGCTCCTGAAGTTATTTTACGTAACGAAAAACGTATGTTACAAGAAGCTGTAGATAGCTTGTTTGATAACTCTCGTAAAGTAAATGCTGTTCGTGCAGACGGTAACAGAGCATTAAAATCACTTTCTGATATGTTGAAAGGTAAACAAGGTCGTTTCCGTCAGAACTTATTGGGTAAACGTGTAGACTACTCTGGTCGTTCGGTTATCGTGGTAGGTCCTGAATTGAAATTGCATGAATGTGGTTTGCCTAAAGATATGGCTGCTGAATTGTTCAAGCCATTCATTATCAGAAAACTGATTGAAAGAGGTATTGTAAAAACTGTAAAATCAGCAAAGAAAATTGTAGATAGAAAAGACCCTGTGGTTTGGGATATTTTGGAAAATGTATTGAAAGGACATCCTATCCTTTTGAACAGAGCTCCAACCTTACACCGTTTGGGTATTCAGGCATTCCAACCTAAACTAATTGAAGGAAAAGCGATTCAGTTACACCCACTTGTTTGTACGGCTTTCAACGCCGACTTTGACGGTGACCAGATGGCTGTTCACGTTCCTTTAGGACAAGAAGCTATCTTAGAAGCTTCTATGTTGATGCTTGCATCTCATAATATCTTAAACCCTGCCAATGGAGCACCCATTACTGTACCTTCTCAAGACATGGTATTGGGCTTGTACTACATTACAAAAGGTAGAAAAGGCGATTTAGGTGAAAATAGAACATTCTATAGTGCTGAAGAAGTAGTAATTGCCCTTGATGAAGGAAGACTTTCTAAACATGCACATATCAAAGTAAAAACAAAGATACGTGAAGGGGAAGAACTTGTAGATAAAATTGTTGATACTGTAGCTGGTAGAGTAATTTTTAACCACAGATGTGTACCTGAAGAAGTAGGTTTTATCAATGAACTGCTTACTAAGAAGAAAATCCAGCAAGCAATTGGTACTGTATTTAAGAGTGCAGGTATGGCTAAAGCTGCTAAATTCTTAGATGATATTAAAGACTTAGGATTCCAGTCTGCTTATAGAGGAGGTTTATCTATTGGTTTGAATGACATCTTGATTCCTGATGATAAAGATAACTTAATTAGCAAAGCTAAAGAAGAAATCGAAGAAATTCGTCAGAACTACATGATGGGATTCATTACCGATAACGAACGTTATAATCAGGTAATCGACACTTGGACGAGGGTTAATAACAAATTGACTACCAAGTTGATTTCTGATATGACTAGTGATAAAGACGGATTTAACTCTGTGTTTATGATGATGGATTCTGGAGCAAGGGGTTCTAAAGAACAAATTCGTCAGTTAGGTGGTATGCGTGGTCTGATGGCAAAACCTCAGAAAAACGTACAAGGTTCTGTAGGTGAAATCATTGAAAACCCTATTCTTTCTAACTTTAAAGAAGGTTTGGACGTTTTAGAGTACTTTATCTCTACGCACGGTGCAAGAAAAGGTTTGGCAGATACAGCTTTGAAAACGGCTGATGCTGGTTACTTAACTCGTCGTTTGGTGGATGTGGCTCAGGATGTGATTGTTACAGAAGATGATTGTGGTACATTGCGTGGTATAACAGTTTCTGCATTGAAAGATAACGAAGATATCGTAGAACCTCTTGCAGAGCGTATTTTGGGTAGAGTTTCATTGCACGATGTTTATGATCCTTTAACTGAAGAGTTAATTGTAGAATCTGGACAAGAAATTACAGAAGCCATTGCAGAACGTATAGATCAAACAAGTATAGAAGAAGTTGAAATTCGTTCGGTTCTTACTTGCGAAACTCGTAGAGGTATTTGTAAGAAGTGTTATGGTAGAAACTTATCAACAGGTAGAATTGTAGATACAGGAGAAGCTTTAGGTGTTATTGCTGCTCAATCTATCGGTGAACCTGGTACACAGCTTACACTTCGTACATTCCACGTGGGTGGTGCTGCATCAAACATTGCTGTTGATGCATCAGTAAAAGCGAAGTTTGCAGGTCAGGTTGATTTTGATAACTTAAGAACAGTAAAATCGACGGATAATGATGGCAACCCTATCGAAATTGTCATTACTCGTTCTTCGGAAGTGAAAATTGTAGAGCCCAAAACTGGTAAAGTATTGATTTCTAATCACATGCCTTATGGTGCTTTCTTGAAAGTGAAAACTGGAGAGTTGGTAGAAAAAGGACATGCACTTTGCGAGTGGGACCCTTACAACGCAGTTATCTTGTCTGAGATAGATGGGGTAGTAGAGTATGATGCTGTTGAAGAAGGTATTACTTACAAAGAAGAAGCAGATGAACAGACTGGTTTCCGTGAAAAAGTAATCATTGATACCAAAGATAAAACCAAAAACCCTGCTATTATCGTAAGAACGAAAAATGGTGAAGAGAGAATATATAACATTCCTGTAGGTGCTCGTTTAGCAGTAGAAGCTGGTAAAACTCTCAAAGCTGGTCAGGTACTTGCTAAATTGCCTAGAGCAATTGGAAAAACAAGAGATATTACAGGTGGTTTGCCTCGTGTAACAGAATTGTTTGAGGCTCGTAATCCATCAAATCCTGCTATTGTGAGTGCTATTGATGGTGTGGTAACTTATGGAACTGTAAAACGTGGTAACAGAGAAATTATCATTGAATCAAAAGATGGTGTGATCAAGAAGTACATGGTACCTCTTTCTAAGCACATCTTAGTACAAGATGGAGACTTTGTAAGAGCTGGTATGCCTCTTTCTGATGGTGCTATTACACCTAATGATATTCTTTCTATCAAAGGACCAACAGCTGTACAAGAATATCTTGTAAATGAGATTCAAGAAGTTTATCGTTTGCAAGGGGTAAAAATCAATGACAAGCACATTGAAGTAATTGTACGCCAAATGATGCAGAAGGTAGAAGTAATAGATGCTGGTGATACAGACTTCTTACCTGGACAAGTTGTTGATAAATGGGCATTCCGTAAGGAAAATGACCGTGTAATGGAACTGAAAATTGTAGAAGAAATAGGAGATTCGACTCGTTTTAAATTGGGTCAACCTATTACGGCTCGTGAATTGAGAGATGAGAATTCATCATTGCGTCGTCAAGATAAAAAACTTGCAAAAGTACGTGATGCTCAACCTGCTGTTTCTCAGCCTACACTACAAGGTATTACACAAGCCTCGTTGGATACAGATAGCTTTATCTCTGCTGCATCGTTCCAAGAAACGACCAAAGTATTGAGTGAGGCAGCTATCCGTGGAAAAATGGATGACTTGTTAGGCTTGAAAGAAAACGTAATTGTAGGTCATTTAGTCCCTGCTGGTACAGGCTTTAGACATTATCAGAAATTGATGACACAATCTAAAGAAGAACAGGATGATATGACACCTGCAAAACGTAGAACGAAGAAAGAGAAAATCAA
>Ga0075176_1936032_pt1 | contig 10276 bp, 18 predicted proteins | sample JI81BgreenRNA_FD_77311 | JGI IMG/M metagenome (GOLD analysis project Ga0075176, IMG submission 77311) | Metatranscriptome of wastewater effluent complex algal communities from Wisconsin, to seasonally profile nutrient transformation and... | ecosystem: Engineered > WWTP > Effluent > Algae...
CGTTTGCAGATCCGCCCAAACGGGCCGGAGAGTGAGGGGCGCCACTGGCGCGGGGCACGGGACTGGAGTCGACAAGACACCATCCGAGCCGCGGCAACGCGAACTCTCCTTCCGGCACGACGGGCCCAAGACTGACCGCTGGTGCAGCGCCCCGCCGGGTGCCGCCCTGCGGGAAAAGTTGGGGACTACACGATGATCCAAATGCAATCGCGGCTCGACGTGGCCGACAACACGGGCGCGAAGTCCGTCATGTGCATCAAGGTGCTTGGCGGCTCCAAGCGTCGCTATGCCGGCATCGGCGATGTCATCAAGGTCAGCATCAAGGAGGCTGCGCCGCGTGGCCGGGTGAAGAAGGGCGAGGTCTACAACGCCGTCGTCGTTCGCACCGCCAAAGGCGTTCGCCGCCAGGACGGCTCGCTGGTGAAGTTCGACGGCAATGCTGCCGTGCTGCTGAACGCCAAGCTTGAGCCCATCGGCACCCGCATCTTCGGGCCCGTGACGCGCGAGCTGCGCAGCGAGCGGTTCATGAAGATTGTCTCGCTGGCGCCTGAAGTCCTCTGACGCCGCCGATTCCCGAGGACTCTTCGAGGACCGATCATGAACAAGATTCGCAAAGGCGACCAGGTCATCGTGCTGACCGGCCGCGACAAGGGCAAGCGCGGCACCGTGACGCGCCGTGTCGACGACGAGCACATCATCGTCGAGGGCATCAACGTCGTGAAGAAGCATGCCAAGCCCAATCCCTTGAAGGGGACCAACGGCGGCGTGATCGACAAGACCATGCCTATTCACCAGAGCAACGTGGCGATCTTCAACCCCGCCACGGGCAAGGCTGACCGGGTCGGCATCAAGCTGCTGACGGCCGAGGAGCAGGCGACGCGCAAGACCCGTGACAACGGCGTCCGCGTCTTCAAGTCCACCGGCGAAGAGATCAAGGCGTAACCACCATGGCCAAAACCCAAGCTGCTGCCCCGGCCGCTGCCGCGCAGGCCCGCCTGCAGGCGATCTACCGCGAGCAGATCGTGCCCGAACTGATGAAGAAGTTCGGCTACACCTCGGTGATGCAGGTTCCGCGCCTTGAGAAGATCACGCTGAACATGGGCGTGAGCGAGGCGGTCTCCGACAAGAAGGTCATGGAGCACGCTGTCGGCGACCTCACCAAGATTTCCGGCCAGAAGCCGGTGGTCACGAAGAGCAAGAAGGCCATCGCCGGATTCAAGATCCGCGACGGCGTGCCCATCGGCTGCATGGTGACGCTGCGCGGCGTTCGCATGTACGAATTCCTCGACCGCTTCGTGACCGTGGCGCTGCCGCGTGTGCGCGACTTCCGGGGGATTTCGGGTCGTTCCTTCGATGGCCGTGGCAACTACAACATCGGCGTCAAGGAACAGATCATCTTCCCCGAGATCGAGTACGACAAGATCGATGCCATCCGTGGTCTGAACATCAGCATCACGACCAGCGCAAAGAATGACGAGGAATGCAAGGCGCTGCTGACGGCGTTCCGCTTCCCGTTCAAGAACTGAGGTGTAACGTGGCCAAACTTTCCCTCAAGCAACGTGAAGACAAGCGCGAGAAGCTGGTCGCCAAGTACGCCCGCAAGTACGCAGAGCTGAAGTCGATCATCGACGACGCCAAGCGCTCGGACGAAGAACGGTACGCAGCCCGTCTCGAACTGCAAAAGCTCCCCCGCAACGCCAATCCGACGCGCCTGCGCAACCGCTGCGCGCTCACCGGGCGTCCGCGTGGCACGTTCCGCATGTTCGGGCTGGCGCGCAACAAGATCCGCGAGCTCGCCTTCAAGGGCGACATCCCCGGCGTGGTCAAGGCCAGCTGGTAAGCCCGGCGACAGTTCAGGAGAAATGCTATGAGCATGAGTGATCCCATCGCCGACATGCTGACCCGCATCCGCAACGCGCAGATGGTGGAGAAGTCGGTCGTGACGATGCCTTCCTCCAAGCTGAAGGTGGCCATCGCGCAGGTGCTGAAGGATGAGGGCTACATCGACGGCTTCCAGGTGCGCAGCGAGGGCGGCAAGACCGAACTCCAGATCGCGCTGAAGTACTACGCCGGCCGTCCGGTGATCGAGCGCATCGAGCGCGTGAGCCGTCCAGGCTTGCGCATCTACAAGGGCCGCGATGCCATCCCCCAGGTGATGAACGGTCTGGGTGTGGCCATCGTGACGACGCCGAAGGGCGTCATGACCGATCGCAAGGCGCGCGCCACCGGTGTCGGTGGTGAAGTGCTCTGCTACGTCGCCTGAGGAGGCTGACCAATGTCCCGCGTAGGAAAGATGCCGATCGTCGTCCCCAAGGGTGTGGACGTGGCGATCGCCGCAGATGAGATTACCGTCAAGGGTGCCGGCGGCACACTGAGCCGGCCGCTGAATCCGCTGGTTACCGTGCAACGTGACGGCGATGCGCTGAAGATCGCGCCGACCAACGACTCGGCCGAAGCCAACGCCATGAGCGGAACGATGCGCGCGCTGCTGGCCAACATGGTCGGTGGTGTCAGCAAGGGCTTCGAGAAGAAACTCAACCTGGTTGGGGTGGGTTTCCGCGCCCAGGCGCAGGGCACCAAGCTGAATCTTCAGATCGGTTTCTCCCATCCGGTTGTCAAGGACATGCCTGAGGGCGTGAAGGTCGCGACGCCAACGCAGACCGAGATCATCATCTCGGGGGCCGACCGGCAAAAGGTAGGTCAGGTTGCCGCCGAAGTGCGTGCCTTCCGGCCGCCCGAGCCCTACAAGGGCAAGGGCATCCGGTACGCCGACGAGCGCGTGGTTCTCAAAGAGACCAAGAAGAAGTAAGGAGCAGCACACCATGTTGACCAAGAAGGAACAGCGCCTGCGCCGGGCTAGCCAGACCCGCGTGCGCATTGCCTTGCAGCGTGTGGCTCGCCTCACGGTGTTCCGCTCCAACCTGCACATCTACGCCAGCGTGGTGTCTGATGACGGCACCCGTGTGCTGGCCAGTGCATCGACCGCAGAGAAGGAAGTGCGCGAGCAACTCGGTGGCAACGGCGGAAATGCCGCAGCGGCCACCCTTGTCGGCAAGCGCATCGCCGAGAAGGCGCGCGCTGCCGGCGTCGAGAAGGTCGCCTTCGATCGCTCCGGCTTTGCCTATCACGGTCGAGTCAAGGCACTGGCTGATGCTGCCCGCGAGGCAGGCCTCCAGTTCTGATCGGCCCAGCGAAGGAAACAGCAATGGCAAAGTTCACTCCCCGCGCGCAGGTCGAAGGCAACGACGACGGCCTGAAGGAAAAGATGATCGCGGTCAACCGCGTGACCAAGGTCGTGAAGGGCGGTCGCACGCTCAGCTTCGCGGCGCTGACCGTCGTCGGTGATGGCGATGGCCGCATCGGCATGGGCAAGGGCAAGGCCAAGGAAGTGCCCGTCGCCGTTCAGAAGGCCATGGAGGCCGCGCGCCGCAACATGTTCAAGGTGAGCCTCAAGAACGGCTCCATCCACCACAACGTCGAAGGCGAGCATGGCGCTTCCCGCGTCCTCATGGCGCCCGCATCTCCGGGAACCGGCATCATTGCGGGCGGTCCGATGCGTGCCGTCTTCGAGGTGATGGGCGTGACGGACATCGTCGCCAAGAGCCATGGCTCGACGAACCCGTACAACATGGTGCGTGCGACGCTCGACGCACTGAAGAGCTCCACCACCCCTGCCGAGGTGGCAGCCAAGCGGGGCAAGCCGGTCGAAGATCTCTTCGCCTGACGCCTGCCCACCGGAGAACCGACATGTCCGACAAGAAGACTCTCACGGTCAAGCTCGTCAAGAGCGTGGCCGGCACGCGCCAGTCGCATCGCGACACCGTGCGTGGGCTGGGCCTGCGCAAGCTCAACAGTGAGCGTGTGCTGGAAGACACTCCTGCCGTGCGCGGCATGATCAACAAGGTTGCGTACCTGGTGAAGGTGCTGTGATGGAACTCAACACCATTAAGCCGGCCGACGGCAGCAAGAAGGCGCGTCGACGCGTGGGACGCGGAATTGGTTCCGGGCTCGGCAAGACGGCCGGTCGCGGCCACAAGGGCCAGAAATCGCGCGCAGGCGGGTTTCACAAGGTCGGTTTCGAAGGCGGCCAGATGCCGCTCCAGCGCCGTCTTCCCAAGCGCGGGTTCAAGTCGGCACAGCTGAAGTTCAACGGCGAGGTGACGCTCGCCGAATTGCAGGGGCTCGACGCGGCTGAGGTTGACCTGCTGACGCTCAAGCAAGCGGGCCTGGTCCGCGAGATCGTGAAGCACGTCAAGGTGATCAAGTCCGGCGAGCTTTCTCGCAAGGTGGCCCTGAAGGGCATTCGCGCAACCGCCGGTGCCAAGGCTGCCATCGAAGCAGCCGGCGGCTCGGTGAGCGAGTGACCCGTCGACGTCGACTCTGAACTGGAAAGCCCAAGCACGTGGCGACCAACGCGACGACTCTGGCACGCAGCGGAAAGTTCGGCGATCTTCGTCGCCGGATCGTGTTCTTGCTGCTGGCTCTGGTGGTCTACCGGATCGGGACTCATATCCCCGTACCGGGAATTGATCCTGACCAGCTGAGCCAGCTGTTCAATAGCCAGTCTGGCGGCATCCTGAACCTGTTCAACATGTTCAGTGGTGGGGCGCTGTCGCGCTTCAGCGTGTTTGCGTTGGGGATCATGCCGTACATCTCGGCGTCGATCATCATGCAGCTGATGACCTACGTCGTGCCGACGTTGGAAGCGCTGAAGAAGGAAGGCGAGTCAGGGCGACGCAAGATCACCCAGTACACCCGGTATGGCACGCTGTTCCTCGCCATCTTCCAGTCTGTGGCGATTGCCGTGGGTCTTGAAGGATCGCCGGGTCTGGTGATCAACCCGGGGTTCGGGTTTCGCATGACTGCCGTGGTCAGTCTCGTGGCCGGAACGATGTTCCTGATGTGGCTCGGCGAGCAGATCACCGAGCGTGGACTTGGCAACGGGATCTCGATTCTGATCTTCGCTGGGATCGTCGCTGGATTGCCCAGTGCGATTGGCGGCCTGTTCGAGCTGGTGAACACAGGCGCCATGAGCATCATTGCCTGCCTGATCATCATCGCCCTGGTGATTGGCGTGACGTACGCGGTGGTGTTCGTCGAGCGGGGCCAGCGCAAGATCCTGGTGAACTACGCGAAGCGCCAGGTTGGCAACAAGGTGTATGGTGGCCAATCGTCCCATCTGCCGCTGAAGCTGAACATGGCTGGTGTGATTCCGCCCATCTTCGCTTCGTCCATCATCTTGTTGCCGGCCACCATCGTGGGCTGGTTCGCTGCGGGGGAAGGCGTCCGTTGGCTGCGAGATTTGTCCGCCGCCTTGTCGCCCGGACAACCCATCTATGTCCTGCTCTACGCCGGCATGATCGTGTTTTTCTGCTTCTTCTACACGGCGCTGGTGTTCAACAGCCGGGAGACGGCGGACAACCTGAAGAAGAGCGGTGCATTCATTCCTGGCATCCGACCTGGCGAGCAGACTGCAAAGCACATCGACAAGATCCTGTCGAGACTGACGCTTGTCGGAGCGGTCTACATCACGCTGGTGTGTCTGCTGCCCGAGTTTCTGGTGCTGCGCTACAACGTGCCGTTCTACTTCGGTGGAACGTCGCTGTTGATCATCGTGGTCGTGACCATGGATTTCTGGGCTCAGGTGCAGAGTTACATGATGAGCCAGCAGTACGAGTCTCTGTTGAAGAAGGCGAATTTCAAGGCCAGTTGATTCGGCATTGAATGACGCCCAGCTGATGCGGCGCGCGGTGCGGGAAGACCTGCACCGTGTGACCTGTCAACGATTTGAGTCGCGCCCGGATCGTGTTCCGCGCGAAGTGAACGGAACCCCCGGGTTCAGGAGAAGACCATGAAAGTAGCCGCTTCGGTCAAGAAGATGTGCCGCAATTGCAAGATCATCCGCCGCAAAGGCGTGGTGCGAGTGATCTGCACCGATCCGCGTCACAAGCAGCGTCAGGGCTGATTTAGAGGAACCACATGGCACGCATTGCTGGCATCAACATTCCTCCGCACAAGCATGCGGAGATCGGCCTGACCTCGATCTACGGCATTGGCCGCACGACGGCGCAAAAAATCTGCGAGTCGGTCGGCATCGCCTACTCGAAGAAGATCAAGGACCTGACCGACAGCGAACTCGAGCGCATCCGTGACGAGATCGGCCGTCTGACGATCGAGGGCGACCTCCGTCGCGAACTGTCGATCAACATCAAGCGCCTGATGGATCTGGGCTGCTACCGCGGCTTCCGCCATCGCCGTGGTCTGCCTGTTCGGGGCCAGCGCACACGCACCAACGCCCGGACCCGCAAGGGCCCGCGCAAGGGTGCTGCAGCGCTGAAGAAGTAATTCCGCCGCCCCGGCAACCCACCACGAGAGCAACTCATGGCCAAAGCACCAGTCAACACTGCAGCCCGGCGCGTCAGCAAGAAGGTCCGCAAGAACGTCTCCGACGGGATTGCGCACGTTCACGCGTCGTTCAACAACACCATCATCACCATCACGGACCGCCAGGGGGGCGCGCTGTCTTGGGCATCCAGTGGTGGCCAGGGCTTCAAGGGCTCGCGGAAGTCCACGCCTTTTGCCGCCCAGGTGGCGGCCGAAGTCGCCGGCCGTGCGGCCCAGGAACAAGGCATCAAGAACCTGGACGTGCGGATCAAGGGCCCCGGTCCTGGGCGAGAGTCGTCTGTGCGTGCGCTGGCCTCCCTTGGCATCCGCATCAACTCGATCAGCGACGTGACGCCGATCCCGCACAACGGGTGCCGGCCGCAGAAGCGTCGTCGCATCTGATTGCGTCATTCGGGGACGAGCCACGGTTGGCTCTGTCCCCGTGGCTATAATCGAGAGTTCCGTCCGCCGACGGACTGGCATCACCAGGAAGTGGTTCAACCCATGATCCCTCCCGGTGCATGTCTGGCCGAGGCGGCGTTTCCGTTGGGTCGGGCTGAGGGCAGACGCGCCATAAGCCGACCTGTAAGTCCACCGTCCGACCTTTCCGACAACCGGATCTGCCGGACTCGCGCGGGGCGCCCCGATGGGGTGTCTGCCGCGTCAGAACACTGACTAGGATTACCAAGTGGCACGTCTCCTCGGCCCCAAGGCCAAGCTTTCCCGCCGCGAAGGCACGGACCTTTTCCTCAAGAGCGCACGTCGCGCCATCGGGGACAAGGCGAAGTTCGACAGCAAGCCCGGACAGCACGGCCGCACGAGCGGGGCGCGGACGTCCGACTTTGGCATGCAACTGCGCGAAAAGCAGAAGGTCAAGCGCATGTACGGCGTGCTGGAACGTCAGTTCCGCCGCTATTTCGCCGAAGCCGATCGTCGCCGCGGTAACACTGGTGCGAACCTGCTGTCGCTCCTCGAGTCCCGTCTCGACAACGTGGTCTATCGGATGGGGTTCGGCTCCACGCGCGCCGAGGCTCGGCAATTGGTGTCGCACAAGGCTCTCACCGTCAACGGCCAGGTTGTGAACATCCCCTCCTATCTCGTGAAGGCCGGCGACACCATCGCGCTGCGCGAGAAGGCCAAGAGTCAGCTGCGCGTTCAGGACGCCATGAAGCTGGCCCAAAGCGTGGGACTGTGCGATTGGGTGCAGGTGGACGCCACCAAGATGGAAGGTGTCTTCAAGAAGGTGCCCGACCGTGACCAGTTCGGCGCCGAGATCCGCGAAGCGCTCATCGTCGAGCTGTACTCGCGCTGATTCTCCGGGTCTGGCGGCGCGTTCCGGCGGAATGCTGGAACGGCTGCGGTCGGGGTGCGTCGCTCGCCGGGCACGACGCGCCGACATCTCTCGCCCGGCATGGTCCATCAGCCTTATCGGTGTAACGAGCCGAGGGTATTGACAGGAACGCAAGCTCAATGCAAACCACACTTCTGAAGCCGAAGGCCATCCAGGTCGAACCCCTGGGCGATCACCGGGCCAAGGCCACCCTCGAGCCCTTCGAGCGCGGTTACGGTCACACGCTGGGCAACGCTCTTCGCCGTGTGTTGCTGTCCTCGATGGTGGGCTACGCGCCGACGGAGGTCACGATCGCTGGTGTGCTTCACGAGTACTCCGCCATCGACGGCGTCCAGGAAGACGTCGTTCACATCATGCTGAACCTGAAGGGCGTGGTGTTCCGTCTGCACAACCGTGACGAAGTCACGTTGGTGCTGCGCAAGGAAGGTGAGGGCGCTGTCACGGCCGCCGACATCCAGACGCCTCACGATGTCGAGATCATCAATCCCGATCACGTCATCGCTCACCTCTCGCAGGGCGGCAAGCTCGACATGCAGATCAAGGTCGAGAAGGGCCGGGGCTACGTGCCCGGCAACCTCCGCCGCGCTGGTGACGAGCCGAGCAAGTCAATCGGCCGCATCGTTTTGGATGCTTCCTTCTCCCCGGTTCGTCGTGTGAGCTATGCGGTCGAGAACGCTCGGGTCGAGCAGCGCACCGACCTGGACAAGCTGGTCATGGAGATCGAGACCAACGGAGCTGTGTCGCCGGAAGAAGCGATCCGCCAGAGCGCGAAGATCCTGGTGGAGCAGTTGGCCGTGTTTGCCCAGCTTGAGGACAAGGTGGGCGAGATGTTTGAAGCCGCGCCTGCTCGCAGCCAGAGCTTCGATCCTATCCTGCTGCGTCCTGTGGATGAGCTCGAGTTGACGGTGCGTTCGGCCAACTGCCTGAAGGCCGAAAACATCTACTACATCGGCGACCTGATCCAGCGGACCGAGACCGAGCTCCTCAAGACGCCGAATCTGGGCCGCAAGTCGCTCAACGAGATCAAGGAGGTTCTCGCCTCTCGCGGTCTGACGTTGGGTGCGCGCCTGGAGAACTGGCCGCCGCAAGGGCTGGACAAGCGCTGATTCGTCGCGCCGTGTGAGAGTGAGTGCACCGGAGCAAGGTGGATGCCCCTCCGGTGCCTGACGAGCGGGTGACCCCGATCGTCACGGGCCAATGCCAGAACGTCGTTGGCCCGGGTGCCCCTCCGGTACCTGATCCGGCCGGAGGCTATTGAAAACAGGAAAGGAAAAAGCACCATGCGTCATCGTCACGGGCTTCGCAAGCTCAACCGCACCAGCAGCCATCGCCTGGCGATGCTGCGCAACATGTGCAACTCGCTGATCAAGCACGAGGCCATCAAGACCACCGTGCCCAAGGCCAAGGAACTGCGTCGCGTCGTCGAGCCGTTGATCACCCTGGGCAAGGAGGCGACGCTGGCCAATCGTCGCCTCGCCTTCGACCGCACCCGCGATCGCGATGTGGTTACCAAGCTGTTCAACGAACTGGGTCCGCGCTACAAGGCGCGTCCCGGTGGCTACACCCGAATTCTGAAGATGGGTTTCCGGGCGGGTGATAACGCGCCGATGGCTTTTGTGGAGCTGGTTGATCGGCCGGAGCCTGCAGCAGAGGCCCCGGCTGAGGCCGCCGCCGAGTAAAGGCGACGTTTCCGCAGGCCGTAACAAGCCGAAGTCTTCGACGGGCCCCGAGCGCAAGCTCGGGGCCCGTTGTCGTTCGGTAAGCGTGGCCCCAAGGCCCTCTTGACGAAGCGTCCGTCAGGTCAGATGTCGACGACGTGCCGCAGCAGCGCGAAGCCCACCCGCCACGTCGTGCCGTCGCCCGGATCGATCGAGGCGGTTCGCTGGTTGATGCGCACGATGGTCCCGACCACGGTGTTCAGGTGCTTGTCCTCGAAGGCCACCTTCTCGCCACATCGGAAGTCGTTGCGGCTCGCTCGCGGCGGCGGTGGCGGCTCAGCAGGTGCTGCAGGTCTTGCGGCACCGGGTGCCGGCGGCTCCACCGCCGTGTAGGGCACCGTCCACGAGCTGCGCGTTCCTTCTTCGTGAACGGTCAGCTGCGTGTCCTTCATCGCGATGACCTTGCCCGTGCGCATCCGCCCGTCGCGCCAGTCCATGAAGCGCACCGTCTGCCCCATGTGCAGGTCCTTGCGCACCTGCAGGATGCGCCGCGGGTCGGCCAGCATGCGCTCGATCACGGAGTTCAGCTGGAACAGCTGCAGGTTGCTGGCGTGCTGCAGCACGTCCAGCAACCGAGGGTCGATGCCGGGGTCGTTCATGCGGCCATCTTGCCGCGTTCGTCCGTCGGCCGCGCCCGTAGCGGCCGACCGATGTTCCACGGCAGCAATTCGTCGATGCGGTGGATCGGATGCTCGGCAATGCGCTCGAACACCTGGCGCAGGTAGTCCTCCGGGTCCAGCCCGTTGAGCTTGGCCGTCTCCACCAGGCTGTAGAACGCCGCCGCGCGCTCGCCGCCGGCGTCCGAGCCCATGAACAGGTAGTT
>Ga0075176_1101931_pt1 | contig 10251 bp, 10 predicted proteins | sample JI81BgreenRNA_FD_77311 | JGI IMG/M metagenome (GOLD analysis project Ga0075176, IMG submission 77311) | Metatranscriptome of wastewater effluent complex algal communities from Wisconsin, to seasonally profile nutrient transformation and... | ecosystem: Engineered > WWTP > Effluent > Algae...
TTTTTGATTTTTACTATTGTTATTTCACCACAAGGACACAAGTTCACAAGTTTTTTTACTCTATTAACTTCGTGTGCTTGTATTCTTGCGGTTGATTTACTCTTGCATAAAGGCGTAAGTAATACATTGAAAATTAATAATGAATCCTAAACAACTTCATAGAAAAAAATTATTTTCTACTTTGCAATTTTTTTTATCCTTCTTTAATTTTGCCTTGTGTTTCAAGCAATATTTTGTGGTCATGCTACATTTATAGCTTGTAAATGCTTGTTACAAGGCACAACTTGTAGCAGTATGGTTTCATTCTAACAACTCTTTCTTTTATCATTATGGGAAAAGGTGACGTAAAAACTCGCAAAGGTAAAATCTGGAGAGGTTCTTTTGGAAACACTCGCAGACGTAAACCTAACAAACCTGCTGTAGAAACAACAACAACAGCAGATAAAAAATAAGTACGTAAAGCTATAAAAGGAAATTCTTTTATAGCTTTTACTTTTTTTAATCTTACCTTTGCAAAAAAAAAACGAATCAATAATGAGTATTATTTATAAAACGCAAAAAGAAATAGACAGCATTAAAGAAAGTGCTGAAATTTTGGGCAAAGTACATGGCGAAATAGCCAAAAGAATTAAAGTGGGTACAAAAACCAAAGACTTAGACACCTTTGCAGAAAAATTTATTAAAGAACATGGGGCTTTACCGTCTTTCTTGAACTATAATGGTTTTCCGTTTTCTTTGTGTATCTCTGTCAATGAAGTCGTGGTACATGGTTTGCCAAGTGATTACGAACTAAAAGACGGCGATATTATTTCGGTAGATTGTGGGGTATTTTACAAAGGTTATCACGCAGACTCGGCTTATACGTACCCTGTGGGCAATGTAAAACCCGAAGTATTGCAACTCTTAAAAGTAACCAAAGAGTCTTTATACAAAGGGATAGAACAAGTAAAAGCTAATGCCCGTTTGGGTGATGTAGGTTCGGCTATTCAGAAGCATGTAGAACAATTTGGTTACTCTGTAGTGCGTGAATTGGTGGGGCATGGTATCGGGCAAGACCTTCACGAAGAACCTATAGTACAAAACTACGGCAAAAGAGGCGAAGGCAAAAAGCTACAAAACGGCATTGTCATTGCCATAGAACCAATGATAAACATGGGCAAGAAAGACATAGAAAAAATGGTTGATGACCATGGCATTAGGACTGTGGACAAAAAACCGTCTGCCCATTTTGAGCATACCGTAGCTTTGATTAACAATAAACCTGAAATTTTGACTACTTTCAAGTACATAGAAGAAGTTTTCCCGAATTTCTAAAATAAATGTAGATATTATTAAGATTTTGTAACATAGACTTTAGTCTGTGAATTAATTACTTGATTAGCAATGTATTACAAGCACAGACTAAAGTCTATGCTACAGACCTTAATAACCTACAGTAAATCAGTTTGTATGTTAGAAAACTTACACCTTATTGCCAAAAACACCCAACTCATCAAGTCTTTTGCTCAAGAGTTGGGCTTTTCTTTTTGTGGTATTTCAGAGGCTACTTTTTTAGAAGAAGAAGCCCCTTTGTTAGAGAAATGGCTGCAACAAAACCTGCATGGCAAGATGAGCTACATGGAAAACCATTTTGATAAACGGTTAGACCCTCGTTTGTTAGTACCAGATGCCAAATCTGTTGTTTCCTTGCTCTACAACTATTTTCCAGAAAAAGAACTTTTTTTGCAAGAGGACGACTTGAAAATCTCTAAATATGCTTATGGCAAAGATTATCATTTTGTTATCAAAGAAAAACTACAAACTTTCATGGAGAAAATCCATGAAGAAATAGGCGAAGTAGGCGGTAGAGTTTTTGTAGATTCTGCCCCTGTCATGGACAAAGCATGGGCAAAACGCAGTGGATTAGGTTGGATTGGTAAACATACGAACCTGATAAACAGGCAGATAGGCAGCTTTTTTTTCATAGCCGAACTTATCATAGATTTGCCTTTACAAGCCGACCACCCCACCAAAGACTATTGTGGGACTTGTACTCGTTGTATAGATGCTTGCCCCACAGATGCCTTGTTTAGCCCGTACCAAATAGACGGCAGCAAATGTATTTCGTATTTTACGATAGAACTCAAAGAAGCTATACCGACTTCGGTAGCTGGTCAATTTGAGAATTGGATTTTCGGTTGTGATATTTGTCAAGATGTTTGCCCTTGGAACAGATTTGCAAAGCCACACCAAGAACCGCAGTTTCAACCTCACCCTCACTTAGAAAATTTCCGCAAACAAGACTGGCAAGAACTCACCGAAGAAGTTTTTAATGAATTATTTAAAAAATCTGCCATTAAACGCACAAAATTTGCAGGTTTACAACGCAACATCAGTTTTTCAGTGAACAGTAATCAGTGAACAGTAAACAGTTATTAGTTATCAATGAATTAGGTGTTACTTTTACTTCTGTTCTTCGCTAAATATTTATTAATCACTATTTACCGACAACTGTTTACTGATAACTGTTTACTGATAACTGATAACTGATAACTGTTCACTGCTAACTGAAAAAAAATGCACTCACCCATTCACCAAGTTTTACAGTTGTTACACAACTCCCTTGTCCAATTAGGCAAAAACGTCGATTGGATAGCCATAGAACCTATTGGCACAACTATTTTTTTGGCAATGGAGGGCAGTAGGCGTAAATTTCATACGACACAGCACTTATTAGACGTTTGCAGGGACATGAACCCTACACAAACTTTGGCGGGGCTGTTTCATGATGTAGTATATGTGCAAATAGATGGTGGTTTTCCGCCTCACACCGATAAGATGTTGGCGAAATACGTACACTTTAACACCGAAAACTTAGAGGTAACTATTTCACAAAGTCATATAGAAAATCCTTTGTTTGAGTTGGTTTTGCAGTTATTTGGTTTTGCACATGGTCAAAAATTGTCACCCTACGCAGGGCAAAACGAGTTTTTGAGTGCCTTGTTGTGTGCAGAACTCTTGCACCCTTACCTTACAGTTACAGAATTATTGGCGGTGTTGGCTTGTATAGAGGCTACGATTCCGTTCAGAAAGGAAAATGCTGAAGGAAAAACTTGTTATGAGGTTTTAGCACAACGCCTACAAGAAATAACTAAAATGGGGGGTTTGCCTTTGAGTAGCACAGCCATAGACAAAATAGTGATAGATGCCGTTGGTTTGGGTAATAGAGATGTGGCAAATTTTGCGTTTGAAGATGTTGGACGTTTCTTAGACAACACTTGGATTTTATTGCCCGAAACCAATTATTTTATGTGGCAAGGTGGCGTGTATTCAGTAATAAGCTACCGCAATGCGTTGTTGAAAATGGAAACTTTTTTAGGTTTTTTGAATCCGCAACATATTTTTCACCAATACAAAAATAATCCACCAACAAATCAATCCCAGCATTTAGTCAATAAAGCTACTTACAATGTAAGTATAGCTACGCAATATATTGGTATGAAACTTTTGCCTGTGGCAGTAATAGAAGCCTTAGCCCTGCTTACAGGTGGTGATGCCCCTCTGTCTATGTTTGTGGGAGATGTAAGAGTCTATCATCAAAAAGTCCAAAGAGCCGAAGATTTTTTACCACCAAATACAATACAATTAGATGATTTACAAACAGATACAGTGTATCAACTCTTGGCAGTTGGTCGTACTTCGCCTACGTCTTTTGACCTACAAAATTCGCCGTTGGCAGCTTATATTTACGCACATCTGTCTGCCGAAGAACGTAAGCATTTATTAAGCCAAGCCAAAGAGTTTTTCAAACAAGCCATTAGCCCCAAAGAATTTTTACAGCACTTACCCAAAGATTTATTAAAAAATTTGGTAGTAGCTATTAGTAAAATTGCACTTTCAAGGAAGAGCATTTTAGAAAAAGTCTTGAATGAATTGATTAAATAGGATTCATGATTTTTGTTTAACTTTTTTACCGCAAATACACGAAGGTTATAGTAAGTGAACTTGTTATAGACTACCCAGAATTGTAGGTAATATTTCAAACGAATATGGGATAAAACTCGTTATTTGCATAATCGTATATTCAATTACTATTAAAACCTACTAATCTATGTCAAACTTCACCAAACTCTCTATCCCCGAACCTTGTCATGAAAATTGGGCGGTGATGCACCCTACTGAAAAAGGCAAATTTTGCGACCTCTGCCGAAAAGAAGTCATAGACTTTACGACTTGGACAGACGAGGCTGTTATTCAGTATTTTGAGCTAAATCCACAACAAACTTGTGGCAGAATAACTGAAAATCAACTATTGAGGATTAACCAAATCTTAACTACTCATGCACAAAAGCAGCCGAATTTGTGGCGGATTTTTGCGTGGGCTTTGTCAGCTACTACATTGGTGGCGAGTGGGGCGAAGGCGGAGGAAAAACCAACTGCACAAGTAGTTTATCCATTGAATACTCCAAAAAAAGCTATTGAGCATGATAAATTAGTTACAACAAGAGATACTTCTGGACATGAAATAATAATTAAAGGTCGAATTATATCTAAAGACGATAATTTACCTATACCGGGAGCTACTATAATCCTCAAAGGCACAAATATTGGTACAGTAACAAATGTAGAAGGAGAGTATATGCTTCCAGTAGATACCACAAAAGTTCGTAAACCTTTAGTTTTAGTCGTAAGTTTTATAGGTTATGAAACGAAAGAAATACCTTTAGCACATACACAAAGTATTTATAATGTTGAGCTTAGCTTCAGTTATGTTTGGATGGGAGAGGTTGTGATTATTGCCCCAAGTTTCTTTCCTAATCCTTTCAGGTGGATAGGTTGGAAAACTCGTCTTTTGTGGCGTAGAGTTTTTTAATTGAAGTTGATAATCCTTCTTGGTTAAATAATGTTTATTCCAATAATGATTTGTACGAGAAACTCTTGACTGCATTTCATATTTGGTATAAAGAGAGTGAAACCAAAGGACTGATAAAATAACAAATGTGTAGCATTGCATTTACAAAAAAGAATACCGTTGTACCATTTTACTCCTTACACCTTAACCACACCCGCAAACGTAGCTCTAAAATATTTGTTAAAAAAACATCAAATATTGATGAATTTCTAAAACTTTGCCTATATTCATCATATTTTTTGTAAAACAACACTATCGAGTACTACTATGCAATACAACACTTGGTATCACCCTTACGAGTACAATCCTGCTTATACGAAGAGAGTGGCGTACTTTTGTATGGAATTTGCGGTGCATCAACCTCTCAAAATTTATTCGGGTGGTTTAGGCTTTTTGGCGGGTTCTCACATGAGAAGTGCCTACGACCTTCGCCAAAACCTCATTGGTATTGGTATTTTGTGGAAACACGGCTACTATGACCAAGTTCGGAACGAGGACAGGTCTATGAAAGTACAGTTTCAGCACAAATCCTATAATTTCTTAGAAGATACAGACATCATTATTCCTGTGTACGTGAACCGCCATCAGGTATATGTCAAAGTGTATTGTCTAAAACCCGAAACCTTCGGTACTGTGCCTATTTACTTGCTTTCTACGGACATTCCAGAAAACGACTATTTGGCACAAACCATTACCCATAAACTTTACGACAGAGATACCGCAGCCCGCATTGCCCAAAATATTGTCTTGGGGATTGGCGGTGCTAAATTGGTAGATATTTTAGGCGGAGCAGACGTATATCACATGAACGAAGCCCACGCCTTGCCTTTGGCTTTCCACTTGTATTCGCAACTGCAAGATGTGGACAAAGTAAGAGAAAAATTGACTTTTACGACACACACACCCGAAAAAGCTGGCAACGAAGAACACATGATAGACTTCTTAGACCAAATGGGCTTTTTCGAAATGCTGTCTTTGAACGAAGTACGTGCCATTACAGGCATCAAAGGTCATGTATTTAGTCATACCTTGGCTGCCTTGCGTTTGGCAAAAATAGCCAATGGCGTTTCGCAGTTACATGGCGAAGTGTCCAGAGAAATGTGGGGCGAATACGACAACATAGCCCCAATTACGGCAATTACCAATGCCCAAAACAAAAGATACTGGGCAGATGTAAAACTACAAGCAGCCCTCAAAGATAAAGACGACAACGCCTTAGTCTTGCGTAAAAAACACCTCAAACGGTGGTTATTTGAGGAAGTAGCCAACCAAACAGGCAAATTATTTGACCCCGATGTTTTGACGATTGTGTGGGCAAGACGTTTTGCGGAATACAAAAGAGCCGATTTGTTGTTGCACGACATCAACCAATTCAACCGCATTGTCAAAAACTCTAAGCACCCCGTACAAATTATTTGGGCGGGCAAACCGTATCCGTTTGATGAATACGCAATCAGTGTGTTCAATCACTTGGTAAAATATATGCAAAGAGTACCCAATTGTGCAGTTTTAACAGGTTATGAATTGCAGTTGTCTAAACTCCTGAAATTGGGGGCAGATGTTTGGTTGAACACGCCTCGCCGTCCAAGAGAAGCCTCTGGCACAAGTGGCATGACCGCAGCCATGAACGGAGCAGTGAATTTGTCTATTAATGACGGTTGGATTTCAGAGTTTGTGAAACATGGACACAACGGCTTTGTATTGCCGATTGCCCACAAAGAGAACATAGACAAAGTCGACAACTTTGATGCCCATAACTTGTACCACATCTTAGAAAAAGAAGTGATACCTTTGTATTACGACAATCCGAAAGGCTGGTTGAAGGTGGTGAAAAACAGTATGTCGGAAGTTACACCGTTTTTTGATGCAGACCGTATGGCTGCCGAATACTACGAAAGATTGTATAAACTGGAGTATGAACCCCAACAAAATCAGTCGGAAGTATTTAGTAGTAACCATTTGTAGGTAATCAAGTTTTCTTTTTTTACCGCACCCCTGCCCCTCTCCATTTGGAGAGGGGTGTTTTTTTCTCAATGCCATTGGAGAGTAATTTACTTTGAAAAGGTGAGAAATGTTAAACATTACCTATCACTGCATCTTTCGCCTTCGCTATCAGGCAAATTCATCAAAAACTTAGACAATAGTCTGTCCATGTCTGCGTCTAAGTGGTACACCCGAAATTTACCATTGTCCACATACCGCCAACTTTCTTCATAGGCAATAGTGTCTAAATAAGACGAAACATCAGACTGAACGGCATAAAATCCTTTGTTTCGCAAGTCATTTTTAACATCTAAACTTGTGGTTTTACCAAATTCAAGTAAATGATTTTCAGCAACAATTTTTACAATTTCTTTGCTCAACATTTTCATACGTTCAAAAAGGTTTAAATAATTTGTTGTGGTTGTGAAGTTGATACAAAGATAAGCTGCCACTCCGTAAAGCATTTACGAGGTGAAAATATTTTTATGAAACAGAGATTATTTAAGTCTGTAGCATAGACTTTAGTCTGTGCTTGTAATATAATGATGACTACACAGACTAAAGTCTATGCTACAACATCTTCATGAGTTCTAATTTTAGTACAATAAAATGAGCAATAAAAAAGAAAAATTGTGCAATAAGAATAGGAACAGCCAAACGGTTGTGTGTAGGAAACTGTAACAAATGGTACAAATAATGTAGCCCATAGCCCACTATCCACCAAGCTACAAAGTTTTGTAGAGGCACAAAATTGTTTTGCCACTGCCAAAAATCTAATGCCATTGCCACAGGTTCTATGAAATAGTCCAATACTACCATAGCACTTGCCCCCAAAGCAGCTTTAATTGCTACAGGTGTTTTCGGGGCGTATTGGGCTACTAAACTGCCCGTAGTGCCTACCAACACCGCCCAATTTAGCCCTATGGTTAGCGGAATTTCAAACAGTTTTGTTCCCAAAGTAGCACCGTACCAATACACGCCAAAAATTTTACCTGTGTGTACGCCAACTAATTCTACCAAATAACCTACGACATAGGCAATGCACAAAAACAGTAAAAAGTTACGATTGTTAGCTTCGGTTTGGTGTATGCCAAAGAGTACAATCGTTATGATTAAATTAAGAGGGGTTAAAGCAAGAAATAAACTTTTTGTAGGTGCATACAACATGAGCAACCAACCAAAAAAGTGCATGGCTAAGACTAAACCCGCAGCCAACCGATAAGTATTTTGTAGCATTAAATTTTACGTTTGTTCCACAAACCATTAAGCATATCTTCAAATTCTTCAATATCAAATTGCAAATCATCTTCGCCATATTGGTCAAAGGGATTTTCTAATTGGTCTTGAATATTGATAAGACTCACAAAGACAAAACTATACAAAACTGCCGACAAATAGCCTATCAAAGTTTCGTTGCCGTCATTTAAATGGTGAGCAAAATAAGGAGCATACAATACAGGAAAAGTATAGGTAAAAAACTTAGAGTAAGTCCGCAGAGAATTAGGGGTACGATACAAAAATATTTTCCGCATCTTTTCAAAATCCACAATACACTTGCTCAAATATTGGTCAAGGCGTGAAAGTTCACTGGGTGTAACTCCTGCACTGCGGTAAGTCTGGATAAACTGCGAAATTTCATCAAATTGTTGATAGACTAAACGGTCTCTTTGTGCATGATTATCAGGGTTTTGCAAAAAATAACCGTGCATCAACTTGATACAATCTACCAATAATACTTTTGACTGTTGCACATAAGTTACTTGGTGGTCATTTGTCCAATTTTTGGCAGACAAAAACAAACTTAATAAGTTAGATTTGAAAGACGCATAACACATGATAGCATCTTCTCTCCGTTTATAGGCACTGTTGATAGAGAAAACCACAGGAAAAATAATAGCCGTACCAATCAGCGTAATAGGTAAATCCCCTATAAACTTGAAGTAGGCACAATAATAAGTAGTGATAACGGAGAGTGCTGTAACAATCCAAGTTTTGTAGTCAATGATAAGAGATAAGCTACGAAAAAGTTTGAGCATAACACGAGAAAAAATTTTGTGGGTTGATTATGAACACAATGTTACAAAAAAGTAAACAAAAGTTGATAAATACACCCAAAAATCTATCGTAGCTTGACTTAGCTTAACTTATTTTTACGGAGGTCATTGTCAAAGCCCCCGCAACAGGCTTGTCGTTAAAGAAAGTAGTATTTTCTTGCTTTTCTTTCAAAGCCAAAATATATAACAATGGCAGGTAATGTTCGGGTGTAGGAATAGCTAATGAAAATGCTTTTCCTTGTTGTGCGTAGTTAATCAGTGCCGTATGGTTATTGTCCAAAACAAAATTTTTCATTTTTTCACTCACCTCTGTTGCCCAATCATAAGCAAAATTCTCATTTAGTCTTTTCCAATCGACTAATCTAAGATTGTGTACCATGTTACCACTGCCTACAATTAATATACCTCTGTTTCTTAGTGTAGCTAATTCTTTGGTGAGGTCATAATGGTACTGTGGCGGCTGCGAGTAATCTATGCTCATTTGTATAACAGGTACGTCTGCTTGTGGATACAAGTGCTTAAGCACACTCCAAGCCCCATGGTCAAGCCCCCATTGATGGTCTAATTGTATGGCAGTTTTGGTAATCAGTTGTTGGGTAACAAGGGCTAATTCAGGGCTTCCTTTGGCGGGATACTGTACTGCATACAATTCAGGCGGAAACCCTCCAAAATCGTGTATTGTTTTGGGGTTAGGACTTGCTGTAAGGTAAGTGCCTTTAGTTTCCCAATGTGCAGAGATGCAAAGAATAGCTTTGGGTGCTGGCAAATGCTTACTTTCTTTTATAAAACCTCTCACAAACTCATTGTCTTCTATGGCATTCATAGGGCTACCATGCCCCAAAAAAAGTGCAGGCATCTTTTCGGTAAGGGGCAAATTTCCTAATAGTTGTTCTACGTTCTTAAGTTCCGTCATGGTCGTACCAATTGGTATTGTTGCTATGAGTTGCAAAAATTCTTTCCTATTCATTAATAAGGGGAGTTAAAAAGAAACTTTCTAAGCCCTTAGACTTAGAAAGTTGTGTATTTAAATATTTTCTCCGTTAATCGTAATTCCCCACAAAGGTTGTTTTTTGATGTATTTGGCATAAGCCGTAATACCCGCCACACCAGAAAAAGTACCTAATAACAAACCTACCCACAGCATCGCCCAAGCCCAACGTCTTGCTCTGCGTTTTTGGTACGTCCACTCGTCTTTGGGTACATACGTAATAGGCTTGCCACCTGCTTCTGTTATAGCTACATTCAGTTCGGCTTGTTGGTGTTTGAGGGCGTTGATATGTTGCTCCAATTCTTGTACTTGGCTTTGTCTATGCACAATTTTTT
>Ga0075176_1826824_pt1 | contig 9965 bp, 10 predicted proteins | sample JI81BgreenRNA_FD_77311 | JGI IMG/M metagenome (GOLD analysis project Ga0075176, IMG submission 77311) | Metatranscriptome of wastewater effluent complex algal communities from Wisconsin, to seasonally profile nutrient transformation and... | ecosystem: Engineered > WWTP > Effluent > Algae...
GTGCTCACACCCATGATCAAGGCCAGTGAAACCATTGCCAAATTGTTGAAAAAAGGGGATATCGTCATTTATGAATCTACCGTTTATCCTGGTGTGACCGAAGACGAAATGGTGCCTGTACTCGAAAAACACTCAGGCCTCACCTTCAACCAGGACTTTTACTGTGGCTATTCGCCCGAACGAATCAATCCGGGAGATAAAGAACATACGGTTACCAAAATCTTAAAAGTCACATCGGGTTCAACACCCGAAGTTGCCGACTACGTAGATGCGCTTTACAAGAGTGTGATTGTGGCAGGTACACACAAAGCCTCCAGTATCAAGGTAGCCGAAGCAGCCAAGGTCATAGAGAATTCACAACGCGACATCAACATAGCCTTTGTCAATGAATTGGCTAAAATCTTCAACCTCATGGGCATCGATACACATGAGGTTTTGGAAGCCGCGGGCACCAAATGGAACTTCCTCAAGTTTAAACCGGGTTTGGTTGGCGGGCATTGCATTGGTGTAGATCCCTTTTACCTGGCACAAAAAGCACAGGAATTGGGCTACCATCCCGAAATCATCTTGGCAGGTCGTCGCTTGAACGATTCCATGGGTGGTTATGTGGCTGACCAGGTGGTGAAACACATGGTGAAAAAGGACATTCAAGTGAAGGGAGCTAAAGTCCTCATGCTTGGCTTTACATTCAAAGAAAACTGTCCCGATGTGCGCAATACACGGGTGATCGATATCATTCGTGAATTAGAAACGTATCGGGTAGATTTGGACGTGTTTGATCCTTGGGCCAATCCGGCTGAAGTGCAACATGAATACGGAATTGATGTAATAAACGAGCTCAGGCCTGGTGTAAAGTACGATGCAATTGTTTTAGCTGTTGCCCACGATGAGTTCAAAAAGCTTGAGTTGTCAACGTTGAGTGCATCAACTTCGGTGCTCTATGACGTAAAGGGCGTATTGCCAAAAGAACTGGTTGACAATCGTCTTTGATGCAAGAGCAAGTGTATCACCAACAGCCTTTGGCCGAATGGAGGTTCTTGATAACCGGCGGTGCTGGATTTATCGGCTCAAATTTGGTCGATTACCTGCTTCGGCATGGTGCAGCCCAGGTACGGGTACTCGATAATTTTTCCAATGGCTACAGAGAGAATATAGCCGGTTATTTCAATCACCCCAATTTTGAGCTTTTTGAAGGCGACATTCGGAATGTAGAAGATTGCAAAAAGGCCCTCGAGGGCATTCACTATGTTTCGCACCAGGCAGCATTGGGCAGCGTACCTCGTTCAATCAATGACCCCATCACCTCCAATGCCGTCAACATCAGTGGCTTTTTGAATATGCTCGTGGCAGCCAAAGAATCGCCAACACTCAAACGGTTTGTGTATGCTGCCTCTTCTTCGAGTTATGGCGATAGCCCTTTATTGCCGAAGGTAGAAGGAAACGAAGGCAAACCATTGAGCCCATATGCCGTGACCAAATGGGTCAATGAATTATACGCCGATGTTTTTAGCAAGGTGTATGGCTTTCATACCATTGGTTTACGCTATTTCAACATTTTTGGTCCCAGACAAAACCCGTTGAATCCCTACGCGGCGGTCATTCCTATTTTTATAAATGCTGCCATGCAAGGCAAAGCACCTGTCATCAATGGTGACGGCGAAACATCACGTGATTTTACCTTCGTTGAAAATGCCATTCAAGCCAATGTGAAAGCCATGTTACATACGCCCGAATTGGGTCAACATGAAGTCATGAACATTGCTGCGGGTGACCGAACGACCTTAAATACATTGTGGCAACTCATAGCCGCCGAAGCCGGCTGTTCTGCGTTGCGGCCTGAATACCGTGCTGAACGGCCCGGAGATGTTAGGGCATCCTTGGCCGACATCAGCAAGGCAAAGCGTGTGATTGGTTATGAGCCGCTTGTTGATGTAAAGCAAGGACTCAAACTGGCATTTCAATGGTATAAAAACAATCCCTATGTCTGAAACAGCTTATTTTGCCCACGAAACCGCCGTTGTTGATGCGGGATGCCAAATTGGTGCAGGCACAAAAATTTGGCATTTCAGCCACATCATGCCCAATTGTGTGATTGGTGAAAAATGCAACATCGGTCAAAACGTGGTCATTTCACCCGAAGTAGTGCTGGGTAAAAACGTTAAGATCCAGAATAACGTGAGCATCTACACCGGCGTAACCTGCGACGATGATGTGTTCCTGGGGCCGTCCTGTGTGTTTACCAATGTCATCAATCCACGCTCGGCCGTCAACCGGAAATCGGAATATGCCAAGACCCATGTGGGCAAAGGCGCCAGCATAGGTGCCAATGCCACCATCGTATGTGGCCATGACATTGGCCCTTTTGCCTTTATTGGTGCGGGTGCCGTGGTAACCAAAACCGTTCCGGCTTATGCCTTGGTAGTAGGCAATCCGGCGCGTCAAATGGGCTGGATGAGTGAATATGGTCATCGCCTACAATTTGATGAAAACGGCCTGGCTTCCTGCCCCGAAAGCAATGAAAAGTATCAATTATCAAACGGAAAAGTAACCAAACTATAATGTCAAATTCCACTGTAAAATTTGCGGTGATTGGCTGCGGACACATCGGAAAGCGCCATGCCGAAATGATCAAACGCAATCCCGAAGCCGAATTGGTTGCACTGTGCGACGTACTACCGGCCGATAAGGTTAATACCGCCCAGTTTGGGGTACCCCAGTATGCCACCCTGGCCGAAATGTTTGCCGCACATCCTGAAATTGAAGTGGTAAACATTGCCACCCCCAATGGCTTTCACTGCGAACACGCATTGGAGGCACTGGAGGCGCGCAAACACGTGGTCATCGAAAAGCCTTTGGCCTTGTCAAAGGCCGATGCAGAAAAGGTAATCTTCAAAGCCCTGCAGGTACACCGCCAGGTCTTTGCGGTGATGCAAAACCGCTATTCGCCACCTTCGGTTTGGATCAAAGACATGGTAGAAAGCGGAAAGCTGGGTAAAATTTACATGGTGCAACTCAATTGCTACTGGAACCGCGACAACCGGTACTACAAGCCCGGCAGTTGGCATGGCAACAAAGAATTGGATGGCGGCACCCTCTTCACCCAATTTTCACACTTCATCGACATCCTGTATTGGCTGTTTGGCGACATACACAACATCAAAAGCCGTTTTTACGACTTCAACCATGCTGAACTCACCGATTTTGAAGATTCAGGCATCGTAACCTTCGATTTCCTCAACGGGGGCAGTGGCGTATTGAATTTTTCTACAGCTGTTTGGGACAAGAACCTCGAAAGCAGCATGACCATCATTGCCGAAAAAGGGGCGGTGAAAATCGGAGGGCAGTACATGGACAAAGTGGAATATTGCCATGTACAGAACTACGAAATGCCTGAATTGGCACCTACCAATCCTGGTAATGACTATGGCGCCTACAAAGGCTCGGCTCAAAACCACAACTTTGTGATCGATAATGTGGTGGATGTGATTCACAACAGAGCCACCATCACCACGAACGCCCTCGAAGGCCTCAAGGTAGTCGAAATCATCGAACGCGTTTACAAGTACAGCAACATTGGTTAATTTGTTGTTGACTTTCTATAATTACCTGCGGTATGCCAGCTAAGCGCATAGCTGTCATTGGTGGTGGTCTCATTGGTTTAGCCACTGCTTACAAATTACTACTGAAACATCCCGCACTGCAAGTGCAGCTTTTCGAAAAAGAGGATGGACCTGGTCATCATCAGTCGGGAAGAAACAGCGGCGTGCTGCACTGCGGATTGTATTACCAGCCCGGCTCGTTGAAGGCACGCTTGGCGGTTGAAGGCATACGCGAAATGACCGCTTTTTGCCGTCAGCATGACATCACCCATGAAATCTGTGGTAAAGTGGTTGTAGCAGCCAACCAACAACAAAACGAAACCCTCCGCGAACTGGCAAAACGGGGTGCATCCAATGGGTTGCAAGGACTAAAAGTTCTAAGCAAATCGGAGTTACGCCAACGCGAACCCATGGTAAAAGCTACCGAAGCACTTTTGGTACCCGAAGAGGGCATAGCCGATTACAAAGGGGTGATGAAAAAGCTGGTATCCCTCATCGAAGAAAGGGGCGGCAAAGTGCATTTCAACAGCCCGGTTTGGTCGGTTAACCAAACGTCGGCTGGAGAAATCATCATTCAAACGGCAACAAGCAGTCATACTTTCGACCGTTTGGTGAGTTGTACAGGCCTGCATTCCGACCGGGCCTACAAAGGTTTTACCGGCAAAAAGGGCCCGTTGCGCATTGTGCCTTTTAGGGGAGAATACCTGAGCTTTAAACCTGAGTTCAACGATTGGGTGAATCACCTCATTTATCCGGTACCCGATATCAAGTATCCGTTTTTGGGTGTTCACTTTACCCGCATGGTCTCGGGCGAACGCGAAGTAGGCCCTAATGCTGTTTTGGCTTTCAAGCGGGAGGGTTATTCCAACAGCGACATCAACCTCAAAGACACTTTAGAGAGCCTCACCTATGTGGGTTTTTTGAACTTTCTGCGTAAAAACTTCACTTTTGCCATGGGTGAATTTGCCTCTTCTCTTTCCATGGCATCTTTCATTGCCAAGGCCAAAGTGATGATTCCTGAAGTAGAGGCCAGCATGTTGGTAAAAGGTTCAGCCGGTGTGCGTGCCCAAGCCATGGATCCATCAGGCAAATTGCTGATGGATTTTAACGTGGAACGCGAAGGCAACCAAATACATGTATTGAATGCGCCTTCTCCGGGAGCGACTTCTTCATTGGCAATAGCTTCTTACATTATTGACACCTATCTAACCGATTTGAATTAGCATTTTAAGGATGAGTATGGTCATCTCAGGATTTGGTATTCGCTTAAAGCGAATCGAAGAAAGCGACTTGGAGCTCATTCGATTTTGGCGTAATTCTGAATATGTGAAGCAATACATGGTTTTCAGAGATTACATTTCTCCGGAAATGCAATTGGCTTGGTTCAAGCGAGTTAATAACCAGAATAACCATTATTTCCTAATTATTGTAGAAAATACGCCGGTTGGATTGGCCAATATCAAAGACATAGATGTTGAACGTAAGAGCGGTGAAAGCGGTATTTTTTTAAGTTCTCCTGAGTTTGTTGATGGCGATTTAGGCATAAGGGCGACAATCGTTCTTTTAGACTTTGCATTTAACCAACTCGATTTAATCCAATTACATCAAACCATTACAGAGGCAAACCAAGCTGCCCAAAATTTCAACAAGCACTTAGGGGTTCAAATCGTTGAATCTGATAAAGGAATCAGTAAAGGCATCTTGTTGAAAAACAACTACTTTAGTAAAACAAACAAAATCCGAAAAATTCTAAATAAATACACATGAATACGAGCATAGATGCATTTGTAGAAAATTTTGCTTCGCAATTTGACGAAACACCCATGGATCAATTCCAGGCATCAACAGCATTCCGTGAATTGGAAGAATGGAGCTCAATGACCGCTCTAGTAATCATTGCAATGGTAGATGAAATTTACAAGGTTAAACTTACAGGCAATGAGATAAAGGATTCAACGACCATTGAAGACTTGTATCAAGTGGTAATCGCCAAGGTAAATGGCTGATTTTGTTATTCGAAATGTGAAATTTGCGGGGCTTGCCTCTGCTGTTCCAAAGGCAGTGGAGCAAAATGTTGAATTGCAACAATTCGACCGCGAAGAAATAGAAAAGCTGGTAAAACTTACCGGCATTGAACGACGCAGGTTATCAGGCAATGAGCTAACAACCAGCGATCTATGCTTCAGTGCTGCTGAAGCAGTAATTGCCAAGTTGAATTGGAAAAAGGAGGAAATTGGAGCACTGGTGTTTGTGACACAAACACCAGATTACATCCTGCCAGCCACGTCTAATATTTTACAGCATAGGCTTGGACTCGGGTCAGGATGTCTTGCCCTAGATATCTCAAGCGGCTGTTCGGGCTACATCAATGGAATAATAACCCTTGGACAACTTTTGCAGGGAGGCAACATCAAAAAGGGACTACTGTTGGTTGGAGATACAATTTCTAAAATTTGCAATCCATTAGACAAAAGTACATATCCGCTCTTTGGTGATGCAGGCACTGCAACTGCATTTGAATTTGATGAAGGCGCCCCTGACATACTTGCCAATATGTTTTCCGATGGAGCCGGATATGACGCCATCATTATAGAAGATGGAGGTTATCGGTCGCCATTTAATGAAAAATCACTCGAGCAGTGTGTGATTGACCCAGGCATAGAGCGAACAAGGAAGGATTTAGTGCTAAACGGCATGGACGTATTCACTTTTGGAATTACGCGTGCACCAGAATGCGTTACTCAGTTGTTGCATTCATTTAAGCTCGAGAAAGACCAAATAGACTATTTTGTTTTTCATCAGGCGAATAAATTTATGAATGACACCATTCGCAAAAAACTCGCCCTGAAACCGGAGCAAGTTCCCTCTACCTTGGCAAATTACGGCAATACGAGTTCAGCGTCAATTCCATTGACCATCACAGAAACGCTCCAACAAGCCATTCAAGAGCGTGAATTGAATACGGTATTATGCGGCTTCGGAGTGGGTTTATCCTGGGGAGCGGTGTACATGCAAATCGCCCATGCTGAAATCGCCGACCTGACAGAAGTGTAAAAAAGGCAAAATGCTTAACGGAAAACGAATACTGGTTACAGGAGCAACATCTGGCATTGGAAACGAGATTGCTCGGCAATGTGTTGCCAATGGTGCTACAGTTATTTTTTGTGGAAGAACTGCAGAACGACTTAATTCATTGCGAGCAGAATTTGGTTTGGAGCACCAGTATGTGCAAGCCGATATATCGAACGATGAAGGTATCCAAACCCTTCTAAATGCATGTGAACAATTACATGGTATTGTTCATTGTGCCGGTGTGATGAAAACCCTACCCGCTAAGTTCATTAACCGCGAATCACTTGACGAGATCATGAACACCAATTTTTATGCATCGGTGTTAATTAATTCCGGCTTGCTAAAAAAGAAAGCATTACAAAAAGGGGGAGCAATTGTTTTCATTTCCTCAATTAGCGGAAATTTTGTTGCTCTAAAAGGAAATGCTGTTTACAGTGCAACAAAAGGCGCGTTAAACGCTTACGCAAAAGTATTGGCCTTGGAGCTTGCAAACCAATCGATATCAGTTAATACAATTAACCCTGGAATGATTCGAACTGATTTATGGGCAGGACCTGAGGCGAGTATTAGCAACGAACAAATAATAGAAGATGAAAAAAGGTACCCATTGGGATACGGTGAACCTGTAGATGTTGCAGAAATGTGCGTATTTCTTTTATCAGCAAAGGCAAAGTGGATAACAGGTTCCAACGTGATTCTCGACGGAGGCTTTACCATTCAATAGCATTATGAAAGCATTTATAAAGGCCATTTCATATTATTTGCCTGAAAGAATCCTGACCAATCAAGAACTTACACAGAGGTTCCCAGAATGGACTGTAGAGAAAGTAGCCTCAAAAATTGGCATCGACCAGCGACACATTGCCGCGGAAAATGAGTTTGTTTCTGATATGGCTGTTAGAGCTGCCGAAAAGCTCTTTTCAGAGCATCAAATAACTCCCCAGGACATTGATTTTATTTTATTATGTACCCAAAGTCCTGATTATTTTTTGCCGACTACTGCGTGTTTGGTTCAAGACAGACTAAACATTCCCACCACGGCAGGTGCATTAGATTTTAATTTGGGTTGTTCGGGTTACATTTATGGTTTGGCTTTGGCAAAGGGTCTTCTGGCAGGGGGTATTGCCAAAAATGTACTGCTACTAACTTCAGAAGTATATTCCAAACACATTCACGAAGCTGATAAAGGAAATGCCACCATTTTTGGAGATGCAGCAAGTGCCACCCTTATTGCTTCCTCAGGATTTGCCGAAATACAGCATTTTGATTTAGGGACTGATGGGGCTGGAGGAAAAAATTTAATCGTGAAACAGGGAGCACTAAAGCATCCAAACAGAAGCCTTGAGGAGGTTGTTTTGGAGGATGGAAGTGTTCAACGTCCGGCTCACCTTTACATGAACGGCTCTGAAATTTTCAATTTCACCATTGACAGAATTCCGGGTTTGGTTACACGCACATTGGAGCTAAACGACCTTAAGAAAGAAGATATTCGTTTGTTTGTTTTTCACCAAGCAAATAAGTTCATGCTCAATCACTTGCGAATGAAAATGGGTATAGAACCAGAGCGTTTTTATGTTCACATGAAGAATTGTGGAAATACCGTTTCAGCCACCATTCCAATCGCATTATTAGAAGCAATCAATGAGGGAATACCTAAAGAAAACGATGAGGTCTTATTGGCTGGTTTCGGAGTTGGTTATTCCTGGGGAGCATGTACCATTCGATTTTAGACTATGATTCCATTTAATAAGCCGTTTTTAACCGGTAAAGAGGCCCATTACATGTACGATGCGGTGTATTCGGGCAAATTGTCAGGCAATGGCAAGTACACGAAATTGTGCCAGCAATTTTTTGAACAGCGTTACGGATTCAAGAAGAGCCTGTTAACCACATCCTGTACCGATGCGCTCGAAATGGCTGCCATTCTCATAGATATTCAAGCAGGTGATGAGGTGATTTTGCCATCATACACCTTTGTGAGCACAGCGAATGCCTTTGTGTTGAGAGGTGCCAAATTGGTTTTTGCTGATTCTATGCCAGATAACCCTAACATGGATGCAGCTACCATAGAACCCTTGATTACTGCAAAAACCAAAGCGATTGTTCCGGTACATTATGCAGGGGTAGCTTGCGATATGGATGCCATCATGACACTCGCCAACAAACATGGATTGTGGGTGGTTGAAGATGCGGCGCAAGCAATCGATAGCTTCTATACCAATGCGAAAGGGGAGAAAAAGGCTTTGGGAAGCATCGGCCACTTGGCAGCCTTTTCTTTTCACGAAACCAAAAACATCATCAGCGGTGAAGGCGGTATGCTGGCGATCAACGACGATAGGTTCATCGAACGTGCCGAAATTATCTGGGAGAAAGGCACCAATCGCTCTGCATTTTTTAGAGGAGAGGTTGATAAATACGGATGGGTAGATGTGGGGTCTTCATTTTTGCCATCTGAAACCATCGCAGCTTTTTTGTGGGCACAGCTCGAAAATTTGGAACAAATTCAGCAACGTCGAAAGGAAATTTGGCAACAATACCAGCTGCAGTTGACAGCATGGGCAGCTCAAAACGGTGTGAAGCTTCCAAACATACCGGATTATGCAACCAACAACGCCCATATGTTCTATCTCGTGCTGCCCAGCCTCGACTTCAGAACCAGGGTGATTGATGCCTTGAAGGCCGAAGGTGTATTGGCGGTTTTTCACTACATCAGTTTGCATTCAAGTCCCTTTTACAAGGCTAAACACGACGGCAGGGCCCTTGATCAATCTGATAGGTTTACCGATACCTTGGTTCGCTTGCCCATGTATTTTGAACTTTCAAACGAGATGGTTGCTAAAATCACTTCTTGTATCAAACGGGTTACGGCTTGAATGCCAGCCAAAAGGGGAGTGTTTTTTTGTGAGAAATCGCTTTATCAGCAAGCGATAAGCAAATCAAGTTTAAGTGAAGTTTCATATTTTTCAAGATAGCCTGGGTCACTATGCCATAGCAACATACAGGCGGCTAAAACGGCTTGATGGAACGCAGAATAGTTTTCAGGTCATCAATGTGACCGATGATTTGAATTGCAAAACGGTCGACGGAATTGCGATGCGTCCCAGAGATTGGCGCGCCTTGGTTTTGGAATTGGCTGGCTGCGAAATAGGGTCAACTTTGTATTTCCATTGCTACAATTACAATGCACAATTTGTACTTGAAAAATTGAAGCATCAAAGACCTGATTTGACATTTAATTGGGTGTTTTGGAGTGGGGAATTTTACAACCTGCCTGAATTTCTCAATAAACTGTAC
>Ga0075176_1055459_pt1 | contig 9871 bp, 9 predicted proteins | sample JI81BgreenRNA_FD_77311 | JGI IMG/M metagenome (GOLD analysis project Ga0075176, IMG submission 77311) | Metatranscriptome of wastewater effluent complex algal communities from Wisconsin, to seasonally profile nutrient transformation and... | ecosystem: Engineered > WWTP > Effluent > Algae...
AGGGAGGATACCATGAAACACCTGACCCGCCGCGCCGGACTGGCGATCGGCATTGCCGCGCTGGCCGTTTCGGCCGCGCAGGCGCAGCAGCGCACCCTGCGCTACTACGCCGACTTCGACCCCGCACCCCTGGCCGCCTTCGAGGCCGCCATCGCCCAGTTCGAGGCCGAGCACCCCGATATCGACGTGGTGCTGCAGAACTTCGACCACGAGGGCTACAAGACCGCGATCCGCAACTTCCTGACCGCCGATCCGCCCGATCTGCTGAACTGGTATGCCGGCAACCGCATGGCCCCGTTTGTCGAGGCCGGGCAGTTCATGGACGTGTCGGATGTCTGGGCCGAGCACGGGCTGCACGAATCGCTCGCCTCGGCCGCCGCCTCGATGACCATCGACGGGCGCCAGTGGGGCGTGCCCTATACCTACTACCAGTGGGGCATCTATTATAACCGTTCCGTCTACGAGCAGGTGGGCGCGCAAGTCCCCGAAACCTGGGATCAGTTCGTCGCCAACTGCGAACTGTTCGCAGCCGCCGGCATCGACTGCCTGACCACCGGCACCCGGGCTCTGTGGCCTGGCGCCGGGATCTTCGACTACATGAACCTGCGCACCAACGGCTACGAGCACCACATGGCGCTCACCTCGGGCGAGATCGCCTGGACGGACGAGACCGTGCGCAACACCTTCGCCAACTGGGCGCGCATCCAGCCCTTCATCACCGCCTCGCACGCGGCGATCGACTGGCAGGATGCGGCGGCGCTGCTGGTGCAGGGTCAGGCCGCGAACTATGTCATGGGCAACTTCGCCGTGGCGGTGTTCAAGGAAGGCGGGATGACCAATGAAACCCTCGGTTTCATGCCCTTCCCGACGATCAACCCCGATGTGCCGCGCGCCGAAGAGGCGCCGACCGACACGATCCACATCGCCGCCGGGGCCCAGAACCCCGAGGATGCGCGCACCTTCCTGGCCTTCATGGCGCGGGCGGATGTGCAGACCACGCTGAACGCGGCGCTGGGGCAACTCCCGATCAACTCGGGTTCGACCGTGGGCGACGATCCCTTCATCCAGGCCGGGTTCGAGCTGCTTTCGACCACCCCGGGCGGCATCGCGCAGTTCTTTGACCGCGACGCGCCGGCCGAGATGGCGCAGGTGGCGATGGAGGGCTTCCAGCAGTTCATGGTCCAGCCGGACCAGCTGGACGCGATCCTGGAGCGTCTCGAAGCCGCGCGTCAGCGCATCTATCAGTGATCCGCTTTCCGGCGGCGGGGAACCCCGCCGCCGGACCCTCGCCGACGGAGAGCCCCGATGCCCGCAGCGCACCAGACCCAAAGCAAGCGTTCCTGGTGGCGCGCCAACCAGCAACGCCTCACGCCCTGGCTGTTCCTGGCGCCCGGCATGGCGATGTTCGGGCTCTATGTGATCTGGCCGATCCTCGATTCCTTCTGGCTGTCGCTTTATGACTATGACGGTCTGGGCGCCAAGGAATGGCTGGGCCTGGAGAATTATCGGGAATTGTTCGCCGATCAGGCCTTTTACACCTCGCTCAAGAACAACGTGATCTGGCTGGTCCTCTATCTGCTGGCGGTTCCGGCGGGGCTGATGATCGCGCTGTTCCTGAACCAGACCGTGTTCGGCATCCGGCTTTACAAATCGCTGTTCTTCTTTCCCTTCGTGATTTCGCAGGTCGTCGTCGGCCTGATCTTTTCCTGGTTCTATGCCCCGCGTTTCGGGCCAATGTATCACCTGCTGGAATGGATCACCGGCCAGCGAATCGCCATTCTGGCGGACCCCGATCTGGTCACCTATGGCATCATCGCCGCGGGCCTGTGGCCGCAGATCGCGTATTGCATGATCCTGTTCCTCACCGGCCTGAACAACGTCGCCCCCGATCAGGTCGAGGCGGCGCGGCTCGATGGTGCCAAGGGTTGGCGGATGCTGTGGTATGTGATCCTGCCGCAACTGCGCCCGGCCACCTTTATCGCCGTCGTCGTCACCATCATCGGCGCGCTGCGGTCGTTCGATCTGGTCAGCATCATGACCTCGGGCGGGCCGTTCGGATCGTCGCGGGTGCTGAGTTTCTACATGTATGAACAGGCGCTCAGCGAATACGGATACCGCATGGGCTATGGTGCCGCGATTGCGGTGGTGCTGTTCCTGATCATGATGGTCTTCATCTCGGGCTTCATCTGGAAGATGGTCCGCGACGAGAAGGAGGGTTACTGAATGTTCCCCCGTCCCGTCCAGAGCCGCGGGCCTGCCGCGGTGGCGCTTTACCAGATCGCCCTGCCCATCGCCCTTTTCCTGTGGCTGCTGCCCCTGCTGGGGGTGGCCGTCACCTCGATCCGCCCGGCCAGCGATCTGGCGCAGGGGAATTACTTCGGCATGCCCTCGGCCTTTGCCTGGGGCAATTATGTCGAGGTCTTCACCCAGTCGCCCATCGGCCGCTACATGCTGAATTCGCTGGTGGTGACGATCCCCACGGTGATCGGCGCGGTGGCGCTGTCCTGCCTGACCGGGTTCGCGCTGGGGGTCTACCGCTTCAAGGGCAACCTTCTGATCTTCTTCCTGTTCGTGGCGGGCAACTTCGTGCCCTTCCAGATCCTCATGGTGCCGGTGCGCGACATGACGGTGCAACTGGGCCTCTACAACACCGCGACCGGGCTGATCCTGTTCCACATCGCGTTTCAGGCGGGCTTCTGCACCCTGTTCATGCGCAACTTCATCCGCGCCCTGCCGCGTGAGCTGATCGAAGCCGCACGGGTCGAGGGCGTCGCCGAATGGCGCATCTTCTGGTTCATCGTGCTGCCGCTGATGCGGCCCGCCATCGCGGCGCTGTCGGTGCTGGTCTTCACCTTCATCTGGAACGATTTCTTCTGGGCGACCGTGCTGACCACCTCGGCCGAGACACAGCCGGTCACGGCGGGCCTGTCATCGCTCAATGGCCAGTGGATCGCGCGCTGGCACCTCGTTTCGGCCGGGTCGATCCTGGCCGCCCTTCCGCCGGTCATCATGTTCTTTGCCATGCAGAAGCATTTCATCGCCGGCCTTACCCTCGGAGCCGTCAAGTGACCAAGATTGCCTTCATCGGGGCCGGTTCGACCGTCTTCATGAAGAACCTGATCGGCGATGCGTTGCAGATGCCGGCTCTGGCCGGTGCGACCGTCTCGCTGATGGATATCGACCGCCAGAGGCTGGCCGAGAGCGAGATGGTGGTGAGGAAACTCATCGCCTCGTTGAAAGTGCCCGCCACGGTGGAAACCCACACCGACCAGCGCCGCGCGATTGCGGGGGCGGATTTCGTGATTGTCGCGTTCCAGATCGGCGGCTACAAGCCCTGCACGGTGACCGATTTCGACGTGCCGAAGAGATACGGCCTACGCCAGACCATCGCGGATACGCTGGGCATCGGCGGCATCATGCGCGGCCTGCGCACCGTGCCGCATCTGTGGAAGCTGGCGCAGGACATGCGTGACCTTTGCCCCGGCGCGATCATGCTGCAATACGTCAACCCGATGGCGATCAACACCTGGGCCATCGGCGCACGGTTCCCGGATATCAAGCAGGTGGGCCTGTGTCATTCGGTGCAGGGCACCGCCTATGAACTGGCGCGCGATCTGGAGATTCCGCTGGATCAGATCCGCTACCGCGCCGCCGGCATCAACCACATGGCGTTCTATCTGAATTTCGAGGCGCGTCAGGCGGATGGGTCGTATCGTGACCTCTATCCCGCGCTGCGCGAAGGCTACCGGGCCGGGCGTATCCCCAAACCCAGCCACTGGAACGCCCGCTGCCCCAACAAGGTCCGCTATGAGGTGATGACCCATTTCGGCCATTTCGTCACCGAATCCAGCGAACATTTCGCCGAATATGTCCCGTGGTTCATCAAGACCCACCGCCCCGACCTGATCGAAACCTTCGGGATTCCCCTCGACGAATACCCGATCCGCTGCGAGGAACAGATCGCCGCCTGGGCCGCGCAGGCCAAGGCCTATGAGCAGGCGGAAACGATCACCGTGAAACCGTCGAACGAATACGCCGCCACGATCATGAACTCGGTCGTCACCGGCGCGCCCTCGGTCATCTATGGCAACGTCCCCAACCGCGGCTTCATCCCGCAACTGCCCGCGGGGGCCGCGGTCGAGGTGCCGACGCTGGTCGATGCGAACGGGTTGCAGCCGACCACGGTCAACGACATCCCCCCGCATCTGATCGCGCTGATGCGCACCAATATCAACGTGCAGGAACTGACCGTTCAGGCCCTGCTGGATGAAAACCGCGACCATATCTATCACGCCGCGATGCTGGACCCGCATACGGCGGCCGAGCTTGACCTGCGCCAGATCCGGGCGCTGGTGGATGATCTGATCGTTGCGCATGGTGACTGGCTACCCGGCTGGATCACCGGAAAGAAGGCCGCCTGACATGAGCAAGGAACGCCGCAACCGCGCCTGGTATGGCAAGCTGGACCGCGACGGGTTCATCCACCGGTCCTGGATGAAGAACCAGGGCTTCCCGGATCACGTCTTCGACGGTCGCCCCATCATCGGCATCTGCAACACCTGGTCGGAACTGACGCCCTGCAACTCGGGCCTGCGCGATCTGGCCGAGGGTGTGAAGCGTGGCGTCTGGGAGGCGGGCGGGTTCCCCGTGGAATTCCCGGTGATGAGCCTGGGCGAAACCCAGATGAAGCCCACCGCCATGCTGTTCCGCAACCTTCTGGCGATGGATGTCGAGGAATCGATCCGCGCCTATGGGATGGATGGCGTGGTGCTGCTGGGCGGCTGCGACAAGACGACTCCGGGCCAGTTGATGGGCGCGGCCTCGGTCGATCTGCCGGCGATCGTGGTGTCGTCTGGCCCGATGCTGAACGGCAAATGGCAGGGGCGCGACATTGGTTCGGGCACGGATGTGTGGAAATTCTCCGAGGCCGTCCGCGCCGGGGAAATGACGCTCAAGGATTTCATGGCGGCGGAAAGCGGCATGAGCCGCTCGAAGGGCGTCTGCATGACGATGGGTACGGCGTCCACTATGGCCTCACTGGTCGAGGCGATGGGGATGAGCCTGCCCACCAACGCCGCCCTGCCCGCCGTCGACAGCCGCCGCATGGCGCTGGCGCATCTGACCGGGCGGCGCATCGTCGAGATGGTCGAGGAGGACCTGCGCCCCTCGAAAATCCTGACCCGCGCGGCGTTCGAGAACGCCATCCTCGCCAATGCCGCCGTGGGCGGTTCCACCAATGCGGTCGTTCACCTTCTGGCCATCGCGGGCCGCGTGGGCGTGGACCTGACGCTCAAGGATATCGAGATCGGCTCAAATATCCCCCTTCTGGTCAACTGCATGCCCTCGGGCAAATACCTGATGGAGGATTTCTGCTATGCCGGCGGGATGCCCGTCGTGCTCAAGGAACTGGCCGCCCATCTGCGCCCCTCGCTGACCGTGCTGGGCAAGGATATCTCGGTCTATTCCGACGGCGCCGAGTGCTTCAACCGCGAGGTGATCCGGCCGTTCCACGACCCCGTCAAACCCGCCGCCGGGATTCGGGTGCTCAAGGGCAATCTGGCCCCGAACGGTGCCATTGTGAAACCCTCGGCCGCGACCCCGGCGCTGCTGGAACACGAAGGCGTGGCGCATGTGTTCGAAAACATCGAGGACATGAAGGCCAACATCGACCGCGAGGATCTGCCGGTCACGCCCGAAACGATCCTGGTGCTGAAAGGCTGCGGGCCCAAGGGCTATCCGGGGATGCCCGAGGTCGGCAACATGCCGATCCCCGCCGCGCTGGTGAAAAAGGGCGTGCGCGACATGATCCGGGTCAGCGATGCCCGCATGTCGGGCACGGCCTTCGGCACCGTGATCCTGCACGTCTCGCCTGAGGCGCAGGCGGGCGGCACGCTGGCGCTGGTGAAGACGGGCGACCGGATTCGTGTGTCAGCCTCGCAAGGGGTGCTGGAACTCCTGGTGGATGACGCCGAACTGGCGCAGCGGCGGGCCGCCTGGGTTCCCGAACCCAGCCCCTACACAAGGGGTTACGCGAAACTGTATATCGACCACGTCCTTCAGGCCGATCAGGGCGCCGATCTGGATTTCCTCGTGGGCAAGGACACCCGCCCCGTCACGCGTGAGTCTCATTGATGCTTCCGACCTTTCCAGACCTTCACGGCGCCTCGGTGTTCATCACCGGCGGCGGTTCCGGCATCGGTGCGGCGCTGACCGAAGGCTTCCTGCGGCAGGGCGCCAGGGTGGCCTTCTGCCAGCGGCGCGACGGCACGGCGTTCTGTGACCAGATGCAGGCCGCGACCGGCCACCGCCCGCTCTTCCTGCCCTGCGACATCACCGATATCCCGGCGCTGGAATCGACCCTGGCCGCCGCCGCCGCCGCCCACGGCCCGATCACGGTGCTGGTCAACAACGCCGCCAACGATCAGCGCCACCTGACCGAGGAAACCGACGAGGCCTTCTTCGACTGGTCCATCGCCATCAACCTGAAGGCCTATTTCTTTGCCACAAAGGCCGTGATCCCCGGGATGCGCGCGGCGGCGGGCGGGAGCATCATCAACTTCTCGTCCATCAGCTACATGATGGGGAACGCCGGCTATCCGGTCTATACCGCCGCCAATTCCGCCATCAACGGCCTGACCCGCAGCCATGCCCGCGAATTCGGCCCTGACCGCATCCGCGTCAACGCGCTGGCGCCGGGCTGGGTGCTGACGCAGAAGCAGAAGGAGATGTGGGTGACGCCCGAAGGGTTGGCCGCGCATCTGGACCGCCAGTGCCTGAAGGATCCTCTGGAGCCCGAAGATATCGTCGGCGGCTGCCTGTTCCTGGCGTCAAAGGCGTCAAAGGCCATGACCGGGCAGGCGCTGGTGATCGACGGCGGCGTGGTGGTGACGGGATGAGCCCCGACTGGATCGCGCTGGATTGGGGCACCACGCATCTGCGCGCCTGGGCGATGGGTCCGGCCGGGGTGCTGGCCGAGGCGACCTCGGACGCCGGCATGGGCACGCTGTCGCGCGATGGGTTCGAACCGGCGCTGGACGCGCTGATCGGCCACTGGCCCGCCGCCCCGGTGATCGCCTGCGGCATGGTGGGCAGCCGTCAGGGCTGGCACGAAGCGCCCTACCGCGCCACGCCCTGCGCGCCGGTGGAACCCGGCGCGTTGGCCACCGTGCCCGGATCGGCTCGGCGGGTGCGCATCGTTCCCGGCCTGAAGCAGACCCAGCCCGCCGATGTGATGCGCGGCGAGGAGACCCAGATCGCCGGCGTTCTGGCGCGGCAACCGGGGTTCGACGGCGTCATCTGCCTGCCCGGCACCCATTCGAAATGGGCCCGTCTGAGCGCGGGCGAAGTGGTGGGTTTCCAGACCTTCCTGACCGGCGAGATGTTCGCGCTGCTGTCGGAACATTCGGTCCTGCGCCATTCCATGGCCGAGGGCTGGGATGACGCCGCCTTCGATGAGGGCGCGGCCGAGGGGTTGGCCCGGCCCGAACGGTTGCTGGCCCTGCTGTTCCGCCTGCGTGCCGAGGGGCTGTTGCGCAGTCTGCCGGGGGCGGCAGCGCGGGCGCGGCTTTCGGGCCTGCTGATCGGCGCGGAACTGGCGGCGGCGCGGGCCTGGTGGCTGGGGATGCCGGTGTGCCTCGTGGGGGCGCCGGGGCTGTGCCGGCTCTATGCCCGGGCGCTGGCCGCGCAGGGCGCCCCGACCACGCAGATCGACCCCGACGCGGCGACTCTGGCGGGCCTTGCCCTGGCCGCGGGTCTGGCGCGGGTGCCGGCATGAGCCGCCCCCTGATCGCCATCCTGCGCGGGATCGCCCCGGCGCAGGCCCTGCCGGTGGCCGAGGCGCTGATCGACGCCGGCATCACCACGATCGAGGTGCCGCTGAACTCGCCGCAGCCGCTCGAATCGATCGCCGCGATGGCGCGGGCCTTTGGCGCCAATGCGATGATCGGCGCGGGCACGGTGCTGGAGGTGGCGCAGGTTCAGGCGGTGGCGGCGGCGGGCGGGCGGTTGATCGTCTCGCCCAATACCGACGCCGCGGTGATCGCCGAAACGCGCGCCTTGGGATTGCAAAGCTGGCCCGGTTTCATGACCCCGACCGAGGCCTTTGTGGCGCTGAAGGCCGGTGCGACGGGGTTGAAGCTGTTCCCCGGCAATCTGGTGGGCCCCGAGGGGTTGAAGGCCATCCGCGCCGTCCTGCCCCCCGGAACGCCGGTCTATGCCGTGGGGGGGGCGGGCGCGGCGAACCTGAAGGACTGGATCAGGGCCGGGGCGAACGGGTTCGGCATCGGCACCGCGCTGTTCACCCCGGGCCTGAGCACGCCCGAGGTTGCCGCCCGCGCCCGCGCCCTGGTGACCGCCTATGACGAGGCCGTGGCATGATTTTCGATGACCGCGCCTGCGACCTGGGCGAGGGGCCGCTCTGGCACCCCCTGCGCAACCAGCTGTTCTGGTTCGACATTACCGGGAGACGGATGCTCTCGCGCGACGCGCATGGCCCGCGCGAATGGCGGTTCGACCGGATGGTGTCGGCCGCCGGCTGGGTGGATGCCGACACGCTGCTGATCGCCGATGAGGTTTCGCTGTTCAGGTTCGATCTGAACACCGGCGCGCAAACCCTTGTCGCGCCTCTGGAACCGCAGAATCCGGTCACGCGCTCCAACGATGGTCGCGCCGACCCTCAGGGCGGGTTCTGGATCGGCACGATGGGCAAGTCGGCGGAACCCGGCGCGGGGGCGATCTGGCGGTTCCACAAGGGCGAGTTGCGGCGGCTTTACCCCGGCATCACCATTTCCAACGCGATCTGCTTCACGCCGGACGGCAGGACCGCCCAGTTCACCGACACCGTCACCCGCCGCGTGATGCGGGTTGCGCTGGACGGCGAGGGCTGGCCGAAGGGCGAGCCGGAGCTGTTCCTCGACCTCAACGCCGAAGGGCTGAACCCGGATGGTGCCGTGATCGATGCGCAGGGCCTGATGTGGCTGGCCGAATGGGGCGCGGCGCGCGTGGCCGCCTATGCCCCCGATGGCGCGCGGGTGCGCAGTGTGGGCTTTGACGCCCCCCATACCTCGTGCCCCGCCTTTGGCGGCGACACGCTGTATTGCACGACCGCCCTGCAAGGGATGGACACCGGCGCCCGTGCCGCGCATCCCCATGCGGGCAAGACCTTTTTCGCCCCGGGCATCGCGCAGGGGCAGCCTGAACATCGGGTGATCCTGTGAACCGCTCTCTTGGCGTCTGCTATTACCCCGAACACTGGCCCGAGGACTGGTGGCCTGACGACGCCCGCCGCATGCGCGAGGCGGGCCTGACCTGGGTGCGCATCGGCGAATTCGCCTGGTCGCGGCTGGAACCGCAGCCGGGGCGGCTCGAGTTCGGCTGGCTGGACCGGGCGATTGACGTGCTGGGTGCCGCCGGGCTGAAGGTGGTGCTGGGCACCCCCACTGCCACGCCCCCGCGCTGGATGCTGGACCGTCACCCCGACATGCTGGCCCATGATGCGCAGGGCCGCCCGCGCGGCTTTGGCTCGCGCCGGCACTACGACTTCAGCCATGCGGGATATCGGCAGGAGTGCCAGCGCATCGTCACCCTGCTGGCGCAACGATACGGGCGCAACCCGCATGTGCAGGCCTGGCAGACGGATAACGAATATGCCTGCCATGATACGGTGCTGAGCTATTCCCCTGTCGCCCGCGCGGCCTTCCGCGACTGGCTGGCGCAACGCTATCAGAGCGTGGATGCCCTCAACCGCGCCTGGGGCAATGTGTTCTGGTCGATGGAGTATGACAGTTTCGATGCGATCGACCTGCCCAACCTGACCGTCACCGAACCCAACCCCGCGCATGTGATGGCGTTCCACCGGTTCGCCTCGGATCAG
>Ga0075176_1140825_pt1 | contig 9864 bp, 9 predicted proteins | sample JI81BgreenRNA_FD_77311 | JGI IMG/M metagenome (GOLD analysis project Ga0075176, IMG submission 77311) | Metatranscriptome of wastewater effluent complex algal communities from Wisconsin, to seasonally profile nutrient transformation and... | ecosystem: Engineered > WWTP > Effluent > Algae...
CTCACACGGCGGGAGTTTCTGAAGCAGTGGGCCGAGATACAGACCGACATCGAAAAAGAAATCAAGCGACGGGAGACGGCGTAATGGCTGCCACATCCTCACACAACCCCAACGGCGCCTCGACGGGCTATGCGCTGGAACTCAAGGCGCTGCGCAAGAACTTTGGCAAGACGGAGATCATCCGTGGCGTGGACCTGGCGGTGAAGCCCGGCGAGCGGGTGGCCATCATCGGCCCCAACGGCGCGGGCAAGTCCACGCTGTTCAACCTCATCAGCGGCCGCTTTGAGCCCACCAGCGGGAACATCCTGCTCAACGGCCACGACATCACAGGCAAGAAGCCGTTCGAGATCAACCGCCTAGGGCTTTCGCGCAGCTTCCAGATCACCAACATCTTCCCCAAGCTCAGCGTGTTCGAGAACCTGCGCTGTGGCGTGTTGTGGAGCCTGGGCTACAAGTACAGCTTCTTCAAGTTCCTGGCCGACCTGGACGACGCCAACGACCGCGCCGAAGAACTGATGGAGATGATCCGTCTGGAGAAGAAGCGCGATGTGCTGGGCATGAACCTGACCTATGCGGAGCAGCGTGCCCTGGAGATCGGCATCACCATCGCGGGCGGGGCCAACGTGGTGCTGCTGGACGAACCCACGGCCGGTATGAGCAAGAGCGAGACCAAGCGCTTCATCGAACTGATCCGCGAGGTGACCGTGGGCAAGACGCTCCTGACCGTGGAGCACGACATGGGCGTGGTGTTCGGCCTGGCCGACAAGATTGCCGTGGTGGTGTACGGCGAGGTGCTGGCCTTCGACGAGCCCGAGGCCGTGCGTGCCAACCCGCGCGTGCAGGAGGCCTACCTGGGCTCCGTGCTGGCCGACCAGCAGGCCGCAGCGCACTGAAACCGCAGGATACACAATGCTCACCATCAACAACCTACACGCTTTTTACGGCAAGAGCCACGTGCTGCACGGTGTCCACTTTGGGGTGGGCAAAGGCGAAATCGTGGCACTACTGGGGCGCAACGGCTCTGGCCGCTCCACCACCGCCAAGGCCATCATGGGTCTGGTGGATTGCGAGGGCGAGATCAGCTGGAATGGGAAGGCCATCCAGGGCAAGAAGCCTTTCGAGGTGGCCCACATGGGCATCGGCTACGTGCCCGAGAACCGCGACATTTTCCCCAAGCTCACTGTGCACCAGAACCTCATGCTGGGCCAGAAAGGCAAGGGCGTGGGCAGCCGCTGGAGTTTCGACGACATGTACGCCATGTTCCCGCGCCTCAAGGAGCGGGAGCACACGGAAGCCGGCGTGCTCTCCGGCGGTGAGCAGCAGATGCTCACACTGTGCCGCACGCTCATGGGCGACCCCGAACTCATCATCATCGACGAGCCCACCGAAGGCCTGGCGCCCAAGATCGTGGAGCTGGTGGCGCAGTACCTGCAAACCCTCAAGCAGCGCGGCGTTTCCGTGTTGCTGATTGAACAGAAGCTGACCATTGCCATGAACATTTCCGACCGGGCACTGGTGATGGGACACGGCAGCATCGTGTTCGAGGGCACCCCCGACGACCTCAGGGCCAACCCCTACATCCGCAAGGAGTGGCTGGAGGTGTGAGCCGGCAGGGCCTGGCTCCCACGCCCGGTCCTGCCAGGGGTGTGCCGGAACACTCCGCGCTGTCTTCACCGGGACAGTAATCCGCGCGACACGGGGCGCTTGCCAGCCCCGGCTTTGTTCTTAAAATCTTTCAAATCGAACGGTCGTTCTTTTTTCGACCGACGCACCTCACGAGGAGACACCATGACCGCTCACTACCAGGTCCACGGCGATGTGGCCGTCATCACCCTGGACAACCCGCCCATGAACGGACTGGGCCTGAGCACCCGCCAGGGCATCGTGGCCGGGCTGGGGCAGGCGCAAGAAGATCCGGCCGTGCGTGCCGTGGTGATTACTGGTAAGGGCAAGGCCTTTTCCAGCGGCGCCGACATCAAGGAATTCGGTACCGACCGCGCCATCCAGGACCCCAACCTGCTCAGCGTCATTCTGGCGCTGGAGCACTCCAGCAAGCCCGTGGTGGCTGCCGTGCACAGCATCTGCATGGGCGGCGGCCTGGAACTGGCCCTGGGCTGCCACTACCGCGTGGTGGCGCCGGGCTGCAGCGTGGCCCTGCCCGAAGTGAAGCTGGGCCTCATTCCCGGCGCTGGCGGTACGCAGCGCCTGCCGCGTGTGATTGGTGTGGAAACCGCGCTGAACATGATTGCCACCGGCGAGCCGGTGAAGAGCGAACTGCTGGCTTCCCTGCCGGGCCAGAAGCTGTTCGACAAGCTGGCTGCATCCGCCGAAACGCTCATGGACGAAGCTATGGCGCTGGCCCGCGACGCCGCGGCCAAGCAAGCCGCTGGCTCCGCGCTGCCGCTGGTGCGCAACCTGCCGTGCAAGCACCCGCAGGGCGATGCCTACTTCCAGTTTGCCCGCAACATGGTCAAGGGCATGGCCAAGAACTACCCCGCGCCCGTGAAGTGCGTGGACGCTGTGGAGGCCGCCACCAAGAAGAAGTTCGATGAGGGCATGGCCTACGAGCGCGAGGTGTTCACCAACCTCATGTTCACCCCCGAGTGCCGCGCGCTGCGCCACCTGTTCGTGGCCGAGCGTGCCGCTTCCAAAATCCCCGACGTACCGGAAGACACGCCCAAGCGCGAGATCAAGAAAATGGCCGTGATTGGTGCGGGCACCATGGGCGGCGGTATCAGCATGAACTTCCTGAACGCGGGCATCCCCGTGGTGATTCTGGAGACCAAGCAGGAAGCGCTGGACCGTGGCGTGGCCACCATCCGCAAGAACTACGAGTCGCAGGTGAAGAAGGGCAAGCTCAAGCCCGAAAAGTACGAGGAGCGCATGGCCCTCCTGACCACCACGCTGGACTACAAAGACCTGGGCGACGCCGACATGGTGATCGAGGCGGTGTTCGAGGACATGGGCGTGAAGGAGGCTGTGTTCAAGCAATTGGACGCGGTGATGAAGCCCGGTGCCATTCTGGCCAGCAACACCTCCACGCTCGACGTGGATGCCATTGCTTCCTTCACCTCGCGCCCGCAGGACGTGATTGGCACCCACTTCTTCAGCCCCGCCAACGTGATGAAGCTGCTGGAAGTGGTGCGCGGCGAGAAAACCGCCAAGGACGTGCTGGCCACGGTCATGGCGCTGGGCAAGAAGATCAAGAAAACCTGCGTGGTGTCCGGCGTGTGCGATGGCTTCATCGGCAACCGCATGATCGAGCAGTACGGCCGCCAGGGCGGCTTCCTGCTGGAAGAGGGCTGCACGCCCCAGCAGGTGGACCGCGCCATAGAGAAGTTCGGCTTTGCCATGGGCCCGTTCCGCATGGGCGACCTGGCGGGCAACGACATTGGCTGGGCCATCAGGAAGCGCCGCTACGTGGAAAAGCCCGACATGAAGTACAGCAAGACCGCCGACCTGCTGTGCGAAATGGGCCGCTTTGGGCAGAAAACCGGGGCCGGCTGGTACGACTATGTGCCCGGCAAGCGCGACGCCATTCCCAACGCGCAGGTGGTGGAGATGATCGAGAAGCACCGCGCCGCCATGGGCATCCAGCCGCGCAAGATTTCCGATGAGGAGATTGTCCAGCGCCTGGTGTTCTCTCTGGTCAATGAGGCGGCACACATCCTGGAAGAGGGCATTGCCAGCCGCGCCAGCGACATCGACATGGTCTACCTCACCGGCTACGGCTTCCCGATCTGGCGCGGTGGCCCCATGCACTACGCCGACCAGGTGGGCCTGTTCAACGTGTGCGAAGCCATGAAGCGCTTTGCCCAGAACCCGCTCGACGACGCCAAGTTCTGGCAGCCCGCGCCGCTGCTGCAGCGTCTGGTGGCCGAAGGCAAGACATTCACCGGCTGAAGCCCGCGCAGGAACCAGGAGAAACACATGACCAATGCAGTAATTGTCTCGACCGCACGGACCCCGCTGGCCAAGAGCTGGAAGGGCGCTTTCAACATGACCCACGGTGCCACGCTGGGCGGCCACGCGGTGCAGCACGCCATTGCGCGCGCCGGCATTGACGCCGCCGAGGTGGAGGACGTCATCATGGGTTGCGCCAACCCCGAGGGCGCCACCGGCATGAACATTGCGCGGCAGATCGCCCTCATGGCCGGCTGCCCCGTCACCACCTCGGGCCTCACGGTGAACCGCTTCTGCTCTTCGGGCCTGCAGACCATTGCACTGGCCGCCCAGCGCGTGATTGCGGCCGAAGGCGATGTGTTCGTGGCCGGCGGTGTGGAAAGCATTTCCTGCGTGCAGCAGGAAATGAACCTGCACATGATCAGCGACCCGGCCCTGCACGCCAAAAAGCCCGAGATTTACTGGTCCATGCTGCAGACCGCCGAGCAGGTGGCCAAGCGCTACGGCATTGGCCGTGACGCGATGGACGAATACGGCGCAGGCAGCCAGCAGAAGGCCTGCGCCGCTCAGGCGGCCGGCCTGTTCGACGCCGAAATTGCCCCCATCACCGTGACTGCCGGCGTGGCCGACAAGGTGCGCGGCCTGATCACCCAGCAAGTGACCGTGAGCAAGGACGAAGGCACCCGCGAGGGCACCACGGTGGAGGGCATCAGCGGCATTCGTCCCGCCATGCCGGGCGGTGTGGTGTCTGCCGGCAATGCCAGCCAGTTCTCCGATGGCGCCGGCGCCTGCGTGGTGGTGAGCGAAGAGTACGCCAGCCGCAAGAATCTGCAGCCCCTGGGTCGTTTCCTGGGCTTCGCCGTGGCCGGTTGCGAGCCCGATGAAATGGGCATAGGCCCAGTGTTCGCCGTGCCCAAGGTGCTGGCCAAGCTGGGCCTGAAGGTGAGCGACATAGACCTGTGGGAACTGAACGAAGCCTTTGCCGTGCAGGTCCTGTACTGCCGCGACAAGCTGGGCATTCCGGCCGACCGCCTGAACGTGAACGGTGGCGCCATTGCGCTGGGTCACCCCTACGGTGTGAGCGGCCAGCGCCTCACGGGCCACGCCCTGATCGAGGGCAAGCGCCGTGGCGCCAAGCGGGTGTGCATCACCATGTGCATTGGCGGTGGCATGGGCGCCGCTGGCGTGTTCGAAGTCCTCTGAGCGGCGGCAGGTTGGTCATGGCACTGCGTTCCACGGTCGATTTTTTGCTCTACGACTGGCTGCAGGTGCAGTCGCTGGCGGAGCGTGAGCGTTTTGCCGACCACAACCGCGAAACCTTCGATGCGGTGCTGGATACCTGCGAGCGGATTGCGCGCGAGAAGTACGCGCCGTTCAACCGCACGGTGGACACCCAGGAACCGCATTTCGACGGCGAAAAGGTCATCCTGCCGGCCTGCACCCAGGCCGCGTGGGATGCCTACGCCGAATCGGGCATGCTGAGCGCGGCGCAGGACTATGACATTGGCGGCATGCAGTTGCCCTACACCGTGGAGGCGGCAGGCAATGCCTTCTTTGGCATGGCCAGCGTGAGCATAGGCTCGGGCATGCTGTCGGTGGGCAACGCCAACCTGCTCATGGCCTACGGCACCGAGGCGCAGCGCAACGTGTTCGCCCTGAACGAGTTTTCGGGTCGCTTCTCGGGCACCATGTGCCTGAGCGAGCCGCAGGCAGGCTCATCGCTCAGCGATGTGGCCACCCGCGCCACCCCGGACGGCGACGACCACGCCACCGACCCACTGGGACCGCGCTTCCGCCTGCGCGGCAACAAGATGTGGATATCCGCCGGAGAGCACGAACTCACCGAGAACATCATCCACCTGGTGCTGGCCAAGATTCCTGGCCCCGACGGCAAGCTGCCAGCGGGCGTGCGCGGCATTTCGCTGTTCATCGTGCCCAAAAAACTGGTGGGCACCGACGGGCAACTCACCGGCGAGCGCAACGACGTGGCCCTGGCCGGCCTGAACCACAAGTGCGGCTGGCGCGGCACCACCAACACGCTGCTGAACTTTGGCGAAGGCAAGTACCCGGTGCGCCCGGGTGCGGGCAGCCCCACCGGCGCTGGAGCCGTAGGCTATCTGGTGGGCGAGCCCGGCCAAGGCCTGAAGTACATGTTCCACATGATGAACGAGGCCCGCATTGGCGTGGGCATGGCCGCCACCATGCTGGGCATGGCGGGCTACCACGCCAGCCTCGATTACGCGCGCAACCGCCCGCAAGGCCGGCCCATGGGCGCTGGCGGCAAGGACGCCACGCAGCCGCAAATCCCCATCATTGGTCACGCGGACGTGAAGCGCATGCTGCTGGCCCAGAAGTCGTACTGTGAAGGTGCCCTGGCGCTGGAGTTGTACTGCGCCCGGCTGGTGGACGAACAGCACACCGCTGCCGGCACCCAGGCCGACGACGCCCGCCTGCTGCTGGAGGTGCTCACGCCCATTGCCAAGAGCTGGCCCAGCGAGTGGTGCCTGGAGGCCAACAGCCTGGCCATACAGATACACGGCGGCTACGGCTACACCCGCGATTTCCCCGTAGAGCAGTACTGGCGCGACAACCGCCTGAACATGATCCACGAGGGCACGCACGGCATACAGGCCACCGACCTGCTGGCCCGCAAGGTGCTCATGGAAGAGGGCAAAGGCCTCCAGCTGCTGGCGGGCCGTATGCTGGCCACGGCGCGCCGTGCGCGCTCGGTGGAGCCATCTGCATGCCCGGCTGCCACCGAACTGCACGCGCAGGCCACCGCGCTGGAACACGCCCTGCAGCAGGTGGGCGATGCCACCCGCGCGGCCTGGGCCACTGGCAACCCGCAGGACGCGCTGGCCAATGCCGTGCCCTACATGCAGGCCTTTGGCCACACGGTGCTGGCGTGGATCTGGCTCGATGTGTCGCTGGCCGTGGTTGCCGCCGATCCGCAATCCAGCCAGCCCACCGCACAGGGCCGCCTGGCCGCTGCACGGTACTTTTTCCGCTACGAACTGCCCAAGATCGGCGCGTGGCTGCAGGTGGTATCCACGCGCGACGACACCTGCGCTGCCTTGCCCGCAGACGCTTTCTGAACGCCGCCACTCCCTGGCGGCAAGAACCCCCATTTTCAGGAGACCCCCATGGCCAGAACCATCCAGCAACTCTTTGACCTCACCGGCAAGACCGCACTCGTGACCGGTGGCTCGCGCGGCCTGGGCCTGCAGATGGCCCACGCGCTGGGCGAAGCCGGTGCACGCATCATGGTCACCTCCCGCAAGGCCGCCGATCTGGAAGAGGCCGTGCAGGAACTGCAAGCCGCCGGTATTGATGCGCGCTGGATTGCCGCCGACTGCGCCAAGGAGGCCGACATCCACCGCCTGGGCGCCGAAACGCTGCAACGCATGGGCCCGGTGGATATTCTGGTGAACAACGCGGGTGCCGCCTGGGGCGCACCGGCCGAGGACCACCCGCTGGACGCCTGGGACAAGGTCATGAACCTCAACGTGCGTGGCTACTTCATCCTGAGCCAGTACATCGCCAAGCACAGCATGATCGAGCGGCGCAGCGGCAAGATCATCAACATCGCGTCCATCGCGGGCCTGGGCGGCAACCCGCCCGACATGCAGACGCTGGCCTACAACACCTCCAAGGGCGCAGTCATCAACTTCACGCGCGCGCTGGCCTGCGAGTGGGGCAAGTACGGCATCAACGTGAACGCCATCTGCCCGGGCTTTTTCCCCAGCCGCATGACCAAGGGCACGCTGGAAGCCATGGGCGAGGAGCGCCTGAAAGAGCACGCACCGCTGCTGCGCCTGGGCGACGACGAAGACCTCAAGGGCCTGACCCTGCTCTACGCCAGCGATGCCGGCAAGCACATCACCGGCCAGTGGCTGGCGGTGGACGGCGGCGTCAGCACCCGCACCGGCGGCTGAACGCGGAGGCCCCGGTTTTGGAATTCAGCGTACGCATACCCTTCGTCGAGCACCTGGGTTTCACCCTCGACCGCATGGCCGATGGCGAGGCCCAGATCAGCTACCACCCCGCGCCCGAGCACCTCAACTCTTTCGATGTGACGCACGGCGGGGCCAGCATGACACTGCTCGATGTGGTGATGGCGCACGCCGCGCGCAGTGTGCAGACGGACACGGGCTGCGTCACCATCGAAATGAAAACCAGCTTCATGCAGGCGGCACGCGGGCCTCTGGTGGCCACGGGCAAGCTGCTGCACCGCACCGCTACCATGGCCTTCACCGAAGGCCGCATCACGGATGCGCAGGGCAAGCTGTGCGCCCACGCCAGTGGCACCTTCAAGTACGTGAAGCGCCTGCCCACCGGGCCGCGCTCCGCCCAGGAACTCAACGCGCCACCGTCCTTGAACGGCGGCATTTCTACCGACTAGTCAACCCCTGAACAGGACCACACCATGCCCAGCAACCAGCAAATTCTTCTGGACAACCGCCCCCAGGGCGAAGCCAGCACCAGCAACTTCAAGCTGGTGGCCACCGAAACCCCCGCACTCCAGGACAACCAGGTGCTGGTGAAGCACCATTACCTGAGCCTGGACCCCTATATGCGCGGCCGCATGAACGACGGCAAGAGCTACGCACAGCCGCAGCCGCTGGGCGAGGTCATGATAGGCGGCACCGTGGGCGAGGTGGTGGAGAGCAAACACCCGCGCTATGCCGTGGGCGACGCCGTGGTAGGCATGGGCGGCTGGCAGCAGTACAGCGTGGTCGATGCCTCGGTGCCTGGCGCGCTGCGCAAGGTAGACACCAGCAAGGTGCCCCTGAGCCACTACCTGGGCGCCGTGGGCATGCCCGGCGTGACGGCCTGGTACGGCCTGGTGAAGATCATTGCCCCCAAGCCCGGCGAAACCGTGGTGGTGAGCGCCGCCAGCGGTGCCGTGGGTAGCGCTGTGGGTGCCCTGGCCAAGGCCCGCGGTTGCCGCGTGGTGGGCATTGCCGGTGGCCCGGACAAGTGCGCCTACGTGAAGAACGAACTGGGCTTCGACGACTGCGTGGACTACCGCGAGCACAAGGACTACATGTCCCTGGCCAAGGCTTTGAAGGTGGCCTGCCCGAATGGCATCGATGGTTACTTCGAGAACGTGGGCGGCATGGTACTCGATGCCGTGCTGCTGCGCACCAACGCCTTTGCCCGCATTGCGGTGTGCGGCATGATTGCCGGCTACGACGGCCAGCCGCTGCCGCTGGCCAACCCGGCCCTCATTCTGGTGAACCGCCTGAAGGTGGAAGGTTTCATCGTGAGCGAGCACATGGAAGTGTGGCCCGAAGCACTGACCGAACTCGGCGAGCTGGTGGGCAGCGGCAAGTTCCGTCCCCGGGAAACCGTGGCCCAGGGTATTGCCGCTGCGCCCGAAGCGTTCCTGGGCCTGCTCAAGGGCAAGAACTTCGGCAAGCAGCTCGTCAAGCTGGTGTGAGCATGGAGGCGGGGCAGGGCAGTGTGAACCCGAACTGGCGCTGCCTGCCTTTTGGCGCTCTGGCGCCGCTGGACCTGTACCGGCTGCTGCAACTGCGTACCGCCGTGTTCGTGGTGGAACAGCACTGCGTGTTCCAGGACATGGACAACGCCGACCCGGACTGCCTGCACCTGCTGGCCGACTCGAAAGATGCGCTCTTGGCCTATGCGCGGCTGGTACCGGCCGGTCTCAAGTACCCCGAAGCCAGCATAGGCCGTGTGATCACGGCGCAGGCGGCGCGCGGCACCGGGCTCGGCCACACGCTCATGCAGCGTGCCCTGGCCGAACTGTTTGCTGCCTGGGGCGTGCAGCCGGTGCGCATAGGCGCCCAGGCCCACCTGCAGGCCTTCTACGGCGCCCACGGCTTCATGCCCTCGGGCCCCGTGTACCTGGAAGACGGCATCGACCACATAGAAATGCTGCGGCCCGCTGCCGCACTTTGACACCAAGACCACCTACCCACAAGGACACCCCATGAT
>Ga0075176_1936327_pt1 | contig 9852 bp, 4 predicted proteins | sample JI81BgreenRNA_FD_77311 | JGI IMG/M metagenome (GOLD analysis project Ga0075176, IMG submission 77311) | Metatranscriptome of wastewater effluent complex algal communities from Wisconsin, to seasonally profile nutrient transformation and... | ecosystem: Engineered > WWTP > Effluent > Algae...
AAAAGAAGAAAAGAGAGAGAGAGAGGAAGAAGGAAAGTAAAAGAGTACACTTAGTGAACAGGGGAAAATGCTATTGTGAGGAAAATTAGGAAGAATAAAAACCTCGTGAGATGGACATACAGATGGGATACTGTTTTTGTAATCACATTAATTTTAGTTTATACAGATTATATTAATCAATAATGTGAAATTAATTAAAATCGCTGTATGGTATATGGAAACTAACGGTATTGAAACAATGAACCGTTGGTATAGGTGGAGGAGTATGAGGACAATGGAGTAACATTGTTGCCGATGATAAACCACCCGAGGAAGTAGGCTGCGATAGCGAAAAGTGAAAGCAACATTTTTGTTGATTTAACGTTAGTTTTAACATAAATCAAGAAAAACAAAGCCTGCAACATATATTCGTATATCATAGCCTCAGGGATGATTTTAACCCACGCAAAGGTAGCAAGAGCATAGGGTAGGAGGATGGAAGAGGGCAACAGGGGGATGTTAGTCCAAAGAATGGCGAGTCCGGTGGCGTCGTTGGGAGAATTGAAGACAAAGTCGACAAACACATTACTAGTACCGTTAAGAGTGGAACCAACGATACCAGAACGGTGATTAGGGCCGCTGGTAAAAATGAGATAGGCGACGACGAGAACCAGAGCGAGATAGTAAAAATTGCTGAAAGCATTCGTAAGAATGCTGACAACATCACTATAGACGGAATCTAGGCGAACAGTGGACATTGTGGATCGACGTGGCGTGGCGACAGGTGGAGAAGCGCGACGCACACTACGAATAGGAGTTCGAACACGACGAGTAGACATGGTGAAATAAACATAAAGAAATGCAATATACTAATTAGAAATTAATAAGATGCATAAGAATAGGAACGTGCAACGGAAAACAGAAGTGGCATTTTGAAGGTACCGAATTGAAAAATCATAGGGAAATCATATTCAGAAATGTGAAAGTAACACAATGGTGAGTTACCAATCATGGATGTAAGATTGTAATAAGACACGAGTGATGATACTGTCACATTAAGATATATTTTAAAGTTCGGTAGAGATGGATTATCACAAAATGAAATACTGTTTGAAATAGTGAAAGTATTATGAGGAGCGTTACGCCATGTAGGTGCAAAAGGACGATCGGTATAAGGTGTTGAACCGAGATTGTTGGAATGGACATTGGACGCGGGATTATAGTGGAAATATCTGAAAGTGAATCGGGATTGACAAATAGTAGCAGGTTGGTCGATACATGCGACGTTAACGGATGAAAAATATACATTAAAAACGGGATATAATAACCAATAAGCTTTGACAAGACCAATAATTTGAGCAGCGTGCGCAGGCGGATAATAGGTTGCAGAGCATGGAGTTGAGCAAGTAATAGAAGTAACACCTGAAGAAACCTGAGGAACAGCAATAACGATATCAGTCAAAGATGAATTAGCCAATGTATTCGGAACCAAATAACCACTATAAGACAGACCATGACAACTACCAATAGAATAACATACAATGTTGGGGAGAATTTGCAAAGGTGCAAAAAATCTGGAAAAAGAACGAAACGAACCACCAGCAACCGCAACGGAGTATGCTATGCCGACAGATGGCGAAGGAAAATAATTAAAGCTGCAAGAACAATTACAAGTATTTGAAGCCATAGACAACGAAGTAGATAGCAACAAACTAGTTGTGATTGATTGCGAAGTAGTAGAGGTGGTAGTAGAGGTGGTCTGCGGAAATATAGTAGTAAACGGAGTTGTAGAACACAAAGGGCAAACAGGACAAATAGGACAAGTGCTATTAAAAGGTTGAAAATCAACGGTAATGACAGAAGGATCAGAATGATCTAGTTGAGAATCATAATTATAATAGACGAAACCTGAAGAAACAAATACCATAACAAAAAGGATGATGTAAACGTCACGAAAGTATATGTACAGCACAAAGACAATCATAGATATAACCAACGCATCAAGAAAATAATACGATGGAAATGTGCGAAAAGCACTAAATATAATTGTTTTCACAACCGTGACAAGCAAAGAGAACAATTTAATAATCAAGTGAACAATTACATCAACGATATATGGAAATTCAGATTCGAGAAAAAACAGAATGTCATTAAACAGAGATAAAAAGAAACCCTTAATAGCCATGTGATATGAAGAAAGGTAGTAAGGAAGTAATCCTTGATAGAATAAGAATAAGACTGAAACGAAAGCGAAAATTCAACAAACGCATCTGATGCATTAAAAAGATATGTCGTTGAATGGGAGTAACAAATTACAAGATTAACAGAATAAGTCTGGTTGAACGAACAAAGAGACGGAACAAAATAATCGAAATCACGAACAAAAGATTGAAACACATCAGATCGAATAAAATCAGGAGGAGGAGAAGGCGTTATAGATAAGAAATTACTAATCGGTGGAACACGTAGAGTAGTTGGACGACAGTAGCGAGGACCACGAATAATAAGAGCGCTGAAGGAAAAGGACGGTATAACAGAATTCTGATAGCACACATAAGGTGAATAGCCAGAAAAATGAGAATTACTGATATACAAGAGAGAAGACGACGGTTGAAAATTGATAGAATAAGGCGTGTTGGTAAACTGATAAGATAATGCGTTAAAATCCAAACGATAGAAGGTACAAGTACCGGAGGATAAAACAATAACAGGGTAACAAAGAAACTGACGATTGTTACCATTCCCCGAAATAAGCATTTTACGATACGGACAAGAAGGTGTTGAAGGACAACTAGGAGTAGTAATAAAACTGTCGAGAAACGATATATCAAAAACTTGAAAACAATCGCGAGAATAATCGACAATTTCACATACACCAGTTGACAAGACCGAAGAAGAAAAATGCTGAGAACGAGGAAAAAGTGATAATGAATCATAAGGAAGTGATGCATTATACAAATCAGTTGGTCGCCAAGAGTAAACATAACCGATGAGAGAGACAAAAATAATTAAAAACATTTTGAAATGAGACTAACTAAATAGAAGTTACAAATTTATGCGAACAGATTCATCAATCTTTGCGGATGGATCAACAAAGAAGAAATCGGTGAAATTGGTCAAAATGAACGGTATGGACATATAAAAATGCCGAAAAGAAACATGCACTTTATACCTTTCTACTAAACCATCGTTAACAATATTGGAAATATTTGTGGTAAAACAATCCGGTGTGAAAAGAGAAAGGTAGGAAACGGCAATTTCCTTAAGCATCGAGAAATTTGGAACATCAGATCGACATAAAGAAAACAAAAATTTGATAGGATCAGGAACTACCACGAAACGATTATTGTCATAACAAATAAACTTCCCCGCAAAGTACAAAGATTGATAATTAAAACGTTTAATATCAAAATTGTATATTGTAGAAAATCGATAAAGTTGCAAATCGTCGCGTGAGAATTGGTGATCGAAAAGAAGTGAATCATCTCCGCAGAACAGAGAAAAAGAATCCGGACTAGGATGCCATTCTGAAAAGAGGACACACATCTGGTGCAAAGTGTTGCTAATAAATGTTGATGCGACGCCAGATTTCATTTGATACAAAACATCAAATTTAATACCTGTTGCAGTGGAAGAAAAACGGCAATAATGACGCATGTTGAACCATACATCACAATCCAACTTTGAAAAACCGAATGTTCGCATAAGCTTATATTCTACTAGAAGAGCTAACAATGATTGGGACTTATCATATTTGGAAATATCAAGTTCGACTTTTTGCATACCCATAATTCTATTTGGAATACGATTTGCCAATGAATCGATGTCAAGCTTGGTAAAAATGCATATATTGTTATTTAAAACGGAAAGAATTTTATCTCTGTACATACAGAACAAAGGGGAAAAATATGCATTTATGTTTTTGGGATGTGCAGAAATTGTTTGCAAAGCGGGGTAAATGTCAATAAAATCAGGAAAAACCTTCTTGGGAGAAGATTTAATACTAAAATCATAAATATTACCGGGTGTATCCGCAACGAGAGCGGACTGTTGTAGCAAATTACTAATAGTGATGCCTTGCTTTTGCAACCAAGCTTGAGTTTGAGACATTGAAGGTGAAATATTGACGCGCTCGAAGTTTTTACAACACTTGAAGAGAAAGTTCTTAACCATCAAATCAGCCTGTGCGTCGACATCGACATACAATTGCAGATTCGGGACGAGAAAGTTCCGTTTAATTGCTGCGAGTAATGTTTCATTAAAAATTTGCCCGCGACGCGTGGGTATAGGTGCGTGTAGATGTGGAGATAAATTGCATATCTCTGGTACGCGTGAAAAATTTTTTATGACATTAAATGAAACTTCGCGATCAACAAACAAATCGAGATTACCAATAGAATTAACCAAATAAGAATCGAACATAACTTCGTCGAAAGTGCGAATACCAATTATAGAAGATAACAAGTTTTGGACGTATTCGATGGAAATAGGGACGAAATGATAAAAGAAATCGGCATAACTATCGACCTGGCAAGAAAGAGGAAGAAATTCGGAATACGGTTCATCGAATAGCGCATTGGAAAAGAAAAATTCGGTAACGGTGGAAAAAACTTTTGCGTCACATTGTTTTGCTACTATACGAACATTTTTACTAAAACGATTAACCAAAATTAATTTATACACCATGGTGGGGTCGTACTTTTTAAATATAACGGGATCTACACATACATAAGCAACGTCTTGCTTGTGTAAGTCGTAAATTTGTCCGATAGTATTTAAAAAATATACTGATTTCATATCTCTCGAATATTTACCAAAATAATTGATATCACTAACTAAAGGAGAAATAAAATCAGCATGGTCGACACCGCCAGCGCGCAAAACAATATGTTTAACAGATTCAGATTGTGGTATAGCTTGTATTCGAAGTATAGAATCATACAAAAGATCAGACGTAATAGTAGCAAGACAATAATATGTAAGAGAATGGGTGTGACGGGTGAGTGCGGTATTGACTATGTACGGGTCATTGAATAAGGGATGTTGAGGATTACGATGAAGACGAACAATACGAATATGCTGAGCTTGACAACCTTGAAATTTAACTATAGTGGTTGAATTAGGGACTAAAACATTCTCCTCATCGGAGAAAACAAGATATTTGAAGGATTTGTCAAGATCATATATAGTATTTATTGGTACAATGGAAACGGATGTGCCGATTAAATCATTGTGTGTCATAATGGGTGGGGAGCCAGTTTTTTGCACATAGGATTCGGATATGAAAGCAGCTATGTCTGCCGGAATACGATAACTAACATTGAGGAAAGTGGTAGGTTTAATTGTATTATTGAATATACTATAATTGAGTTTATAATCGCCGAGGAGGTTGTGAAAATTCGCTTGTAACATGTCACCAGACAAAAAACAACGACGTGCGTTGAATTTTGTAAGCAATGACAAGATACAACCGACATGTTGTATCACAACTTCGTCGACAAAAACAACTTTGAAGGTTTCCGGTTTCATAGTGATGGCCTTAACAATATTGACGACTTCTTTCGGCGAATATTCACCGAGACGTGATTCGAAGTCGGTCACGGAATGGTTGCTGTGCAAAATAACTAGAGAATCTTCAAGTAAAGGATTATTAAGTATGGAGTGTGTTTTTCCGCAACCGGGCGCAGCTTGGCAAAATTTAATCTTGCATGATGGTGTGGTCAATGAATGTTTGTCGAGAAAAACTTGCTCGATAGCGGAACGACAAAACTCATTGAGGAAGATGCACTCTTCACCATTAATTATATCAAATTTATGATTATCAAGATAACGAATAGGCCTAAGCACTCCTTCAGCGGTAAAGAAATACTGATACGGTTTAATATCAAAAATCTTTCCGCCAAGAAAGTAGGTATTCGTTGCCTTGTTAACAGAAACAAGATATGATTTGTTGAAGAGTGCGTCCGCCTTGGTATAATCTTTCTTATTAGGAATAAGTGAATAAATTTTGTGGTTGCAACGTATGTTTGAGGAAACAATTCGGACTATTTCACGACAATAAGAATGATACTCAGCTATAGCTGCGTCGAGGTGACCACTGCCACCACGAACACAAGTAGACATTTCATAATGATTGTTGGAATAGGACATACAAAGCTCATGAAGAATAAGAGGATCACGATAAGAAATCAACGTCATAGGAGTGTGTATGTGTAAATTGCTACCTAGAACATAAGCAATTGCGGCCAAATCGTTTTCAGTGAGATTATAACCGAAATACCATTGTGCTAAGTGATTGGGTGGGGCAGTGGGAAAACGAGGATGTTGGGATATAGCACGAATAAAAGCGGCACAGTTGATATCATTATTGCGCGTGATTGCGTGTATACCACAGTTACCCTGACCGCGTGTTTGATAACGTGTATATTGGGTAGGTGCAGCAATGGTATGAACAAAATTGGCGCAATGTGATGTGTTTGGCGGAAGTTGAAAATTCGGAGGAGTAGTACCGTCAGTAGGAACGATGACAGTGGTACCAGTGAATGGGACAAGTGAACCGGAAGAGTTAGAAGAAGTCGCAGGAGGCTGTATCAATGCTTGAACGGTTGATGTAGCATAACAAAAATCGTCAGAATCATCGTCATCCGAATCATCTGATGAGTTAGCAGGCAACGGTATAGGAGGTAAAATTGGGTTTTGTTTTGCTGCTCTTTTAGCAAGAAATAAAGCAGCCTGCGAAGTCTTATTAATAACCGGGGGAGAAGAATGCGGTAATGTAGTAGGTGTAGGGAGTGTGCGAGTAGGGACAGTGACATTTGGATCTTGAGTAAACGCATAAGTGCCGGCGGTAGTAACTGTAGTGGTGAACAAAGATTTGATTTTTCCGAGCAGGGTGGTGGTGGTGGAAGCTGGAGTGAATACTAATTTTCTTTTGATGTTACGAGGTTTCTTGATTTTCTTTTTCAGATCAAACAATTGTTGTAAATCGGTGGGGTAAACATAATAGGCGTCATCAAGATTAACACCATACATACGGTCATAAAAATACAATATTGATGATCGATGCAACTTAATGATTTCAGCATATTGTCTATGAAAAACATTTCGGTTGTTTTGAGAACAACCGAAATTTCTACAGACAATATGAAATTCAGTATTTTGCGTCGCAACAATAGTTTTGTACAACTGTACAGAAGAAAAATTTTCACACAAACGAAATAACTGCGGAAGGATTTGACGTATTTCCGTTTCTGACTTAAACGGCAAAAAATGAACTTTGATTTGCGCACAACCACCAACCATCGTGCAACCAAGTACAAAATCTATCTCGGCATTAAAAACATTTAAACAATTAGGATCATCAAATTGGACTGCGAGATCACCATCAATATAATCAAATTTTTCATTCACTGTATAATAATTTAAAACTTCGGGTTTAAGAATATCATTATCGGCATATCTGAGCTCATTGAACAAAGGATTGTGAAACAATTCTGTGTTCCAATCACTAAAATCAGTGCCAATAATGGAAATACCAAAAACCGAAATATTAAACCTATCGATAATATACCAAGCTGATGCACCGGGAGCACCTAAACAAAGAGGGCGCTTGAATGTAATAGCGAATTTGGAAATGATATCAGCAGTTTTTAGGCCAGAAATACAAGGGTAACCAAAAGTATTTGTGGTCAGAGGAATCTGACGACGGTCAAACTGAGAAAAGGCTGTATCATAAACAGATTCGTACATGTTCATAGGAGCATCAATTAAAGGAATGGTGTCAGCGTGATTGAGTGAATAAACGACAAGATTATGAATTTCCATGATAATATATTCAACCGAAACATCGTTCTTAATCAAATAGATTTGAGAATTATGTTTCAGATAAATATTATTACCAGTAACGATGGAATAGGTGGACAAGATCGTGCAAATTTGATTGAAGGAGAATTGGGTGCAGGGATCGACATCTGGATAGTGAGCTTCCAAGAATTGACGAAGAGGAAAAACTGTGCGAAGAGATGGATAGAAGAAGCAATTTGGTACGAGCGGAGGTTTAGTGTCAGTAATTTGAGAGTTATAATTATTAAGAGAATGGACATCTAAACCAGCAGACGAATGAATCGGGGAGACAAGCAGTTGTAATTCCTCATCCAGTGTCAGGAATGTAGACTGAGTGCGAACTGCTGCATATTTATTATCTTTATAAGTATTACGGATGTGAGAAAGTATCCAAGAAATACGAACATCGATTGTGGACCAAGCTTCTTCTCGCAGTGTATTGGTGAGGGTGGTGGAAAATGAATCCGTAAAAGCAACATCGGCGTCAGAACGTGAGACAGGGACAGAGAAGATATTGTTAAAGAGTCGCACGAAATAGTTGGAGGAATTGTGTTTTTGAGTGCTCATAATATCATTCTTTATGATGGTATATCCTTGCGTCAAATTAAACTTGTGAATCATGACATCGATGTACAAAATATAAACTAGCTCTGCAAGTATTTGTGGTTCTATTTCATAAGTCGCTTTAAGTGCTGCACCATTGATAACTTCGCGCTTGCTGAAAGAGACAGCAGCAGTCATGACTTTATCAATAGTGCGAGAAGCATCAGGCAACTGGTAAATGAATGATGAAATAAGATCACATAATCTCTTGGAGACAACGAGGCGTTTACGGAACATTTTACGATTAAAAAATATATCTACCAGGTTTTCTACTCTGGGAACATCATTATAGGACCAATAATAAATGACAATTTTATCTGAATCCAAACAAAGAGGGATAGGACGACGAACAAAAGAATGCGGTACTCTGCAAACAGACTTTATAATAGTAAAGTAACAGACCTGATCTACTATTTGAGAAATTGAGAACAAGTATGGTCCAGAAATAGTATAAATAACAAAATTGCGGAGCAACGAAATATATTGTTCGTAATCGTGACAATAAGATAATTGAGTGTCATTTTCGAATGTGAAATAAATGATACGACGATTGTCGCGACGTTCAATAGACCAGTAGCATTGTTGTTTGTCCAAATAACCGCGGGTGGAATTGGAGGTTAGGATTGATGCATCGAAGATGAAACAACCAAAAGCTTTTTCGCAGTTAGATTCGGAGAGGATGGCTGAAAGTGCAGGAGTATCAATGTCATAAATGGAGTGTAGAAATGTGCAATACTTGGCACGAACTGGACAATTTTGTGAGACGTTATGACAATAATAAACATTTTGATGTTGCAAATAGTGCACCTGGTCTGGAGACGGATTGACGACATTATTAAAGTGATGATGAGTGTTACTACAACGAATAGAATCAGCATAAGACAAATTGGGTTGACACGCATGAACAAACAGGTTCTCTTGAGAATAATGTTGAACGGGATTACCGCCAACATCCTTGATAAGAATATTGCGGGAATCGCGATCGACATTAAAGTCATTGACGAATTTAAACCAAGACAGACGTCGATGTTCTCTGGCGAAGCCGTGAGGGGAGTAATCGACGGGAGTGAAGGTAATATTGAATTCGGAGAAAGTGCGGGTCAAAGCAGTTTGTTGATCAGGTTTGAGAGAGGCCTTAACAGTGAAAGATGGAAGTTTAGATTTAATCGCTGATATTGAAGTGACGGTTTGGGCGATATGGGCGCGATAAACTTCGTTTACGGATGCTGACGAAATGTGAGAGTCACAGACGTCTTGTAAAGTGAAGTTGGAGTTGGAGACAAGGTGATCCAAATGTACGGAAGGTGAAACCGACGGTACGCTCATGGTGATTGAAAATCTGTATGAGAGGACGACCTTGTGGGAGATAAATTAGTATCGGTAAAGAGTGAGACTCTGAGATATCGACAGAATTTATGTAGTATGCGG
>Ga0075176_1131487_pt1 | contig 9572 bp, 4 predicted proteins | sample JI81BgreenRNA_FD_77311 | JGI IMG/M metagenome (GOLD analysis project Ga0075176, IMG submission 77311) | Metatranscriptome of wastewater effluent complex algal communities from Wisconsin, to seasonally profile nutrient transformation and... | ecosystem: Engineered > WWTP > Effluent > Algae...
AAAAAATTGAGCAAGGTTGGACAGATATTGATATCATCATTACTGTTCCTGCTGTAATGGCAAAATTAGGTAGATTAGGAAAGATATTAGGTCCACGTAACTTAATGCCAAATCCTAAGAGTGGAACCGTAACCCAAGAAATTGGTAAGACTGTAAAAGAAATAAAAGCAGGTAAAATAGATTTTAAAGTAGATAAAGAGGGTATTATTCATACGTCTATTGGAAAATCATCATTTGCACCTGAGAAGTTATTTGAAAATGCAGTTGAATTAATCCAAACTTTGGCTAAGATGAAACCATCATCAGCTAAAGGCACCTATTTTAGAAGTATAAATATCAGCAGTACAATGAGCCCAGGAATTCCTGTTGATACTAAATCTGTTCCTGGTATTTAATTCTAGAGTGCGATGAAAAAAGAAGAAAAAGGACATATAATAGATGCACTTGCTGATAAGTTTAATCAGTACAAGAACATTTACATAACCGATATTGCATCTCTGAATGCACAAAAAACAAGTGATCTTAGAAGATTATTGTTTAAAAATGGTATTACTTTAGAAGTGGCAAAAAACACTTTGGTAAAGAAAGCAATTGAAAAATCGGGTAGAGACTTAGGTGCTTTAGTAGATACTTTAAAAGGTAATACTGCCATCATGTTTTGTGAAGACATGAAAGCGCCAGCTAAAGCGATCAAAGATTTCCGTAAAAAAGATTCAATCCCATCTTTAAAAGGTGCTTGTATCGATCAAGATATCTTTATTGGAGATAGCCAACTTGAGTCATTGATCTCTCTTAAGACTAAAAATGAACTTATTGGAGAAATCATTGGAATGTTGCAATCACCTGCTCAAAATGTTATCAGTGCACTTCAATCTGGTGGAAGTACCATCGCTGGTGTAGTAAAAACATTATCTGAGCGTCCTGAATAATTAAAATAAAAATCAAAAATCAATAACAATTTAAATTCTAGTAAAATGGCAGATTTAAAAGCGTTCGCTGAACAATTAGTTAACCTTACTGTAAAAGAAGTAAACGAGTTAGCTAAAATCCTGAAAGATGAGTATGGTATCGAGCCTGCAGCTGCTGCTGTGGCTGTTGCTGCCCCTGCAGCTGGTGCTGCTGAAGCTCCTGCAGAGAAAACATCTTTCGATGTAATCCTTAAGAGCGCAGGTGCAAACAAACTTAACGTTGTTAAGATTGTAAAAGACTTAACTGGTCTTGGTCTTAAAGAAGCAAAAGAATTAGTTGACGGTGCACCAAAGCCTGTTAAGGAAGGTGTAGACAAAGCTACTGCTGAAGACCTAAAAGCTAAGCTTACTGAAGCTGGAGCTGAGGTTGAACTTAAGTAATTCAAAATCAATTGATTTTGAAAATGTGACCCCGACTTATGTCGAGGGTCACTTCTTTGTTTATATATATCCTCAGTCTGAAAAACTATTAAATTAACTAAAATTGGCTAATACAAATAACCAGACAGCAGAGAGAATATCATTCGCTTCTGTCAACCCCGTAATCGATTATCCAGATTTTTTGGATGTTCAATTGCAATCGTTTAGGGAATTCTTTCAGTTGGATACTACCTCTGAAAGTAGAACCAACGAAGGTCTTTACAAAGTATTTTTGGAAAACTTTCCAATTACCGATACAAGAAATATCTTCGTTTTAGAGTTCTTAGATTATTTTGTTGATCCTCCTCGCTATTCAATTGATGAATGTATCGAAAGAGGTTTAACCTATTCAGTGCCACTTAAGGCAAAATTGCGTTTGTCATGTAATGACCCAGAACATGAAGATTTTAAAACAATCGTTCAAGATGTTTATTTAGGAACCATTCCTTACATGACGCCACGTGGTACTTTTGTTATCAATGGCGCAGAACGTATTATCGTTTCGCAATTACACCGTTCACCTGGTGTATTCTTCGGTCAAAGTTATCACACCAATGGTACAAAGTTGTATTCGGCACGTGTGATTCCGTTCAAAGGAAGCTGGATTGAATTTGCAACAGACGTTAACAACGTTATGTATGCCTACATCGATCGTAAGAAAAAGTTTCCAGTAACTACTTTGCTTCGTGCTATTGGCTACGAATCTGATAAGGACATTTTAAATTTATTTGAACTTGCCGAAGAAATTAAGGTAAGTAAAACTGGTTTAAAAAAGGTCTTAGGTAGAAAATTAGCTGCACGTGTTCTTCGCACATGGATTGAAGACTTTGTGGATGAAGATACCGGTGAAGTGGTTTCTATTGAGCGTAATGAGGTAATCATTGAGCGTGATACCATCATTGAAGAAGCTCATATTGATTTAATTGTAGAGGCAGAAGTTAAAACTATTCTTTTGCACAAGAATGAATCTAATCACAATGATTTTGCTATCATTCTAAATACTTTACAAAAGGATACTGCTAATAGCGGAAAAGAAGCTCATGAGCATATTTACCGCCAGTTGCGTAACGCTGATCCACCAGACGAAGAAACTGCTCGTGGGGTAATTGAGAAGCTATTCTTCTCTGAAAAGCGTTATGATTTAGGTGATGTAGGACGTTATAGGATTAACCGAAAACTTAATAAAAACGAGCCATTAAGCAATAGGGTTTTAAGTAAGGATGATATTGTTTCAATCATGAAATATTTGATTGAATTATCTAATTCTAGAGCCGATGTGGATGATATTGATCACTTAAGTAATCGTCGTGTAAGAACGGTGGGTGAACAATTGTACTCTCAGTTTGGTGTTGGTTTAGCGCGTATGGCAAGAACCATTCGCGAACGTATGAACATCCGAGATAACGAGGTGTTTACTCCAACTGATTTGATTAATGCTAAGACTTTGTCTTCAGTGATTAACTCGTTTTTTGGAACAAACCAGTTATCTCAGTTTATGGATCAAACCAATCCATTGGCCGAGATTACCCACAAGAGAAGGATGTCTGCCCTTGGACCAGGTGGTTTAAGTAGAGATCGCGCTGGTTTTGAGGTTCGTGACGTTCATTATACCCACTATGGTCGTTTGTGTACCATTGAAACTCCTGAAGGTCCAAACATCGGTTTGATTTCATCACTTTGTGTGCATGCTAAAATCAATGGCATGGGCTTTATCGAAACTCCTTATTTAAAAGTAGAAGGTGGTATCGTTAAAAGCAATGAGCCTGTAGTTTACCTGAGTGCAGAAGATGAAGAGGGAAAAGTAATTGCGCAATCAAATGCTAAGTTTGATGCAGCAGGAAACTTTATGGATACCAAAATCAAGGCTAGGTACGAAGGTGACTTCCCGATGGTAGAAGCTGATAAATTAGAGTTCATGGATATTGCTCCAAATCAGATTGTATCTATTGCGGCATCACTTATTCCTTTCTTAGAACATAATGACGCTAACCGTGCCTTGATGGGCTCGAACATGCAACGTCAGGCTGTTCCTTTATTAAACCCAGAAGCACCAGTGGTGGGTACAGGATTAGAAGGAAGGGTTGCAAAAGATTCTAGAACTTTATTGGTAGCAGAAGGTAATGGTGTTGTTGAATATGTAGATGCCAATGAGATTAGAATTAGATATGAGCAAACCGAAGTAGATAAATTGGTGAGTTTTGGTACCGATACTAAAACTTATAACTTAATTAAATTCCGCAGAACCAACCAAAATACCTGTATTAACCTTAAGCCTATCGTAAGAAAAGGTGATAAGGTAACCAAAGGAACTGTTCTTTGCGAAGGTTATGCTACCCAGGGAGGTGAACTTGCTCTTGGAAGAAACTTACAAGTTGCTTTCATGCCTTGGCAAGGTTTTAACTTTGAGGATGCGATTGTAATTTCTGAAAAAGTAACCAAAGAAGATATCTTTACTTCTATTCATATTACAGAATATGAATTAGAGGTTCGTGATACCAAACGTGGTGAAGAAGAATTAACCAATGATATCCCGAATGTAAGCGAAGAAGCAACCAAAAACTTAGATGAAAATGGTTTGATCCGAATTGGTTGTGAAGTAGGTGAAGGGGACATTTTAATTGGTAAGATTACTCCTAAAGGAGAAACAGAACCTTCTCCAGAAGAGAAGTTATTACGTGCCATCTTTGGTGATAAAGCTGGAGATGTGAAAGATGCTTCTTTAAAGGCAATTCCTTCTTCTAGTGGTGTAGTAATTGATAAGAAGTTATTCGCTCGTGCCAAGAAAGAAAAGGCAGCTAAGCAAGATGATAAATCTAAATTGGCTAAGCTTAAAGACGAGAACGAAAAGAACCTTAAAGAAATTAAGGATATTCTTATCGAGAAATTGTTCTCAGTTCTTTCAGGTAAAACCTCGGCCGGTGTTTATAATGTTTACAATGAAGAAATCATTGCCAAGGGAACTAAGTTCAGTCAGAAAAATCTGAATGAAATAGATTACTCGAATGTAATGGCCAATAATTGGACCAGCGATGCTGAGAAGAATGAATTGATTAAAACCATTCTTACCAACTACAAGAACCGTGTGAACATGGAAGTTGCAGACTATCGTAGAAAAGAGTATGCAATTAGTGTTGGTGATGAGTTACCAACTGGAATTTTAAAACTTGCTAAAGTTTACATCGCTCAAAAGCGTAAACTTAAAGTGGGGGATAAGATGGCTGGTAGACATGGTAACAAAGGTATCGTAGCCAGAATCGTTCGTGAAGAGGATCTTCCTTTTATGGACAATGGAAATCCAGTAGATATCGTGTTAAATCCATTAGGTGTACCTTCACGTATGAACTTGGGTCAAATCTATGAAACTGTTTTAGGTTGGGCTGCAAAAGAACTTCAAGTGAAATTTGCTACTCCAATTTTTGATGGAGCTTCGGATGACCAAGTACTTGAGTACACGCGTAAGGCTGGCATTCCAGATTGGGGTAAAACCTATTTACATGATGGTTTAAGTGGAGAGAGATTCGATCAACCAGTTACTGTAGGTGTAATCTACATGATTAAACTTGGTCACATGGTGGATGATAAGATGCATGCTCGTTCAATCGGACCATATTCATTAATTACGCAACAGCCATTGGGTGGTAAAGCTCAATTTGGTGGTCAGCGTTTTGGTGAGATGGAGGTTTGGGCACTTGAAGCATACGGTGCAGCTAACATCTTACAAGAAATCCTCACCCTTAAGTCGGATGATATTGTTGGAAGAGCCAAGACTTATGAGGCAATTGTTAAAGGTGATAACTTACCTACACCAGGTATCCCAGAATCCTTTAACGTATTGGCCCACGAATTACGCGGCTTAGGACTAGATCTTTCATTGGAGTAATAACTGAATAATAACGCAAAACATGTCTTTGAAAAAAGAGCAAAAAATAAAATCAAACTTCACCAAAATTCGCATTGGATTAGCCTCTCCTGAGAGTATCCTTCAGCGTTCTTTTGGTGAAGTAACCAAACCCGAAACAATCAACTATCGTTCATTTAAACCAGAAATGGGCGGTTTGTTTTGTGAGCGTATCTTCGGACCTATCAAGGATTATGAATGTCATTGCGGTAAGTACAAGCGTATCCGTTATAAGGGTATTGTTTGCGACCGTTGTGGTGTAGAAGTAACCGAGAAAAAGGTGCGTCGTGAGCGCATGGGACATATTAACCTAGTAGTTCCTGTAGCTCATATCTGGTATTTTAGATCACTACCTAATAAAATTGGATATTTGTTAGGTGTGCCTTCTAAGAAATTGGATATGGTTGTTTACTACGAGCGTTACCTCGTGTGTCAGCCTGGTATCAAAGCCAATGATGGTGTTCAGAATTTGGATTTATTAACCGAAGAAGAATACTTAGATATCTTGGATTCGCTTCCAAAAGATAACCAGCATTTGGATGATGCCGACCCAAATAAGTTCATTGCAAAAATGGGTGGTGAGGCATTATGGTTTATGTTGTCTAAAATTGATTTAGATAATTTAAGCTATGACCTTCGTATCAAGGCAAGCACCGAAACTTCTCAACAGAGAAAAAATGAGGCTTTAAAGCGTCTGAAGGTAATTGAAGGTTTTAGAAATTCTCAACGTCATGGAGAGAATAGACCTGAGTGGATGGTTGTGAAAATCCTTCCAGTGATTCCACCAGAGTTAAGACCTTTAGTGCCATTAGAAGGTGGAAGATTCGCTACCTCTGATTTAAATGACTTATACCGCAGGGTAATTATTCGTAACAATCGTTTGAAGCGATTGATAGAAATCAAAGCTCCAGAAGTAATCTTACGTAACGAAAAACGTATGTTACAAGAGGCTGTGGATTCCTTATTTGACAATACCCGTCGCGTAAGTGCAGTTAAAACAGAAGGTAACCGTCCATTGAAATCTTTAAGTGACATGCTTAAAGGTAAACAAGGTCGTTTCCGTCAAAACTTATTAGGTAAGCGTGTGGATTATTCAGGTCGTTCGGTAATTGTGGTTGGACCAAACCTTAAGTTACACGAATGCGGTATTCCTAAGAACATGGCTGCCGAGTTGTTTAAGCCATTTATCATTCGTAAGTTATTAGAGCGTGGTATCGTTAAAACGGTAAAATCTGCTAAGAAATTGGTTGACCGTAAAGAGGCAATTATCTGGGATATCTTAGAAAACATCTTAAAAGGTCATCCAGTATTGCTTAACCGCGCCCCAACACTCCATAGATTAGGTATTCAGGCTTTCCAACCTAAATTGGTTGAAGGAAAAGCTATACAATTACATCCATTGGTGTGTACAGGTTTTAATGCCGACTTTGACGGTGACCAGATGGCGGTGCATGTTCCACTAGGAAATGCTGCTGTGTTGGAAGCCCAATTGTTAATGCTTGCGCCTCATAACATCTTAAATCCTGCCAATGGAGCGCCAATTACAGTTCCTTCTCAGGACATGGTTTTAGGTCTTTATTATATTACTAAAGGCCGTAAACATACACCAGAGCATCCAATTAAGGGTGAAGGCTTAAAGTTCTATTCTCCTGAAGAGGCAATTATTGCTTACAATGAAGGTAAAGTACATTTACACGCTTGGGTAAAATGTATGGTGATGGTTAAAGAAAATGGCGAATTAGTAGAGCGTTTAATCGAAACTACTATGGGTCGTATTTTATTTAACCAAGTAGTGCCAGCAAGTCATGGCTATATCAATGAACTATTAACCAAAAAATCTTTGAGAGATATCATTGGTAATATGTTTAAAGTTGTGGGCCAAGACCATTGTGCTAGGTTCTTAGATGATATCAAAGACCTTGGTTTCCGTTATGCCTTTAGAGGTGGATTATCTTTCAACTTGTCTTATGTGAACATTCCAGATGAAAAAGAAAAGTTCATTAAAGAAGCACAAGCAGAGGTTGATGAGATTTGGGATAACTATAACAATGGTTTTATTACCAACAACGAAAGATACAATCAGGTAATTGATATTTGGACTCGTATCAACTCGCGTTTGGCTGATACCTTGTTAAAGCAATTAAAAGAAGACCAACAAGGATTTAATCCGGTTTACATGATGTTGGATTCTGGAGCGAGGGGTTCAAAAGAACAGATTCGTCAGTTAGGTGGTATGAGGGGATTGATGGCAAAACCACAAAAGAACTTAAGTGGTGGAACCGGAGAGATTATCGAGAACCCAATTTTATCTAACTTTAAAGAAGGGTTATCCGTAATTGAATACTTTATTTCTACACACGGTGCGCGTAAAGGTTTGGCCGATACGGCTTTAAAAACTGCGGATGCGGGTTACTTAACGCGTCGTTTGCATGACGTAGCACAAGATGTGGTAGTGAGTGAAGTAGATTGTGGTACCTTACGTGGTATTCCAATTAGTGCCCTAAAAGATAACGAAGAGGTGGTTGAAACACTTTACGAACGTATCTTAGGTAGAACTTCCGTTCATGATATCTATGATCCATTGAGTGGTGAACTAATTTGTCATTCTGGTGATGAAATCAATGAAGAAGTTGCTTCTAAAATTGAAGAGTCTCCATTAGAAACTATTGAAATTCGCTCTGTATTAACTTGCGAAACTAGATATGGTGTTTGTACCAAGTGTTATGGTAGAAGCATGTCAACTGGCAAGCAATCAAACATTGGTGATTCAGTAGGTGTAATTGCAGCTCAATCCATTGGTGAACCAGGAACACAGTTAACGCTTCGTACTTTCCACGTGGGTGGTACCGCATCTAACATTGCAACTGAATCTCAAATGATGGCTAAATTTGGTGGTATCCTAGAATTTGAAGAAATCAGGACAACCGAATTGTTAAGCGATGAAGGGTCAGAAACAGTTGTAATTGGACGTCAAGGTGAGGTTCGTATCTTAGATGAGAAGACCAGAAATCCAATTGTTACCATCAATATTCCTTACGGTGCTCACTTAAAAGTGAAAGACGGTAAGAAGGTTGAAAAAGGCGATTTAATTTGTACTTGGGATCCATACAACGCGGTAATTATTTCTGAATTCAATGGTAAAATTGATTTCGAAAATATCATCGAGAATGTAAACTACAAGGAAGAAAGCGACGAACAAACTGGTCACAAAGAAAAAGTAATCGTTGAAAGTCGTGATAAGACTAAGATACCTTCTATCATTATCAATGGTGATGGTAAAGACAAAGCTGTGAAGGAATACAACTTACCAGTAGGTGCTCATATCATTGTAGAAGAAGGTCATAAGATTAAAGCGGGTGAGATTATCGCTAAGATTCCTCGTGTGGTTGGTAAAACCCGAGATATTACAGGAGGTTTACCACGTGTAACTGAATTGTTCGAAGCACGTAACCCTTCAAATCCTGCGATTGTTACAGAAATAGATGGTGTGGTTACTTTTGGTGGCATCAAACGTGGTAATCGTGAAATCATGATTACTTCTAAAGATGGAGAGCAAAAGAAATACCTAGTTCCACTTTCTAAGCACATTCTTGTGCAGGAAAACGACTTCGTAAAAGCTGGTTCGCCATTATCGGATGGGTCTATTTCGCCACAAGATATCTTACGTATCGAAGGACCTTTAGCGGTTCAACGTTATATCTTAAATGGTATCATGGAGGTTTATCGTTTGCAGGGTGTAAAAATTAACGACAAGCACGTTGAAACCATCATCCGTCAAATGATGAAGCATATCGAAGTTCAAGATCCAGGTGATACTACCTTCTTAGAAGGAGAATTTGTAAGCCGTTGGGATTTAAAACAAGCCAACGACTGGATTTTTGATAAGAAAGTAGTTACTGATTCGGGTGATTCTACTAATGTAAAACCTGGTATGATTATCAGTGTGCGTAAATTGCGCGACGAGAACTCTCAATTAAAACGTAAGGATTTACGTTTAGTGGAAGTAAGAGATGCGCAATCGGCTACTGTATCTCAAGTGATCATGGGTATTACCAAGGCCAGTTTGGGAACACATAGCTTTATGAGTGCTGCTTCATTCCAAGAAACCACTAAAGTGTTAAATGAAGCTGCCATCTCTGGTAAGGTAGATAGAATGTTAGGATTAAAAGAAAACGTAATTGTTGGACATTTAATTCCAGCTGGTACCGGTATGAGAGATTACGAGAAACTCATCGTAGGATCTAAAGAAGAATTTGAAGCTTTAATGGCTTCAAAAGAAGACTAAG
>Ga0075176_1025582_pt1 | contig 9521 bp, 10 predicted proteins | sample JI81BgreenRNA_FD_77311 | JGI IMG/M metagenome (GOLD analysis project Ga0075176, IMG submission 77311) | Metatranscriptome of wastewater effluent complex algal communities from Wisconsin, to seasonally profile nutrient transformation and... | ecosystem: Engineered > WWTP > Effluent > Algae...
GCGCCGGATCGCGCGCTGCCACCGACTCCAGCCAGCGCAGCGCAGCCAGCTGACGCTGTAGCAGCCGCGCCCGCCGCCTCGAGCGCGCCGTGGCGGCGCCGTAGCGCTCTTCGTATGCCTCGATCTGGTCTGCTTCGCGCTCGTCCTCCAGCCCAGCTTCCTCGGCGAACTGAGCCAAGCTGGGCAGCGCTGGCGCGTCCCGGACCAGCCGCTGCACATCGAGCTTGAGTAGGCGCGCCGTGCCTGGCCGTTCTTCGCGCCTGGCAGCCGCTGCCAGCTCGGCGCGGATCCACTCCACGGTGGCGGGCACCAGCCGCAGATCGTTGTGCCGCCCTTCCACCGACAGGTAGCGGTCCCAGACCTTCTCCAGCTCTACGCCCTCCAGCAGAGCCCGATAGAAGGCGAAGTGCTCGCGCGCAAGCAGTCGGGAACGGGCGGCCGGTCGAGGCAGCTTCTTGGGGCGTGTTGGCTTCACAGCAACCGGTAGCCTCGGAGCTGACGCCGGGCTGCCACACGAGCAACGCCGGCCCGGGCTGCGGCTTCGTCGGCCGCCGGCTCGCTGAGCTGGCCGCCCAGGCGGCTGCCGATCGCACCCCAGGCCCGCCACACCTCCCATTCACCCCACAGGTTGCGGCGAGCCGTGGCCAGGTAGTAGCGACCTCGGATGCGGTTCTCCCAGCGCAGCACCGACGGAAACGGCGGCGCGCCAAGTGGGGCGTCCTCGTCGGTACACGCTTGCATGGCGGATGGGCCCTTCCTGGCCGGCAAAGGGGGTCCGCCGACCCTGTTCAGCGGATTCGAGGCGGATGCGCGAATTTTCTGATCATCATGATTATGTAGGTAATCAAGCAGCTTCGACGATCAAGGGGGCCGAGACGGGATCCTGCCGTACCATCCCCTGATGCGGGGGGCTCCAGGTCGACTTGGAGTGTGCGTTTCGTCAAGCGCGACAAGGGTTTACCGCGCGAAGTTTGCTAAACTTAAGGGGTATGCGGGGGTTTTCCTGCCCACGCCCTGGGGCAACTGCATCACTGTTCGGGAGTTGAATCGTCGTCGCATCGACAGCATGCGGCTGCGCGGTCTGAGTCGAGATGTCTCCCTTGCGACAAGGCAACCGATGAGTGCCTTCGCCGCTGCTGGAGACGGCGGCCGCCACGGCCCTGGAGCGCCGAGTGAGACCGTTGACGTGGTGGTCCAAGTCGTACTGGCGCCTATCCACCAAGCAACGGTCGAGTCGGGCGACGGACGGCAGTTCTCGATCACTCGCAAGACGCCGGCCCTACAGGTGGATGCCTTGGTCAAAGGTCAGCGGATCAGATGCACCATCGCCCCTGACGCACCTAAGGTTCTTCACGCGCAGTTGCTTTGAGCTCGATCCTCCCTCCGGCATCGAGCATCAATCCCAGCAGCGTCCTCACGACCGAGCCTGCAGCACCCACGGGATGGCCAGGGGCCGTTGTCCCGAACTTCAGCGACTGGCGACCGGGAGACATCGTTCTGGTGCGCGGCCCGAAAGGCACTGCCGGCACGATGGTTCGGCTTGATCAAGCCTTGAGCACCAATGGGGTGATTCGGTCTTCGCGCGAATGGACACACGCCGCTGTGTATGTCGGCGACGGGTGCGTCATCGACGCGACCTATGGCCAGCCGATAGCAGAGCGGAGCCTTTGGGACTACTGCGAGCGTCGTGCGATCACGGTTCGTAGAGTGCGTCCAAGCAGCACTGTGACCCGTCAAGACATTGAAGACACAGCCAACGCCGTGAGGGGGTTTCTAGGGCTGCCTTATGGGACCTGGGACGTGATCTTCGACGCGATCTGGCCCCGTTCCCTGCCGGTCAGGAGCCGTCGCAGCCTCTACTGCAGCACCTTGGTAGAGGCAGCAATTGCAGAGGCAACACAGCTAAGGCTGTCATCTCTCCCTGCACATCGTCCTATGTATCCCGCAGTGCTGGCTGGTCACCCTTTGTTGCTTGGGGTACCGCTGGAGTGGAGGGTTCCAGATGGGCCCTGATGACCCCGGGCAGGGCCGCTCCGATGTTGGCCTGAGCGGCACACCTTCTACACCATGGAGGCAGAGCGATGCAGCTCACACTTCTGGACATCACCACGACATTGGACCAGGCGGGGCTTTGGGGTGTCAGCTTCAGGGCACTCGCGGCGGAGCTATCTCGTCGGTTTCCGGTCTCCGAGGAAGATGCGAGAACGGCGATTGAACACTTCGTCCGGCAGGGCGAGCTGGTCCTGAACTCGATAGGCGAAGTAGGACGTGCCGACCCCCGCGGGGATCTAGGTCCGTATCCATCGTGTCCAGCTATTCGTTAACTGGACAGGATCGTTATCGCCGCACGGCTTCAATTCAAGACGGGTTCGCCGGACGCTTACCGAGCAGCGGCGGTGATGAGCCTGCTGCAGTCGGCACGGCTCAACGGGCTGGACCGGTACAGCTACATCAAGGACGTGCTGACCCGCTTGCCCACGCAGCCCGCGGGCCGGCTCGAGGAACTGCTACCGCATCGCTGGCAGCCGGACGCCTCGCGCTGATCCGCCTCGAGCTCGCAGGGTGTGTTGCCCGCTCGCTTACAACTCGCAAGCCTCTGCGACTGGAGCAAAGTTCCTCGCCTTGTTGGAATCTCCCCATCGGTCACTTTCGACCTACCTTGGAGGCCCACCATGCTCGAGAGCAACGAACAGTCCCTGACCGAGTTCCCCCGTGGCGGCTGGATGACCGCCCTCCTGAGCTTGCTTTTTGGCGCGTAGGCTTGTGCCCCGCGCAGGGTGCGCAGGACCCTGCTGACCTCAGTTCTCGGGCCTGCGGGTGTTGGTGATCACACGTAGGTCTCGCACACCAGGACCGTCCCTCATGTTCCTTGTGTGCTTGCGCCACGCCATGTGCGTGGCGTTTTCTTTGGAGCGGCCACGAACCACGACACCTTCAGCCGCAACACTTGTGATCAGCTCAAGAAGGTTGCCGACGCGCTGCGAGAACTCTAGACGCCGCCGGATCCGGCCAAGCGGCTTATCTGGTTCATCAACCCCGAGGACAAGGGGAGGAAGACCCAGGGAGCAAGACTCAAGACTTGACCCTAGGCCGAGAACCTGCGGCGCCGGCCCGCGCCTCGCTGAAGCTGCGGACCAAAAGGCACCCATCCAGGAAGTACAGAACCGTAAGAGTCAGAAGATCCAGGCTTGTTAGCACTGCCAGACCGCCTATGGCTGTCGCAGCGCAAGTAAAGAGCATCGACAGCACAAGGACGTGCTTGCCCCAAGGTAGCCCGAAGAAGAGCAGCCCCGAGAACACCACACGAAGGCCGATCGCCAGGTTGACAACCAGCGGGTTAGAAGCGGCTATCCATGCTCCGTATCCATCGAGCTCCAAGGCTGATCGAAGCACCGGCGAATCCACAGCCTGAACTTGCGGCAGGAAGAAGAAGACAGCGAACGCCAGTAGATCAAGCGCGAGGAGAATCCGAAGCGCGGTAGTTGGGGCGAACCTTCGCATCACTTCTTCTCGCGCGCGCTGCGGACGCAGCCGATGATGACGAGAACATCAATCACGGCGAACAAGAGCACTCCTCCCAAGCCGAACTCCTTCGCTATCCAGACGACGGCAGCGCTCTGCTGCCGCGTGGGAAGGTCGACTTCAAACCCAGCAGCGATTCGAACGAGATAGAGAAGATGCAGCGCTGCGAAACAAGCCAACGCAATCGGAACGAGTCGCACCACCTACCTCGGTCGGACGCCAACACCAATCTGATGCCAGATCGGCAGCGGCTGCCGCACATCGCCAGCGCGTCGCCAGAACTCGCTTCTGAAGTCGTTGTACTCCCGGTACCTGTTGTACGCCTCAGCCAGGGCGGTCTCGTCATTGACCTTATTGGGAGGGCTCCAATCGGGGACATATCGCGCCCGCGAGCATTTGCAGCCTTTGGGGCCCGCGGCAGGGTTGAATGCAGCAGGCATGAAGTCGCCCGGTTTCTTCGTGTCGTCTCGAGAACACGCATCTGGGCGGTTGGGGCAGTTCCACTCCAAGCAGATCGTCTTGACTCGAATGTCGTGATAGCCCGCCGCGTCGACCGCTGGATTTGGCCTCACGGTTGGCCGTTCACTCCTTGGTCGAAGACCATCCTCGTCAGTCAGGTTCACTGGACTCCCACCTACGTAGGTGTAGGTATTGATCCCTCCGGCGAGCCCGATCGGATCGGACTGGGTGTATCGCCCGAGGCTGGGGACGTAGCTGCGATTCCAGTTGTAGACGAGTCCAGTCTCGGAATCGTGATACTGGCCTGGCATGCGCAAGTTGAGTTCGAACTTGCCAAAGCCCACCGGGTTATCAAGCGGAGCACTGTTGCCAAACGGTTCTGCCATCCAGGTCCAGCGCTGGCGACCTTGCACGCGGTCGATTACCGTACGCGGCGTATCGAGGTGATCAGTCTGCACAAACGCGACACTCTGGGCGCTCGGTGTCCCATCGATGATCACAACCGGCATGCCTTGTAACCACACATACTCGCGTCGCACAGACCCGTTGGCGCTGTACTCCCCGAGGAGACGGCCTTCCTGGTCGTAGACGAACACGGTTGCGATCGGGGGCCACAGCGGCGTGGTGGCGCATAGAGGGGGTGCAGTACAGATCTCACGTGCGTAGGACTCCTTGTAGACCCGCCGCTCTGCGTTGTCGTGAAGGTAGCGGCTAAGCAAGAAGCTGCTGCCGTTGGTGGTGGCTCCGGTCTCCACGAGGCGCCCCCGCAAGTCGTGGCTGCCGCGCCAAGTCATGGCTCCCTCGTGATCGACGACCGTGTTGCCTGCTGCGTCGTGTGTGAACGTACGGCTGGGATTGGTGAGACTCAAGAGCCTGTTGCTTGAGCCCGCGATCGTGTGGCTACGGGATGAGGTTGCACTACCCGCGGTCAGGCTGACTGCGGTGCGGTTGCCATTGTCGTCATAAGCGTAGGTCCAGGAGCCAACCCCTGTACTGACACTTGTGAGTCGGTCAAGTTGGTCGTAGCCGAAGGCCTGATCAAGCGATGTAACAGGTGCGCCGGAGATGGCGTTGTGGTGGGTGTAGCTAGTGATGCGATCGGCTGCGTCATAGGTGATATCGCGTACCGCGCCTCCAAGCGGGTGACGCACCATGCGCCCATAGACATCGAAGACCCGCTCGTTGGGTTGGGTGCCTGTGTCCAAGTGCCAGTGCCAAGAGCGTGCCGCGCCGTAGCCTCCTGGCATGGGCTGGAACTGCAATCCCGACAGCAGCGCAATCGCAGGCGCGCCGGGGCTCGGAGCCAGACTCATCGCGGTTGGCACGCCCGCCGTGTGAGTGATGTACAACACCCGCCCTGAGGGGTAGGTGATGCTGACGACGCGCCCTGCGGCGTCGTAGCCGTAGCCGGTCGTCAACACAACCGGGCCCTCGTCGATCAGCAAGGTCTGAGTCGTGGCAACCATGCGACCCTTGGGGTCATAGGCATAAGTCGCAGAGCCGCCAGGGAACTGGGTTGATGTCAAGCGGCCCACACCGTTGCTGAATCCTGCGCCGGTCTGGTCGTAGTTCCACATCAGAACCAGCGGACTCTGGCCCGACTGGGTGTAAGTGATGCTCAGCAGCCGGTTCAGAGGATCGTAGGCATGTGTGGCCAGGACGCCGCGGCTGTCGAGACGCATCACCAAGTTGCCCTTAGCGTCAAATGTCTGTGACGCTACGCCTGTATCGGGGCTGACGACATTTGAGACATCACCCAGGCCGTTACGCTGATACTGCGTGACGAGGCTGCGCGGGTCAGTGACGGACGTCAGATCTTCCCGCCCGTTGTAGCCGAAGACAGCGTCCTTCCCGTGTGCGTCGGTGGTCTTGAACCGGCGTTGCAGGCGGTCGTACTCGTGGCTCGTCCCCAAGTTTAGAGTGCCGGGTGCGAGGATGGTCCTGCGGGAGTTTCCCACAGCGTCGTACTCAAGCCTCACCGTCGGAGCAGGAGACACCGGCGGCGCCGGTACCTGAGCCACGGCAACCGCACTGCCCAGAGCTGCAAACACTGCACAGATTCGCACGTGGAGGCTACTCATCGCGATAGCTCCCGGCCCGCGACCTGCTCGATCCGGCCCAACGCATCCACGTCCCGCAAAACTGGCCGACGCATGATGTTGCTGGGGTCCTTGAAGCTCTCTTCGATCCGGTTCCCGGAGTTGTCTAGGGCGTAGGTAGCAGCCTTCGTAGTGAGTTCGCGCGCCTTGTGGCCGATAGCAGCCGCGTCGGTCCCAGAGAAGGTCGTGTTGGCGAAATGGGAAAAGGCCGTCGTATAGCCCAACAGGATCGGTCCCGGTCAGGATCTGACGGTGCCGGTTGCACTTCCTTAGGGGTGCCCGCGGCGGGAGTTGAGTCGCCCTCCGCGCAGTACTCCGATCGAGCGATCGGTGCAGGAGAGATGGGTGGCGCAGGATTCCGGGAAAGCGCCCAACCGAACGGGCGAGCGCTAACAGCCAACCCAAGAGTGAAGAGTTGAAGCTACTCATTCTCGTCCCGTGATCTGCTGAACTCGGCCCAGCGCGTCGATACCTCGTGCGACATTTCTCCTCGGGGTGCCAGACGGGTCAGTGAAAATCTCCTCTGTTCGATTGCCGAGATTGTCAAGCAGATAGGTCACCTTGTTCCCGAAGCTGTCAGAGATGCGCCAGAGGCGATGGGCGCCATCGTATTCAAAGTAACTCCAGCTTGAGTCCGGGCGCGTGACCTTCTTCACCTGACCCATAGGCCAATACTCCCAGGCCGTAGTGTCGCCAGCCAAGGTCATGCTGCTCAGTCGAAGCCTCTCGTCATACGTGTAAGTAGTGACCACATTGTTACTCACATCAAGCATGTCAAGTACTTGCCCGCTTCTGTTGTACGCGCGGAACTCTACTATTTGGCCCAGCGGATTCGTTATGCGTCGGACATCCCCCCGCGTGTAACCGATCTCGGTGGGAGCAAGACCAGAAAAAGAGGTTGTCTCGTAATATTCATAGGTGGTCACGTCGGCAACATCAGTCCGCGGACCATCATGTGTAAGTACGTTGCCGACTTCGGAATAGGTCCAGCTGTCAATCCGCGGCGCAACACTGGGATCGATGGGAGCGCTGATCCCCAATCCACCGGTCAGATCGGTGGTCGCAACTTCAATCTGCCTGCACTTGACGGCGATGGGCTTTCCGTCAGGCAGCAATGCGGTAGTCGGCGCGCAGATCGCTACGTTGTTCGACAGCGGGTCTACTTGCCCGTTGTAGACACTGTAGGTTATGCGTCCCGGCTCAGCAACAGCGATTTTGAACTGCCAATCGGGGTGCCATCTTGTAGAAATCTTTCGCTCGCCAGCGGCCGGTGCGTAAGTAGCGATGTTGCTCGGACACGACGAACCAGCGAGAAGACCTTCCACACGCGCAGTCTCGAGATCCCTAGTCGTATCGTACGCGTGGCATGAGCGTTCGGCATTGAAGTTCACTTTGCTCAAGACGTTCCCTCGGTTGTCGTAAGCTAAGTGCGAGTTTGCCGCCTCGCATCCTGAACCTCCAGGCTGGTTAACTCCTCTTGGAAGTGTCGCACCCGCGAACAAGCCACCGGAAACGACGGTAGACGGAACCGTGGATCCGACAAGCGTCGAGTTATACCTCCTGACTGTTCCAATTGGGTCCACTACGTCCCCGTTGCCTGCAACACTAAACGCGTTGACGCCGAGCGGAAGACTTGTCGATAGAGCGTAGCCTTCAGACGTGTACTTGAATGTTGAGTATCTCTGCTCAAGTTCATCAACGACGCCGGTCAACGCCATTGGAAGTCGCGATCCATTCGTGTGCTCTGGCTCGTTGTACCAATACGTCCGTGACTTGCCGTCCTGAAATACCACTGAGGTCAGGCGACGAATTTGAGCCAGGCCATCAACCGCAGTGCCAAGAGCGCTCGGACCATCGTAGTTGTAAGTTATCTGTCGGCCATTCGGATCAGTAAGCGACATTACCTCGCCGGTTGGATAGTGACTCAGTAAAAGCGTGCGTCCTGTTTGCACTTCAACAATCGAGGATGGGTTGGAAACCGAGTCGTAGTTGACTTGCACTCGGGCACCGTTGGCCCGAACAATCTCGACTAGCTTCCCGCTCGCATCAAACATCTCGAATGCGCCGTCCGCAGTGCGATGGCGAACCGTGGAGGCTGCTCCAAAGCCGACAATCGCGATACTGCTGTTCGCGGCTACCGACCGGGGCAATCCATCCGGCTGATGAAAACTCAGTTCTTGACCATCATAAGTTCGCAAGACAACGTCTATTGCGCCTGCCACCCCCAGTTCAGCGTTCGTTAGGAAGCGAAAGCAGCGTTGACCAATCAGGCCTGAAAGGTTGAACGAGAGCCCTCTACATGTGGCTGCACCTGATGCAGCGCTCAAGTTGAAAGCGCGTGACTGGAAGCTATGGCTCCACTGGCCTCGAATTGAATCGTAGTCCCGGATGAACTTCAGCGCGCCGATGTCGAAATCCGTCTCCGTCTGCGCTTTGACTCTCGCCTCAACCAGAATCGGGTTCCCAACACCTGTCGCCTTGCAGCTCTGCAGCCGCCGGGGCTTACCGCTCAAGCAGAAGACCGTTGCGTCCTGGCCAAGGGGCTTGTTTGTTACCGCGACGGTGCCTTGCGAAAACTCCACGGGACAGATTGGACGTCCGGTTGCACCACCGACAAGCCGAAAGTTGACAGGGCCACCGGCAGAATCGGGGCGCTCAACACGCATCCAGAACCATGCTCCCCACTTCACCGGCTCCCCGTTGATGTAAGAGAAGCCTAACCCAGGATTTGTTGGTTCAATGTCTGTCATCCATGCCGTAACCGGGTACCCCCAAACGGTTTGGGTCTGCTGGCGTTGTCGCTCCAGTGAAGCTTGAAGCGACGCCATGTAGTCCCAAAGAATATAGGCTGGCTGGCTTCCGCTTTGCGACAGCGGCCATGCCAGTTGCGGTGCTAACGGCCTATTCTGGAAAGACCAAGCCGCGAAGTGAACGAACGCCATGCTGATGACAACCAGTCGGAAGGATGTTTTCACGGAGTTAGGTTTCCCAATCAGCTTGCTATTGAGATATCCCCGTCGGCTGCGGGAATGGCAACTATTTATGGTGAGGCCGCACGCTTCGACGTGGACTCAAAACATTGTGGCAAGGTCACGGTTCCGCGTCAATGGTCCGTTAGGAACGCGCTGAACAATGGCTGTCGAGCCAGCCGGCACGTTGCACAAACGTGACTCTTCGGGGATGCAGTGCAGTGACGCCGTTTGGCGACCGCCGAAGCGCCCGCTGCATGGTGCGTGGAGGCAGGTTAGCGGCCTCTTGATGCGTTCCCGGGGCGCTCAAGACGCACCTCCGCCACGGGCATCCAGCAGCGGCCTCTTCGCGATCACGAAGTTGGCCAGTCCGAACAGCGCGAACAGCTGCCCCTGGTTCTTCGCCAGCCCCCCGGTAGCGGACCCTCCTATGGCGGAACAGGTTCTTCACCACATGGAACGGGTGCTCGAC
>Ga0075176_1028645_pt1 | contig 9504 bp, 5 predicted proteins | sample JI81BgreenRNA_FD_77311 | JGI IMG/M metagenome (GOLD analysis project Ga0075176, IMG submission 77311) | Metatranscriptome of wastewater effluent complex algal communities from Wisconsin, to seasonally profile nutrient transformation and... | ecosystem: Engineered > WWTP > Effluent > Algae...
TAGAACAGGTTTTACATTTATTTTAAGAAAAATGCGGAACTCACTAAATTACATACAAAACAGCCATTTTTCTTAAAATAAACAACCTAATTCATGGAATTATTAAAGATTTTTTTACAGTTTTGCATATAATTTGGGTTTAAAAATTCTGCCCACCTACCCCCTTCCCATACAAATTTTTTTATCATTTCAATTTACCTGTAAATTTAATATCGCGTATTATAACAGTTAAGTTTACATAGCTAACATATAGGATTTGTAGAATTCGGACCAACCATAAAAACCTAAAAAATACGTTAAAGCTAACAATTTATGGAAACTATTCTTCTATTTTTTAAAACTTTTGATTGCTTTATTATTCTTTTTACAATTGTTTTTTCTGTAGGTCACAGTAGCTTCGTTTTTAATAGGTCTTCATTTATTCATTTTCTTCTAATTTTTGAATGTATTGTTGTAAGTAGTTGTCTACTTATTGAACAAACGGCAAATGTTAACAATTCAGTAGAAGGAGCGATACTTTGTCTATATATTATTGCGATTGTAGCTGCAGAGACGGCAATTGCAATTGGTCTATATATTACTATTACAATGCTTCCTCCGAATAGAATAATCTCTTCTAAAAAAAGAGTTTACTTTATTACTGAAAAGTTTACAATTTCTGAGTACTTTAAAAAAATTAGTAAGGAGTAAAAAATGAAATGAAAAACTATTACGAAACGATTCTACGAAACCTACAGAAAAAGCCTGCCCTACAACATAAATGAAAATGCCAGTAGTTATCAATCTAGCATTTTTCTTTATCAAGTCCTCAAGCTTACAACGTGAGCTCAGCTCTCGGATGTTAAAGTTCTAATTCGACCTAAAAAAAAAAATTATTGGGGTTATAGAGCATTTTAAAAAAAAAGAAATGAAATCAATTTTTTATAAAAAGGAAAATTACGAAAATACTATTTCTAACATTATCTATAATCATCTTCTTTTTTACCCAACCCCAGCAAATCTTAGTTATTTTTGAAGTTTTGGATCACTAGCAGCGCTTTGCCTTGGTATTCAGATACTTTCAGGAATTTTCCTTGCTATGCATTATGTACCATCAATTATTTATGCTTTTAAATCAGTAGAACATATTATGCGTGATGTTAACTACGGGTGGCTTATTAGGTATATGCATGCAAACGGTGCATCAGCTTTTTTTGCCGTTGTTTATTGTCATATATTTAGAGGACTGTTTTATAAAAGTTACGTTATTTCAAATAGTATCGTTTGAATTTCAGGAATAATTATATTTATACTAATGATGGCTACTGCTTTTATTGGATATGTTCTGCCTTGAGGTCAAATGAGTTTTTGAGGAGCAACTGTTATTACAAATCTTTTTTCAGTTATTCCTCTTATTGGAATTGATCTTGTATATTGACTTTGGGGTGGTTTCTCTGTTGGAGGAGCTACTCTAAACAAATTTTATAGTCTTCATTACTTTCTTCCTTTTATTATTGTAGGTGCTGTTATAATACATATTTTTTATCTTCATACTCAGGGATCATCGAGTCCTATTACTAGTCCTCGAGATACTAGTACTTTTATTCTACCACTATATCCTTATTTTTTTGTTAAAGATCTAGTTGGAATTCTATTTTTTGCAATATTTTTTTCATATTTTATTTTTTTTAATCCTAATATTCTAGGGCATAGTGATAATTATATAGAAGCAAATAGTCTTGTAACTCCAGAACATATTGTTCCTGAATGATATTTTCTACCTTTTTATGCAATTCTACGCTCTATTCCTAATAAAGAACTTGGTATAGTTGCAATGGGATGTTCTCTAATTATTTTTATCCTACTTCCTTATCTTAATTTTTTTGGAGAAAAACTAACTCAATTTATTCGAGTAGTTTATACACAGAAATTTATAAGGAAAGCTACAACGAGTGTTTTTAGTAAATTTTCATATTACCAAGATAAACTAGAAGAAAATAGAAAATTTTTTGTAATTATTTTTGCAGTTATTGTAATTGTCCTTGGGTTTATAGGAGCTCGACCTGTTGAATATCCTTATGTAGAAGTTGGAAGTTTTCTTACTTTTTCATATTTTTTTTTTATTTTTATTATTAGTCTATTTTTTATCGAACAAGATGAAGTTAATATACTAGATAAAGGCTTTTGATTTACAGCTTGCGGTATTTTTAAAAAATCTATTAGAACTTATTGAAATTATGTACCGTACCCTTGAAATATTTAAAATAAAACTAGAAATTTATTGCTCGCAACTTCTTGAGATATATGAGAATGATATACTTTTTGCAGCTGGATTTAATATAGTTTTTATTCCTCTAATTACTTCACTCATATTTATGACTCATGGTCGTAAACTTGGGTGTTGGGGAGTTTGGTTTTATATTTGTATAGCCAGTTTTGTACAAGTTATATCTTACCTTTATATTTCTTGATCTATGTATACCGAAATGTCTACTGAAATTATTGGTATAAAGGTTGGAGATTGGTTTGAGGTAGGATCACTAGACCCATCATTTATTCTACTATTTGATAGCCTATCTATTCTAATGTGCCAACTTGTAATAACAATTTCTATAATAACTCAAATTTATAGTTTTTATTATCTACAAGATGATCCAAATATTATTCGATTTCAAGCATACCTTTCACTTTTTACTTTTTTTATGCTAATCCTTGTAACTGCTGATAATTTTATTGTATTTTTTCTTGGTTGAGAGGGGGTAGGCGTTTGTTCTTTTCTACTTATTAGTTTTTGATCAACTCGGCAAAAAGCTTGTATGGCATCGCTAAAAGCTGTAGGAGTTAATAGAGTTGGGGATAGCGCACTAATAATTGCTTTTAGCATGCTTGCAGGTCTTACAAAATCAGTTCAATTTTCTATTATTTTTTCAACTATTGAGTTTTTTAGAGAACTTAAAATTATTGTACCGTTTTTTAATTATTCAGTTAATTATCTTTCAGTTGTAACGTTTTTTATACTTATTGCTGTTATGGCTAAATCAGCTCAAATTGGACTTCATGTTTGACTTGCGGATGCTATGGAGGGACCAACGCCTGTATCTGCCCTAATTCATGCAGCTACAATGGTTACTGCTGGAATTTATCTTGTAATTAGAACTGCAGCTATCTTTCAATTTACTCCTGAAATTAATGAAATTATGGCGATTATAGGAGCAATCACTGCTTTCTTTGGAGCTAGCGTTGCTGCTTTTCAGTGAGATATTAAAAAAATTATTGCTTATTCAACTTGTAGCCAACTTGGTTATATGCTTTGTGCATGCGGTCTTGGAGCGTATAAGTTTGCGTTTTACCATCTAATTACACATGGATTTTTTAAAGCTCTGCTATTTTTTACTTGTGGAATAATTATTCATAATTTTCAAGGAGAACAAGATATGCGTAAAATGGGTAATTTTATTAAATATTTTCCTTTTAGTTTCAGTTTCTTTTTTGCTGGAACAATATCTCTGATTGGTCTTCCAGGAACTGCAGGATTCTATTCTAAAGAAAAAATAATCGATTATGTTTCTATTCTACCGTTTGAAAATACTAAAGTTTGTTATGGATTTCTTCTACTTGGCCTAAGTTTTACAGTTCTTTACTCTTGTCGACTATTTTATTATATTTTTCTTTCAAAAGATGAAAGAGGTAGTAAACATTCATATAACATACTTAAAAGTAACAGAGCTATTGCTACATATACGGAAGCCCCACTTTATATTCTTATTCCACTACTACTTCTTTCATTTCTTTCTTATTATAGTGGAGATATTTTTTATCATTATATTGCTAGTTATGGAAGTAACTTTATGGATAATGCCTTTCCATTTAAATCTACTAATGAATATCTCAATCTAATTGAAGAGGTAGGAAGCCCAAACGGAACTATAACAGTATGGGCTATGCTTTTTGGTCTTATTATGTTTTTTTATAGTGAAGTTCTACTTCTTGAACAATATTTTAATCCAATAGAGTATTTTAATAATGGACGTTTTAACTTTATTTTTTATTGAACTATGCGATTTTTTCAACAAGGTTGATTTATTGACTATACTCTTTGTTTTTGAAGTTTTTCTCTTTTTAATTATATAACCCCCGCTGCATATATAATTGATAAAACTGTTGGAGAATGGTTTGGACCTCAAGGAATTTGAGTTCTTATTAGAAAGCTTTCTTATATTTTTAATAAATGAAATTCCCCTTATCCGCATTTTTTTTCTATTAGTTTTATTGCCATTTCTCACTTCTGTATTCTTATTATTATTTTTATTATAATTTTTTTATTTAAAACAAAATGGAATCTTTTTTTGATTTTATAAATGCTAATACATCTAGACTTGTTAACCTTATTAATAATCATTATAATTTTTCACCCCTAGAACAGTTTGAAATTCCAGAAAATTTTGGAAAAGGTTATGGAACTTATTATTATCTTCCTAATGACGTACTTTGTTTTTATTCTAAAATTCTAAATTTTTTTCGAATTAGTGCACTAGGTGAAGTTGCTTTTTATACTTCATCTGTATTTTGTTTTTTTATGATAATGCTTCGATTTCATCTTAGGTTTTTTCCTGATACCTGATTTCAAGTTGTTGTTGAAGCTTATGTAGATGCTCTACTTAAATTTTTTCTTCAAAATGCAGGACTTGCATTTCAACCACTTTTTCCTCTTTTTATGACAGCAGTAACTTCTCTTCTAACTTTTAATCTAATTGGTATGGTGCCCTTCTCGTTTACTTTTACAGCACATTTTATTGTAACTTTTTTCTATTCTTTTACTCTTTTTGGAGGAATGACTGTTAGTGCTCTACATCGACATGGCTGGAAATTTTTTGGTATATTCTACCCTACCGGAACGCCATTTTCTCTTCTATGACTAGTTATTCCTCTAGAATTTATTAGTTATATTTCTAGACTATTTAGTCTTTCTATTCGACTATTTGCTAATATGATGGCTGGTCATACACTTCTTTACATTTTTGCTTCATTTACTGCTAAAGCAATTAGTGGTGGAGGAATTAGTTTTATACTTAGTATTATTGGCATTTTTCTACTAATCGTTATTATTATTATGGAATTTATTATTGCTTTCCTTCAAGTTTATGTTTTTGCAACACTATTTTGTATTTATCTTGTAGATATTCACAATGTAAATCATTTAGGTTTACCTTGTGAACTTATAATATTAATAATAAAAAAGATAACTAGTTTCTATTTAATTAAACAATGTTTTTTAACAAAAAATATTTTTTTTTTAAGAAACTCATTAATATCTTTTTTATCTGCCCTATATTTTTTAATTGTTGTAGTTCATATGCAGAACTAAGTAAAAAGGGTTATGTTACAGTTCTAGATCCTGCAGTTAAAAAAATGCCTTCAAAACTAGACATTAACCCCCAAAAAGATGATTCTACTATTCTTGATCATCATATAAAAGCACTGAACTTTAATATAAAAAATCAAAATATTACTTATGATAATAGTTTTATAGATCAGTTTAGTTCACGTTTTTTTCTTACAAGAACTGATCTAGATAATAAAAGTATTATTGTAAAAGAAGATATAATTCTTAATTGAAATCTGCCTACACAAACATTTAAAGTAGAAAAAACAACGGATTCGCTTAAAACTATTTTTACTTCACTTAAAGAAATTATAATTGATACAGTTTTTTTTATACCTGCAATCATTGGTATTCTTCTATTTGCAGCTGCATTTACACTAGGAGAACGAAAACTTATGGGGCTTTTCCAAAGAAGAGAAGGACCTGATAAAGTTGGGATTGAAGGGATGGGTCAACCAATTGCTGATGCTGGTAAACTTCTTCAAAAAGAAACTATAAATCCACAGAATACTCCATCTGAATCAGTGTTTTTTTCAGCCCCAATTATTTCGCTTTCAACCTCTCTAATTCTATGATCAATTATCCCAACTTCTTTTTTTGGGGCTTATATTAACTCAGATATTTCAATTGTTCTTTTTCTAGCTATTTCATCTATTAGTTCGTATGGAGTAATTTTTGCTGGTTGAGCTAGTAATAATAAATATGCTCTAATGGGGGCCCTTAGGTCTGTTGCTCAATTTATTTCATATGAAATTATTTTTAGCCTTACTTTTATGCCGTTTATGGTTCTTACTGGAAGTATGAATTTTTACGATATTATTCTTTTTCAAGATCGGTTTGGGTGATTTATTATTTATCTATGACCACTTGCAATAATATATGGAATTGTGGCTCTAGCAGAAACAAACCGTACTCCTTTTGATCTTCCTGAAGCTGAGGCTGAACTAGTATCTGGATTTAATGTTGAATACTCATCTCTGCTATTTGCAGCTTTTTTTCTAGCTGAATATAGTAGTATGGGAATTATTTCAGCTATTTTTTCTATTTGTTTTCTAGGCGGCTGAAATTTTAATTTTTCAGATTTTTTTAGTAAAAATATAACAGACTGAGATCCTATTTGAGCATTTAAATATAAAAGCTTTTATGGATTTTTTTTTAATTTCTCTAATCCACAACTTAATGTTATAATTTTTTCTATAAAAATAACACTCGGTTGTATTTTTTTTATTCTAATACGAGCTTCACTACCCCGTAAACGGTTTGATCAGCTTCTTCAGCTATGTTGAAAATTTCTATTCCCACTAACTTTTAGTTTTATTTTTATCCTTATTTCACTAATTGTAACTTCATTTAGAATTTTTACTAAATTTGATGCTAACAATTTTATCAGTATTCATCACGATACATATAATACTTCTGGATTTCCACTTTATGCACGTTATGGGGATGAACTTTACAAAACATGAGATAAAGCGATACTAGATCGAAATCAAAATTGAGGATATATAGAAGGTCTACTTGGTAAGATGCCTACAGAAGATTTTTACCTGAATTATAAACATAGTAATAATCTACATGGAGTTGTTAGTCAATGATGGCTTCATAGAGAAGGGCTTAGTGTTGGTAAACCATTTGTTAAAGCACTATTTAAAGCTTGTTACAATATTGACTTTACTGAACCAAATCTACCTGCAAAATACTCTAACCCTTCTCAAGCAATGATAAATGTTCTTCTTGACCCTATCTCAGATGAAGCACTACTAAAAATTGGGCTAGTTCATTGAAATAAAGCTATTCCTAGCCAATCTTCCGCATCGGCTACTCTTCTAAAAATTACAGCAGGTATTGATCATCCGTGATTTGACACAGCTTCTCAACGATATATACATGATTCTCTTATAAATTTTGGACGTAATACCGAAGCGGGGTCTATCCAAGCTGCTAAATGAAGGTCAGAAGCTCTAATTAATGTTGGGGCAAGGTTTAACGATAAAATACGTTCGTCAAGCACTAGTATTAATCTAGCTAGAGATTTTCTTTCAACTACGCAAGCTTATGTTCATCTAGAAAAAAACCCAAATCTTACTACTTTTCCTACTGTATCTCCGCAAGAACAAACAGAATTTTATCATTATGATAATTATGGAAACTTTTTAAATTAATAATTCAAATGCCACAAATGGATTTTTATTCTTATAAATCAATTCTAATTCCTCTTTTTGGACTTAATTTTATTATTGGAATTTTTTGTGCTGAACTTATTACCCATGTAATTCGGCTAAAAAGACTCCGGCGCTCTATCGCTATTTTTCATCAAGCCCCACCTGTTGAAAAAAGATTTTGATATGATGAAGTTCAAGATATCCTTCGATGAGATTCATATGAAAGTAGAATGGCCTATATAATGTCTCGAGAAAATATGTTTTTTAATTGATGAAAACTTTCTGAGTCTGAAAGCGAAACAATTCAAGAGTTTATTTGCGAACCACTGTGGGCTACTCATTATTTTATTTATGACTATAAACCTTGAGAACTAATTCACAAACCATTTCACTATTGATGAGCAGTAGATCATAAAAAAGTAGGGCGTATGTATCTAATTTTTGGTTTTTTTTCAGCTATTATTGGAACTATTTTTTCAATTGCTATCCGGGTACAACTTAGCTTTCCTGGATCTACTCTTTTTGGCGAAAATTATCAACTTTATAACGTAGTAGTTACTATGCATGCTATTGTAATGATCTTCATGTTTGTTATGCCAGTTCTAATCGGTGGGTTTGGTAATTTTATTGTTCCTCTACATCTAGGTCTACCTGAAGTTGCATTTCCTAGAGTTAATCTTGTAAGTTTTTGACTTCTTCCTAGTTCTATTTGACTAATGTTTCAGTCTCTTAAAGAAAAAATGGGGCCAGGTACTGGATGAACTATCTACCCACCGCTTTCAAATTCTATTTTTCATTTTGATAAATCAGTAGATTTTCTTATTTTTTCTCTACATCTTGCTGGTTTTTCTTCACTATTTGGAGCAATAAACTTTATTACTACTATTATTAATATGCGACGAGTTCAGTGATGACATATGTCTCTTTTTGTTTGATCAATTCTAATTACTTCAGTTCTACTTCTTCTATCAGTGCCTGTTCTAGCTGCTGCTCTAACAATGCTTCTAACTGATCGTCATTTTAATACAAGTTTTTTTATTCCAGGGGGCGGTGGTGATCCTATTCTATTTCAACACCTATTTTGATTTTTTGGTCATCCAGAAGTTTATATTCTTATCCTTCCTGCTTTTGGAGTAATTTCACAAATTGTTTCAAGTTATTCTCAAAAACCAATTTTTGGTTATATTGGAATGATTTTTGCTATGACTTCAATTGGTCTACTAGGTTTTATTGTTTGAGCTCATCATATGTACACAGTAGGTATGGACGTAGATTCACGGGCATTTTTTACTACTACTACAATTATTATTGCTGTTCCAACTGGCATTAAAGTTTTTAGCTGACTTGCTACAATTTGAGGAGGAGTAATTTACGTACGCCCACCAATGGCATTTGCACTTGCTTTTATTTTTCTTTTTACTGTAGGAGGGGTTACTGGTGTTATGCTTGCTAATGCTCCTGTTGATATCAGTTTTCATGATACATACTATGTTGTTGCTCATTTTCATTACGTTCTTTCAATGGGAGCTGTATTTGCTATTTTTGCAGGTTTTTATTATTGAATTGAAAGAATTATGAATAGAACATATCCAGCATTTGAAGCTTACGTTCATTTTTGAGTCTTTTTTGTAGGAGTTAACCTAACTTTTTTTCCTATGCATTTTCTAGGACTTGCAGGAATGCCTCGACGAATTCCTGATTACCCTGATGCTTTTACACTATGAAATGCTATTGCATCTTACGGAGCTTGAGTTTCTGCTGTTTCAGCAATTTATTTTCTATATATTATTGGTAAGATTTTTACACATTCGCCTGAACCAGCATTTATGGTGGAAGAAAATCTAAAACTATTTTTTCCTGTAAATTGAGTTCTTAGAAGATTTATTCAAAATGGATTTCTATTTTTTAATCTAAATGAATTTGTTGTTTTTTACTCTTTTTTTAGAGTTCGAGAAAAAAAATACATATTATTGAAAAAAC
>Ga0075176_1470274_pt1 | contig 9498 bp, 3 predicted proteins | sample JI81BgreenRNA_FD_77311 | JGI IMG/M metagenome (GOLD analysis project Ga0075176, IMG submission 77311) | Metatranscriptome of wastewater effluent complex algal communities from Wisconsin, to seasonally profile nutrient transformation and... | ecosystem: Engineered > WWTP > Effluent > Algae...
GTGCAAAGATATGTGAACTTGCCTATATGAAGCAAGTATTAAAGCGCATTTCTTTACAGATCGATACGCAAGCCGAAGTTATGAATACCGTTGTACACCCTTGTGGCGCGGTAGGCATAATCCAGTGCCAGGCGCGACTCGGAGTCTTTTTTCAGCGGCAGCTGTACCGACAAGCCGGCACTGAGGCCGTTGTCGAGTGTGCCTTGATCGCCTGCATTCAGTTCGGTTTTATAACCGCCGCGCAGGGAGAACAGTTCGCCGAGTGCCAGTTCAATACCGCCGCCTACCTGGTCGCGCGAGAACGCGTTCGAGGTAAAGTTACCCACGAAAGTAATGCGATCGCGTTTGCTGAGCAGCCAATCGTAAGAGAGGCCGATATTCAGCTGTGAGGGCAACTCATACGCAGACGAGCGCTGATAGTACGTAATCGGGTAGTCGTTGATATTGATATTCGGATTCGGGCGCGGGGTGGAGAGGCCTTCACCGGCGAAGCGCATTTTGGAACCCACGTTGCGCAGGGAGATACCGAATTTGAACTCGTCGTTATCGCCACTGAAATATTGAACGCCGGCATCCAGCGCGAAAGCGCGGGCGCTGACGTTGGTTACCGCTTCATTGACAAACTTGGCGGAAACGCCGACCGATACTTTATCAAACAAGTGGGAGTAAGACACCGTCATGTTGAAAAAGTTAGGGCTGAAAATAGCGCCCGTACCGCCGGGTACATCTTCTGTGGTCTGGAAAAAATCGCCCAGATCAAAAGATACCAGCGAAACGCCGATAGCGCCATTGCCTACTTTTTTGGCCAAACCCAGTGCATTGATACCGATATCAGCGCCTTCCATATAACGGGTATGCCCCAACTGCACCTGTAATTTATTGATGCGGGACAAGCCTGCAACATTCAGGTACATCGCATCGGCGCCACGTACATTGGATGTATTCATAGCATGCAGACCGGCCGTCCGCGCCCACGGATTGATGAGCAGCTGGTTGGCGCCTGCCTCACCCTGGCGGTCGGGGTTGCCTGCCATAAGTGCAGTGCCGGAGCACATCGCGGCGCCTGCAAGAATCAAGGTCAGGTATATATTCTTCATGTTGAGTTTCAATAGAATGGTGAAAATAAAGCCAAAACGCTGTATTTGTCGGGAGCGCCCGCTAAGGCGCAAGCGCTCCCGCAAATACGATCGCTACAAGCCTGATGGGTCAAACTGTCGGGCTATACCAAACCATTTTATGGTTCGTTCGCCCAAACCTTCCGCAGCAACGTGTATCAGATACACACCACTGGCAACAGGAATGTTTTTGTTGTTTCTCAAATCCCATTCGAGCGCCGGAGAAATTTGTGCATACGGCGCATAAGACTCGTTGCGCTGATACTGACGAATAAACTTGCCGTCGAGCGAATAAATCGTAACGGTACATTTACCCGGCAGGTTCGTGATTTTCACTACATTCGAGAACTGGGATGTCTCGTATTGGGAGTATCCATAGTACGGGTTAGGTACTACTTTGATAGAATCCAGTGCATTTTCAATCTGCACACCAGCCAATGAACTTGGCTGACGATTTTTGATGCTGAACTGATAACGCGGGTGGCCCGTTTTCAAATTGTTGTCGTTGTTGTTCGACCAGGTCTGGTACGGATTGTCCATACGCAGTTTGATCACCGCTTCGCCGGGCACAAGGCCTTCACGGAGCGATTTCATCTGGTAGCCCTGATTGAGGAACAGCATACCTGCCCAGGCAATATCTTTCATGGAATTCACCTTGGCAGAAGGCGGCGTTGAGTTCAACTCAGGAGTCAACTTGCGGCGCAAAGCTTCGCAACCATCGTAGTTCGAATAGGTTACGTACACATAGTGATGACCGCCAAGCAACCAGTCGTGGTATTCGCCGAAGAAGTTTTGCGGGTCGCGCACCACCTCATCTGTCGGATTCCAAAGCATATCGCGGCCGGTATACGAAGCGTTAACCTCTTTGCTGAAACAAGAGTTTTCGCCAAAGAAGATGTTCAGACGACGACCGGTTTCAACATCAACCGCATAACCCGGGAACCAACCCATACCGCGTACGGGCGTACCTACCTGATTGGCCGGAATACCGGTACCGGAAGGATTCACCGCACCATCCGGATCAGGCAGACCGTCGCCGTTGGCATCAACTTTACCTACCGATAAAGCGTAGCGGGTATCAAACATCACACGCTGTTTAGCCGTGCTTTCGCTTTCTGTGCTCAGTTCCGGAATTTTATCCCAGCGGGAATCGGTATAGTACGAAGAGGCGCTCTCCACTACCATACAACGGCTCCACTTGCTGGTATCCGAAGTCAGTACAATATCAACACTTGGGAGGCGAATCAAGGCATTGTAGCGGTTGGCCACAGCACCCAATACACCGTTGATATTCAGGTTGTTGGTGCGCTCTGTCCAGCCTGGCGTAATCATGTGGTCGCCCGGAATTGCCGGATCGCCCAAGCTTGCCAAACGGGTGTCGCAGAGGTAGTAAGGCACAAAGAGACCATCGCCCATGTTGCTGAGCGCTTTGGTCGGATCGAGCGCATAATCCAGCGAGAGGTTGGTGTTGTTCTTCACATAATTGAACACGCCTGCTTCCTGATTCGGCACGCCTGTAATCCATGCCTGATCGGGGTTCGCATATTCAATGGTAGCGCCGAGTGCATCGGTACGCGGCTCGGAGAGGCGTGCGCCGTCGGGGAGTGTAAGCAATTGCGGTTTTTTCGACTGTACAATTGTTACCGAGAAACCAAACTGCGGCACGATCTGTTCGTTCAGCGTAGAAATGTCGCGGGAAGAAGCAACAACCTCTCCGGTTGTAAGGTTTTTCAATTCCCAGCGGGCATTATCCTCCACTTTGTTATCGGAAGTATTGGCATCTACAAGCGCAATTTCATAATCGCCGTCTTTAACTTCAAACGGATTGAAGATAGTAACGTTGATCGGTGCATTGCCGCCTTTGTAGGTCAGTGTAGAGTCGGAACCGAGATTCAGGAGTTTTGCACGGGTCTCAGCAGTAAAATCAAGGAAATTACCACCCGAACCAGCGCCTTCCAAACGGGTAATGTCGATACCGTCACCATAAGCGGTGTTCAATACCTGATCTACTACCGGGCGTGGAATCACGGTGTAAATCTGGATATTCCGGCGACCGGGCAGGTAGGAGCGTTTTTGGCCGCTACCATCGGTCGGATCAAAATCTTCGTAGTTGTTGTAGGCATAAGCAACCACAGAGTAATAATACTTCTTGTGATTGATCAGGCTCTTGTCGTTGCCCGGAGCAAATTTATCCTCAATGATGGAGAAGGTATGACGAATACCGGCATCATTGCTTTCAATTTTTAATTCCGGATAGTACAAACGGTCGCCGTTGAACGGATTGCGCGTTTCAACCCAGTTATAAATTTTGCTGATACCGTTTTTGATGTCAACTTCAGCTACAATGCGTGATTTCTCTGCATTTTCATAATCTGCCGCCGAAACGTTCGGGTTGATCAATTGGTAAATACGGTAGCCTTCGAAGCGGTACTGACCCGCCGGGGTCTGCTGCACATCTTCCGGTGCCAGGAAGTCGGCCTGGCTATACTGTTCTTTTGCGTTGTTGGAAATGGAAGAGTCTTCCGGGTTGGTCAATACGGCAATAACTTGCTCATTTGTTTCAATCCAGTCAACATTCGGGGCATCCGGGCCATCCAGCAACTCAAAGCAGTTGTTGAACAAACCCTGCGCCAACTGGTCGGCGCGGAAAATACCTTCGAGGTCCGGACATGGATAATCCTGATCCGCTACCCAGGGCACACCGATAATCAGCTCGTTCACAGCACCCGGCTTAAGCGTGAAAGGACCAGAAGCCTGCAAAGTACGGCGGTCGCCGAAGGGCAGGTTTGCAGTACACATCGACCAACCAGCCGGGTTGTTTGGCGCTTCGGTGAAGGCATACTTGATTTGCTCAGTACCGCCTTTACCATTGCCGCCATACGTAAACGGATTACCGTCGCGCCAGCTACCGGTGATATAGTTATAATATTCCTCAGCCTGGTTAGGGTCGTCGGTTCCCGGAGGAGGCGTACCAACGCCGCCATTGTTGTAATAGGTAAACGAAGACATCCCCAGCTCTACGGAGCTATCCTCTGTAACCGGGCGAAGCGGGCCGCGGAAGTAGTCCACACCAAGAATCGGAACGGTTTCGCAGTAAGTGTTCACCGGGCCACTGCTACTTGGGCAGGTACAACCTGGCTGTCCATCCTGTGCATCCTGGTTATACACATACATGAGCTGACGGGAAGTGTCGCAACCGATGTAGTCATCAGAGAAGCAACCCAAATCAGGGTCAACCCACATGGCAAAGAAGCAGGAGTCAATCAGCGTGGTTGCGCGGTTGATGAGTTTGTACCGCTGAAAGGTCATGTCGTTCAGCTCATCATTCGTAGTGTAACCGAAGGCCTGAACCTGTACCTCCATCTGAATCGGACGACCCATGGTACGGGCGTGGATCTGGCCCCCCCCCTGATCGTTGTAGATCCAAAATATCATCTCATCCGGGTAACGATCTGGCGGACAGTTGCGAATTTCAATCGAAGGATAATCGCCATCAAGCGGGTCATAAGTGCCTACATTACCCGTAGGTGCGTCATAGAAGCCGGCCAGACCTTGTTCATCATTCGGAAGCTCGAAGCCCCAGATGTCTGTAAAATAAGGATTTCCCTGAGCCGGCCAGCCGCGCAGGTTACGCGGAATATCGTTCTCGTTAAAATTCCCTTTTGCAAGGTTGGCAAGGTGTTTACGGATTTCTTCACCCGTTACACGGAAGTGGCGATCCCACTTTTTGCACTCAGTCGCATCGGTAACGCCAGCGCTGTTCAGCGGGCCAGACCAGAAGTCGTTGCGACCATCATTGCGATAAGTTTGTGCAGCAAGTTTAAGGTTGCCACCGGGGTCAACCCCACCGATCCAAACCGAACCGGCAAAAATGGAAGATACCTCCAGCGCACCGGTAGTTGGGTCAACTTTCGGTACAATGTAACGGCCTTCATCCTTGTTGTTCCACCAGCAGTCGCCACCGCCAAGCAAGCGGGCGCGAACGTTATTGATGCTCTGATCAACCTGACTGGTAGAGTTCGCACAAACTTCGCCGCCACGCGACTGCGTGGTGTTGCCGGAGGAGTTATCCGGCTTTTTGGAGTACACCGTAGGCGTATGCGCCATCAGGCTCCCCCCTATTGCCCAAAAAAGGGCAAGTATCCAAAATTTATACGTACGCATGTGTAGTTATTTTTGATGTTGATGAATCTTTCTTTTGATACACAGTAAAGATTCTTTTGAAGGACATTTCCAGCCTTTTTTAGCGGATTTGAAGCTTAAAAGCAATGCCATTAACCTTCAAACCCGCTAAAATCCGGGCAAAACAACGGGATTAGAATTCAAACAGCGCACCTACATAAATACGGCGCGGCAGTGAGAAAAATCCACCGTTGAGCATGATCCAGGAGTAAGAGGCCAGATAAGCATCGAGGCTTGCGCCCTGCTGCACAACGCCGTCGAGGATCGACTGGCCTTCGGCAGTTGCCAGGTAGCCATCATCGTACGGTGAGCCGGTTGCTGAATATACGCCCAGAATGTTTTTGCGGTTGAGCAGGTTGGCTACACGCAGGTAAACATTCAGGTTGAGTGGCTTTTTATTGCCGGAAGTAAGTGCAAAAGATTTGTCTAAACGCAAATCAACGTTCAAACGCCAAGGCAGACGGTTGCCGTTGAGGGCGCCTACTGTACCGTCGCCGCCGAAACGAACCGGACGGATTTTAGCCGTGTACGGGCGACCGGAAACTGCATTTACCTGGAAGTTGGCGCCAAAATTGGCTAAGATGTCAACACCGCCAATGCTCGGGCCGTTGTAGCGGCTGCCGGAGTCAAAACGGTAGTCCAGAATGGTAGAAATGCTGTGGCGCTCGTCGAAGTTTAGCGGATAGAGCGTACGCAGGTTACCGCGGGTAGTCAGACCGCGCTGAGAGTTCAGGTCGGAACCGGTACCATCAGCAAATTGCAGGGTGTAAGCCAGGCGCAATTCAGCGTTCTGGATACGACGGAGGTCATACTGAACCGTGAAACCTTTCACCGTACCGAAGTCGATATTGCCGAAAGTTTCGTAGCGGGAAATAATCGGAATGTTGTTGTAGGTACGCACCTGAACCATATCGCGCATTTCGCGGTAGTACGCCGAGAATTTGATCGCGGAGTTTTTGTTCAGCAGTTGCTGGAAACCTACCTCGTAGTCAACCACGCGCTCAGGGCGGAGGTTGGCGTTATTGCCTGGCGTACGGCCGGCAGTGTAGAAGTAAAGGTAGTCCAGCGGCGTTACCTGCCAGGAGTTGTCGGTCGGGCGCTGCACCAAAATGTCATAGTGCGCAAAGAAGTTGGCCTCTTTCGAGATCGGGAACGAGAAGGCCAGACGCGGCAGCACGTTCACCTGAGGCGTGTAATCTTCAAAAGATTTGTCTACGTCGAAATTCTCACTGAAAATATCGCCGTTGGAAACCGGATCGGCCAGCAGCGGGAATACCGGTGTGCTGCCGAATACCAGGTTGCCATCGTTGGCCTGACGGCCGTCGGGGAAGTACCACTGGTCGCCGTCACGGAAAGCGGTAGGCGTGAGGTCTTGCTCGCTGTTTACGTATACTTTGAAGTCGTCGCCGATAGAACCCGGACGGTTCTGCGGATTTTCAGCAAAGTACTGACCCGCAGATTTGATTTCATACAGTGAGTACGGGTCGCGGAGCACTTTGGTGTTCAAGTCGAAACGTTCTACGCGCAGACCGATGTTGAAAATCATGCGGTTGAACGTGAATTTATCCTTGATATAAGCGGCCTGATACAAAGGGCGGAAAGGCGCAACCGGGAAATTACGCACCCCTGATGCATCCCGGCTGGTGAAGAAATCTTCAAACAGGATACCATCGGGCGTTTTGTTGCCGAGGTAATCGTAGCCGGTATAGTCCATGATCTGCTGGTCGGTCAGCTCACGCGGAGAGAACATATCCAGCGTTACCTGATCGGGCGTAAGGCCGTAACCATTTACGTAGTCGTTGATGTTCAGGCCGAGGCTCTGACGGATGCTGCGGTAGAACTTCACATCGGAAGGCAGCGGATTGAGCACACCGTTGGCGTAAAGAGATACGCTATCCTGAATACGCTCATCAAATACTTTACCAATAACCTGATTGGTATCTAAGCCGGAAAGGTGGATATTGATCGACTGACCGATCAGGTTCCACAAGCCTACAGGAGCAATGGCATAACCGCGGTTTACACGTTGTTCGTTCAGGATACCAACCTGAATGCTGTGCACACCGGATTTGCCGAGCTTCAGATCAAAGCCGGTAGAAGCCATGATCGTGATGATATCATTCTCGCTTTTAGAGAAACTGTTGTAGTTCAGGTTGATGTTGGAATACATACCCGACCACACATCATCATAAACAGCGGAGAAAAAGCCGTTGCGGGCAATGTAGGTATTGAAGGCGCCGGGTGTTTCAGCATCCAACGCGTATTTGTTGTATGGCAGCAAATGCGCATTCGGAATTACCGTCTGGCCCTGTGCATTCACATAGCCGGGGGTAAATCCGTTGAACTGCTCGAAGTTGCCGATATGGCCATAACCGCCAGTTACCTCATTGGGTCCGGTAATAGCTTCCTGCGTGAAGTCAAAACGACCAACATAACCATAATCGAACAGGCGATCACCGTGGCGCGGATCATTTACATTGCTGTTGCCGCGCTCAAAGCCAAACTGCAGTTGGTAGTTGGCATTGCTGATGCTCACTTTATTGGTGCTGGACTTCTCCTCATTGGAGTTGCCGAGGCGGTGACGGAAACGGCCGATTACGCGGTAGCGCTGGTCGTATTGGGTCGGGTTATTGTCCCGGTTGAGAATACCCCAGCCGCCCGGAGTGAACTGGTTTTGAACATCTTTATATGTACCTGTTACAGACAGATCCATATTGTCGGTCAGGCGCAGGTCGAGCTTACCGGTAAGGTCAATATCGCGGCGATTTTCGTTCGGGCGATAATTGAGGCGCTCGATGCTGTCTTGAGTAAGGCGTTGTGCGGCCTGTACGGGCACGGTACCACTCAGGTAGAGCGGGTTTTCCGCGAGGTTTCTGCGCACCGATTCTTTAGCCTGAAAGATGGGCAGCGCGGAGGGGCTGTCGTCTTTTTGGCTGTTGTACTGGCCGGAAAGGCGGAAACCGAGGATGGTGCGCTGCGATTTGCCGTCGGCACTGCGTTTTTTAATGATCGGGCCACTCACGTTGGCAGTCGCCAGCAACCAGCCGTAGGGATCGAGGCCGTGGGAGTTTTCCACCTCGATTGCGCCGTGATACTCGCTGGCCGGGCCTTTGGTCACCACAGAAATTACACCACCGGTTACGTCGCCGTATTCAGCACCCAAGCCGCCGGTAATAACCGAGAGCTGCTCAATGTCCTGAACCGGCGGGGTAGAACCCGATACGCGGATACCGTCGATGTAATAGTTGGTTGCGTTGGAGCGCGAGCCTTTGATGTTTACAGCGCCACCGTCGATAGACGACGTACCGGCCGTGGTTGCAACAATGGCGTTTACACTACGGGTGGGCAGCTTTTTGATGTCGTCAGAAGTAAATTGTTGGCCACCTTCCGTTTGGTCTTGTTTGACCAGCGGAATTTTGTAGGCCTCTACAACTACTTCAGACAGCACATTACCTTCCGACATGACCAAGTCTTCCATGTAGTTGCTTTTGTTGGCAAGTACCTGTACACCCGTGGTGCGTTTGACTTGGTAGCCGGTGTAAGACACCTCTACATCGTAGGAACCCGGATCAATTGAAATCCGGAATTTGCCTTCGTAATCGGTAATCGAACCTTTTACGAGGTCGGTGCCCTTCAGCACTTTCACGGAAGCACCGATAAGCGCCTCGCCTTTTTCATCCTTTACCGCACCAAGCAGTACGGTTTGGGCGAAGGCGGCGCCGGCGCAGAAGAGCAATGTAAGCGTTAATAGTAAAGATCGCATCATAAAATGAGGAGTTTAGAAATCCACACAGATGATTAATGGGCCGCAATGATACAAAATATCAGTGCATGCCCTTGCTCATAGTGCGGCAGAATGTCAAGGTTTTGACAAAGCTGCCTGTATTTTTTGCAAAAGCGTGGTCGCTAACAGTTTTTTCGACTCGTGCGTCCAGCCTGCAATATGGGGAGTAAGCACCACTTGCTCCATTTTTTGCAGGCGTTCGTACCAGCTATTTTCTGCCGGCGTACGCGTTTGCGTTTTTTCATTTTCAAAAACATCCAAACAGGCGCCGCCGATTTTTCCGGCTTCCAATGCCTCTACTAAATCTTCGGTGCGGACGCAATGCCCGCGGGAAGTATTGATCAGCACAAAACCCGGTTTACAGGCCTGTATAAACGTATGATCTACATAGTGTTTCGTTTCGGGCGTCAGCGGAAG
>Ga0075176_1026412_pt1 | contig 9472 bp, 3 predicted proteins | sample JI81BgreenRNA_FD_77311 | JGI IMG/M metagenome (GOLD analysis project Ga0075176, IMG submission 77311) | Metatranscriptome of wastewater effluent complex algal communities from Wisconsin, to seasonally profile nutrient transformation and... | ecosystem: Engineered > WWTP > Effluent > Algae...
CTAACCTAACCGATGCCATCGGATTTAATGATGAAGATGCGATAATTTGCAATACGATGATGCCCAATGGTCAAGTCCTATTATCAATGTTATAAATTAACCGTTAAGGTTTTTCCATTAACCAATACTTGATCTCCGGTGACTAACTTTCGTCCCCTGCGAGTTTCAACTTCACCATTCACTTCAACATCACCAAATTTAATTAGGATTTTGGCTTGTCCCCCGGTGGAGACTTCACCCATAAATTTCAGAAATTGATCGAGTTTAATGGTTTCAGACATAGGGAACAGGGAACAGGGAACAGGGAACAGGGAATAGGGAATAGGGAATAGGGAATAGGGAATAGGGAATAGGGAATAGGGAATAGGGAATAGGGAATAGGGAATAGGGAATAGGGAAATTCCCACACTTAAAAGTAGGGGATTTGTATTAGGACTTATTGAAACACTGATGACTGATGACTGATAACTGATGACTGATTTTATTCGTCTTCGTCCTCGTCGTCCTCGTATTCGTCATCAATTAACTCGTCATCGAGGATAACCGATAATAAAGGATCATCTTCGCTATCTTCAAACAGGAGTTTGCTACCTTTGGCAAAACCAGAGGCGGCTTTGGGTTCCGGGGGTAATTCCCGTTCAAAACTGTTATAAACCCGGGCGGTTTTGTCATCTAAGACCACATCCCGCAGTTCATCTTCATCCTCCTCATCCAAATACAACGTCCCGTTATCGAAGCCATAGTCGGCATTACCGGACTCCTCATAGGCATTAAATCCCGTTCCCGCCGGAATCAGACGTCCGATAATCACGTTTTCCTTGAGACCCCGTAACCAGTCGGATTTACCCTCAATCGCAGCTTCAGTTAAGACCCGGGTAGTTTCTTGGAAACTGGCCGCCGAGATAAAGCTATCGGTATTTAAGGATGCCTTGGTAATCCCCAATAACACGGGAGTATATTTGGCGGGAGCGCTTCCGGTAATCGACATGGCATCATTCACCTGTTCCACCTGGCGCAGTTCCACCAGTTCCCCAGGTAACATAGTCGTATCGCCCCCATCGTCAATCCGAACCTTCGAGGTCATCTGACGGACAATCACCTCAATATGCTTATCTGAAATATCAATCCCCTGGGACTGATACACCGACTGCACCTCATTAACCAAGAACGCCTGACACTGGCGGAAACTGCCCAAAGCCGCATCATACATTCCTTCTCCCTGTTCCAGATAGTGGTCATAGAACACTTCGAGGATTTCATGGGGATTACTAGGGCCATCGGTCAGGGTTTGTCCGGCTTCTACTTTGTGACCATCGGAGACAATGGGGGATTGACCCGAACCCAGGGGATAATCCGTAACCGTGCCATCATTTTCAATCACCCGTAGTTCGGTGACGTCATCATCCATTGTCACCTGGGCCGTTCCCGGGCGTCGGGCTAAAACGCAGGCTTCTTTGGGTTTGCGGGCTTCTAATAGTTCTTCAATTCGGGGCAAACCTTGAATGATATCTCCGGTTTTTGCCCGTTCAAACACCAGCAACACCAGGTTATCCCCCCGTTGTACCAAGTCTCCGTCTTTAACGTGGAGAATCGCACCCGGAGACACCCGATAGGGCCGACCCCGACGCAGGGTAATCTGATTTCCCGTAACCGGGATAGTCCCCTGACCCACAATTTTGTCACCGAGGGCAATCACCTGACCGGACTCCGATAGGTTAATCCCTTCAGCAATTTCAATCCCTTCTACCAACAGTTGACCCAGTTTCACCGTAGGTTTAACGCCTTCGGGCAACTCAATGGTCATTTGGTCAATATCTCGCACTACCAAACAACGGCGCACAACGTCCGACCCAGAGCGAATCCCCTGAATAATCCCGTCTTCCTTACACATGATTTCTGTGCGGGTAACCACGGCGCCTTTCTCAATTTCATCTCCATCCTTGACCAGTAACCGGGTGCGGGTACTCCCCTGGGTGGCATCAGCGATCACATCCCGACGAATCACTAAGGATTCTAGGATGACCAACTGTAACTTCATCACATCGGGGTCAGTTTCATCGGGTAGTAACTCGATATCGGCGGCCAATTGCGGGGCTTCTGTGCCAATACTAATTACTAATTGGGTGCGGAGTAGTTCCACCCCTTCCACCGACCGTACCCGTTCCCCATCCTTGTAGGTTAAGCGTTGTACCGCTCGCAGGGCAATGGATTCGTTCAAGGATTCTTGAGAAGGTACGGTGGGGTTTTCAGGAACGCTAAACTCCACCACGGGGCGCAACAACAGGGCTGGGCCTTCGGGGGTTTCCACATATTCCACATAACGCAAGTTGTCGGAGATAATCCCCGGAATCACCTCTTGGCCGGGATTGACAATCTGACCATCAATCGCCATCACCATTTCCGGGTCATCCACCAGATGCAGTTCTCCGGGTTTGATTACGATTTCTCGCAGAATATCATTTTTCTGAGTAACTTCAATTACCCCATTGCTCTGACAGAAGATATCCTTAACCACTTCCATCCCCGCTTCCACATACTGTCCGTCCTCGGTTAACAGTAAGGAAATATCCTTATTCACCTCATGGCATTCTTCGGGAATCCATAATAAAGTCCCTCCCTGGGTAACTTCATAACCCTGTTTTCCCTTACCCCGTTTGGCAACTTCCACCCCGGCGTATTTAATGATCCCCCCGGTTTTTGTCCGGTAGCTATCATCCATCAGTTCCGCAATCACATCGTGGTTTTCCACTTTGGAACCCGGACTGACTTTGAGCAGGAAGCGGTGGTTACTATTGGTTTCAATAATATGTTGTTCCCGTCCCTGCATTTGTACCAACCGCACTAAGGCTTGATCCAGCAATACCGAAGCGGTGATAATCTCAATTTCCCGAGGTAGCTCACCCTCAGCAAACTGTTCCCGAATTCGGACTAATCCCCCATGCTCGGAAACCAGTTTAGTTTGGGCCAGAACGCTTCCGGGTGTTACCGTATCTCCATTTTTGACCAATGGTTCAGCCGCCGGGGGTAGGTTATAAACTTCTCCTCCGAGCACCCAAATCAGACCCCCCCGTTGGGCGATGCGGGTCATGTTCCCTTGACGGTCGGTTTTTTCTTCGGGAACCACATCGGCAAATTTGACTTCCCCAGCTAAGTCCGTGGCCACGTCCTTGGTGGCTTTTTCCGTGGTTTTCCGGGCTGTCCGACCCCCGGCGGCAATTTCCGCTAGGATTTCGTTAGCTTTAACTCGTTGGCCTTCTTGGACAATAATGGTTGTCCCTTGGGCGATACTGTGTTTTTCGGTATTTTTTCCGCCACCCTCGACAATAATTTGGCCGGTGTTTTCCACGATGAACGCATCATCTCCGTGACGGGTACGGAAGGGACGGACTCGCAGGGATTTAGAGAACTTGACTACCCCATCAATTCCGGCTCGGATCATCCCCGCGGCTTCGGCGGTGAAAACCCCCCCGGTGTGGAATGTCCGCATGGTTAACTGGGTTCCAGGTTCGCCGATACTCTGGGCGGCAATAATTCCCACCGCTTCCCCCAGGTTGACGTTATGACCATGGGCTAAACTCCAGCCATAGCAATGTTGACAGACGGAACGGTTGGCTTCGCAGGTTAGAGGCGATCGCAATAGCACCTCCTCAACCCCGGCTTCCTGAATGGCTAGGGCTAACTCCTCACTCACGGAGTGATTTTTAACCGCCTGTTCCGACCCATAGGTGACAATTTCTCCGGTTTCGGGGTGGCGAACATCTTCCCCTAACACCCGACCCATTAACCGATCTTTAATCGGAATTAACACCCGTTCCCCATCGGTCATACTACGAGTCCAAATCCCCTTGCTGGTTCCGCAGTCAATTTCTCGCAGGATCACATCCTGGGAAACATCGACTAAACGGCGGGTTAAATACCCAGAGTCGGCGGTTCGTAGGGCCGTATCGACTAGACCTTTCCGCGCTCCATAGGAGGAAATAATATACTCGGTAACGGTTAAGCCTTCCCGGAAGTTGGTTTTAATCGGTAAATCGATGATTTCCCCTTGGGGGTCAGCCATTAGCCCCCGCATCCCGACTAACTGACGGACTTGGGAAATATTCCCCCGGGCACCGGAGAAGGCCATCATATAAACCGAGTTCAGAGGGTTACTGGCTTTAAAGTTTTCCACCACCCGATCTTTCAGGGCTTCAGATGTGCCATTCCAAGTATCAATAACTTTTTGAAACCGTTCAACTTCGGTAATTTCTCCTTTAATATAACGGCGTTCTGTATTTCTAATTTCTTCTTCCGCTTCTTCTAATAAGGCTTTTTTGGAGGGGGGAATCTGTAAGTCATCAACACTAATAGAAACCCCGGCTTTTGTGGCATAGGTAAATCCCAATTCCTTTAATTCATCGGCAATTTGGGCGGTACGAGCCGTACCATAATTCATAAAAGCCCAGGACATGATTTTTTTCAATTGTCCTTTATCAATAACTTGATTCCGAAAGATTTTTTTGTTAGCCATGATGTAAATCAGTTATCAGTTATCAGTTTAAGAGTTACCAGTAAATCAGTCATCAGTCATTAGTCATTAGTCATCAGTTATGAGTTTAGAAGTTTACAGCCAAGAAATTTATAGTTAATAAATTAACTCTTTAACTGATCACTCTTTAACTGATAACTGATCACTGGTAACTGATTACTGTATCAGTGTGTCTTGAACGGTTTTATTGAAAATGACGCGGCCTGGAGTTGTCCGAATATATTGAGTTATAATATTTCCCTCGGCATCTTCTCGAACCCGACGCAGTAGTTTACCTGTCTTTTTGCCCACATAGGTTTTAGTAATCACTCCGGTGATAGAATCCTGATGTTCAACGCCGATTTCTTCTGCTTCATCGGAGATAATCTCCCCATCAAATCGCACCATAACATAGGAATGTAAACCCAAAGCACCCTGTTTATAGGCTAGGATGACATCTTCTAAATCAGCGAAATAGCGGTGGCTTTGATCCTCCAATTTAGGGTTTTCTGCGGTTAAATAATAACATCCCAACACCATATCCTGACTAGGTGTCACAATCGGTCTACCCGTGGCTGGAGACAGAATATTATTGCAGGCTAACATTAATAACCGGGCTTCTGCCTGGGATTCAATCGATAGGGGGACGTGAACGGCCATTTGGTCACCGTCGAAGTCGGCGTTAAAGGCGGGACAAACTAACGGATGCAGTTGAATCGCCCGACCATCGACTAAAATCGGTTCAAAGGCTTGAATCCCTAAACGGTGCAAGGTTGGGGCACGGTTTAACATCACCGGATGTCCTTGGATGACTTCTTGTAAGACCTCCCAGATGCTGGAATCATTCCGTTGAATTAGTTTTTTTGCCGCTTTAATATTGTTAACTAATCCTTGACGAATTAGGCGGTTAATTACAAAGGGTTGGAACAATTCAATTGCCATTTCCCGAGGTAAACCGCACTGGTGCATTTTTAATTTTGGCCCCACCACGATAACCGAACGTCCCGAATAATCGACCCGTTTTCCTAATAGGTTTTGGCGGAATCGTCCTTGTTTTCCTTCGATAATATCGGAGAGGGATTTTAAGGGTCGATTATTTGCCCCCACCACCGTCCGACCCCGACGACCGTTATCAATTAAGGCGTCAACGGCTTCCTGTAACATCCGTTTTTCATTACGGATAATAATTTCTGGAGCCAGAATTTCCTGCAATCGAGCTAACCGATTATTCCGGTTAATCACTCGACGATAGAGGTCGTTTAAATCGGAGGTCGCAAACCGTCCCCCATCTAACTGCACCATCGGCCGTAAATCGGGAGGAATGACGGGAATTACATTCAAAACCATCCAATCCGGTTTGGAACCCGTAGCCACAAAATTATCAATCACCCGCAACCGTTTAATATATTTGGCGCGTTTTTGTCCCTTGGCGACGGCAATTTCTTCCCGTAATCTTTCGGCTTCTTCTTCTAAGGGGATATCCTCAAGCAAACGGGAAATGGCTTCGGCTCCAATTCCCACTTCAATTCCGCTTAATGTGGAATCCTCACTATAAATTTGGTCTTCAATTTCTAACCAAGTATCTTCCGTTAATAACTGTTTATAGGATAGGCCTTCATAGTTACCCGGATTTAACACCACATAGGCGTTAAAATAAACAACCTGTTCCACATCCCGCAATGGCATATCTAATAGAATAGCCATATAACTTGGAATCCCTTTGAGATACCAAACATGGGTCACAGGAGCCGCTAGTTTGATAAAACCCATCCGGTGACGACGAACCCGGGATTCTGTTACCTCTACTCCACAGCGTTCACAGACAATTCCACGATGTCTGACCCGTTTATATTTCCCACAATGACATTCCCAATCCTTGGCTGGGCCGAAAATTCGTTCACAAAACAACCCATCCATCTCCGGTTTCAGGGTTCTGTAATTGATGGTTTCAGGTTTTGTGACTTCTCCAACCACCTGACCATTGGGTAGGGTTCTTTCTCCCCACTGACGAATGCGTTCTGGAGATGCGATTCCAATTTTAACGTAATCAAACCGTTGTTCAATTTTAGCCATTTTATTCAGGGAATAGGGAACAGGGAACGGGGAACAGGGAACAGTAAAGAATTCAGCAGTTGGTTAACTCCTCAACTGATAACTGTTAACTGATAACTGATGACTGATAACTGTTAACTGATGACTGATTATTCGTCTTCTTCGACTGAACTACTTAAATCATAAGTAGGTTTAGCGGGGGCAAAGTTATTAGAGGTGTAGGTCATCCGGGTGGCTGGGATATCAGCCATCAGGTCTACTTCCACATCTCGACTACCGCCTTCGTCGGTGGTTTCCACTTTATGTACCGCAATATCCAAACACAACGACTGCAACTCCCGCATTAACACCTTGAAGGATTCCGGTGTCCCAGGACGGGGGATGGTTTTACCCTTAACAATGGCGTTGAGGGCTTCGTTTCGTCCCTGCATATCGTCGGATTTCACCGTTAACAACTCCTGCAAGGTATAGGCCGCGCCGAAGGCTTCCAAGGCCCAAACCTCCATTTCTCCAAATCGTTGTCCCCCCTGTTGGGCTTTCCCTCCCAAGGGTTGTTGAGTCACCAAAGAGTAAGGGCCAGTAGACCGGGCGTGGATTTTATCATCAACCAAGTGAACCAGTTTCAACATATAGGCAATTCCCACGGTGACGGGTTGGTCAAAGGGTTCTCCGGTACGACCGTCATAAACAATGCTTTTCCCAGGATAGTTTTCGTTAAATAACCAATCTTTCTTGGTTTTATCCCGGGCCTCTTTTAACTTCCCATGCACGGTTTCCCGAGACATTTCTGGCCCGTGCATTTCATCAAAGGGAACCACTTTGAACCGTTTTTTCAGGTTTTGACCCGCCCACCCTAATAAACATTCAAAGATTTGGCCAACGTTCATCCGACTGGGTACACCCAGGGGATTCAAAACAATATCCACAGCCCGACCATCGGGGAGATAGGGCATATCCTCAATCGGCAGAATCCGAGACACAATCCCTTTATTCCCGTGGCGTCCAGCCATTTTGTCCCCGACTTGGATTTTGCGTTTTTGCGCCACATAAACCCGCACGACCATGTTCGCCCCCGGGGGTAACTCATCCCCCTGTTCCCGGGTAAAGACGCGCACATCCACCACCCGACCTTTTTCTCCATTGGGAACCCGCAGGGAGTTATCCCGCACATCCCGGGCTTTTTCTCCGAAAATTGCCCGGAGTAATTTTTCTTCCGGGGGTTGGTCGGATTCTCCTTTGGGGGTGACTTTCCCAACTAAAATATCCCCGGATTCTACCCAAGCCCCGACTCGGATAATCCCGTTTCCATCGAGTTGTCGTAGGGAATCTTCGCCGACGTTGGGAATTTCCCGGGTAATTTCTTCCGGGCCGAGTTTGGTTTGTCGGGCTTCAATTTCGTATTTTTCAACGTGGATGGAGGTGTAAATATCCTCTTGGACTAGACGCTCACTAATTAAAATCGCGTCTTCGTAGTTATATCCCTCCCAAGGCATATAAGTCACTAGGATATTATGACCTAAAGCCAGTTCAGCCCCTTCGGTGGAGGAACCATCGGCTAATACCTGGCCCGCTACCACCTGATCTCCTTCATAAACCAAGGGACGCTGGTTTAAACAAGTATCTTGGTTAGAACGTTGATATTTTTGTAACTCATATTCATGTTCTTTGCCCGTGGTATCCATGACCCGGATACAAGACCCATCAATATAGCTAACTTCCCCATCGGTACGGGAGACAATCACCATCCCACTATCCCGGGCGGCCTGGGCTTCTAGTCCGGTTCCCACCAAGGGCCGTTGTGGACGCAGCAGGGGGACGGCTTGCCGTTGCATATTAGACCCCATCAAGGCCCGGTTGGCGTCGTCGTGTTCCAAGAAGGGAATCAAGGAGGTGGCGACGGAGACAATCTGTACCGGAGATACGGCGGCATAGTCCACCTGCATGGGAGTGGTGGTGGTGAATTCCTGGCGATAGCGCACCGGCACAATATCCCCTAAAATCGTCCCCTCGGCATCGGTTCTAATATCCCCTGGGGCCACCCGTAGGTCATCTTCCTCGTCGGCGGTCATGTACACCGCAGGTAAATCCCGGCGGACTTTGCCGTTTTCAACCTTGTTATAGGGGGTGGCAATAAATCCGTAGGGGTTGACCCGGGCTAAGGTTGCCAAAGACCCAATTAATCCGGCGTTTGGCCCCTCTGGAGTTTCAATCGGACAAATCCGACCGTAGTGACTCGGGTGAATATCTCGGACAGCAAACCCAGCCCGTTCCCGGGTTAATCCCCCGGGGCCAAGGGCAGATAAACGGCGTTTGTGGGTCAGTTCCGCTAGGGGATTGGTCTGATCCATAAACTGCGATAATTGGGAACTACCGAAGAATTCTTTAATGGCAGCTACTAGGGGTTTGGGGTTAACCAGGGAAGCCGGAGTTAGGGCGTCGGCGTCACTGACGGTCATCCGTTCTCGGATAATTCTTTCTAGGCGGTTTAAACCGACCCGAATTTGGTTTTGCAGCAGTTCTCCCACTGACCGCACCCGACGATTTCCTAAGTGGTCAATATCATCGGTTTCGCCAATATCAAATTCTAGGTTAATTAAATAATCGATCGCCGAGAGAATATCAACGGAGGTGAGCACCCGGGTGGTATCGGGAATGGTCAGCCGCAGTTTTTTATTCAGTTTATACCGTCCCACCCGGCCGAGATCATAGCGTTTGGGATCGAAAAAGCGGTTATTGAGCAACTGTTCTCCACCCGCTACCGTCGGGGGTTCCCCGGGACGGAGTTTGCGGTACAGTTCCATTAAGGCGTCATCTTCGCTAAATTCCCCTTCCCGTTCAATGGTTTTTTCAAAGTATTCGGGGTGACGCAGGGCATCAAAAATTTCGTTATTGGTGAGTCCCAAGGCTTTTAAT
>Ga0075176_1046809_pt1 | contig 9470 bp, 8 predicted proteins | sample JI81BgreenRNA_FD_77311 | JGI IMG/M metagenome (GOLD analysis project Ga0075176, IMG submission 77311) | Metatranscriptome of wastewater effluent complex algal communities from Wisconsin, to seasonally profile nutrient transformation and... | ecosystem: Engineered > WWTP > Effluent > Algae...
GTGCGCACCTCGGCGTCGCCCCCCCAACCCAGGCGCAGGGGCTGCAGCGGCAGCAGCACCGGGCGGAACTGGGAGCTGGGCCGCTTCACGCCTTTGGCCATGAGCGCCAGGCGGCCGTGGTGGCGACTGAAAATTTCCAGGATCAGGCTGGCTTCGCTCCAGGGGTACTGGTGCAGCACAAAGGCAGGTTCGTCCTGGGTGCGGCTTTGCTTCGGGGTGGGCATGGCGGCGCGCCCAGCGCTCACTCGTAACCGAAGGAGCGGACGCGGGCTTCGTCGTCGGCCCAGCCGGAACGCACCTTCACCCACAGCTCCAGAAACACCTTGCCGCCCCACAGGCGTTCCAGTTCCATGCGGGCTTCGGTGCCTATGCGCTTGAGCTTCTCGCCCCCGTCCCCAATCACCATGCCCTTGTGGCCATCGCGCTCCACCACAATGGTGGCGGCAATGCGGCGCAGCTTGCCCTCTTCCTCGAATTTGTCGATGACCACGGTAGAGGTGTAGGGCAACTCGTCTCCCGTCAGGCGGAACAGCTTCTCGCGCACCATCTCGGCCGCCATGAAGCGCTCGGTGCGGTCGGTCAGATCGTCGGCGTCGTACATCCACGGCTGGGCCGGCAGGTACTTTTCGCAAATGGCAAAAAAGCGCTGCACGTCCTTCGCGTTCTTGGCCGACATGGGCACGAACTCGGCGAACGGGTGGCGCTCCTGCATGCTGCGCAGCCAGGGCGCCAGTTCACCGCGGCGGTGCACCAGATCGAGCTTGTTGGCCAGCAGAATGACCGGCACATTCTGCGGCAGCAGGGACAGCACCTTGGCATCGGCGAGGTTGAAGTTGCCAGCTTCCACCACGAACACGATCACGTCCACATCGGACACCGCGCCCAGCACCGTCTTGTTCAGGGAACGGTTCAGCGCATTGCCGTGGCGGGTCTGGAAGCCCGGCGTGTCCACGAACACGAACTGGGTCTGGTCCAGGGTGCGCACGCCCGTGATGCGGTGGCGCGTGGTTTGGGCCTTGCGCGAGGTGATGCTGATTTTCTGCCCCACCAGCGCATTGAGCAGGGTGGACTTGCCCACGTTGGGTTTGCCCACGATGGCCACAAAGCCGCAGCGCTGTTCGGAGGGCGAAGACGGCACGGACTCGGCCTGTGCCGGGCTTTCGGGAGCGTCCGGGGTGGGTGGTGGGGTGGTCATTGGAGATTCATGTGAGCTTCGTGTGGGATTCACGGTTTCAGGGCTTCCGGGCCTTGAGCTGGTTCAGCATGGCTGCCGCGGCAGCCTGCTCGGCGGCACGCCGGGTGGGGCCGCTGCCCGAGGCGCTCAGTTGCCATTCGGCCACTTCGCACACCACATCGAAGGTCTGGCGGTGGGCTTCGCCGCGCGTGTGTGCCACCCGGTAGGCGGGCAATTGCATTTTGCGGCCCTGCAGCCATTCCTGCAAAGCGGTTTTGGGGTCTTTGCCCAGCGCATCCACGCCAGCCCCCAGCGGCACATCCTTGAAGAGACGCCTTACCAGAGAGGCAGCGGTATCGAAGCCTGCGTCGAGGAACACTGCGCCAATCAGGGCTTCCAGCGCATCGGCCAGGATGGACGGGCGCTGCGGTCCGCCAGATCGAACCTCTCCCTCCCCCAGCCGCAGCACGCGGGGCAGGCCCAGCCGCAGCGCATGCTCATAAAGGGAGTCCTGCTTCACCAGGTGGGAACGGATACGGGAAAGGTCGCCCTCGGGCAAGTCCAGCAATTTCTCGTAGAGCAGACCCGAGATGGCCAGACTCAGCACCGAATCGCCCAGAAACTCCAGGCGCTCGTTGTGGTCTGCAGAAAAGCTGCGGTGGGTCAGGGCCTGCTGCAGCAGGGCGGGGTTGGCAAACGCATGCCCCAGGCGCTCCTGCAGCGCCAGCAATTCAGCGTTCAAATGCTCAGAAGCTCCGGGGTGATGGGGCAGAAAAGTCAGCGGGGAATACAGTGGAAAAAGCCCTGGACCTGGTCACGCTCAGCGGGCCGGCGTCCGGCTGCTGCCGTTGTAGCGCATGAGCAGGTAGGCCGGGCCGAACAGAGGGATTTCACGCTCGTACTCGAACTCCACGATGACGCGGTCGTTTTCCTTGCCCACAATGAGATCCCGTCCTGAAATGGACTTGATGTTGTCGATGGCTGCAGCGCGGTCAAAGATCGCCCGGACTTCGGCGACGGTGTTGCCCTCTGCGGCCCGGGTAGCCGCCTTGGAAATGGACTGGTACTCCACCAGCGTAGGTACCACCTGGGCCGCGATCACCCCGATACAGGCAACCAGCACACCCACCACCACCAGACCGACAAAGGTGACCCCGCGTTGACGTTGTTTCATCCCAAGACTCCGTTTGTAGCGAATTTTGGGTATCTTAAACAAAGCTGAGGGGAAATTCGCTTATTCAAAGCCACCGATGCGCTTCAAGTTGCCAAAATTCATCCATACGAAGAATGCGCGGCCCACAATGTGGGATTCCGGCACAAATCCCCAATAGCGGGAATCGAGCGAATTGTCCCGGTTGTCGCCCATGAGGTAATAGTGCCCTTCGGGTACCTTGCACACCACGCCCTCGGCGCTGTAGTTGCACTGGTCCTTGAACGGGAAGTCGATCGTGCCAGGAATGAAAGCCGGCCGGTCGGCATCGTTCAGGGTGTTGTAGGTCTTGCCACCCAGCGACTCCTGAAACTGAGCCGAATAGCGCATGCTGTCCGAATCGAAGAATTCGGGCATGGCGGTCTTGGGCACCAGTTCGCCGTTCACGCGCAATTCCTTGTTCAGGTAGGAGACCTCATCGCCCGGCAAGCCGACCACCCGCTTGATGTAGTCCAGGCTGGGCTGTGGCGGGTAGCGGAACACCATGACATCGCCGCGCTCGGGGTCGTTGTTGGGAATGATTTTGGTGTGGATGACCGGCAGGCGCACGCCGTAGTGGAATTTATTCACCAGGATGAGGTCGCCCACCCACAGCGTGGGGATCATGGAGCCCGACGGGATCTTGAACGGCTCGAACAGGAACGAGCGCAGCACGAAGACCACAAAAATGACCGGAAAAAGGCCCGCAGTCCAGTCCAGCCACCAGGGCTGCATGAGGAGTTTCTGCTGGGCGGCTTCGAGATCGGTGTGGTCGGCCACCACACCCATTTTCTTCAGCTCTTCCTCGCGCTGGCGCTGCTGCTGCACCAGTTGCGCAGCGGCGCGGCGGCGGGCGGGCAGAAACACCAGCTTCTCGGCCACCCAGTAGGCGCCGGTCACCACCACCGCCAGCAGCAGCAGTACGGCAAAGTTGCCCTGAATGAAACCCAGGTACCAAGCCCCGCCGTAGGCTACAAAGCCGGTCAGTACCAGGCCGGTGAACGGCCCCATCATGTCCTTGCCCATCAGTCTTCCACCTGCAAAATGGCGAGAAACGCCTCTTGCGGCACCTCCACCGAGCCAATCTGTTTCATGCGCTTCTTGCCCGCTTTCTGCTTTTCCAGCAGCTTGCGTTTGCGGGAAATATCACCGCCATAGCACTTGGCCAGCACGTTCTTGCGCAGCGCCTTCACGGTTTCGCGGGCAATGATATTGGCACCAATGGCCGCCTGAATGGCCACGTCGAACTGCTGGCGACTGATGATCTCGCGCATCTTGGCCACCACCGCCCTGGCCCGGTACTGGGACTGGGTGCGGTGCACGATGATGGACAGCGCGTCGACCTTGTCACCGTTGAGCAGGATATCCACCTTGACCACATCGGAGGCACGGTACTCCTTGAACTCGTAGTCCATGGAGGCGTAGCCGCGGCTCACCGACTTCAGGCGGTCGAAGAAGTCCAGCACGATCTCGCCCAGCGGCATGTCGTAGGTCAGCATGACCTGCTTGCCGTGGTAGGCCATGTTGATCTGTACGCCGCGCTTCTGGTTGGCCAGCGTCATGACGGCGCCCACATACTCCTGCGGCATGTAGAGGTGCACCGTGACGATGGGCTCCTGGATCTCGGCAATCCGCCCCACATCGGGCATCTTGGAGGGGTTCTCCACCATGATGACTTCGCCATCGCCCTTGACCACCTGGTAGACCACGCTGGGCGCGGTGGTGATGAGGTCCTGGTCGAACTCGCGCTCCAGCCGCTCCTGCACGATTTCCATGTGCAGCAGGCCCAGGAAACCGCAGCGGAAACCGAAGCCCAGCGCCTGCGACACTTCGGGTTCGTAGCGCAGCGAAGAGTCGTTGAGCTGGAGCTTTTCCAGTGCGTCGCGCAGGGCGTCGTACTCGCTGGCTTCGGTGGGGTAGAGGCCGGCAAACACCTGCGGCTGCACTTCCTTGAAGCCGGGCAGAGCTTCGGTGGCGCTGGGCAGGTTGGCGCCACTGGCTGCCTTCATGACCGTGACGGTATCGCCCACCTTGGCGGCTTTCAACTCCTTGATGCCGGCAATGATGTAACCCACCTCACCCGCCTCCAGGGAAGGGCGCGGTTCGTTGCCAGGAGTGAACACACCCAGGCTATCGGCGTTGTACATGGCGCCGGTGGCCATGAGCTTGATGCGGTCGCCCTTGGCCAGCCGGCCATCGACCACGCGCACCAGCATGACCACACCCACATAAGCGTCGTACCAGCTGTCGATGATCATGGCGCGCAGCGGCGCATCGGGGTTGCCCCGCGGGGCAGGCACCTTGGCGACCACCAGCTCCAGAATGTCCTCGATGCCCATGCCGGTCTTGGCCGAGCAGGGAATGGCCTCGGACGCGTCAATGCCAATGACCTCCTCAATCTCCGCGCGGGCATTCTCGGGGTCGGCCTGCGGCAGGTCCATCTTGTTGAGCACCGGCAGCACTTCCACGCCCAGATCGAGCGCGGTGTAGCAGTTGGCCACCGTTTGGGCTTCCACGCCCTGGCTGGCGTCCACCACCAGCAGGGCGCCCTCACAGGCCGACAGCGAACGGCTCACCTCGTAGGAGAAGTCCACGTGGCCGGGGGTGTCGATGAGGTTGAGGTTGTAGGTCTGCCCGTCGCGGGCCTTGTACTTCAGGGCCGCCGTCTGCGCCTTGATGGTGATGCCGCGCTCTTTCTCCAGGTCCATGGAGTCGAGCACCTGATCGCTCATTTCACGCTCGGAAAGCCCCCCGCAGCGCGTGATCAACCGGTCGGCCAGGGTGGACTTGCCGTGATCGATATGGGCGATGATGGAGAAATTTCGAATGTGATTCATCACTTACACGCTAACTCAAGCCCAGCGGGGCTTCACGTCTGTGGCCCTGACAAAAAAAGGCGCGTCAGCTGCTGACGCGCCTGCAACCAACCAATCTGGCAACTGCGATTGTTGGACTTAGATTGTAGGCAAAAAGCAAAATCAGCGGTTTTCCGGGCGGATCAACGCGTACTGCGCCCACTCACCTCGCCGCACCAGCACATTCACCGGTCGGTCGGGATTGAGGGCTTTGGCCGCCGCGTCGAACTCGCTCACATTCTTCACTGCGGTGTTGCCCAGCGCCACAATCACATCGCCTTCGCGCAGACCCGCCCGGGCGGCGGGACCTTCGGCCGACTGGATCACCACGCCGCCGTCGATGCTTTTCTCGCGCTTTTCGGCGGCGGTGAGTTCGCGCAAAGCCAGACCCATACCCTGAACCGCCGGAGACGCTGCCGGCGCCGGAGCGGGCGTTGCCGCGGGAGCCTGAGACACCTGCTGCTCCTCGAACGTACCGACGGTGACATTGAGGTTGCGCGTGGTACCGCGGCGCCACACAGAAATGACCGACTGCACGCCGGGCTTGGTGTTGCCCACGATACGCGGCAGGTCCGAGGACTTCTCGATGGCTCTGTCGCCGAACTTCAGAATGATGTCGCCCGGCTCCACGCCGGCGCGGGCCGCGGGCGAACCGGCCTCTACGCTGCGGACCAGCGCGCCTTCGGCTCGGGCCAGCCCCAGCGAATCGGCGAGTTCCTTGGTCACGGAGTCGATGGCGACGCCGATGCGGCCGCGGGTGACGGTGCCCGTGGCGCGCAGTTCGTCGGACACGCGTACGGCCTCGTCGATGGGAATGGCAAAAGAGATGCCCTGGAAACCGCCGGAGCGGGAATAGATCTGGCTGTTGATCCCGATGACTTCACCGCGCATGTTGATGAGCGGCCCGCCCGAGTTGCCCGGGTTGATGGCTACGTCGGTCTGGATGAAGGGCAGGAAATCGCCTGTATCACGCTGTTTGGCACTCACGATGCCAGCCGTCACGGTGTTTTCCAGACCAAAGGGAGAACCGATGGCCATGACCCATTCGCCTACCCGCAGGCGGCTGACGTCGCCAATGCGCACCGGGCTCAGTCCGGTGGCATCGATTTTCACCACCGCGACGTCGGTGCGGCGGTCTGAACCCACCAGAGTGGCCCGGAACTCGCGGTTGTCGGGCAGCGTGACCAGCAGTTGATCCGCGCCCTCCACCACATGGGCATTGGTCATGATGAGACCGTCTGCGCTGAGGATGAAGCCAGACCCCACGCCGCGCGGGCGCTCGATGTCCGGGCCACCGCGGCCCGGGTTTTGACCCCGGGGTCCTGGCGCCATGCCGGGAGGCACAGGAATACCGAAGCGGCGGAAAAACTCCAGCATCTGCTCATCGGGGGTGCCCACGCCAGGCTCTTTTTCCTGAGCCCGCACGCGCTCCACCGTGCGGATATTCACCACCGAGGGACCCACAGCGTCTACCAGCGAGGTGAAATCGGGCAGGCCGCGCACCGCCGCCGGTGCAGGGGCGCCGTTGGCCGACTGGGCGTGCGCCGGAGGTACCACAGCGCACCATGCAAGCGCAGCCAACGCAGCCGCAGCCATGGCCAACCGCGTGGACGGCGCGGTGCGCTGGAAGGAAGAAGCCACAAATACCTTTTTCATCGGGGAAATACTCCGAAAATCAACAGGGAGAGAGGGCCCAGGGACCCAACACTCCCATCATGCAACAGGAACTTAAGGCCAGCTGAACGCCGCCCCAGACGCTGACGCTGATCAGGGCCGCGATTCAACCGCTGCGGCAAGCTGCCTGAGCGTAGCCGGAGGCGCCTCGCCCATGGCCGTGACCCAGTGTTTGCCCACACGCAGTGCTACGGAATGTGTGGCACCTGACGCCAGCATCTTGTCCCGGACGTGTTTCTTGGGGTCGAAGGGCTCGACAAACAACGACACGGAGGCCATACCGTCGGTGAACACACACTGCATGGGCGCCTGTGCAGCACTCTGGGCGTCTGATCGGCTGTGGCAATGCGCCGGGCTGAAGCCCAGCACATCACCCTTGAGCGACCACCCCTGCTGCTCAGGATTGACTCTGTGCGTCACCACCGGCTGCACCTGGTAGCCTTCCGTCTGGTTCATGTGGCGGGCCAGCCCGTCCACACTGAGAGGGGCGTTGAACTCCAGTTCCGTGAAGGCTACCTGCTCCAGCACATTCTGGCTCGCATCGATGGTCTGCAGCTTGATCACCAGGCCGGTCTTCTTCTCGGACCATATGCGGTAACCGAAGCGGTGCTGGTCCTTGGGAGAGAAATCCACCACGTCGGCCTCGAAGCCAGCGATGCGGTCGGTCTTCACCCCGCGGGCCACATAGTGGTCAGCGATATGGTTGGCAGGGGTGTTCAGGAAATCCGGGAAAAGCCGGAAGGCATCGCGCTTTTCCACCCACACCGTTCGCGAGCCCGGCTCGAAGGTCATGACCTCGTCGTTCATGCGCAGTGTGGTGCGCGGCGTACCCGTCAGGGTCTCTATCCGCTCCACCTGCCGGGTACCGTCGCAGACATGCCAAATCTTGGAGGCAGCCATCTCGGACCCCACCGTGACCACGAAGGTGCCCATGTAGGCCCGGCGGCGGGAGGCCTCGTGCAGCCGGTTCAGCCACTGCCCAATATCGCGCTCGGCGGGAACAGACGCACGGGCGGCGCTGGCCGCATCTGGCGTGCGGGGTGTCGGGGTGTTCTGTGCCAGAGCGGAAACAGAAAACAACCCAGCCAGAAGAAGACCCGCGCAATGGCCGGGCCTAAGCCGCTGAAAAAAATGGCGATTCACACTCATGAGCGCGTCCACGACAGGGCCATCAGCGCTGGGGCGCCTCGAAAGTGGCATTGCGCAGGAATCCGGCCGGCATTTGCAGGGCAGACATTCCACCCGCCTGGCGGTGCGCCGCAATCAGCGCCTCCAGTTCGGGGTCCCGCACCAGCACACCCGACTCGGTGCTGACCACGGTGTCGCGCGGCAATGCCACCAGCGCGGCTGAAGGCGCTGCGGGGGCTACCGCAAGCTGCGCACCGGCCCCGTTGGGCGTGCCGACCGTCAGAGGCCAGGCGAGTGCGACCACTGCAGCCACGCTGGCCAGGCCCGCCACCATCTTCCAGCGGAAAATGCTGTCGTTGGCCGGGGCCACCGGGTCGACCGAGATGGTCACCGCATCCACACCGAGTGCTGGCGAGGCTGCAGCACGCGTGGCCGCAGGCACTGTCTGCCAGTCAGGCTTTTCCAGCGCCACCCGCGCCATGATGGCTTGCACAGCCCCCAGGTCGCACGGACGCGCACCGCCGGGACCAGCCCGCAATACTTCACCCACCAGATGGAAATCGCTCCAGCGACCGCGCATGCGCGCGGAGTCCGCGCCCAGGGCGTCCCAGCCTTCGGCAGAACACTCACCGTCCAGCAATGCAGACAGCCACTCGCCGCTAGAAACTGCCTCCAGGGAGCTTGGGTTGCCAGAAGCCAGGGAATGCGGCCCTGCCTGTGCATTGGTTGGGTTTTCTGGCCTGTTCATGTGCGTGCTTCCTTTGCGCCTGCCCTGGGTAGACGGTCTTCCTGTTCACCAACGCTTGCCAGTCTGGCGGTCGAGCATGGGTTTGATCTTGGCCGAAATGGCTTCCCGAGCACGGAAGATCCTGGACCGCACGGTGCCGATGGGGCAATCCAGTGCCTGTGCAATTTCCTCATAACTCAAACCCTCGATCTCGCGCAGCGTGATGGCCTGCCCCAGTTCCGGGGGCAAGGCCTCCATGGCAGCGTTCACTGCCTCGGCAATCTCTTTGGTGGCCAGCATCGCTTCAGGAGTTTCCGAATCGGCCACATGAGACATTAGTTCGTGCTCGGCGCCGGAAGTTTCATCGTCATCGCCCGATTTGAGGGAGCTCATGAAGACCAAAGGGTCTTTTTTCAGCTCCATCAGTTGCTTTTTTGCGGTGTTGACGGCAATGCGATAGAGCCAGGTGTAGAACTGGGCCTCGCCACGAAACTGCCCCAGCGCCCGGTAGGCACGGATGAAAGTTTCCTGCGCAATGTCCTGCACCAGATCGGAGTCGCGCACCATACGCCCAATCAGCCGCTCCACCCGTCGCTGGTACTTGATCACCAGCAACTCGTAGGCGCGCTGATCCCCGGCCAGGGTGCGCTGTACCAGCGCGAAGTCGGCATCGGGAGGGGGAGGCGGGGCAGGCGGGCTGTCGTTGGCGTTCATGAAATACGG
>Ga0075176_1122998_pt1 | contig 9380 bp, 6 predicted proteins | sample JI81BgreenRNA_FD_77311 | JGI IMG/M metagenome (GOLD analysis project Ga0075176, IMG submission 77311) | Metatranscriptome of wastewater effluent complex algal communities from Wisconsin, to seasonally profile nutrient transformation and... | ecosystem: Engineered > WWTP > Effluent > Algae...
AGTCTTTCCTTCGCCTTTAGAAGGATGTTCTTCTGTACCTTTTCTTCCCTTGGTGATGTAATAAAGACCAAGTACCATGTCCTGAGAAGGAACGGTTATTGGCGCACCATTGGCAGGGTTCAAGATATTGTGCGAAGCGAGCATCAACATTTGCGCTTCCAAAACGGCAGCGCTACCTAGTGGCACGTGAACGGCCATCTGGTCACCGTCGAAGTCGGCGTTGAATGCCGTACACACGAGTGGGTGAAGTTGAATTGCTTTTCCTTCAATAAGCTTTGGTTGGAAAGCTTGAATACCTAGTCTGTGAAGGGTAGGGGCACGGTTGAGAAGAACAGGGTGTCCTTTCAATACGTTTTCCAAAATATCCCAAACAACAGCTTCTTTTTTATCTACAATTTTCTTTGCTGACTTTACTGTCTTCACGATACCACGCTCGATCATCTTGCGAATGATGAATGGCTTGAAGAGCTCGGCTGCCATGTCTTTTGGAAGACCGCACTCGTGAAGTTTCAATTCTGGTCCAACGACAATTACCGAACGAGCTGAATAGTCAACACGCTTACCGAGAAGGTTTTGACGGAAACGACCTTGCTTACCTTTCAAAGAGTCAGAAAGTGACTTCAATGGACGGTTGCTTTCTGTTTTCACAGCAGAAGACTTGCGGCTGTTGTCGTACAACGAATCCACAGCTTCTTGCAACATACGCTTTTCGTTTCTCAAGATCACTTCTGGAGCCTTGATTTCAACGAGACGCTTTAGACGGTTGTTTCTGATGATCACACGACGGTATAAGTCGTTCAAGTCAGAAGTTGCGAAGCGACCACCATCAAGTGGAACAAGAGGACGAAGTTCGGGTGGAATCACCGGAACCACCTTCGTGATCATCCATTCTGGACGGTTCACGATTCTTGTATTCGCATCACGGAAAGCTTCTACCACTTGAAGACGCTTCAAAGCTTCGTTTTTACGTTGCTGAGAAGTTTCTGTATTTGCCTTGTGACGAAGGTCGTAAGATAATTCATCGAGATTCAAGCGGTTGAGGAGCTCATAAAGCGCCTCAGCACCCATTTTCGCGAAGAATTTATTTGGATCCTTGTCATCAAGGTATTGGTTTTCTTTTGGAAGTTTATCCAATATATCCAAGTATTCTTCTTCTGTAAGGAAGTCGTTTACTTGAAGAGAAATACCCTCTGCCGTTGTAGCTGGACCAGCATTGATTACTACATATCTCTCGTAGTAAATAATTTGATCGAGCTTCTTGGTTGGCAATCCGAGCAAATAACCAATTTTATTTGGCAATGAACGGAAGTACCAGATGTGAGCCACAGGAACAGTAAGGGTAATATGACCCATACGTTCGCGACGCACTTTCTTTTCAGTTACTTCTACACCACAACGGTCACATACGATACCCTTATAACGGATACGCTTGTATTTACCGCAGTGACATTCGTAATCTTTTACCGGACCGAAAATTCTTTCGCAGAAAAGACCATCTCTTTCGGGCTTGTAAGTCCGGTAGTTGATCGTTTCAGGCTTCAAAACTTCACCATGAGAGCGTTCCAAAATATCTTCTGGAGACGCCAAGCTGATAGTGATCGAGCGGAAGTCACTGTTCGGGCGGTTTACTTTTTTTGCTTGAAGCATATTCTTATGAATGTGTATCTAATTTATTATTTTCTTGAAAAGCTTAGTTCTGGTTGAGCGTAATGTTCAATCCGAGACCTCGCAATTCGTGCAACAATACGTTGAACGACTCAGGAATACCTGGTGTAGGCATGTTTTCGCCTTTCACGATGCATTCATAAGCCTTAGCGCGACCAATCACGTCGTCAGACTTCACAGTGAGAATTTCTTGGAGGATGTTGGCAGCACCGAATGCTTCGAGTGCCCACACTTCCATTTCACCGAAACGCTGACCACCAAACTGTGCCTTACCACCGAGCGGCTGCTGAGTGATGAGCGAGTATGGACCGATGCTACGTGCGTGCATCTTGTCGTCTACCATGTGGCTCAATTTGATCATGTAAATCACACCTACAGTGGCCTGCTGTTCGAAGCGCTCTCCTGTGCCACCGTCATAGAGGTAAGTCACACCAAAGCGTGGAACACCAGCCTCGTCAGTAGTATTGTTGATATCATCAATGGTAGCACCATCGAAGATTGGTGTAGCGAAACGCTTTCCAAGCTTCAATCCAGCCCATCCAAGAATGGTTTCGTAAATCTGACCAAGGTTCATACGAGATGGTACCCCGAGTGGATTGAGTACGATGTCTACAGGAGTACCATCGGCCAAGAAAGGCATATCTTCATCACGTACGATACGTGCTACAATACCCTTGTTACCGTGGCGACCTGCCATCTTATCACCCACTTTGAGCTTTCTCTTTTGAGCAATATAAACTTTAGCAAGTTTCACAATACCCGCTGGTAGTTCATCACCAACGGTCAATTGGAATTTCTTGCGCTTATAGCTTCCAAGAAGTTCGTTATATCTCAAATTGAAATTGTGGATACAACGCTTCACCAATTTGTTTATCTCTTCATCTTTCGTCCAACCTTCAGCATTGATAACGCTGTAGTCGAGGATAGAAAGTGATTTAACAGTAAACTTCGTTCCTTTCTTGATTTGCTCTTCTTTGAAGTAATTGAATACACCTTGACAAGTGTTATCTTTTACGATCGCGATGAGCTTATCAACGAGGATTTTTCTCAAATCAGAAACTTCCTTCTCGTGCTCTTTATCGAGCGCTTCGATGATTGCTTTCTCATTTGTCTTAATTGGCTTCTTATCTTTAATCGTTCTGCTGAAGAGCTTCTTGTCGATTACCACACCGCTAGCGGCTGGTGGCACTTTCAATGAAGCATCCTTCACATCACCAGCTTTGTCACCAAAGATGGCGCGGAGAAGTTTTTCTTCAGGAGTTGGATCTGTTTCTCCTTTAGGAGTAATCTTACCAACAAGGATATCGCCTTCTTTCACTTCTGCACCTACGCGGATCATTCCGTTTTCGTCGAGGTCGCGTGTAGCTTCTTCGCTTACGTTTGGAATGTCTGATGTCAATTCTTCAACACCACGCTTAGTGTCGCGCACTTCTGTAGTGTATTCATCTACGTGAATAGAAGTGAAGATATCTTCACGAGCAACGCGTTCAGAGATTACAATCGCATCTTCGAAGTTGTAACCTTTCCATGGCATGAATGCTACTTTCAGGTTGCGACCAAGAGCAAGTTCTCCGCCTTTAGTACCATAACCTTCTACAAGGATTTGGCCTTCAGTAACACGTTCACCTTTCACCACGATAGGGCGGAGGTTGATACACATGCTTTGGTTTGTTTTACCAAACTTCTTGATATCGTAAGACTTCACTGCTGAATTGAAGCTCACCAATTCATCTTCTTCGCTGCGCTTGTAGCGGATGCGTACTTCGTTTGCATCTACGAATTCAACCACGCCTTCGCCTTCTGCTGTGAGAAGAACACGGCTATCTTTAGCAACGCGACCTTCGAGACCAGTACCCACGATTGGAGCTTCAGGGCGCATCAAAGGCACAGCCTGACGCATCATGTTAGATCCCATCAGGGCGCGGTTCGCGTCATCGTGCTCAAGGAATGGAATGAGTGACGCCGCGATCGAAGCGATCTGGTTGGGAGCCACGTCCATGAGGTTGATATTGTCTGGAGAGATTACTGGGAAGTCACCTTCCAAGCGAGCCTTCACTGTTGAAGTAATGAAATTACCTTTCTCATCGATCAAGGCGTTTGCCTGAGCGATAACCTTGGTATCTTCATCTTCAGCGCTGAGGTAGGTAACGCCATCATTGGTCATTACTGCCTTACCAGCTTCTACCTTGCGGTAGGGAGTTTCGATGAATCCTAGTCGGTTGATCTTTGCATATACACACAAAGAAGAAATCAAACCAATGTTTGGACCTTCTGGAGTTTCGATAGTACACAAGCGACCATAGTGAGTATAGTGTACGTCACGAACTTCGAAACCTGCACGTTCTCTTGAGAGACCGCCGGGTCCGAGTGCCGACATACGACGCTTGTGAGTAACCTCTGAAAGAGGGTTCGTTTGGTCCATGAATTGGCTCAACTGGTTCGTTCCAAAGAACGAGTTGATAACTGAGCTCAATGTCTTGGCGTTGATCAAGTCGATAGGAGTGAAGACCTCGTTATCACGAACGTTCATACGCTCGCGAATCGTTCTTGCCATACGGGCAAGACCCACTGCAAATTGGTTGTACAATTGTTCACCAACTGTACGAACGCGACGGTTTGACAAGTGGTCGATATCATCCACATCTGCCTTTGAGTTTACGAGCTCGATAAGGTATTTGATGATGAAGATGATATCTTCTTTCGTAAGTGTACGCTGGCTAGATTGCGTATTCAAGCCGAGTTTACGGTTGATACGGAAACGGCCAACTTCACCAAGGTCATATCGTTGTTCGGAGAAGAAGAGTTTGTCGATAACGCTGCGAGCTGTTTCCAAATCTGGTGGCTCTGCGTTACGCAACTGACGATAGATGTATTCTACCGCTTCTTTTTCTGAGTTCGAAGTATCTTTTTGGAGTGTATTGTGGATGATAGTGAAATCAGCAGAGCTGCTTTCTTCTTTGTGGAGGATAATAAATTTCGCTCCGCTATCCACGATAATATCGATGTGGTGGTCTTCGAGCACTGTTTCGCGGTCGAATACCACTTCATTACGTTCGATTGAAACTACTTCACCTGTATCTTCATCTACGAAGTCTTCGATCCAAGTCTTGAGTACACGAGCAGCGAGACGGCGGCCGAGGACTTTTTTAAGACCAGATTTTGAAACCTTTACTTCTTCAGCAAGGTTAAAGATTTCGAGGATTTGACGGTCGCTCTCATATCCGATTGCGCGGAGTAGGGTAGTGACTGGAAGCTTTTTCTTACGGTCGATATAAGCGTACATGACATTGTTGATGTCAGTAGCGAATTCGATCCACGAACCTTTGAAAGGAATGATACGGGCGCTGTAAAGCTTGGTACCGTTTGCGTGGCGGCTTTGACCGAAGAATACACCAGGTGAGCGGTGCAATTGAGAAACGATGACACGTTCAGCGCCATTAATTACAAATGAGCCTTGTGGTGTCATGTATGGGAGTGTGCCCAAATAAACGTCCTGCACGATCGTTTCGAAGTCTTCGTGTTCAGGATCTGTACAGTACAACTTAAGTTTTGCCTTAAGCGGAACGCTGTAGGTTAGACCTCGTTCGATACATTCATCGATGGTGTATCGAGGTGGGTCGATAAAGTAATCAAGGAATTCAAGAACGAATTGGTTTCTTGTATCAGTAATGGGGAAGTTCTCAGCAAATACTTTGAAGAGACCTTCGTTCATTCTGTTTTCAGGGTTTGTTTCCAATTGGAAAAAATCCTTGAATGAAGCCAATTGGATTTCTAGGAAATCCGGGTATTCGTAGAAACTTTTGGTTGAGGAAAAACTGATCCTCTCATCCGTTTTTTTCAGCGTTGCCAAATCGTTGACTTTTTTATGGTAAAAAAAATGCTGTTGCCTCGTTTTTATTAGAAAGGGACGTTGCTAACCCTTTATAACAACAAAGTATAAAACAAGTTTAGGCCACCTCACAGGGTGAGAGGCCTAAACTTGATATTCAAATAGTTGTGATATTACTTGATCTCAACTTTTGCTCCTGCTTCTTCAAGTTGTGTTTTCAAAGCGTTTGCTTCATCTTTGGTAACACCAGTCTTGAGAGGCGATGGAGCCTTGTCTACTGCATCTTTAGCTTCTTTCAAGCCAAGTCCAGTGAGGTCTTTAACAAGCTTCACTACTGCGAGCTTGTTAGCGCCACCTTCAACGAGGACAACGTCAAATGCAGTTTTCTCTTCTGCGGCAGCAGCGCCACCGCCAGCACCTGGAGCAGCAACTGCTACAGCGGCAGCAGCAGGCTCAATGCCGTAATCGTCTTTAAGAATTTGAGCTAACTCATTTACTTCCTTAACGGTCAAGTTAACTAGGCTTTCAGCCATTGCTTTCAAATCAGCCATTTTATGGATTTTTAAAAGGTAATACTTAATTAATAATTATTTGTGGGGTGGTTATTTTAGCGTTCACCCAACGCTTTAACAATACCGGCAACTTTTTGGCCTGCATTTCCTTGAAGAGCGCCAATAACGTTCTTCGCTGGAGATTGAAGAAGAGCCACGATGTCTCCGAGCAATTCTTCTTTGCTCTTGATGGCAACGAGGGCGTCAAGTAGGTTTTCACCAACATAACAATCTTCTTGTATAAAGGCCGCCTTGAATACTGGCTTGTCTTGATTTTTCTTTCTGAACTCCTTGATCAGGCGCGCAGGCACGTTTGCTACCTCAGCAGTCATAACGGCAGTATTGCCTTTAAGTGCTGGGAACAAAGGACTGAAGTCCTTACCTTCAATGCGTTCAAGAGCTTTTTGCAATAGAGAATTTTTTACAACTCTCATATTGATTCCATTCTTGAAACACTCGCGGCGAAGTGCACTGGTGGCCTCAGCGTTCAGGGAAGTCGTGTTTGTCAAATAGAATACTGAAGAATCCTTCAATACTTCTACCAACTCAGCGATTTCCTGGTTCTTTTGTTCTTTCGTCATGTGAAATTACGCTTTAGTGTACCAGTGATCAATTCACTGAACGGGGTTCAACATTTACTCCGGGGCTCATTGTAGAAGACATAGAAATGCTTCTGATATAAGCTCCTTTAGCAGAAGAAGGCTTCAACTTGATCAATGATTGGATCAATTCGTTCGCGTTTTCAGCGAGTTGCTTGGCATCGAATGATACGCGGCCAATGCTCGCGTGTACGATACCTGCTTTGTCCACCTTAAAATCAATGTTACCGGCCTTCTTTTCAGTTACAGCCTTTCCAACATCCATAGTAACAGTGCCAGTCTTTGGGTTTGGCATAAGGCCACGAGGACCTAAGATTCTACCCAAAGCACCAACTTGTCCCATTACACTGGGTGTGGTGATAATTACATCCACGTCGGTCCATCCGTTTTTGATCTTCTCGATGTATTCGCTCAATCCAACGTAGTCGGCTCCTGCTGCTTTTGCTTCTGCTTCCTTATCGGGAGTGCACAAAACCAAAACACGAACGTCCTTACCGGTACCGTGGGGCAGGGATACTGTACCACGAACCATTTGGTTGGATTTCTTTGGATCTACTCCAAGACGAACAGCGATGTCAACAGATGCATCAAACTTTGTAGTAGTGATAGTTTTCACTACTGATGCAGCTTCAGGAAGATTGAACGACTTTGTCGCGTCATACTTCGCTAATGCTACTTTACGGTTTTTGCTCACATTTCCCATTGTTCTGTACTTAGAGTTTAAAACGGACGATCACCGGTTACCTGAATTCCCATACTGCGTGCAGTACCAGCTACCATTTTCATAGCAGACTCGATAGTGAAACAGTTAAGGTCAGGCATTTTGTCTTCTGCAATTGCGCGGACTTGATCCCAAGTTACCGTACCTACTTTCTGACGGTTAGGCTCAGCAGCTCCTTTCTTAGCTTTTGAGGCATCTAACAACTGAACAGCAGCAGGTGCAGTTTTAACGACAAAGTCAAAAGACTTATCGGTATAAACTGTGATCAACACCGGACAAACCTTTCCTGCTTTATCCTGGGTTCTAGCATTGAACTGCTTACAGAATTCCATGATATTCACACCCTTAGAACCGAGAGCCGGACCTACGGGAGGTGAAGGGTTTGCGGCGCCACCTTTAATTTGCAGCTTGACTAAACCAGCTACTTCTTTCGCCATTTTTCTATTTATTTATTTGGTTTGCGTGGCAGTGAGTGGGAAGCGAAGCGTAACATTAAAAAATGTCACCACTGCCACACGCTTTTAATTAACTTTCCTTTTCTACCTGCATATAACCCAATTCCAATGGAGTTTTTCTTCCAAAAATCTTCACTGTAACTTTGAGTTTCTTTTTCTCCTCATTGATCTCTTCAATGATTCCGCTGAAATTGTTGAACGGTCCATCGATCACCTTCACATTTTCCCCAACCACAAATGGAATATTCAATTCTTCTCCTGTCTCAGCCAACTCGTCTACTTTTCCAAGTATGCGATTCACTTCAGACAAACGGAGTGGAATAGGTTCTCCTTTCTTCTCGGCACCCAAAAATCCAATCACGTTGGTGATATTCTTGATGATGTGTGGAATCTCTCCAATTAGAGCAGCTTCGATCAAAACATAACCAGGAAGGTAGCTACGCTCCTTGCTGATTTTTTTACCGTTTCGAACTTGGAAAACCTTTTCGGTAGGAATCAATACTTGTGCTACGAAGTCCTGCATTCCACGGGCTTTGATCTCAGACTCAATGAATTCTTTGACCTTTTTCTCTTTCCCGCTGATAGCACGGACTACATACCATTTTTTTTCTATATCGCTCATTACTTGAATTATGATAAGAATGAGTAGATGAAACCTACGAAGCCCTTCCATACTGAGGTCTTATCTCCGCTAACTCCGAAAACGAAGTCCATTCCGAAAATAATTACTGTGAGGATGAGCAAAGCGATAAACACAAGTACTGTGCTTTCCTGCAATTCGCGCCAGGTTGGCCAGGTCACTTTGTGCATGAGCTCGTTGTACGATTCTTCGATATATGTTTTGATACCTGCCATACGCTTGGTAATAAGTTCTGTTTGTCTTGCACAGGTGGAGAGATTCGAACTCCCATCAACGGTTTTGGAGACCGCTATTCTACCCTTGAACTACACCTGTATTTGATGATCTGTCTTAAAACGTGAAAGTGAAGGTGAAATCTTTTGATGGATTTCACCTTCACTGATATTTTCACAAGTCTATTACTTGATGATTTCAGTAACCTGACCAGCACCTACGGTACGGCCACCTTCACGGATTGCGAAACGAAGACCCTTATCCATAGCGATAGGAGCGATCAATTTCACAGTGATGGATACGTTATCACCAGGTACAACCATTTCGCGACCAGCTTCGAGGTTAATCTCACCTGTTACGTCTGTTGTACGGAAGTAGAACTGAGGACGGTATTTGTTGTGGAAAGGAGTGTGACGACCACCTTCTTCTTTCTTCAATACGTAAATCTCAGCCTTGAATTCTGTGTGAGGTGTGATGCTATTTGGAGCAGAGATAACCATACCACGACGGATTTGGCTCTTTTCAACACCACGGAGGAGAAGACCAACGTTGTCACCTGCTTCACCACGGTCGAGGATCTTACGGAACATCTCAACCCCAGTACAAGTCGACTTCATTTTCTCTTCGTTGAAACCAATGATATCAACTTCGTTACCTGTGTTGATTACACCGCGCTCGATACGACCAGTTGCTACAGTACCACGACC
>Ga0075176_1075295_pt1 | contig 9361 bp, 1 predicted proteins | sample JI81BgreenRNA_FD_77311 | JGI IMG/M metagenome (GOLD analysis project Ga0075176, IMG submission 77311) | Metatranscriptome of wastewater effluent complex algal communities from Wisconsin, to seasonally profile nutrient transformation and... | ecosystem: Engineered > WWTP > Effluent > Algae...
CTTTTTTGACCTAGATCACTGCTCCTTACTTGCGAATAACCAACTTACCTGTTTGTAGTTGAGTAAGTGTTGTCAGTCTGTAAGTGTACATACCTGCCGCCCAATCATCTGTGCGAAGGGTATAGCTGACATTATCGGTGCGGTTCAGCTCTACTTGAGCTACTACTCGGCCGAGTTGGTCGAGCACTTCTAAAGCACCATTGCCTGTAAACTCGTTGAATTCAAAGTTTACCTCGGTCGTTGCTGGGTTCGGATATACGTTGCCAATCAACCGATTATTCAGCGTAAGTTCTTCCAAGCTTACCGTTGAATTCACCAATACACATGCAGTATCGTTTGAACGAACCTGCTCGTTAGGCATACCTGTAGTATTTGCACAAATAGTCATTTGACCTGCTGTGGTTGGTGTCCAAGCAACAGTGAAAGTATGCTGCAATGAGTCACCTGGCTGAATATTCTGGGTAATTGAGTTAGTAACAATTGCTATACCTCCATTCACGCGGTATTCCACGTCAAAACCTGCAGCTGGTACTGGACCATAGTTTTTAACCATCACGGTAACCTGAACAGGTGAAGATCCATTGTGATTACTACCCACAACCGGGTTCATAATACGGCTAACTCCTACGTCAGGGTTGAGAGAGCCAACGGTAATGGTAGCTGTATCCATTTTGGTGCAACGTCCGTCGCTCAATGTAGCGATGTAAGTGAAAGTACCCGGGCTAGTGAATGGACCCACCACGAGAGAGTCGCCACTCGTTGGAGGTGTTGTATTCCAAACTACGCCACCTACTGGTGTCACAATCGACATACCTGGATTCGCTGATCCGATGGTCATGGTGTTCGTTGCGTTGGCAACCGTCCAGTCGGAAGCGTTATTGTTATCACTTATGGTACGGAAACAGCCAGATGTCATTGAACCTAATGTGCCACTCCAATTCGCCGTAGAAACCGTACCTGCGGGGAATGTAAATCCATTGGTAGCAACAGCGTCAACGTGATTACCAACTGCGTCTTTTAGTTCATATCCGCTCTGCGAGATGGAAGAGATTGCATCTGATCCACCGCCAGTATTGTAATAGAGATTCGCTGGGTCATCAACACCGGAGCCAAGATGTAGAATTAATATCCCGTTACCTGGAATAACCACACCGCTTGGGAAGGAATACGTACGGGCACCTACTCCAAATATTTCGAGTGAGAAGCCACTAATGTCGGCAGGACCAGTTCCCAAATTGGTGATTTCCATTAAGTCAGCACCTGTTGCATATGCAGGATAGGTAGGTGTAGCACCGGTGCCTGTTCTGAACTGAACTACTTCTGTAATCTTCACATTGGCAATTCCCCTAGCAGTTGCTCGAAGTATCACAGTATCTCCAATCGCCACAGTACGTGAACCAGGGAAAACATCAACACTCAAATAATTATCGACATAAGTACGAGTTGCACTGGTATCGGTCAAACCTAAGGAATCGACAACACTTACAAAGTAGCGATTTCGAACCGATGGCGAACTTACAGGAATTGTACCTGTCCAACGATTGGTAGTACCTACTCTTGTCATTGGTGCAGCTACGAAGGTTCCAGTTCCTGTAATATCATAGTTTACATTTACACTTGTCAATCCACGGAATTGAATAATTTCCGCTGAAACCGTACGAGATGCATTTATACAACTATCAGTGAGTACTGTGAAGGTATCGATGATTGGATCGGTAGGAAGATCTACAATAAACGAATCCACGCCTACACCGGTATATTGAACACTTGGGTCGGAACTGAAATAAAACCTAAAACGAACGTTTGCTTGGTTAGCCAGTTGAGGCAACGTAATCTCTGCAGGTAACCAGCCTCCTGATCCTGTTCCTGCACCACCAACATTCGCCCACTGCGGCTGGTTAGGGTTGCTTATGGTTGTAGCACGAACATACCAGTTTAATCCGCTGCCAACTGTTCCTGCGACTATCCACGTTTGACCTCCATCTAGAGAGTATTGAAGGTTTAATCCATCGTAAGAACCTTCTGTTTCCCAGAATACCCCTAAGCGAACACGTACGTTCGATAAAGTACTCAAATCAAAACAAGGTGATTCAATGAATGAACGCTCACTTGCATTATATTGTCCAGTTAAGTTGGTAACCCAAGCGTTAGAGCCATTATAGGCTGCAGCTACACCACCTGCAGTAGTTGGCGTACCAAGTGCCCAACTACTGTTCGCTCCTCCTGCTACCCATCCGCCATTACCGTTTTCCCATCCTTGCACATACGGGAAAGTGCTTATCACAGGGATGTTATTTATGGTTTTACGAGAAGTATCGTTAGAGAAGTCTGCGTCGTTGGCTTGACCATGGTAAGCGACAAAACTATATGCACCCGCTGTAGGCATACTCGCCAAGGTGGCAAAGGTGAAGGTGGTAGTGTCACCGGGGTTGATTGGTCCTGCAAATACTTCGGTTACCGGTGTTCCACCATTTATACGATACAACATTGGAACGTTAGATTGTGCTGCAGTACCAAAATTGATTACTTCTACTCTCACCGTGTCGGAAGTCACACCGCAACCCGAGTTCGGCTTAATAATCCGATTGACTGCAAGATCCACTGGTGGTGGCAAGAAAATCCGGAAATTATCCAAATCGAAAAATACATCAATACCCGAAGTTTGGCGGAACGACATTCTCACATAAATACGCTGTCCCACATAGTTTGTCAACGGTAATCGGAAGAAATTATACTGACTCGAAGGCGTGAAGTTTTGGTTAGTAATGGTAGAAACCGTCTGATAAGTTAAACCACAATCGGAAGAAACTTCTAAGCGAATAGTATCCCCTGCTCCTAAGCCAATCGGTGTGCCAGGCCAAGTCCAGCCAGACCAAACTGTGACTTTGTAAGCAAATTCGAGCAAATACCCTGGTCCAGGTATTGGACCTAGAAGTGGTAGCGCAACGTTGGCTACGTTGGTCGAAAATACGTTAAAGCGGAGACCTGGTGTCTGGTTAAAACCTGCTGTAGTATTCAAAGCCATGTTGGTTGTCCAACCCGATGGAACTGCCGTTAAACCTGTAAAATCTTGGCTAAATGGTATCGCTTGGGCAATTGCAAAACTCAAGGTCCTTGTGTTGGTATTATTCAAGGCATTACCATCACTCAAAGATGTTAAATCGGCAACTAAAGTATACGTACCTCCAATGCTGAAGTTCACTGCAGACGAGAGGGTGAAAGTTCTAGAAGAATCTATTTGGAGCGAATCCGTATTGATTGTGATCGAGTAACTCTGCGCAATAGGGCCTGTAATAGTCAAATTGAGTGTAACATTGGCAGTGGCAAAATTGTAAGTTTGTAAACCCACATTCTTTAACGTTACTTGTACAGTTTGGTTACTATCTGTACACAAAGTGTTGGTGAGTATGCCTGTTACACCCAAATCAAAAGGAGAAGGCGTAAACTCGTAGGCCCCCATGTCGGGCGTGGTAGTATTTCTCGTGGCTCCTGTAATGTCGGCTGGTACAATTACCAAAGGAGTTCCCAGATTATTCACACTCTGTGCTGTTGGAAGCGCCAAAGTAGCCGAAGAAAATGCAGGACTAGCTGAAATAGAATTCGCATCCTCACCCCATGCTGTTGTCCAGTCGCTAATGGTTGCGTAGTCGGTGGTATTATTTCTAAACAATGCATTAGTTAGAATTGCGCCAGTCGACTCACTATACAAATAGAAATTATTGTAATTAGAATTGATAATGGCGCTTAAGCTATCATGGCTCGAATAAAGGCCTCTCAAGTTGGCAAAGGAATTTCCACCACTTGGCTGGTACATAACGACCATATTGTTACGAAGAATGGCTTCATTCCATGCTGGTGTAGTGTTGCTTCCGCCCGTTAGAAATATGCCGGCCATATTGGTGGTATTCCCTGTAACACCGTTAATTCCCATATTCACAGTGTTGTGGTAAAGGGTTACTTTATCACGCGGATTGAGCGGAGGTGTGGTAGACGTGGAAAATGAAGCACCTACGTAAATTCCATAAAAGGCTGTAAATGCCGACGTGGTACTAAAGGTCGGCCCTGTAATAGAATTGTTTACAACCAAATTCTCCAAGCCTACACTGTCATTCGCATTAGCAATAAATATACCGCCATTGCCTAGCAGTCCAGAAACTACATTGTCTTTAACGTTAAAGCCGGTGGCACGGCTCAAATAGATACCATAACCGAAGGTTGTGTTTGGATTAACACCATTAGCTACGTTGTTGGTTATTTGAATAGAACCCTGATTCAATACATAAACACCATACCGATAATTGGTGAAGGTATTGGCTACAACACTGGTATTCCATTCATAAGCTGAATTGGTAGTTGGTCCAGTCAGATAAATTGAATAATAAAAACCATTAAAAGTATTACCAATGATGGTTAGATTATCTGCATTATCAGCATAAAGACCATTGTTGAAAGTGGTAGAAGATGTTAATGGGCTTTGATCATCGAAAACGCAATTAGTAATTGACCCGAAATTCGCTTCGTTGTTGTAGCGAATCATATGTCCTATAACTGCAGGAGTAGTAGTTCTCCTAAATGTAAGATTCGAGAAACTTACTTGTTGTACGCCATTTATTGTAAAAACACTACGACTTGTAGCTGTAGAGGCGGTATCATGAATCAGAATTACATCTGCTGCACTGCTTGTAGAAGATGTGAACGAAATAGAATTCGGTGAAAGTCCTATATGATTGTTTATCGTATAGGTTCCAATGTAGGTTCCAGGTTGAATTTGAAAAATCACGGAACCAGTAGTACCGCAATTATTTAAATCATTGATAGCTGCTTGCAGGGTGGAATAGTTCCCGGTAGCGCCAATGGTATAGGTGCCATTTAAACCTGTACATAAATTACGTATTAAAGTATCGTTCGAGGTATTATTATCTGCTCCAAGGCCATTCGCATTTACAGCCCACGTTCTTAATGTATATGCACCATTTGCAGGAATGTTAATTGGCGTAGGGAACAAATGCGTAAACGTTTGACCTGAGTTCAACAAGCCCAACGAAACCCCAGTTTGTATAACTGGTGCATTATTATCCAATTGATACCCAAGATCGGCTACGGTAATTGGATCTGCAGCAGCATTCTGTACACTTACAGACACAGCGTTCGAACCAACTGAAAGCGATGTTGGAGTAACCAGTGCAGCTAGGCGTAAATCGCGACCCTGAGCTGGTCTGTATGCTAAACCTCCAACAAATTGTCTAGTTGCTATGGTTGGGTTAGGCATAGTGCCACCGAAACCAATACCAACTCCTGTGTAAATGGTAACAAATCCATTAGTGAAAGTATCCACGTTGGCTGCCGACCATGTTTGATAAACCGTATTTCCTGTACTTCCCGGTACAATACCTACTCCAAAGCGATAAAGCGTTCCTGCAGTCATCAATAAACCGCCTGGAATAGGAATTGCACTGTAAGTAAATGGACTTACTGTTGTTCCTGAATTGGTAATAGTCGTTGGATTGGATGGGACAATATTAATCCAGTTGGGACCAGCAAAAGTTGGAGCACCCGTCAATTCTGTAGAAGTATACCACAACGTATTATTGGTTGCAGTACCAACGGTGCCGTAGTGAGGAACGTAAATAGTATCGATAAAAACAGAAACTAAGGCCCTTACACTAAATGAGACCCCCTGAGAACCATTTCCTCCTGTTAATGGAGGTGACGTAAACAACGATAATTGAGCCTTTGTATTCATTCCTGTCAGAATTAGCACAAAAAGCACCAAAAAAAAGGATAGTCTTTTCATCATAATACAATTTTTTGCCAATTTCCTCCATAAAAGTTGAAGGACACCGCTAATCGTATTAAAATATGATTAAAACCACTCCTTCGCCCAACCCTTAAAATCAAAAAAAGGCGCCTTTCGGCGCCTTTTTCCTTTGAAACTCTATGCTTATTTTCTTATCACCACTTTTCCAAACTGGAGCTGATCGTTAGCAATGAGTCTGTAGGTATACATACCCGCTGACCATGTTTCGGTTTGGAGTTGATATACATCTTGGTTCGCACGATTTAAATCAGTACGAGCAACTATTCTACCAAGTTGATCAACTATTTCCAAAACTCCTTTTCCGGCAAATTCATTGAATTCGAAATTCACAACATCACTTGCTGGGTTAGGATAAACTCTTCCAATCAACCTGTCATTTACAACCAATTCTTCAACGCTTACGGTTGAGTTCACGTTTATACAAACCGTATCGTTGGCTCGGTTAATCTCACCTGGCATACCAGTAGTGTTGGCGCAAATACGCATTGGACCAGCTACAGTAGGAGTCCATGCTACTGAGAAAGTGTGATGAATGGTGTCACCCGGCTGAAGAGTTCTCGTTACAGAGTTGGTTACGATAGCTGAACCACCATTCACTCGGTACTCAACGTCAAATCCAGTAGCAGGCATCGGACCAAAGTTCCGTACCACAGCTCTAATCTGAACAGGAGTGCTACCGTTGTGATTGCTACCTGCAGTCAAGTTAGCGAATCCGCTAACTCCAATGTCAGGAACTACTGCACCTACCGTAATTATTGCAGTGTCGGATGAAGTGCAACGACCATCACTGACTGTGGCAATGTAAGAAAATGTACCAGTAGTGGTAAATGGCCCAACTACCAAGGTATCTGCATTGGTAATAGGTGTTGTATTCCAACTAACTCCACCAACAGGTGAACTAATAACCATTGGATTGTTTACTGCACCTACACTCATGGTATCGGTAGCCCCAGCGATTACCCAGTCGCTTGCATCGTTGGTATCGGAGTTACGGCGAATAACACCAGCTCTACCTGAGGATGAAGGTATATTACCTGCCCACTGACCAGTAGGAATACTTACTGGGGTGTAACCATTAACAGCAACTACATCTACCACATTACCTACTAGATTTTTCAATATGAATGCGGATAATGAACCTGAACTGATGGCATCATTTCCTCCACCTGCATTGTAATAAGCATTGGCGGGGTCATCCACACCAGTACCAAGGTGTAGAATCATAATACCATTGCCTGGAATTGTAGCTCCTTGTGGGAAGGTGTAGGTTCTTGCACCACCACCTTCTACTTCAAAACTAAATCCACTCAAATCGGCTTGACCATTACCCAAGTTGCTAATTTCTACTAAATCCTGTCCAATTGCATACGTTGGATAAGAAGGTGTTTGACCTGTACCTGTCCTAAATTGAACTACTTCTGTGATTTTCACATTGGCAATACCTCGTGGAGTAGCCCGCAAGATTACTGTATCACCTAGGGCAACGGTTCGTGTACCAGGGAAAATGTCAATACCCAAATAGTTATCTACGTACGATTGAATCCCTGAAGTATCGGTAAGACCCAAAGAATCCACAACGCTGACAAAATAACGGTTTCGAATGATAGGAGAACTTACTGGAATAGAGCCGGTCCAGCTATTTGTGGCACCTACACGAGTCATTGGAGTTGCAACAAAAGTTCCTGTTCCAGTTACATCATGGTGCAAATTCACAGCAGTTAGTCCTCTGAATTGCGTAATCGCTGCAGTGATGGTTCTTGGCGCATTGATACAGCTATCGGTGGCTGTGGTTACAGCTGTGATAATAGGGTCAGTAGGCAAATCAATTACTAAGGAGTCGAACGCAACTCCGAGATCTTCAAGGCTAGCATCAGAACTGAAATAAAAGCGCAATCTAACGTTCGCTTGGTTCGCCAAAGCAGGCAAAGTAATTTCAGCAGGTAACCATGTCGTAGAACCTGTTGTACCTACGTTTGCCCAAACGGGTTGACCATTACTTGAGTTCACCGAAGCCGATGTATACCAGTTAATACCACTACCAACGGTTCCAGCTACTGTCCATGTTTGGCCACCATCAGTTGAATATTGAAGGTTCATACCATCCCAGTTGGCTTCTGACTGCCACCATACACCGAAACGAATGCGCACGTTCGACATTGAGCTCATATCAAAACAAGGTGATACAACAAATGACTGCTCGCTCGAATTGTAATCTCCGGTTAAGTTCGTCACCCATGCATTTGAACCTGAGTATGCTGGAGCAGCGCCACCGGCTGTGGTAGGAGTACCAAGTGCCCAACTGCTGTTGGTACCACCAGATACCCAGCCACCATTACCGTTCTCCCAGCTTTGAACATACGGGAAGGTATTAATTACCGGTATGTTGTTTATTGTTTTTCTTGCAGTATCGTTTGAGAAATCCGCATCATTGGGTTGACCTGGGTAAGCTACGATTGTATAAGAACCAGTTGCACTCAAATTCGCCAAAGTAGCAAATGTGTAGATAATGGTATCACCTGGGTTTACAGGACCAGCTATCGTACCCACAACTGGAGCTCCACCGTTTACGGTATAACTCACTGGGATCGCAGATTGTGCAGCCGTTCCGAAGTTGATTACTTCTACCCGAACCGTATCATTTGTAAGTCCACAACCATCAGTTGGTCTAATGATGCGATTTACAGCCATGTCGACAGGTGGCGGCAAGAAGATGCGGAAATTGTCTAGGTCAAAGAACACGTCGATTCCCGAAGTTTGACGGAATGCGATACGCGCATAGATGCGTTGACCAGCATAGGCAGAAAGAGGTAATCTGAAGAAATTATAAGCATTGCTACTTACATGGTTCTGATCGGTAATGGTCGAAACGGTCTGGTAGGTCAATCCACAATCGGTAGAAATTTCCAGCTTAATGGTGTCGCCTGTTCCCAATGTAGAAGCTACACCTGGCCAGCTCCAACCCGACCAGTCGGTAATTTTATAAGCAAATTCTAGTAAGTAACCTGGAGCTGGGATAGGACCCGCTAAAGGAAGGACTACGTTACTTGCATTGGTTCCAAATACATTGTAACGGAGGCCTGGTGTTTGGTTGAATCCAGCTACTGTATTCACCGACATATTAGACACCCAGCCTGCAGGGAGTCCTGTCAAACCGGTAAAGTCTTGCGCCCAAGGTAACGTTACAGCGGTTGGGAAACTTAAATTCCTGTTTCCAGAATTATTTAGACCATTTCCATCTCCAGGAGGAACAACATCCGCAACCAAATTATAAGCGCCGGGAGTTGAGAAATTCACTACTGACGATACCAAGTAGGTTCTTGAACTATCTACTTGTAAAGAATCGGTGCTAATCGTAATGCTGTACGACTGCGGGATTGGTCCATTCACCGTAAGGTTTAAAATCGTATTGTTAGTGGCGAAATTGAAGGTTTGGAAACCCACGTTTTTCACCGTAACACGAACGGTTTGGTTGCTATCTGGGCAAAGGGAGTTCGAGAGCACTGCAGTAACACCTAAGTCAAAAGGTGAAGGTGTGAATTCATA
>Ga0075176_1019856_pt1 | contig 9254 bp, 1 predicted proteins | sample JI81BgreenRNA_FD_77311 | JGI IMG/M metagenome (GOLD analysis project Ga0075176, IMG submission 77311) | Metatranscriptome of wastewater effluent complex algal communities from Wisconsin, to seasonally profile nutrient transformation and... | ecosystem: Engineered > WWTP > Effluent > Algae...
AAAATTTATTTCCAATAAAATGAATTCATCAATGAATAAAAAGAGACAAATAAAAAATCATGCTAAAATATTCGACTCCTTTTTTTTCTAAATCTAATTTAAAAAAGTCGCCTCGACTTTAAATGCGTCGAGTGTAGTCAAAGTCAGCAAAGTCACCGAATGGTGTGTCCACTCGCTCGCAACGCTGAATTTGAAGGTTCAAACTGGTAAGTGACTCTTTGCCTTTCTTCTCGAATTGACCGAGCACTTTGCTAAACAAACCCGCGTTACTTCTCAGTTGATTAATATCGAGCACAGTTCCCTCGGTTTTTTGCGCGAATCGTGTGCACATGTCACCGGCATGCTTAAGCGAGTAAGAGTCCACATCGCCGGCCTCAAGATTACCATCATCTTGTAGCAAGAAAACGTTCTCGGAGTCATAGCCAAATGGAACGTCGAGCTCCTCCTCGTCTGAGTCAGAGTTACGCATCGAGTAATCACCCCATGCGTGCACGGCAATGTTGCGATCCTCCAAAATACGATAGCCTTTGAGGGTATCAATAAGCGAGTATGGTTGACAATTGCCGCAGCTACGAAGGACCAAGTGTCTAGATGCAGCCAATCGTCGCGAGAAAATGTTCACAGCCAAGTAGAGACCTTTATAGAAGCCACGACGCGACGTTGAGTTCGATGCCGGGATTTGAGTGGACAATGAGTCAAAGTTAATGTTAAACTGCTCGTTCGAGTCAGATTGTTGAATTGATGCATCATCTTCCTCAACGCGCACAACGTGTAGTCTAGCTAGAGGATTATTAGCACGGATTTTATTCATAGCAGCAAAATCAAGCGAGTATCGGCTCTCATCGCATGGCAAGAGGACAAAAACAATGTCAACGGCACTTGTTGCTGGTACATTTTGATCCGCAGCTTCAACCACTTGACCAGCAACATATTTTTTCTCGTTCAAAGCGCATGTGAAGCAATCGTTAGGAACATTAACGCTCACAGACTCAACACCAGCGTGATGAACGAAAGCGCGTTGAATAGCGCACTTGGCTTTGGAATCAGCAGTTAAAACGGACTCGCAGATTCGCTGCCAGCCATCTGGTCGAACAGTCTGAAGAGCAGTGCGGAACGGCGAACTACGGTGTTTACCAAAGAGCGCATAGCAGGCGCGTACAGCCTCCTCACTTGGTCTCTTAGGCTGCGCATTTGGGAATTTACATGTCTTTTCCAAGTACCAATCAGCCTCTTGTATCTTATCCGCATTGAGGTCAGCTCTGCCTAGTAGACCATTCAAACGGCCAGTGTACCATCTAGAGGTAGCCACAGTGCAGCTATTTGAATCCTCATAACAGCATACCTCGAACTCATTCTCTAACTCGGCACACACGCCATTCTCGCTTCGTCTCACCGACACTTGTCGCTCGGCAATGCTTATCTGAGCTGGCAAGCTGATCGCTTTGCCCGCATAGGAGGCACGCGTGGCTGATATATCAATCGACTGCTCGCGACCTTCCACAAACACACTGATCGGCTGCTGGTTGTCGTTAAAGTTTAACACAATGGAGAAAGCGTTTCGACTCAGCTCGTGCGCGAGTAAGTATCTGCAACGTGACTGAAGCACCTTGGAGTCGCCGTCAAAGCCAATTATGTTGCGACGATTGTACACGTGACCGACGAGTGTGTAGTCGCGCAGTGAGCGGTACTTGTACTTGTTGATCAGAGCGCGCAAGTTGGCGCCTTGTAGGTTGCGCAGTTGGAATGCTTTGATTAACGCGAGTCTTTCGCCAAAACGACGCGCCATATCACGATACTCAGCATTGACCTGGTACAAATTCTTGGCACGTCTCAGTAGACGAGTAATGACGAGATTATTCGGGAACTGCGAGCTATTTGCATTATATGTAAAGTCGGGTAAACGTGGGAAAAGTGCGCCCAAACGGCTTGACCTAGCCTGTGCGGCCAATGCAATCGAGTTGAGCACTTGCGCAATTGTTTTGTATCTACGCACAAGTCTTTCGGCTAGCGGTGAGTCATCTTCTGGCGTTGGCGGTGGCAAGAGTTCACGCAAGTTAATTTCATTACGTGTAATTCTTCCCAAGAATTTCGAGTAGAATTCAATCTGAACGAGTAGCAAGTTTTTAAAGTCTTTCAAAATCGCTTGACGCTCCTCGCGAGTCACATCAACGGCTGTTTTAAGATCTTGCGAGAGCTCTGCGTACACGTCACCAAAGTGCGAGTTGAATTTAGAGCTCGGTGAGGCGAGATTAGAAGCACTCTCGCCGCCAAGTATGTCGCGTTGTAGAGTGGACCAGAAGCGTTTCCAGTGCACCTCGAGCTCTAGTTGACGCAAGCCAGCGAATTGTTTGTTGATGCTCAGAGAGGACACAAGCAAGTCACCGTTGCGTGTATCTGAGATGCGCGAGTTGGCACGGGTCTCGTCATATAACCCAAAGTTAAAGTTATAAGTGTTGCGAGCCTGAATACAGTCAACTGTTATATCGAACTGATTTGTGGCGGCATTAAACGAGCTACGCGAGGTGGTGAGTTTCTTGCCAGCCTCATTCAACGTGGCCTCGACAACATGTAATTGATTTCTGGCTGGTTGAGTGATAATATCAAGTGAGTATCTAGCTTCATCAGGATTTTGAAGAGCTAGCGAGATCTGTCTTCGTTTTGGATCGTACTCTTTATCAATAGTAAGACGCACAAGTCTTCCTAAACGAATGGACAAATAGCTCAAACGACCGTTATGTTTGTTATGTCTGTTCTCGTATAGGACATTGAATGCAGGTCGTTGAAGAGAAACTTCTGACGAGAGAGAGTTAGTGTCCAAGTCAGAGCTAAGTTTTGTTGTAAGCTCAAGTCTGTTGGAACGACCATCCTTTAACTCGTAGCTGAACGCAGTTTTAATTTGAGTCTGGTTGATCTCACGCGATCTATCGATATCAAATCGGAGGGACTTTAACTCGCGATGATTGAGCATCTCAACATAGAACTTGGCCTTTCCTTTAGCGTAATTGTCTCGTTTAGCGTTGAAAATAAGGTGTCTTTGCGGCTCTTTCACAGCGTTCGGATAGAAGGTAAGAGTGGAGTTGAACTCACGCTCATCGTTTTCATCATTGTCATCATCAGTACCATCGATGGGTGTGGCATGGTTGGCACGGTAAATGGCGCGCACAGTTCGGCCTGGAACGATTATATCCAGTTGACCGCCTCGACGACCAAATAGTCTCTCGCGTGGATTGTCCACCTTGAGTTTGTAACCGTAAGCGATCTGTTTACCAGGTAGCTCATCGCCTCGCATCTCGCACATGAATGAATTGTAGTAGTCAGAGCGTGCGTCAATGTTAAACTCGCATGATTTGTGCACTGAGTTGCCAATTATGAGCGAGTTGATGGGTGCAATTGTTGCGGTAAGAGTGTAGCGAGCTGTATCGAGGCTGCGGGACACTGGGTTCACAACACGAGTGTACGAGAATTTCTCTGCAAATACACGATCTTCTCCACGTGTTACATTCAACTCAGCAAGGCCAGAGCTTGCGATAAACTTATCATGAGCGACTTGCACAGAGAATCCGGGATAGAAAACTTGTGATCGCGTGGCCAAGGCAAATCGAGTGCTTGGCGTATTTTGTCTCTCAGCAACAGTTTTTCGAGATACTCTCAAGCTATTCTCAGTGACAGCTTTTCCATTGCAGTTTACATTAAGAAGAGTGTCTAGCAAGTAATTACCGGGCACTTTAACACGCTCAAATTTTCCTTCGATCACACAATCGCTGACTTCAAGCATGTTAATTTTCGGTAGGCGATTTTGTTGAATAGTCACACGAATGCTGCGTAGTGGTTGACGCTCAAAGCGCACAAACACTTTGCGAGGCGGCTCAGAAGCATCATCAACAGCTGGCTTATAGTTAGCGGTCCATTTAGAGTCAATAAATCCAGTTTCACTAACTGTGCGCTGTACGTTCAAATTAAGCTGTTTAACTAAACGACCAAAGAGTTTGCTGTTTGTATCGAGCTCGTAGTTGAGAGTGAGCGCTCTCTCTGCAGGATTATAGACAAAATCACCCTTCTCATTCAAGAAATTTATCTTGCCAGGGTCAGTGAAAATAGCGGGGAATTTGAGCTGACTCGAGGCAGAGGCGCGCAGCACGCGACTCGCATCCACCGAGTATTGAGTGCTTGCTTTGCACTCAATGTTGAATCGTTTTGATTTAATCTCGATTTCACCTTGAGAGTTCACCAAGTTGTCACCGACAAATGAGTATTTACGCTGGACATCGATTAAGTATGCGAGTGTGGCACGATTCTCGAGAGTACCAACCTCGCCACGTCTAGAAAGAAAAGTAACAGTGGTTCGTCTAGTAAGTGGTGCGGGAAGCGAGCTAGTCTCATTATGCACGAAAAATCTGAGATCTCTCTCAGACTTGTCTGCATCCAAATGCTTCAAATTCAATCTCAAATCATGATAGCCAATAACAGCGCTTGGATCGGTGCGACGTGTCTCCACCGACACACGTCCCTCATAATGATCCTTGACAGTTACCGATGACTCGAAATTTTTAAAGTCAGTGTATTTAAATCGAGCAACACCGTTTGCTTTTAGAACTTTTCCGCTAGATAAAGTCTTCTCGTAGCTAATATCAAACTCAGCTGAACCATCAGCGCTTGGGCGCATGGCAGCATTGTTTGCTTGGAATTGGAACGAGCGCACCTCACCAAGTCTCTCCACGCGATACTTAGCATTCACCTGATTGTTCTGAATGTTGAACTTGGACTCGATCAATCCAACACGTGTGATCATTTTAAACAAGTTCTCGGTTTTAAGCTCGAACGAGAAGTCATGTACGCTGCGTGATTTCGACGACTCTAGGCCTAGTTTAGCATTGAAACGGCCCGAGTTATCGTTCACTTTAATATACAACTCAACGCCAAGTGACTGTTTGGCTAACTCAGTGCTACTCTCACGAATCGCGCGCAAATCACCAAAAGCTGCAGCCTCCACACGCACAAATTGTTTATCGTTCTTGCGTGCGCTAATCGTGTAGTCAATACGTTTTGATTCAGCATTGCGCACACGTGTAAGATGAAACACGAGCGATTTCAATAGAGGACTATCGTCAACTTTGGTAAGACGTCCAGCGAGAGTGCTTGTACTCTGAGATAAATCAAGCAGCGAGTTTGTCAACGAGAGTGTATACTCAAGCGAGTCATCGTTGGATATTTTTTCAAAGCTGATCGTGAGTGGCTGTTGACGATGCGGTTGAGTCAACTTAATTTCGAGAAGTTCGAGTGAGCGTTTCTCTGGGTTAACTGCCACCTTCAATTCGACTAGGTTAAGATTGCTGTTGAAGACATTAAATCCAGCGCGTAGCTCGCCGCGTAGGCCATTGGACGCATCGAATTTGTGTCCAAGTAGAATGTTAGATTTGGGTATTACAGGTCTACCTTGGAGTGTGTAATCCACGGTTAGATCAAAATTAGACTTGAAGATACCCAATAAAGTTTGTCCGTTTATTTGAACTTTTCCTCCGCGCGCTGATTCAGCGTTTAGTTTAACTTGGTAGTCAACAACTGCTGTGGAGTCATCATTGCCTATGAGATCAAGCTCGGCTACGACTAGTTTCTGCAATTGGTTACCATTCAATGGACTCTGACGCTCAATTAAAAGATGCGAAGTAATGTCTTTTCCTTCATTTTTAAGATGGAAATGAGCGGAGTGATGCGAGATAGGAGTGTCTAGCTGAGCGTGAATGTGATATGTGGGCACGAGTGAGTCCTTGTTCTTTTGACGACGGAACTCTACATTAGCGTGAAGCTCTGATTCTTTAAGATTATTGTCAAGTGTGAAGTTGATGTGCAACAAGCTTTGTCTCTCATATGCAAAATTGGCACCAAGTCGGACAAGCACTTCTTGTGATGAGGAACGACGCACCTCAAGAGACAAGCGTCTCTCAACGCCAATGTTACTTACTTGTCTTTCTCGTTGGTAGGCCAACTCAATTCTTTTAACTACTTCTCCGTTCGCTGATACAGTCTCAAAACTTATGTTAGCTTGAGTGGAGGATTTTTCACGCAAAATACCAGCAGTCACGCGCACTGACTTGACACGATCTGGATTTTTTAGAGTGGCCTCATAGTGGAATGGGCCTCGGAGCAAAATCATTGGCGCAAGGGACTCGTTCTGATCATCTTCATCATCGTTATTGTCATCGTTATTTGATTCATCATTGTTTTGTCGGTTTTGACTAAAGTCCGCAGCTAATGGAAGTGACTTAAGAGCGAGACTTGGTCTGGAAGCGCTCAGGCAAAGAGAAATACCGGTTACAGCCTTGAATCTCTTGTCTAAACAATCGCTCATCTCAAAGCGGCTAGTTTTGAATTCGCGCACCTCGCTATATTGATTGTTTTTGCCAAGCTTGTAGAATCGGCCATCCATGGTTATAATGGGAGTAGAATCAGCTTGCGGTAGTTGGAAATTATATTGCGCAGCAGCACCAGGCTGTTTGAAACCATCAACATTAAGAACTAGATTCACGTGGAAATTGCTACGCTTCTTGAGTGCTAAGCGGTTGACATTATTCAAATGCACCTCAAATCTTTTATTGACAGCGAGTGACTCACTGAGCACATTGTTAATTTTATAGTTAAATTGACCAGTCTGAGCATCAGCAGTCTCTTTGGTGCTTTGACTCTTGCGGAAGAGGATAGACAAGCTAGCGTCAGTGAGCGAATTGAACTCAAGACCGTTCATCAATGGATGCTTGACGCGTGAGTCAACCAAAAACATGTTGCGAATAGCCAAAACTTGACCGTATAGCAGTGTTTCACGTGGGTTACGTAAAATACTAGCGAGACGCTGGAACTCCTCGGCTGTGTCTAGTTGAGAGTGGAATACTTCTGAACCATATACGCGAAGAGCCAGAGACAAGAATGGTTTCTCGCCCACGTATTGAAGCTTGCTAGCAACAATTTGAAGAATCTCAAGCAAATTAGCTGGGTTTTCGCTAATCTTTCTCAACAAGGCCTCGGATCTAAGTCTATCAACCACAAAAGCCTTGAGCACATTGTCCATACCCTCGAGACGTAGCGTGGCATCCAAAAAGTTAATCGACATACCAAACGCATGTAGTGTCACATTAAATCTCACACTACGCGGGATAAATGTTTTGGGTGTGTAAATGACAGACGCATCTACTTCGCAAGCACCATCGCGCACAAAATCATATCTATAGCGGAAGTTGTTCCACGAGATCTCTTTGAAGTTCACCGAGAATCTCTCACGAATACGCGGCTCATTGAGCACAACGTTGAGTATCGAGGTCAAGCTACGCTCTTTAGCATAGTCAACGATATAGCTAAGCACTTGGGTGTCTTGTTCGTTCAAAAACAATGATTCGAGCTCGTCGCGCACAAAACGTGCAAAACGTGCGCTATCATCGCTGCATCTCATTAGTGTTTGGAAGGCAGTGATGCGCACCTCAGTGTCCTCGCTATAATCACCCAAAAGCTTATAGTTCTGCTCGAGTGATTCGATCGAGTCGCATGAGAAACGACGTAATGATTGAATGGCGGACACGCGTACTTCGAGAGAATTCTCGCGGCGAGCAGCGCATGCTTCGAGCAAGCCAGTGTTGGCGAATTGACCGATGTTACCGACGGCCTTGAGTGAGCTCACTACTAGATCGCGATGACTCTCGTCTCCGCATGCGTTCGCTAAGTTTGCCTCAAAAATGCTGCTCCACTCGTTCAACTGAGAAGTGGCACACTCATTGTGTCTACAGTATTTTCTCACAAGAGCAGAGTAGGCCAAATTAAGCTTATTCAAGTAAGGAAAAGAGACTGGCTTTCCGCGCACATAATCTCTAAATCGATTAATAAGAGCCACCGAAGGATACTGATATCTAGCTAGAGCAGTGAGCACCGGGTACTCACTAATCAATCTTTGCGAGCTGAACGCGTCACGATCGAGAAGTGCAAGCACAGCGTCAAAAGCAGCCTCAGTGTCAGCGAATAGCAACGCTTGAGCGACAGTCACACCAGCGAGCTCACAGCGTGCCACATTTTCATCGTAGAGCTTGAGTAATTCAGTCTTGCTTAGTGAGCGAATAGAAATGGCCAAGTCACGGAACTGTGCCGCGTGATCAGCAACTAATCCACGAGTAGTCGCCTGTTCACAGAGTTGGCTCGTGAATTGGTTCGCGTTGAAGTTGGCATTCTCGAGCTCGCTCTGTTGACGCTCGTCAAATTCGAAATTTATTGAACGAGTTTCCACGGAGCTTGGCGCAGAAGTCGAAGCAGCAGAAGAAGAACGGAAACTAAGCTTTTGAGAAACAACAGCTTGAGCACCCTTGTTGCCGCGAGCGCCACGAGCATATGTCGATGTCTCGTCACATTTAACCTCACGTAACACTCTATCATTAATGTTAACGCTGCATTTGTAGCTCTCCACAAATAGCTGACCTTCTTCATACTCCGCAATGCTAGTGTAAGGTATGTACTGTAGCGCACTGGACTTTCTATTATTATTTAGTGTGCATCTCTGCAAAGACTTTGTCTTGTGAAGCATATAAGCACCCTGGTTATTCTCATGCAAATGATAAATCGTTCTACATCTGCCCAAGATATCAGTCTCATAGACCACAGCTGACTTCATACCACTCTCAGAATCCAACAAATTAGCCGGACGCAATACGTCCAAACTAGTGGTCTGGAACGCGGATATAATACCACGACGCACATTTCTTGCCCAATGCTGATCGCCTTGTTCAAACTCGATATTTTCCGCATCGAGTTGACCACGCGAGCCAAGTCGGAAGACAGCTCGTCGCGAGTTAAGCTCGTTCGCAATGGAGCCAGACTGCGCGCCATCGATACTATCGCCACTAAACTGAGCCTGACGCACTGTGAGCACGTATGTGCAGGGTGCGGCAGTGCGCTGAATGGCTACTGTGGCGCGTAGAGCGAATGAGCTCTTGGCCTCGTCGGAAACGTCATTGATCCAGAGAGCTGTGTTGGTTTCGTAGTCGAATAAGTACTCTTTGCCTTGCTCGAAATTGTAGACGTTCTCACCAGCGCAGAAATCCTCCGCGACAGACGACGAGACAGGCGCCGACAAAATCTTAGCGAAAAGCAGCGAGCACAAAACAATACGGAAAATTACTCTATTTTCCATTGTTTAGCTCTCAAGAAACGATATTTAACTTTCAACAATATATTCGATATATCTAGAGCCTTTAACTTTATTTTCTCTAGTATTTAAAGTTAAC
>Ga0075176_1000503_pt1 | contig 9233 bp, 7 predicted proteins | sample JI81BgreenRNA_FD_77311 | JGI IMG/M metagenome (GOLD analysis project Ga0075176, IMG submission 77311) | Metatranscriptome of wastewater effluent complex algal communities from Wisconsin, to seasonally profile nutrient transformation and... | ecosystem: Engineered > WWTP > Effluent > Algae...
GTGGCTCTATTCGCAAATGGCGCGCTGGGGGCACACCGCCTTCGATCCGGCCGATGCGGCGCGGGCGATGCGGGTGTTCCGGCCCGATGTCTACCGCGCCGCGCTGATCAATACCGGCGATGATCTGCCCAATGCCAGTTCCAAGGTTGAAGGCAGCGTAACGCAGTTGACGCAGGTCGGCGCGCAGCAAGGCACGCTGACGCTGTCTGCCAACCGCTTTTTCGACGGGCTGACCTTCGATCCCGACCAGATCGAGGCCTATCTTGCCGCCCTGCCCTGACCGGGAAAAATGCTGCGCTGCAAAATAAGGCTTTACGCGGCGGCACCGGCTGGCTTATCTCTCCCCCTGAAGCTGCTGAGCAATCCAGTGCCGGATGTGCTCGCGGGCAGTTATTTCTGAACTATTTACGGCAACGACGCCGCCCGATCCACACCTGACAAAGGTGCATCGTGGCGGCTTTTTGATTTTTGGCATCGGCCCCTGTCGATGCTGCATCCGGCGGGCAACGGCGCTCGCCTCTCGTGGCCGGTCAGGCACCGGCTTTAGCCAGAGAGGTGATCCATGCGCGCATCCCCACACTGCTTGCTTGCCCTGACAGCCGCTTGCTGCAACGCCCCGGCGCTGGCTGCGCCCGGCGATCCGATTGCGCTTGCCGATGGCGTGACGCTGGATCCGATCCTTGCGCTGAAGGTGCGTTACGAAACGGTCGAGGAAGACAGGCCGCTGGAACCGGCAGACGCGCTGACGGCCCGGGTGCAGGCCGGGTTCGAACTGGCCAGCGGCGCGTTTTCGCTGTTGGTCGAAGGCGAGGCCACGACCGAACTGACCGACAATTTCAACAACACCATCCCCGGCAATGGCCGCACCGGCTTTTCGGTGGTGGCCGACCCTGAGAACCTCGAACTCAACCGCGCCCAGATCGCCTGGCGCGATGGCGCGAGCAGCGTCACGCTGGGCCGGCAGCGGATCATCCTCGATGATGCGCGCTTCGTCGGCAATGTCGTGTGGCGGCAGAACGAACAGACCTATGATGCCGTGCGCGGGCAGACCGCGATCGGACCGGTCCGGCTCGATGCAACCTATGCCAGCGCGGTGCAGACCGTGTTCGGCGCGGATAGCCCCAATTTCCGGTTCAGCGGCGATCTTGTGTTCCTCAACGCCGGGGTCAAGCTGCCAAGGGGCGAGGTGACGGGCTTTGCCTATCTGCTCGATTTCGACACCCGGCTGAACGCATCGAGCAATACCTTCGGCGCGAAAGCCGCCTTCAGGCTGCCTGTCGGCCCGGTAACGCTCAATGCCAAGGCGACACTGGCTACCCAGTCCGACACCGGCGGCAATCCGGTCGGCTATACCGCTCGCTATCTGCAAGGCGATCTGGGCGCGACATGGGCCGATTTTTTGCTGGGGGCCGGGGTCGAACAGCTCGGCAGCGATGGCGGGCGCGCCGGATTTCAGACGCCGCTGGCGACGCTGTTCGCTTTCAATGGCTGGGCCGATCTGTTCCTGCGCACGCCCGATGCGGGCCTGACCGACACCTTCGCCCGCGCCGGCAAGAAGTTTGCTGTGAAAGGCCTCGGCACAGTCGATCTGCTCGCCGTCTACCACCGCTTCGACAGCGATTTCGGCAGCCAGCGTTACGGCGACGAGATCGATCTGTCCGCCGGCCTTGCCGTGGGCCGCGCATCCTTCCTCGCTCGCTTTGCCAGCTACCGGGCCGATGGCTTTGCCGTCGATACCCGCAAGTTCTGGCTCCAGACCGAAATCGCATTCTGACCTCAAGGAGACGCTTAATGGCCTATCTTGCCCCGAGTGAATTCGTGCCCAAGCTGATTGAATCCGGCGAATCCAAGATCATGATGTCGACCAAGGACACGCTGATCCGCGCCTTCATGGCAGGCGCAATTCTGGCGCTGGCGGCAGCATTTGCGGTGACGATCAATGTCCAGACCGGGCAGCCGCTGGCGGGCGCGGTGCTGTTTCCGGTGGGGTTCTGCCTGCTGTATCTGCTCGGCTATGACCTGCTCACCGGCGTGTTCGTGCTTGCCCCGCTGGCGGTGTGGGCCAAGCGTCCGGGGTGCACCTGGAGCGGGGTGCTGCGCAATTGGGGGCTGGTGTTCGTCGGCAATTTTGCCGGTGCGCTGACCACCGCGGTGATGATGGCGATCTACTGGACCTATGGCTTTGCCGCCGAGGTTGATCCGGTCGGCCAAGCGATGGCGATCACCGGCGAAAAGCGCACGCTGGGCTATGCCGCCTATGGCGCGGCCGGGTGGCTGACGATCTTTGTGCGCGCGGTGATGTGCAACTGGATGGTATCGACCGGCGTGGTCGGCGCCAGCATGTCGAGCACGGTCAGCGGCAAGGTGATTGCAATGTGGATGCCGATTATGCTGTTCTTCTACATGGTGTTCGAACATTCGATCGTGAACATGTTCCTGTTCCCGACCGGCCTGATGCTGGGCGGCGAATTCACCATCGCCGACTACCTGTTGTGGAATGAAGTGCCGGTGGTGCTGGGCAATCTGGTCGGGGGGCTGACGTTCACCGGGCTGATGCTCTATTCGACCCACTACCGCACCTCGCCCAAGCGCAACGCGGCGGAACTGAAGATTGCCGCCTGAGCGGGCTGAACCTGTGGGGGCGACGCAAGGCAATGCGCCGCCCGACCGGCTCACCGTGACGGTGGGGCAATATTCCTGCGCCGGGGCGAAGCCTGCCAATCAGGACTTTTACGGCTGCATCCTGCCCGACGGCGATCTGCTGGCGAACAAGGGCATGGCCTTTGTGGTGGCCGACGGGATCAGCACCAGCCGCCGTGGGCGTGAGGCGGCGGAGACGGCGGTGGCGAGTTTCCTCACCGATTACTACGCCACGCCCGATGCCTGGTCGCCCCGGACCAGCGCCCAGCGGGTGATTGCGGCGATCAACAGCTGGATGCACGGCCAGAACGCCGCGCTCGGCGGTTTTGCCGACAGTGACCGCGCGCGTGAGGCGGAGGGGCTCGTCACCACCTTCACCGCGCTGATCCTGCGCGATGCCGCCGCGCATATCCTGCACCTTGGCGATGGCGTTGCGGCGCGGGTGAACGCGGGCGGCCTGGAACGCCTGACCGAGGCGCACCGCGTGCCCGCCGGCGGCGGCGCGCATTTGCTTGCCCGCGCATTGGGCATGGGCCGCCATGTCGAGATCGATCACAGCTGCATCATGGTCCAGCCCGGCGATATCCTGCTGATGGCGACCGACGGGATCGGCGACGGCCTGACGGACCGGGAGATTGCGCAGGCGGTGCAAGCCAACCCCGATCTCACCGCCGCCGCCTGCCAGCTGTGCGAGGCCGCGCTGGCAGCGGGGGCCGAGGACAACCTCACCGTGCAACTGGTGCGGGTGGACAGCGTTCGCCAGGGCGCGGCAGATGATCTGGTCGCGGCCGAGGCCCAACTGCCCGATCCGCCCGAATGGCAGGCCGGGCAGGGCTGTGATGGCTATACCCTGCTGCGTCCGCTGCATATCGGCGGCCGCAGCCATGTGTGGCTCGCCCGCGATACCGCCACCGGCGCTGCAGTGGCGATTAAGCGGCAATCGGCCGAGCGGGCGGGCGATCCGCAGGCACGCAGCGAGCTGTTGCTGGAGGAATGGGCGCTTGGCCGGGTGCGAAGCCCGCATGTGCTCGGCTCCCCGCCCCGCACCCGCCCGCGCCGGTTCCTCTACGCCGTCAGCGGTTATTGCGATGGCATCACGCTGGAACAATGGCAGCGCGATCACCCCCGCGCCGATATTGCCGCTGTGCGCGCCATCACTACTCAGGTGGCACGCGGGCTCTATGCGCTGCACCGGCGGCAGATCATCCACCGCGATCTGCGGCCGGCCAATGTGATGATCGATGCCGATGGCACCGCGATCATCATCGATCTGGGATCGGCCCGGATCGACGGGCTGGCAGAACACGCACCGCACGCAGGCGAGGATGTCTTTGCCGGAACACTGCAATTTTCGGCGCCCGAACTCTATCGCGGCCTGCCCGCCAGCGAGCAGAGCGACCTCTATTCGCTCGCCGCGATGACCTATTATCTGCTGACCGGGCATCTGCCCTATGGCCCGCGCGCGGGCGCGGCTGATACCCTGTCGCGCCAGCGCCGCCTGCGGTATGTGCCGGTGGCGACTTATCGGGATGACGTGCCTGACTGGATTGACGCCGCGCTTGCCCATGCGCTGCACGTGGAACCGCATCTGCGTTATCAGGAGGTCAGCGCCTTTGTGCATGATCTCAGCGTCCCCAACACCGCGCTCACCCACCCCCAGCCTGCCCCGCTGCTGATGCGCAATCCGGTGGTGCTGTGGCAGGTGGTCAGCGCAGGTCTGGCCGCAGCGTTGGTGATCGCACTGATGCGCTGATCATGCTGCAATGCAAAAAGGAGGTTGGCAAGCCGATGCAACTCGGGTAGTTTCTACATCGTCAGCGTTCCAACGGAGGAACGCGCCTGACCTTACTCTCTCCCCATATCAACGTGGCAATGGCGCCGCCGGTCCCTTGGATGACCTGGCGGCTTTTTTGCGTGCGTTGTCGGCACAGGATCACAGCGCATGAACGCGATTTTTCCCTTCCCCGATACGTCCAGCAGCCGCGAAAAGCTGGTGGTGATCGGCAACGGCATGGCCGGGTGCCGTGCGGTTGAAGACGTGCTGGCCCGCGCCCCCGGCCGGTTCGATATCACCATCATCGGGGCCGAACCGCGGGTCAATTACAACCGCATTATGCTGTCCCCCGTGCTGGCAGGCGAAAAGGCGTTTGACGACATCATCATCAACGGCCCGCAATGGTATGCGGATAACTCCATCGCGCTCATCAGCGGCGATCCGGCAGAACGGATCGACCGCGAAGCGCGCATGGTCATCACCCGTTCGGGTCTTGCCCTGCCGTATGACACGCTGCTGATCGCCACCGGCTCTGATCCCTTCATCATCCCGGTGCCGGGGCGTGATCTGGCCGGTGTGGTAACGTTCCGGGATCTGGATGATGTCGACCGCATGATCGCCGCTGCCGCGGCGTGCGCGGGTGAAGGCAGCAACGCTGCCGTGGTGATCGGCGGAGGGCTGCTAGGGTTGGAGGCAGCGCACGGCCTGGCCCTGCGCGGAATGCAGGTCACCGTGGTGCATCTGATGCCGACCCTGATGGAGCGCCAGCTGGATGAAGCCGCCGGCTGGCTGCTGCGGCAGGAACTGGAACGGCGCGGGCACACCATCCTGACCAGCGCCAACACCAAGGCGATCCTTGGCGCGGCGGGCCGGGTCGCCGGCATCGTGCTGGAAGACGGCACCCGCATCCGCGCCGACCTGGTGGTGATGGCCGCCGGGATCAAGCCTGCCACTGCGCTAGCCAAAAGCGCCGGTCTGGCCTGCGAACGCGGGATTGTGGTCGATGACCACATGCAGACGTCCGATCCTGCGATCCTTGCGGTGGGTGAATGCGTGCAGCATCGCGGGGCCTGCTACGGCCTCGTCGCGCCGATCTGGGAGATGTGCCGCGCGCTCGCCGATCACCTCACCGGCAGCGGGGGCGGTAGCGGGTATGAAGGGTCGGTCACCTCCACCAAGCTCAAGGTATCGGGCATCGATGTGTTTTCGGCGGGGGATTTTTCGGGCGGTGAGGGGTGCGAGGATATCGTCATGCGTGACGCCGCGCACGGCATCTACAAGCGCCTTGTTATCCGCGATAACCGCCTGATCGGCGCGGTGCTTTACGGCGATACGGGCGACGGCAACTGGTATTTCGATCTGCTGCGCCGGCAAGAGGATATCGCCGCGATCCGCCAGTCGCTGATCTTCGGACAGGCCTATGCCGCAGGCGGCGCGGGCGGCGATCCGCATGCTGCCGTGGCTGCGCTCGCCAATGATGCCGAGGTGTGCGGCTGCAACGGCGTGTCCAAGGGCGCCGTCATCTGCGCCATCAACGAAGGCGCGCACAGCGTTGCCGCCGTCAGGTCGACCTGCAAGGCTTCGGCCAGCTGCGGTTCGTGCACCAACATCGTCGAAAGCCTGCTCGCCCTGACCCTTGGCGCCGAGGTTGAGGCCGGGCCGAAAACCCTGTGCGGCTGCACCAGCTTCACCCACGATGATGTGCGCCGCCTGATCGTGGAACGCGAATTGAAGCTGATCCCGCAGGTCATGCAGGAACTGCACTGGAATACGCCCGAAGGCTGCGCATCATGCCGCCCGGCGCTCAACTACTATCTGCTGTGCGCCTGGCCGGGCGAATATGAGGATGACGAAACCAGCCGCTTCGTCAACGAAAGGCTTCACGCCAATATCCAGAAGGACGGCACTTATTCCGTCGTCCCGCGCATGTGGGGCGGCATCACGTCCCCGCGCGAATTGCGGGCGATCGCCGACGTGGTGGAGAAATACAACGCGCCGATGGTCAAGGTCACCGGCGGGCAGCGGCTCGATATCTTCGGGATCAGGAAGGAGGATCTGCCCGCCGTCTGGGCCGATCTCAACGCGGCCGGCATGGTCTCGGGCCACGCCTATGGCAAGGCGCTGCGCACGGTGAAGACCTGCGTGGGCAACGAATGGTGCCGCTTCGGCACGCAGGATTCCACCGGGCTGGGCGTGAAGATTGAACAGGCCACCTGGGGCAGTTACATGCCGCACAAGTTCAAGATCGCGGTCAGCGGCTGCCCGCGCAATTGCGCCGAGGCGACAATCAAGGACTTCGGCATCGTCTGCGTCGACAGCGGCTATGAACTCCACGTCGGCGGCAATGGCGGCATCAAGGTGCGGGTCACCGATCTTCTTTGCAAGGTCGAAACAGAGGCCGAGGCGATGGAGCACTGCCTCGCCTTCATCCAGCTTTACCGCGAAGACGCGCATTATCTTGAACGCACGGCGCCGTGGATTGAACGCAAGGGTCTGGAATGGCTGAAAGCGCAGCTGTTCACTGATCCTGACCGGATCGGCAGGCTCGCCGCGCGGTTCCGCCTGTCGCAGAAATACTGGCAGATTGACCCCTGGGCAGGCCGCGCCGCCGGGGCGCATCACGATCTGCACCAGCACCTTGCCGAAGTCCGCCCGCTTGCTCTGGAGAATGCACGATGAACAGCGATACCGTGGGCCAGTGGCTCGATATTGGCCCCGTTACCCAGATCAAGGCTGGCAGCGCCCGCACGCTGCCGGTGGCAGGGGGCGAGGAAATTGCGGTGTTCCTGACCAGCCGGGGCGAGTATTTCGCGCTGGTCAACAAATGCCCGCACAAGCACGGCCCCCTCAGCGAGGGGATGGTGCACGGCGACAGCGTCACCTGCCCGCTGCACAACTGGCGCATCTCGCTGCGCACGGGCGAGGCGCTGGGCGATGATCGCGGCTGCACGCCGACCATCCCGCTGAAGGTCGATGGCGGGCGCCTGTTCCTGCTGCGCGAAGCGGTGCTGGCACCGCGGCGGCAAGCCGCAGCGGGCGAATGCGCACTGGACACCGCTGCATGATCGCCCCGGGCGAGGTGTGGCTGGTGGGCGCAGGCCCGGGCGATCCCGAATTGCTGACGGTCAAGGCCGCGCGCCTGATCGCGGCGGCTAGCGTAGTGTTCTACGATGCGCTGGTCGGCCCCGGCGTGCTCGATCTGATCCCGGAGGGTGTGCGCCGGGTGCCGGTGGGCAAGCGATCCGGCCGCCATTCCAAGCCGCAGGAGGCGATCGACGCGCTGCTGGTCGCCGCCGCGCTGGCGGGTGAGCGGGTAGTGCGGCTGAAAGGCGGCGATCCCGCCATCTTCGGGCGTGCGGCAGAGGAACTCTCCGCCTGCCGCGCTGCTGGCGTGCGGACGCGCATCTGTCCCGGCGTGACCGCCGCCAGCGCGGCTGCCGCCAGCCTTGGCACCTCGCTGACCTTGCGCGGGCTGGCGCGCCGCCTGACCTTCGTCACGGCCCATGCGCGTGGGACCGAACCGCTGGATCTGGACTGGAGCGCGCTGGCCGATCCTGCCGCGACGCTGGCGATCTACATGGGCAAGGCGGCAGCCCCGCTGGTCGCCCGCGAATTGCAGCGCGCTGGCCTCGCTGCCGATACGCCGGTGGCGATGGTCGAAAACGCCAGCCTGCCAAGCGAACGGATATTCACCACCTGCCTTGAACTGCTCCCGCTCGCCGCACGGACTGCGCTGGGGGATGGACCGGCGCTGATTCTGGTGGGGGCCGCGATGTCGCTTGTGCGCGCACCTGTTTCGCAGGACGACCGAGGCGAAGGAGCCACAGTCTACGCCCCGGCAGAAGGCGTTGCGACAGAGCCTACTTCTCTCGCCGGAACACACACCAGATGAACATCTGCGCAGCGCCCCACGGGGTGAGGTGTTCCTCGCGCCAGTCGCTCACCAACGTTAACTCGCTCCCGAGTGCAGCGGCAAGGCTTGCGGCATCATGGCGCTGCACTGGCAGCCCGCTGCATTTCTCCGGTCCGTCAGGCGCGAAAGTGGCGATAATTACGACTGCATCGGGGGCGGTTCCAGCCAGCAGTGCGCGACGATAGGCGTCCCGTTGCTCCGGCTCGGTCAGGAAATGGAATGCGGTCCGGTCATGCCATACCCCGTAGCGACGCGGCGGGTTCCAGCTTGTTATGTCGGCGACCTCCCAGTAAACGCCCGCTGCCGCCTCTCCCAGCCGGGCCTGAGCCGCTGCCAGCGCCGGTGCGGCAACGTCGACCACCGTCACATCGCTCCACCCGCGCGCCAGCAAGGCATCAACGAGATTGGAGGCACCGCCTCCGATATCAACGAAAGGTTCCGTGAGGGGCACAGCAAAGCGCGCAAGCGCGGCGAGCGAAGGGCGCGGCTCGCTCTGAAACCAGCTGACTTCGCTGGGTGCCTTGTCGGAATAGACCCGGTTCCAGTGCTCGCGCGGTTGATCGGTCATCCTGCGCCTTTACGCCATCGCCGCCCGATACCTTGCGTCAACCACCTCCCAATCAAGGTTGGCCATGAAGGCATCGACATATTTCGCCGCTGCCGCTCCGTAATCCATGTGAAAGCTGTGCTCATACATATCGAGCGCAATCAGCGGTGCGCCGGTAGCTGCACCATGCATGTGATCGGACGCCCAGTAATTATGCAGCGATTGGGTGTGGCGGTTGTAGCTGAGGATGCACCAGCCCGATCCGCCTGCGAGCGACATTGCGGTGCGGCGGAATTCGGACTGCCAGGCATCGAAGCTGCCGAACCAGCCATCGAGCGCTTCATAGATCGATCCTCCCG